>Ga0075525_10000083_pt1 | contig 37159 bp, 42 predicted proteins | sample NGEPertwo_FD_74795 | JGI IMG/M metagenome (GOLD analysis project Ga0075525, IMG submission 74795) | Arctic peat soil microbial communities from the Barrow Environmental Observatory site, Barrow, Alaska, USA - NGEE Permafrost154B-two | ecosystem: Environmental > Terrestrial > Soil > Wetlands >...
CCCTTAACCCTGGACTCCCCCTCGAGGCTCGCCGTCACCCCGGGGAAGGCCCCCACCAAAGACCAATCGAAAGGCCGGTAGGAGGGTACGTACGTCTGGAGAGCCGCGAGGGCGAGTTCGCTATCCGCGTGCTCCTCGCCCAGTTCGAGCAGGCGCTCGAGTGCCGCGGCGAAGTCTCTCGGCAGATCGGTGGCCGCCGGCAGCGGGCGCGCCAGTTGAGCAAGCTCGTGCCGCGTGGCCTCCGGCCGCTCGCAGCCACTCAGCATCTCCCCGTGCAGCTTCTCGCCCTGGCGCAGGCCCGTGTCCTTCTCGCCCTGGCGCTGGCCCGTGTATTTCGATCCCGATCTCCTCGGCGTGGCCGTTCCCCAGGAACTCGATCATCTCGTGAGCGAGGTTCTTCTACACCAGCGGCACGTGCATAAAGGCCGCTGCGCAAACACCAGCTGAAGGCGGTAAAGGGCGAAGACCTTCTTCATCCATCGCGGTCGACCAGCACTAACTGCTCCGGCCGGAAGCCGGCGATCTGCCGGGAGAACTCGAAGCCAATGGAACCCCCCGCCCCGTCACCAGCACCCGCTTGCCCTGCAGGTAGTCGGCGATGGCCTCCAGGTCGGTCTCTACCTTAGGCCGGCCTAGGAAGTCCTCGACGTCCAGTTCGCGGGCGTCGGCCAAGGTGACCATGCCGTCCGCCGAGGTTGGCCAGGCTGTGCAGTATTATGGATCGGTACCTCGTCAACCGGCATATCGGGCTGGTTCAGGCGCTGCGCTTGGCCTGGGCTTCGCTGGCGGCCAATCTGGGGCTCATCCCGCTCCCAATCGACCTCATTGCGCCCGCTGACCTGCGCCAACCCGGTGATGCCCGGCCGCACCTCGTGCCGCCGGAGCTGTTCCGCGGAATACAGGGGCAGATATTCCATCAGCAGAGGGCGAGGACCAACGAGACTCATGTCGCCACGCAGCACGTTCCATAGCTCAGGCAATTCGTCCAAGCTGGTCTTTCGGAGGAAGCTGCCCAGGGGAGTGAGTCGGTCGTAGTCGGGCAGCGGGCGCCCCCTCAGGATCGCACGCGTCGGCCATCGTGCGAAACTTGTAGAGGGTGAAGGGCTTTCCTCTCAAGCCCGGCCTGGTCTGGCAGAAGAGTACGGGCCTCCCCAGCAAAAGCCGCACTAGCACGGCCAGCACCAGAAGCACCGGTAAGAGCAGCAGCCCGGCCAAAGCCGCCAGTAGATCGAAAGCGCGTTTGGCGGTATCGTTCACGAACCTCACTGTAGCAGCCCCGCCCTCGGGGAACCGCCAATGGGTCCATCAAGGGAACATCCTCCACACCTTGTCTGACCTAAAGCCGCCGCTACCAACGCCGCCATTACGATCGACGCGACGGGCGGGTGGTCGGTTGGGCCTCGCGACCGGCTATCCTTGCCTACACGCTTATCCCGGGTAGAATAGTCCCGACGCATAGGGGGTTGTCGTGTGGGCCTTCACAGCTACCGAACTAGAAAGACTGTACTCGAGCCTGAGCGCAGCGGAGAAGGACGATTTCCTTCAAGAGATCCTCGTGGGGGCGAGTCATGGCCCAGAAGTAGTCCAAGACGTACTAGACGCGTGGCTCCTCACTTATGCGGTCGCAGAAGAAATCGAGAAACACTCGGCCGAAGGGGGGGAATAGTGGTTCGCGCTTGGTAACGATCTCAGGCGGCCCGGCTTCCCGGGCCTTTTCTTTGAGACGCACTCGTTGCCCGCCTGTGTAAGCCCCTCGGGCACCTCCCAGCTCAGTAGTGAGCGTATCCCACTAGGCACGCGGCAGCCATCGACGCCGCACACCCAGGCCGGTCGTCATCCAGGAAGGTGATTCGTTTCCCAGGCTCGCATGGTCAGAGCCGCGTCGGCCACTCCGTGACTGTGGTTCCGGCCCCAAGGGATCAGAAGGCCGCTACCCACTCCTCCTTGCCCCTCGGTTTCGCGCTGTCCCTGCCGGTGACTTCAGCTCGGCTTATCGGGGGCTTCAAATCGGAGGGGAGCAACATAGCCGTTCACAGGCCTCACTCTAGCAGCACACCCCAGGAGAGCGCCCAGATCGAGCGAATCCTAGATGTCGGCGCGAGCTCGAGGAGCCGAGGTCGCCAAGAGACGATCGTACTCGCGGAGGAGGGCCTTCCAGATCATTTCCGGCGCGAATTCCTCCTGCGCTCTCTGCCGGCCAGCCAAGCCATCCCGGGCCCGACGAGCGGGATCTCGCAGATAGAGCAGCAGCGCTTCGGTAAGGCCACCAACATCGCCCGCGCCAACGAGAATTCCCGTCTCGCCGTCGAGAACTGCATCGACCGTCCCCGTAGCCCGGTACCCGACCACGGGAATGCCCGCGGCGGCGGCCTCGAGGGGCGCGTTGGGAAATCCCTCCCGGTAAGAAGGGAAGGCGAGAACGTCCATCAGCGCGTAGGCGGGGGCGACGTCAGCCAGGAAGCCGGTCCGATGAATCGCCAAGTCCGACTCGATAAGGCGCCTCGTCTCCTGGGGCACCGGATCCCCCTTCTCAAAGTCGCCAACCAGTAGAAGGCGAGCGTCGGGGAGGCGGCTGTGAAGGCGGCGATAGGCACCAATCAGTTTCACGATGCCCTTGTCGCGAGTGAACCGGCCTACGAAGCCGACGACGGGGCACCCTTCCTCCAATCCCAGTCGTTCCCTTAGCGCTTCGATCTCTCCAGGATCGGGAGAAGCAAAGCGATCGACGGGGACACCGTTCGAAGAGCCGGCCCCCAGCACCCTCACCTTCTCCGCCGGAGCCAGATCCAGCTCAACAAAGCGCTCTGCCAGACCGCTACTCACCGCTATTACCTCATGAGCGCAGGCGGCAGCGGTCCGCTCGGTCGCCAAAAGGATCAGCCGCTGCAGTCCGGCGACCGTCTCCAGCCGAAGCCCGCGGAGAACGTAAATGCGCGCAGGCACCCTGCTCAAGCAGGCCGCGAGTCCGCCGAGCAAGCCGGCCTTGGGAGTACCCGAGTTAACCACGTCAGGTCGCCAGCGCTTCATCACCCGGTAGAGCTCGAGCAGACTGCGAAGGTCTGACCAGGGAGCAATCTCCCGCTGCATACGAACGGCGAAGACCTCGACTTCCTCCCTCTGGGCAACATAGTCGAGATCGGAACCCGGAGCGCAGGCAATGGCGACCTCGAACCCCGCCCGGCGCATGTAAGCGAGTTGTCCAGCGAGTAGGTGACGCGCGGTCATAGGATGAGTGACAACATAGAGGAGGCGGGGGCGATTCGTTAAGCGAGGGCCGATCAAGCGGCCATCCGAATTCTTGGGTCTCAAAGCGACAGGAGATAGACGCTGACGACCAGCCAATTTAACGAGATGCCTACCCCTCCGCGGCGCGGGACCCGAATGGTATGGTAGCGTTGACCCAGCATTAGCTGGCGACCGCTAAGCACCCTACGGAGGAGGTGGGGATAATGCTGGGCAGCAGAGCAACGAAGTTGGCCAGCGCTATGCCGGTCAAACCGCCATCTCCTTCCAATCACCAAGGGAGTCCGCCCCTGGTTCTGTGCTTTACCGTACACTGCGATTCGCGGCGCAGCGCAACTACAAACACGCGAGGCTGAATTAGTACCAAATCCGCGTCCTTCTCCACCAGGTAGCAAATACATGATCTTTCAGCATCAGACTAGAAACCGCAGACAGTAGACCTTGCTTTCCAGACGGTTCGCTCGCGAGGGACGCTACGTCGTCGCTTTCCCTCGCCGCCGCTCGATATCGTAACATTCGTTCCCTGACCCCATTATCTGGAATGGCAGGGCCCTGTCATCACATAGCCCCGTCTGTGGTGCTCACCTGTCAACGCCGGTCGAAAACTGCGCCATTTTGGCCGGGTGGAATTCCTAGCGATTGCCTACACCGAGCGCCTGGCCGAAGAAGGCGCCGTCACCTCTATCGGTTCCCGGGGCGATTCCTATGACAACGCTCTCGCCGAGACCATCATCGGTCTCTACAAGACCGAGCTCATCAGAAAGCGCGGACCCTGGAAGACGCTCGAGGACGTCGAGTTTGCCACCCTCGAGTGGGTGGACTGGTTCAACAACCGGCGTCTCCTCGAATACACCGGGAACATCCCGCCGGCCGAGTTTGAGGAGCGGTACTATCGTCAGCAGGCTCTCGCCGAAGAGGCGGGACTCAAGCAACCGAGTCTCCACTGAACCCGGGGCGGTTCACCTTCAAGATGTCCATGTCCAGGACAAGTTCCCCGACCTTCTGCTTCAGCTTCTTGATCTGCTCGTCCTTCTCGGCTTCTTCATCCCGGGGCCGGGTGCGGAGCGCATTCTCGGCGGCGGCCAGGAGGAACTTCTCTCGCCAGTCTTCTACTTCGGCCACCGTCAGGCCGCGCCTGCGGGACGCCTCCTGCACGGAGGTCTCACCCCGAATGATGCTGACGATCAATGCTGAGCGCCTCTTGGCCGTCCATCGTTGGGCTTCTTCCGGTAGTTCTTCGCTCACGATCACCACCTCCTGCCATGATTTCACCATGGCTTATTGGTGGCTTCAAATCGAAGGGGAGCAGGATAAGAGCTTCTTCGCCACCTTGAATGCGAGCTCATCGACCGGCGCCGATTTAAGACCCACGCCGAGGCCCGGATGGCCATCTTCGCGTACATCGAAGGCTTCTATAACCCCCTCAGACTGCACTCCGGCCTTGACTATATGTCCCCCGTCGAGTACAAAAGGAGGTACCACGGCCAGGCTGAAGAGAGAAAGCCCGGAACCGTCCACTGAAGCGGGGAAACTCCAGCCTTTCCTCCTATCTATACCTGTACCACAGCGCCAACGGCCAATTCAAAAGCCAAAAAAGCAGCCTGTGGCGCAACTTCAATCTCTCTTTCCATTCCACATCCTTCTTAAGGATGACCTTCTTCTGTGATCTCAGCCTGTTCCCGGCAATCTGATGTCCCAGGGGAATCTCTCCACTGCTATTAAGTGTCTCTATCTGCCCATTAAAGCTAATTCCCAGGAAGTCGCCCAACCTTGTGAGCGTTCGTGCCGGATCCTCCACAAAGTCTTCATACCTTATTCTGCAATAGTCGTCGCGTGGATGGATTGCCTGGAAAATGTGAGCCGCTATATTGGCAAGGGGCCAACTGACCGCTGTCCGAAGAGCTGCAAAAGGAACATGCGGAGCTAGTCCCATTTCCATTCTTCGATTAGATCCCTTAAGGTTAGACCACATGCATCCTCTACCATCTCTCACCAAGTGAATGACCTTTACATTCAAGGAAGCAATTCTGGAAAGCGCGATGGGTCTAAAGAAAGTCTGCCTTGCTGTTTTGGAAGAATCTACTACATAGCTGACTTCAGCAGGAAGCTTTTCAAATATGATGGCACATAAACCTTGCGCATACTCGCGATACATCTCTTTATCTTGCTTAGAGATATGGTTGGGTAGGGCAACCAGGGCCTCAACGCGCTTTTGAATGGCTTTAAGCTTCGCAGAATCATGTACAACCACACCAGAGCGTTCTATCACGTCAGACCACAATGCACAATTCTGTAGGGGTCTACCACAAGAGCAGAATGCGTCTTCATTATCGAGCAGATCTAACAAATTAGCAAATTCTCCTGACCCAACAATTGCATCATGACTGCCTAATATACGCTCCAACAATGTAGAACCGCTTCTTCCATAGCCTGCGATATAAACAACTGTTTTGGTTCCATGCTCCATGTCTCTCCTCAACAGCAATCCCCCAGGATGCTCCCAATGAGTCATCTCACTGAGCTTGGATTCATGCCTTTGTCAGCTTCCCTTCGGCGTTTGTCACAATAGGTGTCCGCTGTTCACCGGCACGTCTTTACCTTTCTACTTCTATTATCCACAGCACTTACCATCTCGGCGGGCGACTAGTTGCGGCTTAAAGCACTGTTAAGTCGAAACACATCCGAACGCGGTAAGTGTCCTATAGACGTTCTCATACGCCTGCGCACTTTGTTCAAGCGGATACCGTGAACGGACAAACCCTTGGACCTTATGCCCCAGGGCTTCCCGTAACTCCCTATTCTCACAAAGCCTTTTCAACTGCCTAGCCAATCCTTTGTCATCTCCAACATTAAAAAATAGGGCATTTTCTGATCCGATTACCTCAGGCAAAGGGTCAATGTTGGTGGCTACCACTGCTTTGCCTGTTGCGGCACCCTCTACCATGGCATTACAGAAACCTTCCCAGCGGGAGCTAACAACGAAAATGTCCAGATCAACCAGCTCCTGGTAGGCATCCTTTCGGCTTAATGCTCCTGTAAACTGGACCCGGCGATCTAAACCCAGCTGACTAACCATCGATTCAAGGCACACCTTTTCCGGTCCATCACCGACCAACCTCAATTCCACATCTTCCAAATTGGGTGTTGCAGCGATATCCGCAAATGCCCTGATGAGCGTAGTCAAGTCTTTCTGGGGAACCATGCGACAAACTGTGCCAATCCGGAGCCCGTGGCGGGTTTCACCTTGGGAGGGATACGTTTGATCAAGTTCTTGGAAATTAACCCCATTATAAATAATCTTTGTCTTAAGCGGCTTGATGAAAAAAGGCAAACTCTTCAACGTATTCCCTGAGTTGCAAACAATTCGATCCGCCATTACAAAAGCCAGACTCCATCCGACCTTCTGTCGATAACCAAAATCCGTAAATGTATGATGTGCTGTAATCAGGAGCTGAAAGCGCAGATAAGGGCGAAGCATAGCAGCCGCCAGAGCAACACCAGTATGATGGGCATGCACCACATCCGGCTGCAGGCCCTGTAAAAGCCGCTTTAATAATAGGATGGACCCGCGTTTATAGGGGGCCGCACCTGCACAGGAATGCACTTGTAGGTTGACATTCGGATATGCAGTATTCATAAAGGCTTCAGCCTCTTTTTTGCTTTGCCGAAACACCACAAGGTGCTTCTCAATATCTTGGCTATTAACAGCCACAAAATTTTCAAGAGGTATATTACTTGCGTTAACGCTGTTGACAAGGCAAACGACCCGGAGTGGATTTTGCAACTTCAACCTCCAGAAACCCGTGTTGATGACACCCTTCTGCTAAGCTTTCGAGTGCTTCGCTCTATTCGACACTCTGCCAGTAATGCGCTAAAGAGCAAGAGCGCAAGCCACATACCAGGAGTAGAGGCGCCAGTCTCGAATCCCGCATTCACCAGGAAACCAGTCAACGTTGCCAGGAGGGTCGGAGCAACAGTGATGCGGTTCAGAGTGCCGTAAAGAGCACGAAGCCAAAAGTAAAGCAGAACCGTTACGAACAGAATTGTGGGGATGAGGCCAAACTGGCTAAGCTGGCTGATATAGATGCTATGGCCAACTTTTTCCCCGCGGCGGCCAATTGCTTCCGCATAGTTTGACCCAAGTCCTAACCAAGTCCAATGTTCAAGTGATGCGCTCCAAGCGGCCAGTCGGCTATCGCTGACATCTCCTGCGGCGGACTTTACCATGAACTTCTCTATGACTGGATCGAGAATCCCCGCGAAATAGAAGTAAGAACATATGAATGCAAATACGATAACGAACTTGCTTGCTTTCGGCAGCGCCGGCAATCGCATATGTGTTAAGGAAATGGTATCCACTAAATACAACGTTATGAACACTGCAATAACCGCCACTACTGCCGTGAGTGAAGAGCGCGAGTTACACGCTAAAACGAGCAGTACGTGCACCACCATAACACTCCAAAGAAAGCTTCTTTGTAATTGAGACCAATTCAAGCGATTACCATAAAGAGACCCAAGTACTAATGTGCTAACCCCTGCTGCGAACCAACCCATGCTGTTAGAATTATTGAATATTCCTTGGTATCTATAAAGGGTTATCGGAGCAATAGCCAGACTAGCAGCGACCAGGAAAAGCGAGGAGACGACTGTCACTAACACAAGCATTCGCACAAAACCATTTGGACTTGAGAGGCTACCGCTCAAAATAACGGCAATTATGGTTACGCCTGTAAATGCACCATAGGCCATTAAGGGCCTCATCCAGTCGTTCAGAAACGAGGAAACGAAAGATGCGAATAGCAAAGCGAGAAGCAGAGCTAAGAGAGGCAGCATAGATCGAGGAAATCCGCGCCTGTGACTCAAGGCGATTAAGAAACCTAAGCTGATAAAGAGGCCTACTCCTACATTAATGGTGATTTGCCATGGGCGGTTAAGCGCTAGTTGGCTAGGAAAGATCAGAACCAATACTACAAAGCATGCGTAAAAGATATGTGTGGGGCTAGATCGGAACACTGTTCGACTACCTATTTGGCTTTAACGCGATACGATACCCCATAAGCCCAACTGGCGCAAATATTACTTGAAAGAGTTTACACATTTCTTCCGGGACATGGCGTTCTGCACACCCAAAAGCATGGCCGTCCATCAGTCTAAGTACGCATTCGTTGGGTGAACCATTTGATATTTGAGGCTCTCAAAATCTGAGAGAACTTGTTCTGCTCTAGACTTCCAGGTATGTTGTTGTCGCACTTCTAATACATTTCTTCTTTTTGCTTCCAAGATCCCTGGGTTTTCTACTATAGTCTGAAGGAGGGATGTTAAGTGTTCTTGGTGTGGAACAGTCCATCCTATGTGGTTCGCCTCCACAAAATCCCCCATTTCACAATCGGTATTTGTTACAATGGGCACCCCTGCCCCTGTTGCTTCGAATAATTTTACCGGCATTGCAAATTGTAAATAGGGGACCAGTTCCCGGAACATCAAAAATAAGTCCGCTTCTTCATATAGATACCGCAAGGCTGCGCCGTTTTCATGAACTATTCTAATATTATTACTCTTAGGATACAGTCCTGAGACTTCACGCCATTCCTTTTCGCGACAGCATGCTGTCAGTGATACGCGAGGTTGGGCTCTCACCACTTCAAACATTTGCGATAAATCATAAGTAGGCGGTCTTACACCGCCTACATAAAGGAGATTAAGTGTGTTAGTGCTACGTTTCGCTGTTGACCGAGTTAAAAGGTTTCCTCCGGGCGGAAGAGAAGAAACCATAGTTTCAGGGAACTGCAATGGCAATGCGTTTTGCATACGCATAGATGGAAGATATAAATGAGATAAGGATTTTCGTGCTTGGAACAGTTCTAAATGATAGAATGGAATAGACAGAGTCCTTTTTAGGGAACGACCTTTACTATCTGTATTCCAAAACCGCCAGTATATATCCCTGTAAAATGCGCTAACCGGCACCCCGCTTCTTCTCATTGCGCGGAACATCGCCATATCCATGAAGGGATGTCTTGGATTTCTATCTGGGTCTGTTAAAGCTATAGGCATTGTACTTAATTCTGAGTATACGCCTAGATAAGTTTCTGATTGATGCAGAAGCGCTTGCCATTTCTCGCGGCGTTGCCTGCTATCACCATCAATCAGAAAAATATCGGCCCCACATTCCCTAAAGGCATTTAGCATTGACTTTGGTCGTACAGTACCGCCACTCATCGTTTGGCGGTCTAAAGAGACAGGGGAATGGAAGATTACTATGGGATTGTCCACTTGAGTGCTCCTCAAACCAAACACTCCATCACCGTCTCTGCAGCCCTTCCTTTTCCATAGGGGTATTGTAAAGACATGAAGTGTTCGGTTTTGATGACAATGTTAAGATACGACGCCTTTTCGAATGGTCTGACCCGGGGTCAGTTTCCGTACGACCGTGAGATGCACAATGTTCATATTTTCAGCATCTCTTCAATGCGAGCCGCCGCATCACCAGCGCCGTAAAGTGCCTTTCGGCTATCAGGCACCTTGACCATGGAAAGCGCGGTGGCGATTTTGTCGGCGCAGGCACTTGTCAAGACGTTCCAACCTGCATGAACCAATTCCACCCATTCGGTCTCATTGCGCAGGGTGACGCATGGTTTGCCGTAGAAATAGGCTTCTTTCTGCACGCCGCCGGAATCCGTCGCAATGATGGCGGAGTTGCTTTCCAGCCAAACCATTTCAAGATAACCGACGGGTGCCACGATATGAATGGTGTCCGGCACCACGAGGCCAAAAGCCGCGATTTTCCTGCGCGTGCGCGGGTGCAGGGGCAGGATCATCGGGCGGCCTGCAGCGCCCAGGCCCGCGAGGATCCCTGCAAGGCGGTCGCGGTCATCTGTATTCTCGGCCCGGTGGATCGTGGCAAGAACGTAATCGCCTTCGACGGCGTCCAATCCAGCGAACCACTCCGGTTGACGCGCGCGGTCACGGTAAAAAAGCGAGGCATCATACATTACATCGCCCACCAGATGCAGCCGCTCGGCGGGCAAGCCTTCGTTATGCAGGTTTGTCATGGCGGTTTGCGTCGGCGCTAGCAGCAGGTCTGCGGCGTGGTCGGTCAGGATGCGGTTGATCTCTTCTGGCATGCGCCGGTTGAAGCTGCGCAAGCCGGCCTCGACATGGGCGACGGGGATGTGCAGTTTGACCGCCGCAAGCGCCCCAGCGAGGGTGGAATTGGTGTCGCCATAGACCAGCACCCAGTCGGGCTTTTCGTCCAGGAGCACTTTTTCAATCGCTTCAAGCTGGCGCCCGGTCATCGCGCCATGAGCGCCGCCGCCGATGCCAAGGTGATGGTCGGGGCGCGGAATGGCCAACTCGTCAAAAAAGATGTCCGACATGTTCGCGTCGTAATGTTGACCGGTGTGTACGATCACCTCGGTGATGTCGTCGCGCAAGGCCACCTGCCGCGAGACCGTCGCGGCCTTGATGAATTGCGGGCGGGCACCGATGACGGTGAGAAGTTTTATGCGATGCTCTTTCGTTTCAGGATGGATTTGATCCGTTGGAAATCCTCGGGCATGGGGATCAGCACTTGCCACCAGATGATGCCGGATATCCGGTTTAGAAGGATCAATCGGATCAAAAGGTTGGAGACATAGGCGATGGTCGTTGCCAGCGCCGCGCCGACGATGCCGAAGGCGGGGATAAGCAACAGGTTCCCGGTTAAATTCACCGCCAATATGCCACTGGCGAGCGCCAAGTTCACGCCGACCAACCCGCGCGCTGCAAGGTCATTGGCCAGAATCCGCCCACAGGAGATCGCCACAATCCCAGGCAGCAAGACCATCAGCGCTGGCGTTGCCCCTAGGAATTCGGCACCAAAAAGCGCCTCGATCAGCGGGGCGGCCACGGCAGCCAGTATCCCTGCGGCCAGCAGCGTCCCCCAGAGCACGAAGCGTGCGACCAGCGGGGTCAGCCCGCGGCGCCCCGCGTCGTCCGTCATCATCGCAGAGAGTCGCGGCAACAAGACCGTCGAAACCGCCTGCGAGATCATCCAAAGTTGTTCAACCAGCCGCACGGCGATTGAATAGAGGCCAGCACCGGCGGGCCCAAGGAACAAGTTCACTAGGAAGATATCCATGCGGTAGTTCAGAAAAGAGACCAGGTTGCCCAGATGCGCCTTTACCCCGTAGCGCAGCGCCGGACGCAGATAGCCAAAGGCGTCTATGGACGGCTCCAGCACGCTAACCGACCGGTTCAGTATAGTCAGGCCCACGACCAATGCAACGCCATGCGCCGTGACGGTTGCGATCATAACTGCCGGAAGGGTGAAGGCTGATGTGGCCCAGAGCAGGACCATAAGGAATAGCGCGACCATGGGCTGTATGAGAACCAGAGCATTGTAGGCACGAAAGTTCTGCAATGCCTGATAGAGGCTTGCCAGGATGCCAGACATCAGACTTGTGGGGAAGATCAGCATCGCCAGAAACAATAGCTTTGGGTCAATTCCCGGGAATAGGGGCGCGCCCGCCAAAAGGATGATCACCGCGCCGGTCGCCAACCCCACCACGCTCAGGCTCAGAACAAGGTTCCGGCAGGCCGTCCAGGCGTGGGCCAGGTTGAATTGTTTCGACGCGACGAAATAGACATTGGCAGGGGCCATGCCAAGGTTAAGAAGCTGGGACAACAAAGTGGGCAGCAAAAGCGCCACGGCATAGGCCCCCGCGCCCTCTGGCCCCAGCAGACGGCTGATGAACAGGATGATGCCAAGCTGAAGGAGCCCGGCAAAAAATTGTCGGCCGAAGGTCAAAGCCATGTCGAGTGACAGGCGGCGCAGGCCAATGCCCGCTATATTTGAATTTGGAGCTTTCATTCCGACACGTTTGGCGCATGCGTGTCAATCAGTGCATACCAGCCATTGATGACACCTTCCCAGGAACTGCTATTGCGTAGTGCATCACGGTTAACAGGCAGCGCCGCCGCTGCAGTCTCTTGCCAATGCGCAAGAGCGTCGGGATGCAGAGCCGAAACACAATCGTTCAAAGTGTCATAGGGGGTAATCGCGGTGCCAAACCCAGGCATATTGCTATAGGGCAGATGCCGGGCGGCCAGCACCACATTCCCTGCGTAAATAACTTCTTGAACGGTGCCGCTGAACGCATCTGAAATAGAATGATTGATCAATACAGTTGTCGCCAGCCGCATAAGGGCGGCGGTATCGGGCTCATGAAATGTGGAAAGCGAATGAAACACCTCGGCACCAAAGGTTTGGTTGATCCGCTGACAATCCACCTGGACGGCGGATCGCACTTTCGGTGACCCGTATTGAACCGGCACAACAAATTGATATGTCGCAAGGAGGTCAGACTGCGCCACGAAAAAAGCTATCAATTCTTGCTGGCGTTGCCCGGGGGATGCAGTATATCCCAAACATACCAATGGCTTGTCGGCTTGATAGCCAAGCTGCGCTCTGGCCTCAGGTGCAGTGATGTCGCTGACATCTTCCAGCGCGTCAAACACTGGCAGTCCGAAGCGGATGATCGGTGTTTCTTTCTGCGCGATGTCAGGGAAATCTGCCACGATGGCATCGCGCACATTGACGTTGGTCGCGGCAATGCAGTCCAGGCGCTTCAGGCCTTTGTGAAACAGCCAGTCGCGCGTTTTGACGCGCCGCAGAATGTCACTTCCGTAGGCAAGACCGACAACCCTGTGGAAATGGCGTTTTAGCAAGGGAGAGATCCAAAAGATATCTATGCTCAGAAAATGAATCACGACAGTCTGGTCGCGGTCGAGCCGTCGAGTTGCTTTTGCCGTTAACCAGGCGCGGTCAACCAGGCGCAGGAGTTTTCGTAGCTTACCCCCCTCTGGTTGCCCGACATGTGCTTCATAGGGGTCAATGATTTCGACTGCGATGCCACGGTTGCGCAACTCCTCCGCTGTGCGCAGCATAAAGACCGAGGCCTTGGTGCCCACAAAAACGACCTTTTGGGTGGTCGGGGCAATCATGAGCACACCGTATTTTGCAGCGCCACCACGACCTGCGCCTGTGCCTCCGCCGTCATATAAGGATGCATCGGTAGACTCATTACTTCCTCTGTGGCGCGGTCGCCGTGGGGCAGGTGCGCGTCCGCATCGGCCACGGCTGGCTGGCGGTTCAGGGGCACGGGGTAGTGCACAGCGGTGGGCACGCCTGCCGCTTTCAGTGCGGTCTGCAACTGATCGCGATTGTCAACGCGGATGGTGTGTTGTGCCCATGCGCTGACAATGTGTTGGGCGATCTCCGGCGTGCCAATGCCCAGTGGGCGCAGGGCGGCGTCATAGGAATCAGCCACGCGCTGCCGTGCGGCGATTTCGTCGTCAAGGATGTCCAGCTTCGACAAAAGGATCGCGGCCTGCAACGTATCCAGGCGGCTGTTCATGCCGACACGGATATGGTGATAGCGCCGGTCCTGCCCGTGCCGCGCGATTTGACGGATGGTCTTGGCAAGGTCGGGGTCAGAGGCAAAGATCGCGCCCCCGTCGCCATAGCAGCCCAGAGGTTTCGAAGGGAAGAAACTGGTGCAACCGATCGTTGTCAGGTTGCCCGATTTACGCCCCTTATAGCTGGCACCGAAACTCTGCGCGCCGTCCTCTATCACCGGCAGGCCATGGCGCGCGGCAATCGCGTTGATTGCGTCAAAATCGGCACATTGGCCGTAAAGCAACACCGATATGATCGTCTTGGTGCGCGGCGTTATGGCGGCCTCGATGAGCGCGGGGTCGATGTTGTAGCTGGCAGGATCGATGTCGACATAGGCCACCTTGGCCCCAGCAGCGCCACGGTTTCGGCGGTGGCGATAATAGCTGAAGCCGGGTGTGATCACCTCATCCCCCGGCCCCACCCCAAGCGCCATCAGCGCGGTCTGTAGCGCATCGGTGCCATTGGCGCAGCTGATGCAATGGTCCGCGCCGGTATAGGTGGCAAGCCGGTCCTCAAGCTCGGCCACTTCGGGGCCGAGGATATATTGCCCATGCGCCAGAACACCCGCGATACCCGCGTCGATCCGGTCTTTGATGCGCGCCTGCTGGGCGGCAAGGTCGATGAAGGGGATCATGAGCGGGCCTCTCGGGTCACTTGACCGCCCTCAAGACGATAAACATCCCCGGTGTGGGGGCAGCTTGCCGTTGCTTCCCCCGCAAGCGGCAGGTCGAGGCGTTCGCCGTAGGCGCTCATCCAGCCGATCTGGCGCGCAGGGACCCCCACCATCAAGGCAAAATCAGGCACATCCACGGTGATGACCGCACCCGCGCCGACAAAGGCAAATCTGCCAATCGTGACGCCGCACACAATAGTGGCGTTGGCGCCGATGGTTGCCCCCCGTTTGATGACCGTCGTCTCGTAGATGCTGCGACGGTCGATCTCGGAGCGCGGGTTGGTGACGTTGGTGAGCACGCAGGAGGGACCAAGGAAGACGTCGTCCTCGATCACCACACCCGAGTAGATGGAGACGTTGTTCTGCACCTTGACGCCGTCGCCGATCACCGTGCCGCCGGCCACGTTCACATTCTGGCCCAGCACGCAGCTCCGCCCGATGCGGGCACCCGTCATGACGTGGCAGAAGTGCCAGATCTTGGTCCCGGCGCCGATCTCGGCGCCGTCATCCACGTAGGAGCTTTCGTGGACGAAGTAGTCGCTCACGCGGTCGTTCACCGTCCGCCGGCCAGGGGGTGGTAGTCGCCGGTGAGGGACTGCAGAGGCGCGGTGCGGATGTCGTGCACCAGCTGGATCGACGGACGCACCTCGGCGGTGCCGAAGCCCCGACCGGCCAGAATCTCTTCGTAACTGCGGCGGTGCAGATCGGCAAAGCCGTCGGAGAACTCGAACTCGCCGTCGTCGAGCGTCAGGCAGCGGTAGGTGGTCTTCCCGTGGGCGGCGACCGTGGCGGGGAGGTCGCGGGCATCCACCGACAGGTACCAGCGCACCCGGGCCCGCTCGAGCTCCAGGTAGCCGGCCGCGAGGGTGGGCTCGTGCCGGTGCACCACGTTCCGCCGCACCGGGCCGAAGATCCACATCAGCATGTCGAAGAAGTGCACCCCGATGTTCATGGTGATGCCGCCCGACTTCTGCACGTCGCCCTTCCACGAAGCCAGATACCAACGGCCCCGCGAGGTGATGTAGGTGAGATCGACGTCGTGGATGCGATCGCCCGCAGCCGCCACCTGCTCGCGCAGGGCGATAACCGACGGGTGCAGGCGCAATTGAAGAATGGAGTTGATGCGTTGGCCGGTCTCGTGCTCCATTTCGGTGAGGGCATCGACGTTCCAGGGCTCCAGCACGAGCGGCTTCTCGCAGATCGCGTCAGCGCCCACGCGCAGCGCGAAACGGATGTGGGCGTCGTGCAGGTAGTTGGGGGAGCAGATGCTGACGTAGTCGATGTGCCCCTCGGCGGGCCCGCGGCGCAGCTTCTCGACGTGCCGGTCGAAACGCTCGAACTCGGTGAAGAACGAGGCTGCGGGGAAGTGGCGGTCGAGGATGCCCACGCTATCACTGCGATCGAGCGCCACCGAGAGCGAATTGCCCGTCTCCTTGATGGCCGTCAGGTGCCGCGGAGCGATGAAGCCGGCCGCGCCGATGAGGGCGAAGTTGCTCATGCGGTACCCCCCGCGGAGGCCGCCGCGGCCCTCGATCCCACGGGCGATACCTCACCCGACACGGCGGTCGACGCCTCGCTCCAGGTCCGCACGGCGGCGATTACCCGGTCTTGGTCCGGTTCCGACAGGAACGGGTGCATGGGGAGACTCAGCACCTCGCGCGACGCGGTCTCGGCCACGGGGAAGTCGCCCCAGCTCCCGCAGCCGGCGAACACCGGTTGCTCGTGCAGGCAGCGGGGGTAGTACACGGCGCTGGGGATGCCCTGGCGGTCGAGGGCCTGCTTGAGCGAGTCCCGGTCGCGCACCCGGATCGTGTACTGCGCATAGACGTGGGTGTTGTCCGACATGACCTCGGGCACACCTACGACTCCGCGAAGTCCTTCGGTGTAGCGGGCGCCGATCCGGGCCCGCCGCTCCACCTCCTCGTCGAAAAACGGCAGCTTGGCCAGCAGCACTGCCGCCTGGATGGTGTCGAAGCGCCCGTTCATCCCCAGCAGGGGGTGGTGGTGGCGCTGTTGCCCGCCGTGCGTGCGGATGGACCTCATCGTGGCGGCTAGGTCGTCGTCATCGGTGAAGAGGGCGCCCCCATCACCGTAGCAACCCAAGGGCTTGGCCGGGAAGAAGCTGGTGCTTCCCACCGTGGTGACGCCGCAGCTCGGGTGGCCACGCTGTGTGGCCCCGAAGCTTTGGGCGCCGTCCTCGATCACCGGAATGCCGTGGGCAGTCGCGAGGGCGTTGATGCGGTCGTAGTCTGGCATCTGCCCGAAGAGGCTGACGGGCAGGATGGCCTTGGTGCGCGGCGTGATGGCGGCTTCGAGCTGCGCCGGGTCCAGGTTGTACGAGGCGGACTCGATGTCCACGAATACCGGTTGGGCCCCCACAAGCGCGATGACTTCCCCCGTGCTGATCCAGGTGAAGGGGACGGTGATGACCTCGTCGCCCGGGCCGACACCGAGCGCCCGGAGGGCAATCTCGAGACTATCGGTGCCACTGGCGGTGGTGACGCAGTGGTCTACTTCTACCCGCCGGGCCAACGCTTTCTCCAACTCCTCGATCTCCGGACCCATGATGTAGTGCCCGTGGTCCAAGACCCGCTGGATGCGTGCATCGATCTCGGTCTTGTACTGCTGGTACTGGTGTTTCAAATCGACGAACTCCACGGATGCCAGTCTCACCACCCCTTCACGACGTCGCAGAGATAATCGTCGGGGGTACACCGTATCGTATGTCCAGGCCGGGGCGAAGAACACGCGCCTGTAACATTCGGCGGGATTGCCCGCCGTGATGATCATCTGCCCTAGAAGTCACTGTGCCTCCACTGTGCCTCGAATGTATCCGCCTGCTCTTTGTAGCGCGCCCAGTTCTCTTGAGCACCCATAATCACGGTCGCGGGATTCCCGCCCACGACGGCAAATGGCGGAGAACTCTTTGTGGCTACGCTCCCAGCGGCCACGATCACCTCTTCCTCCAACACAACCCCCGGCACGCGAACGGCCCGCATGCCTATAAGGACGCTCTTCCCTAGGACGATAGGGCCGGATTTGCACATGCCCGGCTGGACGGCCTGCCCAGAGGAAGCGGCTGCAGCCCGTATCGGGTGGACAACCATCGTTGACACTGCCGCTCCTTTCAAAGCTTGTGCACACAACTCTGCACATCAATGGTAGATCTTGTCTCCGTGCCTGCTCGCCAACCTTCTGGCCGTCAGGTCTAGTTCGAGGTCATACATGCGCAAGAGTTTGTGTCGCAGAATGCCAATCACGCAATCATCCGCGCCCGGCTATACCACCGGCAGAACGGCTTGCTCCTCCAGCATGGCGCGGACCCGCGTCACGGTCGCCCGGTCGCTCTCTTCGTCCGCGGTATGTAGGTCCGACCCGACGTCTGTGGTCACGGCGTCCCCCACCCACACCACGAAGGCGGGGCGGTCGTCGAGCACGGCGCGGACGGTGGCCAGGTCCGACTCGGTCAGGTCGACGGCCGTGGCCACGAGGACCATGCCGGCGTCGAGGAAAAGGTGGGCGACTTCCGCAAAACGCCGCAGGTGCTCCTCGCGGTGCTCGCGCTGTGAGTCAGGTGCCCGGTGCTTTAAGTCGGCGTCCACCCCGTAGACCACGCTCCCCAGGCCGATGTAGTAGGTGGCCCTTCCTTCCGCGAAAAGTTCGGTCTCTAGGGCTTTGGCCAGTTCCTTCTTCCTCGAGTCCCCCGCTCCGGTGAAGAACACAAGTGCCGGCTTTTGCCCGTAGTGGCGACTGCGCTCCTCTTCGGAGATGTCGCTTCTCTCCCATTTGACGTTGCGAAGGAGCACCGTGTCGCGCACCCAGGCCTGATCATCGGAGAGCGCGTCCTGCACGATGCCGCCGCCAGCGATCTCGTAGTTATCGATGATGACGAAGCGGCTGGTCTCGGTGAGTTCTGCGCCGATGTCAAAAGCCACCGGCTGCTCGGTGCGCAATATGCACTCGGCCACGTCGTGTCGGCCGATCTGCGTGGCTTCGGTAGACGCGGCCAGGGAGGAGGCATCGACCAGCCGGGTCACCTCTTCTAAGTAGACGGGCACCTTGGTGGTTCCCACCCGCAGGAGATACTCCTTGCCCGGGACCATCGCGGGTCGCGCCAGCCAGAACACGCTCGCCCGAAAGCGGGTGCCGATGCGCGGTGAGGGCTCGTCCGCGCGGCAGGCGAGCTGCCCCCGGCCCACGTAGAGCTGCTGCTCTAAGGTAAAGCCGACGGCGTCTTTCGGGCCCACCGGCGCGGGCCCGTTCTCAGAAGGCGGAAAGGTCTCGAGCGACGCCACCCGGGTCTTCTTGCCGGAGGGGTAAAAGACGACCTCGTCCCCCACCCCGATGGAGCCGGTGGCGACGGTGCCGGCCACGATGCGGCGGTCATCACCGAAGCGGGTGAACTTATAGACGTCCTGCACCGGCAGGCGGAAGGGTAGACCTGCGGGCGAGAGCACCTCGCGGAAACCGTCCAGGACCTCGAGCACCGTCGGGCCGGAGTACCAGGGCATCTCCTGAGATGAGCCCGCGATGTTCTCGCCGGCCATGCCGCTCACCGGCAGGAAGCTCTCGACCTCGACCCCGATGCTTTCCAGAAACTCGCGGTACTCGGCCTCGATTTCCCGAAAGCGCGCTTCTGAGTAGCAGACGAGATCCATCTTGTTGACGACGACCGCCACCTGATCGATGCCGAGCAGGCTGAGCATGTAGCCGTGGCGGCGGGAGTTTTCCTTGACCCCCTCTTGGGCGTCGATCACAAGTAGCGCGGCTTCTGCGCGCGCGGCGCCGGTCACCATGTTCTTTAGAAACTCGATGTGGCCGGGGGCGTCAATGATCAGGTAGTGGCGTAGGGCGGAGCGGAAGAAGACCCTCGCTGAATCGATGGTGATGCCCTGGGCCTGCTCGTCTTTAAGGGCGTCTAAGAGAAAGGCATACTCGAAGGGCTTAGAGGTACGCCGGCAGCGCTCCTTTACCTGTTCGAGTTTGCCTTCGGGGAGGCTGTTGGTGTCGGCCAAGAGCCGGCCGATCACCGTGGATTTACCGTGGTCCACGTGGCCCACGATCACGATGTGCATGGCTGAGTCCGAGCGACCGCTTGGGCCGGAAGCGCTGGGCGGAGCTTCAGTTCTGGTCGTCTCTTTCATCTACATGTACCCGTCCCGGCGCAGCGTCTCAAGACCCCCGCCGTCATCTTTGTCCTGGGCCCTTCCGGAGCGTTCGGCCACGTCACGGAGCTTCCCGCTATTTAGTTCCTCGATGATCTCGGTGGTGCTCTTCGCGGTGGAGGAGATGGGGTCGGTGCAGGGCCAGCAGCCAAGTGAACGGTGGCGGGTGCCTTCGCCCTGGTCGTAGTAGAGGGAGACGGTGGGTACGCCCTCGTGGTGGATGTATTCCCAGATGTTGAGCTCGGTCCAGTCGAGCAGGGGGTGCACGCGCACGTGGGTGCCGGGGGCGAAATCGGTTTTGTAGTAGCTCCAAAACTCAGGGGGTTGTTCGGCGATGTCCCAGTTGGAACTTCGGTCCCGGGGGGAGAAGTAGCGCTCCTTGCTTCTTGAGCCTTCTTCATCTGAGCGCGCGCCCACGATCACCCCGGTGTAGGGGTCGGTGCTGGGGTCTGTCTCGTAGCGGCCGAGGTCATGGTTAAAGCGGTAGCGGGGCCAGTCCCCGGCGAGGGTGTGCTTTAAGGCCTCGGTCTTTAGCTTGCGGCAGCAGGTGATGCGGTCGACGGCGCCGTCGGGGAAGGTCTCCTTGGCTTCAAGCGCGGCGCGGTTTTCCCCGTAGACCATGTTAAGGCCCCACTCGCGGGTTAGCTGGTCGCGGTAGGCGATCATCTCCGGGATCTTATAAGAGGTGTCGATGTGCACCAGGGGAAAGGGCACGTGGCCGAAGAAGGCTTTTCGCGCAAGCCACAGGAGCACGGTCGAGTCCTTGCCGATCGACCAGAGCATGCACAGGCTCTCGAAGTTCGCGTAGGCTTCTCTGAGGATGTGGACGCTTATGTTCTCAAGGCGCTTTAGGTGAGCGGGCAGGGGCTCAGCCGAGCGCTCGGTGTGCTTTATGAGGTCGGGCGACTGCGCCGCTTCTCGGGTGCTCATAGCTTCAGATACTCCAGTACCTTTTGGGCCGACTCGGCTGGCGTCTCTTTTGCCGTGTCCAGCACGAGTTCGGGCGTTAGCGGTTCTTCATAGGGGCTGTCGATGCCGGTGAAGTCGCGGATCTCGCCGGCCTGGGCTTTCTGGTAGAGGCCCTTGGGGTCGCGTCTTTGGCACTCGTCTAGTGCGCACTTGACGTAGATCTCGGCAAACTCCCCCGGCTCCATGAGCGCGCGCACCCGCTCCCGGTCCTCACGGAAAGGAGAGATGAAGGTGGCGAGCACGATCAGCCCTGCGTCCAAGAAGAGCTTCGCCACCTCGCCCACCCGGCGGATGTTCTCCCGGCGATCTTCGTCTGAGAAGCCCAGATCGGCGTTCAGACCGTGGCGCAGGTTGTCGCCGTCTAAGACGTAGGTCTGCTGTAGACCCCGCTCAAACAGGGCGTGCTCCACCGCAGCGGCCACCGTCGACTTACCCGAGCCGGAAAGACCGGTGAACCAGAGTAGCACGGAGGGATGCCCGCTTAGGGCGCGCCGCTTAGCTTTGCTGATGCTGAACTCGTGCCAAGTGAGGTGCTTTAGCTCGGGCACCGTTTCTCCCGGGTTTGAGGGCTTGAAGGACCAGGCGGGCGACTTCTTCGGCCGCGAGGGAGTCGACGGCCACGTGGATCTCGGGATGGAGCGGAGGCTCGTAGGGGGCGGAGACGCCGGGAAAGTCCGCGATCTGGCCGCGGCGGGCCTGTTCGTAGAGGCCGCGTTCGTCCCGGGCCGCGCAGGCCTCGGGCGTGGAGTCCATATGCACCTCGATGAAGTTGGCGCAGAGGCGGCGGGCAAAGTCGCGGCTCTCCCGGTAGGGTGAGACGAAAGAGGCCACCACCACCACTCCCTGCTTTTCGAGCATGGAGGCCAGGTGACCCACGCGGCGCACGTGGTTGTCCACCTCGTCCGGGGTGAACCCGGTTTCGGGGAAGAGCCCGCGCAGGTCGTGGCTATCTAGGCGCTCCGCCTTTAGCCCGCGCTTTAAGAGTTCCTCATGCACCATGTCGGCGACCGTAGTCTTGCCGGAAGCGGGTAGACCGGTGAACCAGAGGACAAAGGCGGGCATCTCCCGCTTGCCCCACTTGAGCTTCGCCCAGGCCCGCTCGTGAAAGAAATAGAGGATGAGTTTGGCGACCACCTCAAGGGAACCGATGGCTATGGCGAGCTCGAAGCGGCCGGTGAAGGCGAGCACCAGGAGCGCGGTGGTGATAGTGGCCCAGGTTCGCCAAGAAATGGTCTTCAGAAGCGAACGGGCGCGGGTTTCGTAGTACACTGCCTCTCCCTCTAGCCGCTACTCGCGGAGCGGACCCTCTGCGGCGCGATCCTCTTTTTCGCACTCTGTGAAGTTTAACAACTAACCACCACAGTCGACAACCTCGTGCTTGACAACTGATTCCGTCTCAATCGAGTAGAATCTGGCCGGCTGAGAAGAGGAAAACGAGAGGCTGCTCCTGCCACCATCCAACACCACACCAGACTCGAAGCGGCTGCTGGCCCTGCCGCGCCGCTTGCTAGGGGGCCAGCCAGGGGTGCGCGCTGAAGTCGCTCGAGCCGCGACCGGCGGTTTTCTGCTCAAGATCGCCGCGACCTTCCTGCGCCTCGTGCTGGGGATTATGCTGGCCCGGCTGCTCGGGGCTGAGGGCTACGGCGTCTATGCTTTTGCCATCGCCATGGTCGGGCTGTTGCAGGTGCCCACCCAACTCGGCCTGCCTCAGCTACTGGTGCGCGAGGTGGCGGTATACCGGGAGCGCGAGCAGTGGTCCTTGCTGCGCGGCCTCGTCTTGCGCGCGAACCAGGGCATCCTGCTCGTGGCCATTTTGATCGGCTTGCTCGCCTTTGCATTTACCGCGGTCTTCCCGGATCTATTGGCGGCCGACGGGGGTAGCGCCGGGGCTTCGCGGACGCAGGTCTTCTGGCTCGCGCTTCTGATCCTTCCCTTGAGCACGCTGGCCGCCCTCCGACAAAGCACTCTACGGGGGCTGCGCTACGTGGTCCTGGGGCAAACCCCGGAATTGGTGGTGCAGCCGTCGGTTCTGATTGTTGCTCTGCTCGGGGCCTACCTTGCTCTGGGGTCAGAGGCCCTCACGCCGCTCACGGTCGTGGGTCTTAATGTGGCCTCCTTCGCGCTGGCCTTTGCCCTGGGGGCGTACTGGCTCCTGCGGAGGCTGCCCCCTCAGGTGAAGCTCGCGAAGCCGGCCTTTGCCGGCCGTCAGTGGATCGGCGCGGCCCTACCCTTTCTCGTACTCGCCGGCATGGCAGTCGTCAACAATCGCATCGACCTGGTGATGCTGGGGTTCCTGCGCACGAATGAAGAGGTAGGCGTCTATCAGGCCGCGGTAACGGGGGGCGCGCTTGTCATCTTCGGGCTCTCTGCTGTAAACGCCGCCACCGCACCCCAGTTGGCGCGCTTCTGGAGCCGCGGGGACGTTGCGCGGCTGCAGCGGATCGCCACCGGATCGGCCCGGGCTTCGCTGGCCCTGGCTTTACCGGCGGCGCTCGTCCTTGGTGTGGGCGGTGAGTTCCTGCTGGGACTGCTCTTCGGCGAGGAGTTCAAGATGGGCGCAACCGCGCTCGCCCTGATCGCCCTGGGTCAACTGGTCAATGCGGGCTTTGGCTCCGTCGGCTTTATCCTTAACATGACCGGCCACACGAACTTGAGCGTGCGCGGGGTGGGGGCGGCGGCGGTGAGTAACGTGATCCTTAACGCTCTGCTGATCCCGCGTTACGGGATGGAAGGATCGGCCTTCGCCACCCTCATGTCCTTCGTGATCTGGAACAGCATTCTCTTCTACTACGTGCGCCGCGAGCTTGGCGTGAACAGCACGGTCTTCGGGAGGCGTTGAGTGACGGACTGGGAACGATACGAGTGGCTGCGGATGGCCGTGCGCGAAGCGGGCGAAGCCATACTCGAGGTCCAGAGGGGCGGAGCCGACGCCGCGGGCACGACGGCCAAGTTGGACGGCTCCCCCCTTACGCGGGCCGACTCGGCCGCCCACGAGATCCTGGCGGCGCGCCTCGCCGAGCACACGCCGGACATTCCCGTCCTTTCCGAAGAGGGACGCGACATCCCATACGCGGAACGTCGGTCGTGGGGGCGCCTTTGGCTGGTCGATCCGCTGGACGGAACCAGGGAGTTCGTCAAGGGGTTGGACGAGTTCACCGTTAACGTGGCTCTGATCGAGGCCGGCGCCCCTCGCGTCGGCGTGGTCTATGCGCCGGTACCGGATAAGCTGTACTTTGGCAGTCTGGAAGGTGGGGCCCTCTTACAGGTGGGGCCCAAGGCTGAGCCCAGACGCATCCACGTTCGGCCGCAGCCCCTGCCGGACGGCCTAGTGGTGGTACAGAGCCGGTCGCATGCGACGCCGGAAGTCGACCAGTACCTTCGTGGCTTCGTCGTCGCTGAGCGCATCTCGGCAGGAAGTTCGCTTAAGTTCTGCCTGGTGGCTGAGGGAACTGCAGACCTCTACCCTCGCTTCGGCCCCACCATGGAGTGGGACACAGCTGCCGCCCAAGCTGTGGTGGAGGCGGCCGGTGGAGAGGTGGTTTCCGCCGAGATCAATGAAGGCGTGCCAAGGAGTGATTGTGGGGAGCCGCTGGCTCTCTCCCTCTGGGAGCGGGGGCCTCTCCGATATAACAAAGTGGACTTGCTGAACCCCTGGTTTGTTGCACGGGGAACCTCCCTGCAACCGACGACAAGTGGTGGGAGACCGTAGGGCTTTGCGGAGGTGCAAAGAGGCGACGGCGGATCTTTGAGCGCTTGATCGCCCTCGCCCCGGGGCAGCTCGAGTCCCCTTGTAGCGACTGGCGCAAACGCCATGCTGGGGGGGAGACCAGGTATCATCGACGGGAGTAGTTCGCTGGAAAGCCGCTCAAGCTATTGCACGCGACACAACAACACGTACCATCCGATCCGCGGCACTCCCATCCCAGTATTCCGGGCGTTGGGCTTCCCATTCCGTAGACTCGGCCAGAACTTTCTCCACTGCGAGGCGGATTTCCGCCTCGTCCTCCGGATCCACTAGCCTATTGGTCCCCTCCCAAATCGTCACCGGACGCTCCGTATTCTTGCGCAGGGTGAGACAGGGGACCCCGAGCACCGTGGTCTCCTCTTGGATTCCACCGAAATCGGTTAGGACCAGCCGGGCATCGGCGGGACCCCCAGAATCTTGGCGACCCTTCCGCTTGTCAAGTCCCGGTACCCCCGCGACACTCCGTATCCGGTAGCTCTGCGGCATTCAAAGAGGAACGAACCTAGGAGGCTTGGTTCTTGCGACGAGGCCGGCCGGCGGGATTGGCGAAGGCGCCGTGTTCTTTTTGCGGATCGTGCTTGGCGAGGTGGCTGCGCAGGAGCCGTCCGTCTTTTGCGATCTGGACGGTGTCACCGACGACGCGGACCTCGACCGATTCCAGGCAGAGGCGCATGCCCACACGGTAGCTCGCCCCGGCAAAGCTAATGTTGCCCGCGCTATCTACCTTGCGGACGACGGGGCAGCCCGTGGTCTCCGGCCGGACGGGTGAGGCCTTGGGTACCCGCTTTAAGGCGGCGGGCTCCTCTTCTACTCGGTGCCGGCGCGCGTGCGTGGCCACGAGCACTCCCCGGTGGGAGATCTCCACCAGGTCATTCTCCCGGATGAGGATCTCGACCGTTTCGTCCGCGAGCCAGCGACCCACGTGATAGTCGAAGTTCGCAAGAGTGACCCGGCCCTGCTTCGTCACCCGCCGACTGAGGCGCCGGCCCTCGGGCTCCTGCACCCTCGGTGCGTTCCGCGCAGGCTCCTCTAGGGCCCGAGGAGCGGTTTCGAGCGCAAGGGCAAAGCGCTTCGCGGGGGCCACCATGCCGATGCCCTGGTGCGGGCGCTCGGTGGTATATGCCTTGACCCAAGCGTCAAGATGGAGGAGCGCCCCGGAGGCGGGTGAAAGCCCTCCTTTTCTAGCGCGTGGCGCAGGGTGCGCGCTCCCCAACCCGGGTGCTCATGGCGCAGCGCAAGGAGAAGGGCTTCCACCTCGGGTGGCATTTGGTGGGGACAGGTGTCAGGCCGGGAAGAGGCATCTACCAAGCCGGCGAGGCCCTCAGCGGCATAGCTCTTTAGCCAGCGGTGCACCGTCTGTCGGCAGACCCCATAGCGCAGCGCCACCTGGGTCACAGTCTGCCCGGAAAGCACCTCGAGCACGGCTTTGTGGCGCTGCTCCATGAGTCCCAGCCTAATGAGCATGACCCGACCTCCTCCTAGCGAAGAGCTTCAACTAGCCGCTCATCTTCGGAGGAGGTGTGGCCCTACCTGCCGGGATCAGAAGGTGTCGCACAGCTACCGGAGCCAGTGTCGCCCAGGAGCCGGGACCGCGTCCCCGACTGTCGCACAGGTACCGGGGCCACTGTGTCAACTATGAACCGGGACTAAGCAGGGTGGCAAGTGGACGAAGCGCAGTAACCATCCTGGTGAGCGCGGCGGTTTCCCCGTCGGTTTCCCCGATCGCTCCTCGCCGCTACTCGAGCCCTTCCGCACGTTGCGTTCCCCCGGTCTGAACCCCTTTGCCCTAGGCAGGCAAGAGGTCCACTAAAGGCCGGGTCCCCCGGCACTGGGGAAACCGCGAGCAGCCCCAGAAGGGACCGTGCTTGCCCCGCCGCTGGACCATGGCGGATCCGCACGGGGGCACGAGTGGTCGTGGCCCTGTGTGGCAGCGCCCGGGCTATCACCAACGGGTGCGGATCGGAGAGACGATCCTACCTCCGCCGTCTTGGTTAAAGTTCCGACGGGCAGGCTCCAGTGTTTTCCATTCGGGCGGTTTCTCGCCTTCGCGGCAGTGACGGCCGCCGACTCCCGGAGCAGCTGGTCGCGATCCCAGAGCTCCACCTTGTTGCTCTTGGCCAGTGCGAGCGCCTGCTTGGTGAAGTAACCGCTGGTGACGACCATGGTGCGGCCGGCACGGTAGTGGGCGGCGGAGGCAACGATTTCCTGGACCGCCTTCACCCCCACCTCTCGCCCGGGCCAATGCTTCGCCTGAACCACCTCACGCTCACCGTTCCGCTCGAGGACGAGGTCCGCGCCAAAGTCGGCTCCGTTCGGAGTGAGCTCGGCGTGGTAGCCCCTCCCCCGGAACATCACCAGCAGCAACTCCTCGAACTGCTCCCAGCTAAGCGCGTCGAGATCCTGCACGCCCAGGTTGAGCAGAGCCTGCCGGCGCTTGCGCCCCCTCGCGAATTCGAGGTAGAGGAGACCAGAGGCGACCAGCAGAAAGAGCACGCCCAGCCAGCGAAGCGGCGAAACGAACAACAGAACGACCCCGGCGACCAGGAGAGTCGCGCACATCTTCGCGTCCTTATCGCGCTCGATCTCGCGCTGCTTTCGGGTCATGCCCATGCCTTTTGCCCTCCTCCTTCTCCGACAGACAGAGGCAGCATCGGCAGCAAGTGCGGAGTGCTTGACCAGGGGTCGGCCGCCGGTTATGGCCCCCCAAGGCTCTAGGGCATTCGACGGAGTGCGCGAGGGAGACCTCGACCAGGCTCGGCAGCGCCTTCGCACGAGGCCCCGTTGCTGCTCGTGAACGGGGCGGCACCTCACATGGTCTCAGAATCGTGGAGGCTCATTGGTTGGCCCCCCAAGTTAGCGCCACTTGGAGCCACCCGGCAAGATGTGGGCAAATGCCCTCTCCGCGGTAAACGGAGGCAAAGAAAAAGGCCCGGATCTCTCCGGACCTTCTCTATGGTAGCGGGGGGAGGATGATCGCGTATCTCCCACCCTCCAGATAGCGCTCTAGCTCTCGCGTCAGTTCGCCCATTAGGACCTCCAAGACAAGAACTTACTCCAGTCCGAGCTGCTCGCCCTGTGCTTATCTTTAGGGCCAAGGAGACCACTGCTTACCTGCCCGAACTCCCTACTCGAACGCATCCTCGACCAGCTGCGCCACCCACAGAGTGTAAATCAGCACCCCGAGGAAGCTCGCCAAGGCCCCGACCAGTCCAAAGGTGATGGCGGCACCGGCGATCCCAAACCGGCTGTCGCTCCTCAACATACCGGTGGATCATCGAGCTACCCAAAGCGGCTAGGACGACCATGAACGCACCGGCGAGGATGACGTAGATCATCGCCTACCTCCAGATCCTACCCATCGCCCGTCCCGTCACCTTGCCCGTCGCGCGCCGGCCGACTCTCTTGCCGAACTTGCCGCGCTTCACCGCGTTCACGTCGCCCAGGATTTTGGCGAGCCGGTACAGGAAACCTCTCGTCGAGTTGATACTCATGCCGCTCCCTTCAACTCAGGTCTGTCTGTTGCCGCCCTAACTGGGCGGATTACAGACACTTCAGGGTCCGAGGCCCAGTGCCGTCGCATCGGCCAAGCTGACAGGGATGTCGCTCGTCGAGAGGTGCCGACACCCGGCTCGATGGTACTTCTCGCCTGTACTAGTCCTGTGAACGGTGAGAACAGCGGGCTCTATCGCCGGAGGTTGAGTAGTCGGAGGCGCAGTCGTTGTGGTCGGGGCCCAGAGGCCGGCCACCGCGTTGCGCGCCTTCTCCTGGGCGTCCAGGAACTCCGCCTCGTGCTCCACATTCGGCGGGTAGGTCGAGACCTGCGCGTAGCCATCGAGGACAAGCCGGCGATTCACGAACACGTCGCCTGCCCAGACGTAGGCCAAGAGACGCCCGTACTTGTCCCGCTCCTGGACGTCGAACTCGAGGTGGAGCGGCCCCTCCCGCATCAGGCGCTCGTTGTAGGCTGATGCCTCCGGCCCCATGTACTGCACGGGCTTAGAGGGGTGAACCGTCTCCGGCGTGTCGATGCCGATATACCGGACGTCTTCCACCGTACCGTCGGGCATGCGGACTTCGATCGTGTCGCCGTCGATGACCCGGACGAGTTCGACGTCGACGCCGGACTCAGTGGTCGTGGTGGTAGGCGCCTCGGTAGTCGTAGGCGCCTCGGTCGTAGTCGTGACCCGCTCAGTAGTGGTGCTCGAGGGCGGCGCCTCAACGACCTCGAGGGTGGTAGTCGACTTGTCTGCTACCGCTGTCTGATCTCCGCAGCCCGCGAACAAGGGGGCGGTCAGGAAGAATGCTAGGACGACAAACCCGACCTGCTGCCAGCGCTGTCTGCGGCTCCACCAAGCGCGCAGAGCCGTTGCCTGTGGACCTAGTCTCGGGGTGAGAGAGGGGGTCGCGCCCGACCCCTCCTCAGCGACTCCGCAGGTGGCGGGCTCTCCCATCAGTTTCTCTCCGCAGTGGGGGCAGTTGCGCCAGTTCGCCTCAACCTCACCGGAGCACGCCGGGCAGCGATACTGCTTCTCTCTCACCTCATACCCTCCCTATTCGTAATCCTGAGGCTAGTAGGACTTCGAGGTCGCGACATGGCCCCCAGCTGAGCGCATCCAGATTCTCGATCCCCTGGTTTAGCAGAGCCTGCCGGGGCCTTGAAGTCCTTCTCCCGCCCCGCTTCACGCTGCTTTGTGGTCTTTCCCACCGCTGCCCTCCTTTGCGCTAGGGGCAGCATCGGCAGACGCTCGGCCTCCCTAAAGCGCAGGGGCTGGGTAAATAAACATTGCTACTCGCGAACGGGGAGCGCGCGGGGTCATCTTCAAGCGCTTGGGAGACCCGTCGGTGATCTTCGCCTCTAGCGCCCGTATCAGCGTGCTCCCCGGCCCAGGAAAGAGAAAGGTGCAAGGGGGGCCACGCACCTTACTTAGCGGCCTACTAGAAGACGGTTGTGGCTCCTCTCTCGGCCGTCCACTCCTCCTGCAAGTCGCCACTTCTCGAGAGCAAAAGAGCAGTTCACACAGTTCCACTCTGACACTAATGGATTGTTGACACGGCCCTCTCCCTCTAATTGTCATCTAATGGTGGGGCCGGGTTTGGTGAAATGGGGTCCCGGCCCCGGGAGCAAAAAGGATGAGGAGGACAGATGAAGAGAGCAGTACTGGTTCTAGCTGTAGCCATGGTGCTGGTGGGGATGCTGGCGGTGCCGGCGTTGGCTGACGACCCAGACGGAGTAGAGCAAGGGCTTCAAGGAGGAGACTGGCTCTATGTCCATGCTGCAAAGGGAATCTCTGGTAGCGATGGATTCTTTGCTACCCCCGGCGACATGTTCAAGTTCATCAGAGATGAACTGGGCATGACTCCGAAGGAATGGGTCGTTCAAGACAAAATCGGTGCGACCACAGTGGGCGAGTTCATTTATGAACGTGCCTATGACGACAGGGTTAGTTATCCTCAGTAACCGACCTTTTGCGTCGATTCATCTCTGGCCCTCGGTCCACCTACATGGGCCGGGGGCTTTCTTTTGGCCGCCGGGGACCAGCGGCGACCATCCCCCGGACCGCCTTCACCCCCACGTCCCGCCTCGGCCAGTGCTTCGCCTGACCACACCCGGCAGGGCCCAGGGCAATGTCCAATCTCAATTTACACCGAATCCATATATTCCAGTGATGGGTGTAGCGTTCAGCCCAAATCCGCCCGCAAATGGAAACCTTTTCGTCAAGGTTTGGCCGGTCAGTTTGGCGGTCAAGCTCCATTTAAGCCGCAATGGGCGATCCGGGGCAAAAGAAAAGGCCTGGATTACCAGGCCTTTCTAGGTAGCGGGGGCAGGATTTGAACCTGCGACCTTCGGGTTATGAGCCCGACGAGCTACCGGACTGCTCCACCCCGCGCCGTTCGAGAGCTTATTTTAGCACATTGGCTCGGTTCGTCCAGCAGGCGGCCTTGCCGCCTTCCCCCACGGCTTAGGACAGCCAGATGACCTCGATCTCGCCCTCGAGCGAACGGAACTCCGGGTCGCCGGTCACCACGGGCAGGCCGCTGAGTTGGCCCAAGGCCGCACAGATGGCGTCGGCGTAGGAAATCGGATGTCGCGCTTTGAGCCGAGCCGCCGCGATCGTCTGCCTGCGGCCCAGCTCGACGAGCGCCACGGGCAGAAGGCTGAGCGCGGATAGTGCCCGGTCGGGCGCGGCTTTACCCCGGCGGCGCTCGAGGATATAGAGGACTTCTCCCAAGTTCGCATAGCTCATCAAGACGGGCGTTTCATCCGCGGCTCCCCGCAGAAGGGAGGCCACCCGATCCGCGCCCGCTTCGCCGGCCCAGAAAGCGAGCAGAGCGTAACTATCCAGCACGACGCCCTGATCCACCTCTACTCCCGCGCCCGATCGATCCGCCGCTCGAGGAGCAGAGCCTCGGTCAGAGAGCCGGCGGCGGCGAAAATTCCCTGCAACTCTCGGATCGCATCCTCCGTGCGGGGGACGATCACCAGATGGCTGCCGGCGTCCACCACCTCGACCATGGTGCCGGGCTCCATCCCCAGCCGATGCCGCATCTCCGCCGGCAACACGATCTGTCCTTTCGTCGAGACCCGTACAGATGGCATGGGGATCCCCCTAGCTCGCGTAATACGTTTCCTACATATTGTATTACCCAGGTGGTGCGACAACAATACAAAAGGCGTGGGTGGCGGCCTCCACCGCCTGGGGCAGCTCGATCAGGGGCCCGCGTAGGCTGGTGCTGGGGCCCGCCACGCTGGTGGGCGTGGCGGCGGTGGTCTCCTCGGTCTCCGGCTCCTCGGTGCCGCAGCCCACGAGGAATAGGACGGCTGCGAACAGGGGCGCGAGGGCCAGGGGTGGCCGCGGCATCTGCCGCGGCCACCACCCCAACGCTTGGGCTTTTCGGCGATTGATGGTTGCAGGCCCCACTACGAAGCCGTGGTCCCCACCGGCTCGGTGCTCTCGGTGGCGCCGCTGCCGGCCGCGCTGCCCGCCGCGTTCTCCCCCGCGATCCAACCGTAGACCAGGGCCGGGCCCAAGGTGCTGCCGCCCGACCAGTAGGCCTGGGCCGCCGGCGAGGAGATGCAGTTGCCCGCGCCGTAGAGGCCGGGGATGGGGTTGCCCTCCGCGTCCAGCACCTCGGCGTTGATGTTGATCTCGGGGCCGCCCTTGGTGTCCAGGGTGCCGCCGCCCAGGAGGATGCAATAGTAGGGACCGGAACCCTCGAAGGGCGCCATGGCGTTTTGCTCCGGCGGGAGGGGCGGGCCGCTCCAGTCCTGCTGGATGGGGGTCTCGCCCCGGTGAAACACGGGATCCTGTCCCTGCTCGGCGAACTGGTTGAATTGCTCGACGGTCTGCTGCAGGTTCTGCGCGAAGTCGTCGACCAGGTTCCAGCCCCCCAACTGCTCGGAGTAGCCCCCCAGGGTGGAGTTGATGTTGTCGGCGAGCTCCTGCCAGGTCTGCCCCTGGATGACGTAGTCGCGCTCCTCGCCGGGCATGGGCACCGGGTAGCGGAAGCCCCACTCGGTGTCGTCCTGGGCCACCTTGGAGTCGTAGATCATCATCATGACCAGGTTGGGATACTCGAGCTCCACCGGGTCCCAGTAGAAGTGCACCTGGGTGCGCTCGTTGTAGACCTGCTTCTCGTTTGTCACCCGCGTCCCGTGCCGATTGACCATCACCATGCTGTGCCCGTAGGGGATCCAGATGTCGTTGGGCACCGAGGGGTTGTCGAGCGCGGTCTGCAGCTCGACCTCGGCCCACCAGCCGTTCTGCATGTTCCCGAACTGGGCACCGACGTCGTTGGCCATGTGCACGAAGTCGCCCTCGATGGTGGGCACCGCGCAACCGCCGAAGATGGGGCCGCGCAGGTAGGCCAGGCGCATGTCCGGGTTCTGGGTGAAACCGCCCGAGCCGAAGACCACTCCCTGCCGCGCCTGGAAGCGCTGAGTGCCGTCGGGGGTCTCCACCTCCAGGCCCTCTACCTCGCCCTGATCGTTGCGCAGGATGCGGGTCACCCGGTGCTCGAGCATCAGGCGCACGCCCTGCTCGTCCGCGTAGGCGGCCAGCTGCTCGATCATGGCCGCGCCGGCACCATCGGTGGGGTTCATCTGCCGCCCCTGCTTGGGCACGTCGATCTCCAGCTGCGCATGGTAGTCGGGGGTGTAGGGCAGCGGGTGAATATCGGGCCGCAGCGCCGGGCTGATCATCGAGCGCAGCGCGCCGATCTCGTCCATGGTGCGAATGATCTCGGAGCCCCGGTCGTAGTAGTTGGTGATCAGGTCGTACTTGTGCTGGGGAATGCCCAGATTCTGCGCCTGGGGGTCGTAGAACTGGGGATAAGAGAGCCGGGCCATGTACTGGAGGGCCTCATCGCGGGGATCGTCGATGCCCTCCGCCTGCATCAGGTGATTGTTGGGGATCCAGTAGCCGCCGCCCGACTTATAGCTGGTGCCGCCCTTGGCCGTGCCCTTCTCCAGCATGACCACCTCGGCGCCGGCGTTGACCGCCGCGGCCGCCGCGCCGTAGGCAGCGGCGCCACTACCCACCACGAGCACGTCGGCGGCGTCGTCCCACTGAGCCCCGGAAGCGCCGTTCTGCCCCTCGCTGGTCTCGGTGGTGCCGGCGGTGTCGCCCTCGTCGTCGGTGCAGCCCGCCAGGCCGGCGATCATGCCCCCGCCGAGCACGGCGCTCCCGGCAACGATCCCGGCGCGGCCCAGGAACTGCCGCCGGGTGAAGCCGTTGGTGGGTGCGGTGGCGGCGGGGTCCAAGCCGTCGGGCGGCTTCACGTCCTCTGAGCCGGCGCCGCCGTTGCCGTTGCCGTTGCCGGGGGCCGCATCGCGCGCGGCGCGCTCCTCGAAGTTTCGCCCGCCATGTCCGTCCTGCTCTCGGTCCATGGGTCCCTCCTTCTCCTCGGCCATAACCTGCCCTTTCCCCCGCACATGCGCCGCTTGTGTGATGGCGAGCCCGCGGGCGCTCGTGGGAGTGAAGGCGTTGTCCCGTATGGATCAGTCGGGCAAACCTGGAGACCGCTGAAGACTCCAGAGCCCCTGGAGACGGTTCGGGGGCGGCGCAGAGCCAACTTTCGACCAAAGGCTCATCGCCTTCGTATCAGCCTTCTTCAAGAATCGTTAGTGATAACCGACAAAGGTTATGGATAGTTGATGATGGAACCCGCCAAAATCAGTTTCCTAAGGGGCCGCCCGCGCAGACGGTCGGGAGCACCAGCTCCGCGGCTCGCCTATGCCGCCCTGCTCTGCCTCACCCTGGCTTTGGCGGGGGGATTGTTGCTGACCCTGGTTCAACCCGCCCTGGCCGAACCGTCCTCCACCCCCACCTCCCTGGTTCTCAAAGGCAAAGCCAAGGAGCAGGTCGGCGATCTGCGCGGGCGGGCGCAGACGGTGCAGGACGAAATCGATGGCCTCGACCTCGAGCTCGAGCATCTGACCGAGGACTACAACGCGCTGACCGTCCGCATGGAGGAGATCAACCGCGAGTTGGCGCAGCTACGCCGGAACCTAGATCTGGCCGAGACCAACCACGCCTTCCGCATGGGACGCGTCGAAGAGCGCCTGCGTGCCGCCTACAAGACCGGGGACGACGACTTCCTGCAGATCATCCTGGCGACCCGGGACTTCAACGACCTGGTCAAGCGGGTCCGCCTGATCTACCTGTTGGCCAACTCCGACCAGGAGATCGCCACCGAATTCGAGGTGAGCGCCGACGAGATCAGCCTGATCCAGGAAGAGATCCGCAGCAAGAAGAGCGAGGAGCTGAACCTGCAGGTGGCCCTCACCCAGAAGCAAGAGGAGATCGAGCAAAGGCTCGCGGACCGGCAGGCAACGCTGGCCGGCCTGGACGAGGAAATCTCCCGGGTGATCGAGGAGGAACGGGTCCGCCAGGAGGAGGAGCGCAGGCGCCTCGAAGCCGAACTGCGCGCGCGGCTGGCCCAGCAGTTCGCCGCCCAGCAGGCGGCGCAGAGCGGTCCCTGGGTGGGGCCGCTGCCCAGTTCGCCCGAGGAAGTGCTCAACCAACTGATCGAGACCGCCGTCGCCTACCTGGGCATCCCCTATCAGTGGGGCGGCAAGCGCCCGGCCACCGGCTTCGACTGCTCCGGCCTCACCAAGTGGGTCTACGCCCAGCACGGAGTGGAGCTCGCGCACTGGTCGCGGGATCAGTCGCAGATGGGCGCGCCGGTCGACCCGGGCGCGATGAAGGCGGGCGATCTGTTGGCCTTCGGCACTCCCGTGCACCACGTGGGGATCTACGTGGGCGACGGCAACTTCATCCATGCTCCGCGCACCGGGGACGTGGTCCGCATCCAGTCGCTTTCCAAGCGTAAAGACCTGACCGCCATCCGCCGCTTCCCGCTGGTGGCTCGCACCGCCGCCCCCCGCTGGGAGTAGGCCGACAGGCCCTGGCGCGACCCGCTCCCTGGTTAAAGCCCCTGTTCTCCCGGTACAATGGAGCCCATGACCACCCTAATGATCATCCTCATCGTCGTCGGGATTCTGTTCGCCTTCGCCGGGCTCGCCGTGGCGGCGTTTCGCGGCTACCGCTTCTACAAGGGCATCAAGCGGATACAGGCGACCTTTGACGCCGAACTTCGCGTCCTCACGGAGAAGCAGGAAATCGCCATGCAGAAGGCGGAGAAGCTCCAGACCGACCAGGTGCTCCTCAACCAAAGGATCGAGGAACTGAAGAAGGCGTTGGTCAAAGTGAGCATCCTCAGCCGGGAACTCGCCTCCGCCCGGGCCCGCCTCAGCCTGAGCGACTAGCTGAGGGGCCGCACCTCGGCCCGCCCCTCACACAAAGAAAAGACCCCGCCGGAGCGGGGTCTCTCGCAAAAGGCTTGTGCTGTCCGGCCTGATCGCCTAAACCGACTCCACCGAGGTCACTTCGGGAACGGCCTCCATGAGCACCCGCTCGATACCCGACTTCAGCGTCATCTGCGACATTGGGCAGCCGCCGCAGGCGCCCACCAGGCGAACGTGCACCACGCCGGATTCCTCGTCGACGGAGACCAATTCCACGTCGCCGCCGTCATTCTGCAGCGCCGGACGTACGTGTTGCAGGGCCTGTTCTACTCGTTCCTTCATGGGGTATTCCCTCCTCTGACGCTCCCGCTCTTGGGCCGCGGCCGAATCCATACTAATCCTGTCTATTTTCGCACATTTGGAAACCGATGCGCACCCCGCCGCAACCGATGGACAGCCCCCCGATGAGCACCCCGCCGGGAGCCGCGGATGCCCAAATCGGCCGATCCGCAGTATTACTGGGCCGGCGGAGTCTCCGGTGCCAACGTGGTGGGCGGCGCCGCCGGCGCGGTGGTCGGAGTGGTCGTCGGCGTGGTGCTGCTGGTCGAAGGCACGGTGGTCGGAGTGGTCGATGGCGGCTGCTCCGTGGTGACCGGCTGCTGACCCGTGACCGCCGTGACCGCCGTGGTCGGAGTCGTCCCCGCGGCGAGGTTGGCCGGATTGACCAACGGCCCCGGCACCCGCACGGTGACCGTGGTGGTCTCGGTCTTGACGATCACCCGTTCCTTGATTACCGGCTGCTCGACCACCCGCTCGGTGACGACCAGCCGCTCTTCCGGCTGCTGCCAGGCGAACAAGGCGGCGCTGAGCGCCAAAGCCACCACGGACAGTCCCACCGGCGCCCAGCGCTGAGCAAGCATCAAGGGACGGGGAAGCGCACGGGAGCCTTCCGCCGCCGCCGCCGGCACGCCGGTCTGCGCGCGGGCTGCCACCTCCCCAGCGGCCATGGCGATCGTCGGAGCTGCCTCCGATTCCGGTGCGAGGTCGAACGAACCGTCCTCCCCCTCGCCTGAGACGCCCTTCTTGACACGCCACCATTCGGTCACGCCTTCGAGGCCGTGGCCGAAGTAGTGCGAGATGGAGGTGTAGACCGCCGACCAGAGGGCGGCACCCAGCACGGTTCCCGCCCAGCCGGAGCGGGTCATCAAGTAGAAGGCGGCCGCGGAAGCGGCCGCCCCTGAGATGATTGTCATGATGCGCGGATAAGACATGCGGATAGATCCTCGCCTAAAAACGATTAATGGTTCATGTTACCACTAGCCCAGGTGGGCTAGGTCACCGGTCACGTAATATTGGATGCGCTCAGCGATGTTGACCGCATGGTCCGCGATCCGCTCGAAGTACCGGCCGACCAGCACCAGACTAAGAGCGAGCTCGAGGGTCACGCCCTCCAGCTCGAAGAGTTCCTTGAGCAACTGCGCGTAGAGGTCGTCGACGGCGTCGTCCAGTTCATCGATCTCCGCCGCCAGCTTGACGTCCTTCGCCGACCAGGCGTCCAGGGAACGTCCCAGCAGCTTCTTGGCCGAGGTGCCCAACTCGTAGATCAAGGCGTTGATGGTCTTGTGCCGCACGATGGGCAGATCCTTCTGCACCAGCTCGGCCACGTTATAGGCGAGATCGCCCGAACGCTCCAGGTCGTTCAGATTGAGCACGATGGCCATGATCAGCCGCAGGTCGCCGGCCACCGGCTGCTGCTGAGCCAGCAGCGAAAGCGCGCGCTGTTCGATGTCCAGGAACATGTCATCGATGGCATCGTCGCCCTGCTTCACCCGCTCGGCCCGTTCCATGTCGCACTCGGAAAGAGCCAGCAGCGCATTCTCGATAGCGTCCTCGACCAGCCCTGCCATCCGCACCAGGTCCTGGTCCAGGCGATCCAACTCTTTCCGAAACTGCTCTCGCATCAGCTCTCCTCAGCTCCTCTCAGCTCGCTGCGCACGTCTAGCCGAAGCGGCCGGAGACGTAGTCTTCGGTCCGCTTGTCTTTGGGCCGGGTGAAAATCAACCCCGTTTCACCATGCTCCACCAAGATTCCCCAGCGGCTGGAAGTCTCCTCGTCCACCTCGGTGTAGAGGAAGGCGGTGCGCTCCGAAACCCGCGCGGCCTGCTGCATGTTGTGG
>Ga0075525_10000084_pt1 | contig 36954 bp, 29 predicted proteins | sample NGEPertwo_FD_74795 | JGI IMG/M metagenome (GOLD analysis project Ga0075525, IMG submission 74795) | Arctic peat soil microbial communities from the Barrow Environmental Observatory site, Barrow, Alaska, USA - NGEE Permafrost154B-two | ecosystem: Environmental > Terrestrial > Soil > Wetlands >...
GCGCGCATTTGGACGCCCGCCCCCTCCAGACGCTCAACCAACCGCTGATTGCGCGAATCGGCGAACCAATCGGCAACGCTCTGCGCGATGACGTTTCCGATCTGAGGAATCTCGGCTATCTCCCCGGCGTCCGCCTCCCGAAGAGCCGCCATGGAGGGAAAACATTCGATCAAAATCTCCGCGGTCTGCCCCCCAACGTGCGGGATCCCGAGCGCAAAGAGCACCGCGCCGAACGGTCGTTCCTTCGATGCGTCTATGGCGGCGAGGATATTGCGGACTGAGCGTTCCTGAAAACCCTCGAGCCCGATCAGGTCCTCGTAGCATAGGTCGTAGAGGTCGGCCGGGTCGCGCACCAAACCTGGCGCAAACAGCCGGTGCACCAGCTTCTCCCCCACCCCTTCGATGTCCATGGCCGAGCGTCCGACGAAGTGCTCGACCAGCTGCATGAGTTTTTGGGGGCAGTCGGGGTTGGGACAGCGAACCGCCACTTCCCCGGGAATACGCATCACCGGAGTGCCGCAGGACGGGCAGTGCTCGGGCATGCGAAACGGTTGCTCCTGCCCCGTGCGCAGTTCGGTGAGCGGGGAGACCACCTGAGGAATCACGTCGCCCGCGCGCTGGACCACCACCATGTCCCCTTCACGCAGGTCCTTGCGGTTGATGTCCTCTTCGTTGTGCAGCGAGGCAAGGCCCACGGTCACGCCCCCCACCTGCACCGGGTCCAGCACGGCAAAGGGATTGAGCACTCCGGTGCGGCCGACATTGATCCCGATCCGCCGCAGTCGGGTCTGCGCGGTGCTCGGCGGGAACTTGTAGGCAACCGCCCAGCGGGGATCCCGGCCCACCGACCCGAGCGCAGCCTGCAACCGACGATCGTCCACCTTGAGCACCACGCCGTCGATGTCGTACTCCAGATCGCCCCGGCGGGCTTCCCAGCGGCGGCAGATGGCGATGAGTTCTTCTATCTCCGAGGCGGTCTCCACGTCGGGGCTGACGCGGAAGTGGTGCTCGGCCAGCCAGGCGAGCACCCGGCTATGGCTTTCGAACTGCTCGCCCTCGACGAACCCCACCCCATAATTCCAGATGGTGAGCGGCCGCGAGGCGGTGACCTGCGGGTCGAGTTGGCGAAGGGAACCCGCGGCCGCGTTGCGCGGATTGGCAAAGGTGGGCTCGCCCGCGGCCACGCGCTGCTCGTTAAGCCGCTCAAAAGCGGATAGTGGCAGGTAGATCTCGCCCCGCACCTCGAGCAGAGCCGGCACCGCCCCGTGCGCCGCGGTGATGCGCAGGGGAATGGCGCCGACCGTGCGCAGGTTCTGGGTCACGTCCTCCCCGATCACGCCGTTGCCTCGGGTGGCTCCGCTCGCCAGGCGGCCCTCCTCGTAGCGCAGCGACACGGCCAGCCCGTCGATCTTGGGCTCGGCAACAAACCGCAACTCTTCCGGGGCAAACCCCGCCTGTTCGGTCAGCCTGAGCACCCGGGCGTGCCAGGCGCGCAGTTCCACCTCGTCTTTGGCGTTCGCCAAGGAAAGCATGGGCTCCAGATGCCTGATCTGCCCGAAACCCTCGAGCGGCTCGACCCCCACCCGCTGCGTGGGAGAATCGGGGGTGATCAGTTCGGGGTGCTCCTCCTCGAGGGCTCGAAGCTCCCGAAAGAGCCGGTCGTATTCGGCGTCCGAGATCTCCGGCCTATCCAACGAGTAGTAGAGATAGTCGTGATGGCGGATCGCCTCGCGCAACTCCTCGGCGCGCTCCGCCGGAGCGGGCACGCTCAAAGCCTCACTCCCACCACCCGCGCAAGTTCCTGCGGGGTGTCCACCAGTCGGTCGGGCAACTCCTGCTCCACGGCATCGATGGGGAAGACTCCCCAGGTGACTCCCACCGAGCGCATGCCCGCGGCTCTGGCCGCCTGGATATCGTAGGGGCTGTCGCCCACATAAACTCCCTCCGGGGCAAGGATATCCAGGATGGCCGCCGCATGCAGCAGCGGCTCGGGGTCGGGCTTGTTGCGCTCGGTGTCCTCGGCACAGACGGTGGCGGCAAAAAAGGACTCTATCCCGGTGAGCCGGAAGGCCATTTGCGTGGTCGCCCGCGATTTGCTGGTCACCAGACCGAGCGGGATCTCCGCCTCTCTCAGCCGCTCGAGCAGGTCCGCCATCTGCGGATAGAGCCGGGTCATGCGGTCGTGCTCCCGGTGGTTGTACTCGCGGTATGAGCGCACCAACTCCTCCGCGCGGAACTCGTCGAGCAATCTCATTTGCTCGAGCAAAGGGCGTCCCACATTTCGGATCAACTCCTCGCGCGGCAACTCGATCCCCAGCACATCCTTCACCGCATGCGCGAAGGAGCCCACGATCAGCTCCACCGAGTCGAAGAGAGTTCCGTCGAGATCGAAGACCACCGCCCGGGGCCGGGGCCTCAGCGGCGAGAGTTGCACCCGGTGCACCACCGGCGGCCGCTTGGGCGCGGTCCGCGGCGGCCGAGGCGCGAGATCCCATTCCGCGATCTGCTCGATCACGTCGTAGGCGGTGAGGCTGAAGTGGAGCGGAGTGATCGAGATGAATCCGTCGCCTACTGCCTCAAAGTCGGTCCCTTCTTCTTCATGGTAGCTGAGATCGTCCCCGTAGATCAGATAGCGACGATGCCCCCCCTCGGCGTCGTGCAGTTCCACCTTGTCCCCGTAGATCCGCTTTCCCAGAGTGGTGACACGCACGCCCCGCAGGTCATCCCAGGAGCGGTCGGGACAGTTGACGTTGAGAAGCGTCCCTGGTGGGGGCCCGTGATCCAGCATCTCCTCGACCAACTGAGCAACGAACTGCGCGGGGACGCTGAGGTCGTAGCCCGGGTGGAAATCCTCCGCCGAGACGGCGATCGCGGGGATATCGAGCATGATTCCCTCGAAGGCGGCGGCCACCGTGCCCGAGTAGGTGATGTCGTCTCCAAGGTTCCCCCCAAGATTGATGCCCGAGACGATCAGGTCCGGGGGACGGTCCAGGAAGCCCAGCACTCCCAGACGAACGCAGTCGACCGGCGTGCCGTCGGTCGCGTATCCCACACTCCCGTCGGGCAGGGTCACCTCCTCGACCGTCAGCGGGGAGCGCATGGTGATGCTGCGGGCCATGCCCGAGCGGTTTCCGTCGGGAGCAATGACGCTCACCTCTCCCAGACGAAGCAGGGCCTCGCGCAGAGCGAGTAACCCGGGCGAACCGATGCCGTCATCGTTGGTCAGCAGGATGCAGTAGGAATCCGGAACCAGAACCGCCTCCGCGTCAGGCTGGGGAGATGTCTGCCTTGACCGGTCTGGTCGAAGCAGGAGCGAAGAGCTCTCCAGAGGCGATGCCGACTCCCGCCTTGCGCAGCACCAGAGCATCTTGGCGGTCATCGCAATCGGACGCGATGACCTCGATACCCCGCCGCACCGCGAAGCGCCCGATCAAGTAGAGCAGATCGAACTCGTCCTGCTCCCGGTGGACCCCCCGAATGGACCGGCCACTGAGCCGCAGAAAGTCGGGCTCGAGTTCGCGCACGTAATCCAGGGGAAGCGGGCAGTCCGACTGCAAATCCAGGGCGAGCCGGAACCCGAGTTCCGACACAGACCGGAACGAAGCCAGGCTGATGGGGAAGTGGCGAAGCACCTGGCCCGTGTCCACCAGGAAGACGATGTCCCGCGCGGAGAGGTTCCTGCCCGGCGCGCCGTAGAGCAGGGAGTTGATTCGCACGGCGCTCTCGATCAGTTCGCTGCTCCCTGCGCTGATCAGCAAGAAGCCATCACCCCGATCGGCCAGGTGCTCGTGGCTGAGGACGGCTTCATGGTAGGAGTCGAGGACTCGGTGCTCCAACCCGGTCCGCCGGGCCACGTCAAAGAGCACGTCGTCGTAGCGCAGGTTGGTGGAAGCCGGGCCGCGCAGCCCCACCTGGTAGCCCACCACCTTCCCCTGCCGCAGGTGGACCAGGGGGCGGAACAGGGGGGTGAGATCGCCTTGCTCGAGGAATTCTTCCAGCCGCTCACCCAATTGCTCGCGCTGGCGCCACTGTTTTTGTCTCGCAGCTTCGTCGGCCTCGACCAGAGCGGAGACGATCAGGTCCTCAAGGGTTTGCTCACCCCGGGGGGCATGTAGCACGGCGCCGCCGACCGTGATGCTCAGGCGCTCGTGCACCCGCGGCACCAGCGATCGCGCTAGGTGTTCGTTGATAGCCGCTTCCAACCGCTCGGCCACGGAATCGACCATCGGAAACGAGAGGTCGAGCGCTTCGCGCGGCGCCGAAAGCACCACGGCAAAGCCTTCTCCCTGCAGGCCGACGTCGGCGGGCAGATCCATTGCCCTTATGCCGGAGCCCAGGGAACCCAGCGCTACCTGCGAAGCCCCCCGGTAGATCTCCTCGAGTTCGCGCCAGGAATACATGCGCGACAGGTGCCCCCAGTGCTCGAGACGAACGAAGAGAACTCCCAGCGTGGAGGTGTGTTCGAGTTCGTTGCGGACCGCGGCGATGGTCTCCGACAAAGACGGCAGCTCGGAAGCGGCGTCGTGAACCAGCCCGCGGAGCCAGCGGCCCAACGGCGAGGCCCAGGGGGAAGTGGCTTCGGTGTCGACTCGGGGTGCCGCGGACCCGTCGGCGGCCGCTTGCCCTTGCGCTCGGTCCCTGCCCACAGCCTCGTCTATGACGTTCCCCGTTTCCTAAGGTGAGGGCCAGGCGCCCTACTTCTTGTCGGCGCCGATCTTTTTATTCCCCGCGCTACTCTCCGAGCTCTTGTCCGCGCCCGAAGCCTTTTCGCCGGAGGCGCTTTTGTCGCTCGAGGCTTTCTCGCCGGAAGAGCCGTTCGACCCGCTGCCGTTACCCTCCGAGAGGCCGCCTTTGAGGGACTTCTTCTTGGCGTAGTCCGTAGTGTAGAAGCCAGAGCCTTTGAAGTGAATAGCCACGGGGAAAAGCAGACGCTGCACTTCGCCGCCGCAGGCCTCGCACTCCTTCACCGGGTCGTCTGACATCCGCTGAAAGCGCTCGAACTGATGGCTGCACGAATCGCACCGGTACTCATAGGTCGGCACGCAAATACCTCCTCGCCTAACAAAACCAGCATCAAGTATAGCGAAAAACCGATCCCGCGGGGAGCAGGGCGGGAAGCCTCTTTGGCACTCCTACCCTTCGAGTGCCAACCTCAGCCCGATATCCTTGCCCTCATCGGGGGATTGTGCCCGGGGATGACCACAACTGGATCGAGTTCCCGGATGCGGTGCCACGACTGGAGCAACCGGTCCGCCGCCGGGAAGCCTGCGGGCAGTTCCATGGAAGTGAAGTAGGAGGGGAGCGGCCCCACCGTGTCGCCCGCGATCACCAGGCGGCCGGCGGCGGTCTCCGCCACCACGCAGATGGAACCCTCACTGTGCCCGGGAGTGCGCAGAAAGCGCAGGCCGGGAGCGATCTCTCCTTCATCACCGCTGAGCAGCCGGGCACGCCCGTCAAAGCCGGAGCGCTCATGCGCCGGGCTTCCGCCGAATTCCGCCTCGTGGATCACTATCGGGGTACCCGGGAAGTAGACGTTGGCCTGAACATGGTCCATGTGCGCATGAGTATTGACCACCAGGTCCACATCACCCGCAGAGAGGCCCCGCTCGGCGAGCGCGGCCAGCAAAGGCTCTCCCTGCATCACCAGACCCGGGTCCACCACCACAGTCGCCGGCCCGCTAAGCAGAACCGTGTTCGGCCAGGCGACCATGCCGTGCACCGGGTGATCCGCCTTGAGGCTCTGATAGCGGCTAAAGCGGTGAAAGGAGAGCTCGCCCTCGCGGTTGTATTCCTCCAACCGGCCGGAGTTCACCGTGAAGACGTAGCGCTGGGTAGGGATCAGGATCTCCCAGCGAAAGATGGTAGTGCTGCCCGAGTCTCCGATGTGCGGGGCGCCTGGCATCAGGTGAAGCGATCGTCCGGAACGTAGCATGGAGCGGTGGTGAAGCCCTCCGCATCGCGCAGGTGCGCCGGCGCTGGATCGAGCGAAAGCCGGGCTCCCCGCCGGGGGATGACCAGCAGGCCAAGCAGCCATCCGAAGACGCTCCCCCACAGAAAAGACTTCAACCTGCTGCGTTCCACTTGGCCGCCTCCCATTAGCGGTTCCGCTGCCACGCGAAGTACCCGGCGACGAACATAATGATCCAGTTCATCACCCCTCTGCCGGTAAGGCCGAAGACGAAACCGTCCCAGCTGACCCCGAAGCGCATGAAGATGTCCAGCAGTGGCGGAAAGAGAAAGGCCCAGATCGTGCCGCCCACGGCGATGACCGCGGTCTCGGTGCCGTGGTAGTAACGGCTCGCCCGGAGGACGGCCTCGCCGACGACGTAACCGATGGCCGCCGCCGCGAAAATGACGAAGAAGAAGAAACCCGCGGCCGCGAGGACGAAGTAATAGACGAAGCCCGCCACGGTGCCCGCCGCCAACGCCGCGCCGATCGCGCGGGCCGCCTTTTCGGGTCCGAAGGTGATCCGCGCCGACTTGGGCAGCCGGGCGCACTCGCGGCATTTGACGCCCACGGGGGAAAAGACCATGCAATCCGGGCAGATGGGCTTGCCGCAGGAGCCGCAACGCACACCGGTTTCCCGCCCGGGGTGATTGGCGCAGTAGGTCTCATTGTAAGGCAGGTTTTCTTGGTCTAGGGCGGGTCCAGCCATGGTCAAAAGGGTAGCAGCTTGGGCGGCCCCGCGTCTGCCGGGCCCTCCGGTGGGCCCGTCGGGGGTGATCAGGAGCGGCGTCGGCGGGAGATGTGCACCACCTCCATGCGGGGAACGGGCACCAGTTCGCGCCGGTAGGAGCGATGGATACGTTCCGCCTCCTCCTCGGCCCGCAGACTCGCCTTGACCAGAGCCTCCTCCAGCTCCCGCACCTTTATTTGGGCGCGTTCGAGTTGGTCCTCGAGCTCCAGCACCCGTTCTACGCCCGCCAGGTTGAGGCCCAATTCCGAAGTCAGCTCCTGGATGCGCCGGAGCCGCTCGACGTCCGCCATCGAGTAGAGCCGCGTCCTCTTATTGGAGCGCTGCGGCCGGATCAGCCCCCGCCGTTCGTACATCCGCAGGGTCTGCGGGTGGAGCTCGGCCAGCTCCGCAGCGATCGAGATCATGAAGAGCGCGCGGTCACGGTCGCCGGCGGCCATTACTCCCACCCGGCCTTTCCGGAACGGGGATTGTCGCCGCGAAGCTCCGCGAAGCGTTCGAGGAGCTCCCGCTGGTCCTCGGTCAGCTCGCGCGGGGTCTCGACCCGGATACGCGCCAGCAGGTCGCCCCGTCCCTTGTCGCCCAAGAGAGGCGCGCCCTTGCCGCCGATGCGCAGCAGGATGCCGTCCTTGATTCCCCCGGGCACTTTGAGCGAGACCTTGCCGTCCGGAGTGGGCACCTCAACCCGGGCTCCCAGCGCGGCCTCGGTCATGCTGACCGGCACTTCTATGACCAAGTCCTGTCCCCGGCGTTGATACAGGTCGCTGTCTTCCACTCGCGTCACCACGTTGAGATCTCCGGGAGGCCCCCCGTTGGGAGAGGCTTCGCCCTTACCCTTGAGTCTGATCTTGGTACCGTCCTTGACCCCGGCCGGGATAGGCACCTTGTAGGTCTTCATCTTACTCACCGTGCCCCTGCCGCTGCAGGTGGGGCAGGGAGTCTCGATGACCATGCCGTCACCGCCGCAGCGCGGGCAGGGCTGAGAAAGCGCGAACACGCCCTGACTCTGGCTGACCACTCCCCGGCCCTGGCAGACCGGGCAGATCTGGGGCTGCGTCCCGGGGGCCGCCCCCGAACCGTTGCAGGTAGGACAGGCCACGTTGCGGGGAACCTGAATGCGGGTGGCGACCCCCTTCAGGGCGTCCTCGAAGGAAAGTGTTACCGAAGCAGTGACGTCCTGCCCTCGGGACTCTCTGGGTTGGGGTCGAGTCCGGGCGCCGGCTCCGCCGCGCCCCCCAAAAAGGCTGCTGAAAAGGTCGGCGAAATCCCCGCTGAAAGCCTGGCCTCCCTGGCCGAATCCCCCGCCGTAGGCCCGTCCCCCGCCCTGCCCGTAACCTGGTCCGAATCCCTCGCCGAAGAAGGCGCTAGGTCCCTGGTCGTACTGCTTGCGCTTTTCGGCGTCGGAGAGCACCTCGTAAGCCTGGGAGATCTCCTTGAAGCGGTCCTCCGCCTTGGGGTCGTTGGGGTTCGCGTCCGGGTGGTTCTCCCGCGCCAGTTTACGGTAGGCCTTGCGGATCTCTTTCTGGTCCGCCTTCCGGTCGACCCCCAGTATCTGATAGTAGTCTTTGCCGGCAACGGGCACGGCCTTAGCCTCCCTCGCCCGCGGAAACCACTACCTTGGCCGGCCGCAGAACGCGCTCACCCAGCAGGTAACCCCGCTCCAGGACTTGGATGACGGTACCCTCTTCTTCTTCCGACGCCTGCGCGAACACGGCTTCCTGATGCTCGGGATCGAAGGGTTGTCCCGCCGGATCCATCCGCTCGACGCCTTCATGCTCGAGCAGCCGCGCGAAATGCTCGTAGGTCATGCGCACGCCGTCGACCAGCTTGGCTTCCTCATGCTCCTCGGCCGCGCCGAGCGCCCGCTCCAGATTGTCCAGGATGGGCAAGAACTCAGTGAGCAAAGAACCCTTCGCCCGGGACTCCGACTCGGCCAACTCGCGGCGCGAGCGCTTGCGGAAGTTTTCGAACTCGGCCTTGAGCCGCAACAGATTATCCAGGTAGTTGTCCCGCTCCGCCTTTAGCCGCTCGGCGTCGAGTTCCGTCTCCATCTCCGCATCCGGGCGAGGGGCACCGGCGGGCTGGGCGCTACCCGGGCCGGGACCGGTTTCGACGTGGGGCCCCGTGTGAACGGTCTCCAACTCGCGGTCGTCGGGCATCGACTCGCGTGCCTGGCCCGGCTCCCGACCGGAATCTGAATTCTTGGCCTCGTCCGCGTGGTTTCCGTCTATGGGAATTCGCTTCTTGCGTTCTTCGGTCATCTGGTGGGTTCCTCTTCCTTACAGATGGGGCTGCCGCCGGCCCGGAGGCGCGGCGGCAGCCCGTCGCTCAGACTACTCTCCGCCGCCGGACGAGCCCGCCGAGTCTCCGAGGGTCTCGGTCTCCACGGTCCGCGAGCCGGAATCGCCGCGGCCTACCGAGATCTTCTTCGGTCTCGCCTGCTCCGCCTTCGGGATGGTGATCTCGAGAATGCCGTTCTCGTAGTGAGCGTCGATCTTCTCGCTATCGATGCCCTGGGGCAGCGACATCGAACGCGTGAACGAGCCGTACCGCCGCTCGATGCGGTAGTACTTGTCCTCGTCGACCTCTTCTTTGAAGCGGCGCTCACCGCTCAGGGTGAGGACGTTGTCCTCGACCTCGAGGCTGATGTCGTCCGGGTCCATGCCGGCCAACTCCGCCTTGAGCTTGATCGCGTCCTTGGTCTCGAGGACGTCGATGGAAGGCATCCAACTCTCGCGCTGCACTTCGCTTCCTCCGACAAAACGGCGCAGCGAACGGTTCACCTCGTCCTGCAGCGCCAGCATGTCCCGATAAGAATCCCAGCGCACGACTGCCATCTCGTTTTCTCCTTTCTGCTACGTTTCCGCCGTGGACCCGATACCGGGCCCAAGTGCTCGGACTACTCCTCGTCGATGACTTCGTAGTCGGCTTCCTCGACCACCTCTTCTTCGGCGCCACCGGCACCGCCGTCGGACGTCGGTCCGCCGGCCGGCCCCTGTTGCCCAGCAGCGTTCTGATACGCGGCTTCACTCAACTTGTAGGCTGCCTCCTGCAGAGTAGCCATCTTGGCCTTGATGGCTTCCACGTCATCGGTCTTCATCGCCTCTTCCAGATCACTGGCGGCCGCGTCGATCGAGCTCCGGGTCTGCTCGTCTACCTTGTCGCCGATATCCTTGAGGGACTTTCGCGTCGAATAGACCAGGTTCTCTGCCTGGTTACGGGTTTCGACCACCTCGCGCCGGCGCCTGTCTTCATCGGAGTGCGACTCGGCGTCTTTGACCATTTGATCGATCTCGGATTCGTTGAGGCCGCTCGAGCTTTGGATCTGGATCTTCTGCTCGTTGCCTGTAGCCATGTCTTTGGCCGAGACGTGCACAATGCCGTTGGCGTCGATGTCGAAGGCCACCTCGATTTGCGGGATCCCCCTCGGTGCGGGCGGGAGGCTCATCAGCTGGAACTTGCCCAGCGTCTTGTTGTAGGCGGCCATCTCCCGCTCACCCTGAAGCACGTGAATCTCCACCGAGGTCTGATTGTCGTCCGCAGTCGAGAAAATCTCGCTCTTGCGCGTGGGGATGGTGGTGTTCCGCTCGATCAACCGGGTGAAGACGCCACCCTTGGTTTCGATGCCCAGGGAAAGCGGGGTTACGTCGAGGAGCAGCACGTCCTTGACGTCACCCGCGAGCACGCCGCCTTGGATGGCCGCGCCCAGGGCTACGACTTCGTCCGGATTGATCCCCTTATGAGGTTCCTTACCGGCAACCTCCCGTACTTTTTCCTGCACCGCGGGCATGCGGGTCATCCCGCCCACAAGAATGATTTGATCGATATCGCCGGGCGCCAGGCCCGCATCCTGCATGGCCTGCTTGGTCGGGCCCACCGTACGCCCGATCAACTCGCGCGTCAGTTCCTCGACCTTGGCCCGGGACAAGGTCATCTCCAGGTGGAGCGGCCCGCTTTCGTCCATGGTGATGAAGGGCAAGTTGATGCTGGTTTCCATCGCCGACGAGAGTTCTACCTTGGCCTTCTCCGCCGCCTCGTAGAGTCGCTGCAGGGCCGCCTTGTCCTTGGCCAAGTCGATGCCCTTGTCGCGCTTGAACTCCGCCACGATCCAGTCGACGATCGCCTTGTCGAAGTTGTCGCCGCCCAGGTGCGTGTCGCCGTTTGTCGCCTTGACTTCGAAGACACCTTCGCCGAGTTCCAGGATGGAAACGTCGAAGGTACCCCCGCCCAGGTCGAAGACCAGGATGGTCTGGTCGGTTTCCTTATCCATGCCGTAGGCCAGCGAGGCCGCGGTGGGTTCGTTGATGATCCGGCGCACGTTTAGCCCGGCAATGCGGCCGGCGTCCTTGGTGGCCTGCCGCTGCGCATCGTCGAAGTACGCGGGCACGGTGACGACCGCGTCCGTCACCTCTTCGCCCAGATAGGCCTCGGCATCCCGCTTCAACTTCTGCAGAATCATCGCGGAGATTTCGGGCGGGCTGTACTGCTTGCCCTGAATGTCGACGCGCACGTCCTGATTGGGACCTTGCTCGACCTCATAGGGCACGATCTTCATCTCTTCGGATACCTGCGAATACTTGCGCCCCATGAAGCGCTTGATGGAGAAGATGGTGTTCTGTGGATTGGTGACCGCCTGCCGCTTCGCGACAGTCCCGACCAGTCGCTCGGCGGTCTTCGAGAAGGCGACGACAGATGGTGTGATCCGTCCGCCCTCGGCGTTCGGGATGATCGTGGGCTCTCCGCCCTCGAGTACCCCCATTGCCGAGTTGGTGGTTCCCAGATCGATGCCGATTATCCTGCCCATAGCGTTTCCACTGTTCCCTTCGTTCCTCGCCGCCGGATTCAAATAGTTCGTTCAGACTGAGGTCATTATAAAATCTGAGTCGCTCGCTGTCAACTACCCACGGCGTGCATTGATAGGCCCGCTATCAAAGTTCATAATGCAAAGTGCGGATACCCGCCCGGCCGCAAGGGGTAACGGCCGCGGCGCCCGTCCGCTACAATGTCTGGGCCATGGCACATCGCTATCCGACCCTCCAGGCCCGCCGCAAGCGGCGGGCGAAGACCAAACGGGGCTTGAGCCGCGCCATCCTGGTTGCGCTCGCCTTTGCCCCGTTCTTTCTCGCGCTCCTGGCCGTCGGCACCGTCACCGTGGGCCTGCAGATGGCGTCGGCCGTCAGCGAGGATATTCCTCAGTTGGAGGACCAGCGGAGGGTCGAATTGCCCCAGACCACCCGGATATACGCTGCCGACGGCACCCTCCTCGCCTACCTCCACGGCGTGGAGAACCGAGAGATCATCGGCGGCGAGCGCATCCCTGCGGTCGCCAAGAATGCGATCGTGGCCATCGAGGATGAACGCTTCTACGAGCACCAGGGGGTTGACGCCGAAGCGGCGGTCAGGGCTTTCGTCGCCAACGTGCAGGCCGAAGGCATCAATGAGGGCTTCTCCACTCTGACCATGCAGTTGGTCGGCACGCTTTATCTGGACCGCACCGACCAATCCCTCGAGCGCAAGCTCGACGAGATGGCCCTGGCTCTACAGATGGAGGAATTGATGTCCAAGGACGAGATCCTGGACCTTTATCTGAATACGGTGTACTTCGGGTCGAACGCGTACGGCATTCAGGCGGCGTCGCGCACCTACTTCAACAAGTACCCCGCCGACCTTACCCTCGAGGAAGCGGCCCTGCTTGCCGGAATGCCGCAGGCCCCCAGCCGCTACAACCCCAGGATCAACCCGGATGCCGCCAAGGACCGGCGCAATACGGTTCTGCAGCGGATGTGGTTCAACGAATACATCACCATCGAGGAATATCAACGCGCCGTGGCGGCCCCGCTCGAGCTGGCGCCTTCCTCCATATATGAAGAGGTCCGCGAGCCCTACGTCGTGGACTACGTCAAGAAGCAGCTCATCGAGATGTTCGGCGTGGACAGAGTGTTCGAGGGGGGCCTCAGCGTAGGCACCAGCATCAACCCCGCCTACCAGCGCCACGGCGAGTGGGCCATCAAGGACACCCTCAACCAGCCCGGGGATCCTTCCGCCGCATTGGTGGCGGTCGATCCCGAGAGCGGTTTGATCCGCGCGATGGTCGGCAGCAGTGACTACGACAGCTCCAAGTTCAACCTGGCCGCTCAGGCCAAGCGACAGGCGGGTTCGGCCTTCAAGACGTTCGGCCTGACCGCTGCGGTCGAGATGGGGATGAACCCGGCGACCACCATCTACAACTCTCAGCCGGTGCAAATCGACATCCCAGGCAGCAAGCCGTGGAAAGTTCAGACCTTTTCGCACAGCTACTACGGAGCCTCCACCCTCGTCCAGGCCACCCTGCGAAGCGACAACTCGGTCTACGCGCAGCTGGCCATGGACGTAACGCCGCAGCGCATCGTCGACGTTGCCAAGCGAATGGGCATCACCTCGCCGCTCTCCCCCAACCCGGCGATCATCCTGGGCGGCCTCACCTATGGCGTCTCCCCGCTCGAAATGGCATCAGCCTACGGCACTCTCGCCAACCAGGGCGTGCACGTGGAGCCGCGGATGATCCTCGAGGTCAAAGATTCCAACAATCGGGTGATCTACGAGTCCGAGCGCAATGCCAACCAGGCAGTCTCTGAGGGCGTGGCCTACGCGGTCACGGAGATCCTGATCAAGAACATCCAGGCGGGCACCGGGACCAACGCCCAGATCGGCCGGCCTGCGGCGGGCAAGACCGGCACGGCGCAGAACTTCCGCGACGCCTGGTTCAGCGGTTACACTCCGCAGATCTCGACCTCGGTCTGGATGGGACATCCCGAGGCCCAAGTCGAAATGCGGAACGTCCACGGGCGGCGGGTGACGGGCGGCAGTTTCCCCGCCATTATCTGGGGAAAATTTATGGGCCGGATCATGAAGGACTATCCGGTCACCGATTTTGCAAAGCCCGACTCGCCCGTCAAGTACAAAGACGTCAAGACCACCTACGCACGCAAGAAGAGCACCGTAGACCAACGACCGACCAGGCGCACTTCCTCGACGCTGGCCCCGGAAACCACGCTTGCCCCTCCCGTCACCCAGCCGCCGTCGACCCTGGCGCCGCCGATCACTCAGCCTCCCGCGACGCAGCCGCCGGCGACTTTGGCACCCCCGATCACCGAGGCCCCGGCCAGCCCATAGGCTCGGCCGCCTGAGGTCTCGGGACGTCCGTGATCCGTTGGCAACAGCTCGTGGCTTTTTGCGGGAAGCCGCACCTCTCGCCCGCCAGACCCGGTTTGGCCGGTGCATGGTCGCTTCCCGCCCCGGGCACTCCCGTAACGACGGCTGTCGGCGGAGGAGTTGCGGGCAAGGCTTCCCGTTGTATATCTGAGTCTACTACTATAAACTTTATTGAGTGCTGGTGGACATATTGGAAGAAAGACCTCAGGTCGGGAGCGAGAGATGCAGCTGGAAAAATTCACCATAAAGGCCCAGGAGGCATTGGGCCGAGCGCAGCAATTGGCTCAGAGCGGCGCGAACCCCCAGATAGAGACCGAGCACCTGCTGGCCGCGCTACTCGACCAGGAAGGTGGCCTCACCGTCCCGATCCTTGAGCGGATCGGAGTCAACCATTCGGGCCTCCGGACCCAGGCCGCCCAGCAACTGGAGCGCCTCTCCCACTTTTCCGACGGCGCCCAACCTTCCTTCAGCCCGAGACTTCGCCAGGCGCTCGACCGGGCGCAGACCGACGCCCAGGGCATGGGAGACGCGTATGTTTCGAGCGAGCACGTGCTGATGGCCCTGACCGATGAGAACGATTGGACGGGAAAGACCCTGCGCGAACACGGCGTGACCAAGGACGCGATCGGTCAGGTGCTGCGCGACCTCCGCGGCAGCCACCGCGCCGAAGATCCCAATGCCGAAGACAAGTACCAGTCTCTCGAGCGGTTCGGCCGAGACCTGACCGCGCAGGCCCGCCGGGGCCGGTTGGATCCCGTGATCGGCCGCGACGACGAAATCCGGCGGGTGATCCAGGTACTCAGCCGGCGCACGAAGAACAATCCGGTGCTGATCGGCGAACCCGGCGTGGGTAAGACCGCCATTGTCGAAGGCCTGGCCCAGCGTATTGTTTCCGGAGACGTGCCCGAGGGGCTCAAGGACAAGCGTCTGATCGCCCTGGATATGGGCGCCATGGTGGCGGGGGCCAAGTACCGCGGCGAGTTCGAAGAACGCCTGAAGGCGGTGCTCAAGGAGATCGCCGACTCCGAGGGGCAGATCATCACCTTCATCGACGAGATGCACACGGTGATCGGCGCCGGCGCGGCCGAAGGCGCGATGGATGCCTCCAACATGCTCAAACCCATGCTGGCCCGGGGCGAGCTGCGCATGGTGGGGGCCACCACCCTGGACGAGTACCGCAAGCACGTGGAGAAGGACGCCGCCCTCGAGCGGCGATTCCAGCCGGTGGTGGTCGGGGAGCCTACGGTCCAAGACACGGTCGCCATTCTGCGCGGGCTGAAGGAGCGCTACGAGGTTCACCACGGCGTCCGCATCCAGGACGGGGCGCTCCAGGCGGCGGCGCTGCTCTCCGACCGCTACATCACCGCCCGCTTCCTGCCGGACAAGGCCATCGACCTGGTGGACGAGGCCGCCAGCCGGTTGCGCATAGAAATAGATTCGATGCCGACGGAGATCGACGAGGTCGAGCGGCGCATGAAGCAGCTGGAGATCGAACGGCAGGCGCTGAAGAAGGAGATCGACCCGGCCTCGGTGGACCGGCGGGACGCCATCGAGGCGGAGCTTGCCGAGCTGCGGGAGAAGGCCGACGCCATGAAGGCCCACTGGCAGGCCGAGAAGGAGGCCATCCAGGAGATCCGTGGGCTCAAAGAGGAGATCGAACAGACCCGGGCGGAAGCCGAGCGCGCCGAGCGAGAAACCGATCTGGAACGAGCGGCTGAGCTGCGCTACGGGCGCATTCCCGAGCTCGAGCGCGAGCTCGCGGCCAACAACGAGCGCCTCGAAAACCTGCAGCGCGAACAGCGCATGCTGAAGGAAGAGGTCGACGACGAGGACATCGCCGAGGTGGTGGGCAAGTGGACCGGGATCCCGGTCAGCCGCCTGCTGGAGAGCGAGGTCGACAAGCTGGTCCACATGGAGGACCGGCTGCACCAGCGGGTGATCGGCCAGGAGGAAGCGGTGGAAGCCGTTTCCAACGCCATCCGCCGGGCCCGCGCCGGCCTGCAGGATCCGAACCGCCCCATCGGCAGCTTCATCTTCCTTGGCCCCACCGGGGTGGGCAAGACGGAATTGGCCCGGGCGCTGGCCGAGTACCTGTTCGACGACGAACGGGCGATGGTTCGCATCGACATGTCGGAATTCATGGAGAAGCACTCGGTGGCCCGGCTGATCGGCGCGCCCCCGGGCTATGTGGGCTATGAGGAGGGCGGCTACCTGACCGAAGCCGTGCGCCGGCGGCCCTACAGCGTCCTGCTCCTGGACGAGATCGAGAAGGCGCACAACGACGTCTTCAACGTGCTCCTGCAGATACTGGATGACGGCCGGCTGACAGACGGGCAGGGGCGCACCGTGGACTTCAAGAACACGGTGATCATCATGACCTCGAACATCGGCAGCCGGTACATCTTGGACCCCGATCTCTCCGAGCAGCAGATGCACGACCGAGTGATGGACATCATGCGGGTGGAGTTCAAGCCGGAGTTCCTCAACCGGGTGGACGAGCTCGTGCTGTTTCACCGGCTGAGCCGGGCCGACATCAAGCGGATCGTCGATATCCAGCTGGAGCTGTTGCGCGGACGGCTGGCCGAGAGGGAGATCGCCCTGGAGCTCACCGACGGCGCGCGGGCCTACCTGGCGGAACGAGGTTACGATCCCGCCTATGGAGCGCGCCCGCTCAAGCGGCTCATTCAGAAAGAGATCCAGGACCAGGTGGCGCTGGGTCTGCTCAAGGGCGAATTCCGGGACGGGTCCCGAGTGTTGGTCGATTCCAGCCCCGAGGGCTTGACCTTCCGCACGGCCGAGCAGGCGGCCGGCCCCTCGGCGGTCTAGGGGTCGCGGATGCTCTAAGGATCGCGGATGGGCAAGGGCCCGGGACCCAGGTCTCGGTCCTTCTTCTTCCTGCCGCCCTCGCGGCGGAACTCAGCGAGCAGAATCCCGGTCATGATCAAGATGGCCCCCGCCCACCCGGCCAAGCTCAGACGCTCACCGGCGAGCACGAAGCCGAACGCTCCGGCGAAGACCGGCTCCAGAGTCAGGATCAGAGCGGTACGGGTCGGTGGAGCGTAACGTTGGGCGAAGGTCTGGATCAGAAAAGCCAAGGTCGAGGCAAACACCGCCGTGATGCCGAGGGCCCACCAGACCTGGCCGTCCCGGGGCCAGCCCAAGTCGGTCAGGGAGCCCGTGCTTCGGGCTCCCAATGTGAGCGCCGTGGTCACCAGGGCGACCATGCCCAGCTGCAGGGCGTTCAGAGTCAGGGGATCGTGGTTGGCGGCGTAGCGGGCCGTCGCCAGGATGTGGGCGGCGAAACCCAGGGCGCAGAGAAAGACGAGCAGGTCGCCGCGCAGCTCGCCGGCTCCCGCGCCTCCGGAGAGAAGCACCAGACCGCCGAAGGCGATGGCGGCGCCGATGAGCGCCCGCCCTCCGACCCAACGCCGCCACAACAACAACTCGAGCATGGGCACCAGCACCACGAACATCCCCGTGATGAAGCCGGCATTGGAGGCGGTGGTCACTTCGAGCCCCAGCGTCTGGAACACGTACCCCGCCGACAGAAACATGCCCATCAGGGTTCCGGCGAACAACAGGCCGCCTGGGCGCCTCGGCCGATCCTCGGCCTCCAGTTCTTCGGCCAGCGTCGGGGGCAAGGCCGCTCCGAACGACGCCGGCTCCGTGGCGCGCGCCGAACGCAGGGGGAAGCGACGGACCAGAGGGATCAGCGCAGCCATCAAGAACGCGGCGAGGCTGAAGCGGATGGCCAGGAAGGGCAGAGTGGGGTAGACGGCCACGGCGTCCTTCACCAAGACGAAGGTCGCGCCCCAAACCATGGTCACGCCGACCAGCAGGAACTCGGGCAGATGTCGTCTGAAGGCGGGCAAGGCGGCGTATAGTAGCACGCTGCTCAGGGGCAGAAAGAAGTCATCTAAGGCGAGGAGAACCGGTGGAACGCCCGCGTCGCGGCACCCAACTCGAACTGGAAATCGACAACCTGGCGTTCGGCGGCCAGGGGGTAAGCCGCCTGGACGGTTTCGTGGTTTTCGTTGCCGGCGCCGTCCCCGGCGACCGGGTGCGCGCCGTCGTCACCAAAGTGAAGCGCCGCTATGCCGAGGCGCGCCTAGAATCCATCCTCCGGCCCTCGGCGGACCGCATCGACGCGGGTTGCCGCCACTACGGCTCCTGCGGCGGCTGCCGCTGGCAGAGCCTGGCCTATCCGACGCAGTTGAAGTACAAGGAGAGGCAGGTGCGGGAGTCGCTCGAGCGCTTGGGCGGCCTGACCGACTTCGAGGTGCGGCCCGTCATCGGCATGGAGGAACCATGGCGCTACCGCAACAAGGTGGAGTTCTCCATCGGCCCGGGGCCCGAGGGGCCGCTGGTGGGCTTTCATCCCCCGGGGAGATGGGACCAAGTTCTCCCCGTGACAGAATGTCACCTGGTCTCGCACGCAGCGGAGGCCGTGCGCACGCGGGTCGAGCAGTGGATCAGAAAGAGTGGGCGTCCGGGGTGGGATCCCCGCTCGCAGACCGGATACTTCCGCCATTTGACCGTGAGGGAGGGGCGGCGCACGAACGAGTTGCTGCTCAGCTTGGCGACCGCTGCCGGCGAGCTGCCGCCGGGTCTGCCGGAGGCTCTCCTGGCCGAGTTTCCGCAGATAGTCGGCATCCTCCATGCCCACAACGACGGTCAGGCCGAGGTGGCGACTGCCCTTCCCCACCGCTTGCTCCACGGCCGCTCCTTTCTCTTCGAGGAGTTGGCCGGGCTACGCTTCAAGGTATCTATCGACGCGTTCTTTCAGACGAACACCGAGATGGCGGAAAAGCTCTACGCTCGGGCGGGCGAGGAAGCCGGTCTTACCGGCGATGAGGTGGTGTGGGATGTCTACTCTGGGATCGGCTCCATCGCTCTCTACCTGGCCCGTCGGTCCCGCGCCGTGCTCGGCATCGAGGTGGTCGCCCCCGCGGTCGAAGACGCGCGGGACAACGCCCGCCTGAACGGAATCGGCAACGCCACCTTCTTCGAGGGCAACGCGCGCGTGGTGCTCAAGGAGGTCTTGGAGGGGCGGGCTTCCCTCCCGCCCGGACTGGAAAACCCGGACGTCGTGGTGCTCGACCCGCCCCGTGGGGGACTCGCCAAGAAGGTCATCATGAGGGCCGCGGCGGCCCGCCCGGCCCGGATCGTCTACATCTCCTGCAATCCCGCAACGATGGCCGACAATCTCAAGGACTTCGCCGAGCACGGCTACCGGCTGGTCCGCGTCACACCGGTGGACATGTTTCCCCACACGCCCCACATCGAGGCGGTGGGCCTGCTGGAGCCTACCTCCTAGGGCGCCGTGGGCGCCGGGGGCGCCGGGGGCGGCTGCCGGGTGCCGCCGCGCGAAGCCAGTCGGTCTGCGTTCGCCAACAGGAAGGCCAAGCCCAATAGAGGCAGGGCGGGAAGACCTCGTTCTAGTCCCATGGCCAGCGCCAATGACGCGGGGAAGCTCGCGGCCATCAACATGAAGCCCAAGCGGTGGCGAAGACCGGTGGTCGCCGAGCCCACCGTGAAGAAGGCCAGAAACACGAAATCGGTGATCCCGAGCGCCGCCCCGACTCGTCCGCCGGCCGAGGGAAAGACCACCAGCAGGTATTCCAGTAGAGATGGAGTGGATTCGACGATGGCCTTGGTCGGGCCGAAGAACACACTCCAGACGTCGATCAGCAGCACGAGCGCGGCCATGAAGGCGAGCCAGCGGGGACCGGGAACGTGTACCCCCAGGAGGCGGCCGGCAGCCGCCGCCGCCGCGATCTTGAGGGGCGCGGCAAGGGCAGGCATCTCCAAGTACGCAGCCAGGAAGCCCAAAGCCAGACCAAGGACCACGATCAAGCCCAGGGAGCGGGGCGAGAGCGGGGCCAGCAAGATGCCGGCCATGAACAGCGCCGCGGGAGCCAGCGCGAAAAGGAAACCGAGCAGCGAAGCCAACCGGGCGTCGGTCGGTTCGGGCAGCCAGGCAGACAGAGGATACGTGGCCACCAGCGTCAGGGCCGCGGCGGCCATCACAGGCCCAGATCCAAGCCCGCCTCTTGCCCGCTTCACCCTATCGCCACGCGGAAAAGCCGAGCCGGAGACGTGATCAGTAGGGTGGCTGGTCCCGGTACCAGTCGCCCAGCACGCGGAAGGCCTTCCAGAACTCCGCCTTGGCGTCCGCATCGTCCAGAGAGGTGTCCACGTCGGGAGTGACCAGCGCCTGGCAGAAGGGGCTGTACTCCTGCAGTTTGCCCGGTTCCCAGCTCAACTCCCGGGTGCCGGTCACCCGGTGGGCGTTCAATACGTCCAGCACCTGACGCCCCATGACCACGATCATCTTGGGCTGCAGGATGTGCAGTTCCTCGAGCAGGAACGTGGCGCACTCGCGCTCGCCGTCCACGCCCTCCAGGCCGCCGCACTTGATCACGTTGGTGCCGTAGAGGAGCAGGGGGTCGATCCCCAGCCGCTCGACGCTCTTGAGCACGGCGCTTCCCGTCCGGCCGAAGAAGGAGACTCCCTCGCTGACCTCGAGGTAGCGGGGGCGGTACTTGATCATGACGATGTCCGCCAGCGGATGTCCGGAGCCCACGGTGGGCAGATACTCGCTGCGGCGGCAGGAGCGGCAGTGCACGACGCGGCGATTGAGTTCGTTGCTCTCCGCAATCGCCTGCTCTTCCAGTCTGCTACGGAGATCGGCGGGCGCGGGTGTAGGCGCCTGCTTGCGCTGTTCGTCGGGTCTGCCGGTCATTCTGCTCTTCCGTCTCTGATGCTGCTCACATCCATCCCGATGTCTGGTTCATGGGGCGCGGGCACGTGACATATTGGCGGTGACGCCGGGTAATCCTTCACCGTCCGGTGTCCGCCCCGGTGGGGAGCACGTGGTCCAGTGTAGTCTGCAAAAACTTCAGTGATTGCAGGTAGAGCAGGTTCTTGCGGTGGGTGACGATGTCGGCCTCCCGCAGCGCCGTCATGAACTCTTCGGGGCCGTTGAACGGCTGCATCCTCAGCATCGCGGTGCCGATGCCGGGAAGCACGTGAGCGTCGCTGCCGGCTCCGGCCACCAGGTTGTACTTGCTGGCGAAGCGTTCGGCATTCAGGTTGAACGAGGAGAGCGCCACCCGCGCGTTGTAGGTCTCGACGACGTCTATGCGATAGAGGTTGTCGACCATGGATTCGTAAGACGGCGTGGAACGGAGCCCGTCGAAGGGATGGGGGATGTAGACGAGGCCCCCCTGCTCCTTGATCAGGCCCAGCGTCTCCTCGAAGGAAAGCCCGCCGGGCACCTCCTCCTCGAGAAACAGGCCGATTACCTCCCCGACCGAGGTCTTGATCTCCGAGGCGACGATGACGTCGAGGTCCTCTCCGGCCAGCTCGCGGGCCTCGAGGCCTCCGGCGATGGTGTCATGGTCGGCTATGGCCACAGCCCCGAGGCCCACCTCGAACGCCGCCTCGAGCACCTCGGCGACCGAACTGGTGGAGTCTTTGGAATGGTTGGTGTGAATATGCAGGTCGGCATAGATCAGACCGTCGTCGCGCACTCCGGCTCGGCTGTACTTGACCGTCTTGATGGGATAAGCGCGGCCCTCGCCCTCCTCCTTGCCCCGGTGAAGCGCCTTCTCGTAGAGCTCCAGGATTCTACGGGTGACGGCCTCGAGCGAATGCGCGGTGCGCGAAGCGCCGAGCTTCGACCCTGCCGAGGCGGCGGCATCGCCCTCCGCCGGCTCGGGCGCGAGCAGCGCTGCCAGTGCCCGGGCGAGACTCCGCTCGCTGCGAGGGCTGAAGAGCCGTCCTTGGGCTTCTTCCAGGATGTCTGCGGATAGCGGGAAGTCGGGGGCGGCGACCGCGCACCCCGTGGCCATCGCTTCCAGACCGGTCTGCTGCAGCCACTCCCCGCCGAGATAAGGCAGGACGACCGCCGCCGCCTGTCGGTAGAGAGGCTCCAACGCGGTCATGTCCTCGAACTCGTGCCAGGTCACGGGCACCGCAAGCCGCCGGGGCGCCGAACACGGCGGCCACTCCAGGGCGGAAGGGCGATGCACCGCTACCACCAGCCGGTTGAGCCCCGGGGGCCGTTCGTCCGCAATCGCCCGCAGAAAGGCCCTGAGACCCCGGCGATCGTCGCCCCGGTAGACGTAGAGCAGGGTGCCTTCCTCCACCAGGGGCGAGCGGGCCGCCTCTTTGATCCCGAGGCGCGTCCCCGGCGGGATCACCTCGAAACCCCCCGAAAAGCGCTCCCCCAGCGCGCGGCCCCCCGCCTGAGAGGTCACGATCCGGGCGTCCAGGCGCCGGTAGAAACGTTCGAGCAGTCCGCGCTCGAGTTCCAGCCCGGCCATGCCCACCGGCGACATGTGAAAAGTCGCGATCACCGGGCTGCGCGACTCGCGGACGGCGGTGAAGCTGAGGGAGGGAGCGATCGGCTCGTGGACGTGCACCAGGTCAAACCCAGCGCCGATCAGCAGGCGCTCGAGGCGGGAGCGCAGATCTACCGGCAGGCCCACGTTGGCTACGGAGCCGTTGATGCGCAGATGAAAACTGCGCCCCAAAGGCAGTACGGGAATGCCCTCGCCGGGCTCGATGGGCCCGGTGTGCGACGTGGGCAGGAGCATAGGGTCCGGATTGGGCCCGAGCGCCGCCCCCTCCGGCTCCGAGTCTTGGCCCGCGGAAGCGATCCACTCGGAGAGAAGGTTGAGCGCGGCCCGGCAGCGGCGCCGGCAAAGGGCCCGCATGCGCCGCAACTCGTCGGAGTCGTCGGAGGAAACGATGACCGTCGGAAGATGGCCCAGCCGCAAAAGCTCCCGTGCCAGTTCGGCCACGTGAAAGTTGATCGCGCTGGGGACGTCCCAGGCCAGGGGCGTCACCAGCGCGACTCTATACTGCCTTTGGCTCATCCCTCACCAGAGCGGCAGACTTCCCTCCGCTCCGGCTCCACGAAAACTTATTCCTGTTTCTCGCCGGCAACGACGCCGGCCCCGTTTGGATGGGCCTGCTCCTCGGCCGCGATCGGAGCCTCGCTCGGCGCCACGGATCCAGCCGACTCCCCACCCTTCCCGGAAACGTAAGGATAGCCCGGAAGCGCTTCACCGCGGATGAAGGCCTCGGTCATCTCCCGGGCGATGTCGTCGTGCACCTGAATGGGCGGCGACTTCTTGAAGTAGGCCGAGGGGCCGTAGAGCACGCCCGACTCACCGCGGTCGAGCGCCAGTTTGGCGCAGCGAACGGCGTCTATGACGATGCCGGCGGAGTTGGGGGAGTCCACCACTTCCAGTTTGAGCTCCACGTTGAGGGGCACATCGCCGAAAGTGCGGCCTTCCATGCGGATGTAGGCCCACTTGCGATCGTCCAGCCACTCGACGTAATCCGACGGGCCGATGTGGACGTTCTTGGCACCCAGGTCGTAATCCAACTGAGAGGTGACCGCGTTGGTCTTGGAGATCTTCTTGCTCTCCAGCCGCTCGCGCTCCAGCATGTTTAGGAAGTCGGTGTTGCCACCGACGTTCAACTGGCTGGTCCGCTCGAGCCGCACGCCGCGCTCGCGCATCAGGCGGGTGAGCACCCGGTGGACGATGGTGGCTCCCACCTGCGACTTGATGTCGTCGCCGATGACCGGGAGGCCCTTTTCCTCGAAGCGCTGCTGCCAGTACTCCTCTCGCCCGATGAACACGGGAATGCAGTTGACCAGGGCGCAACCGGCGTCCAAGATCTGCTCCACGTACCACTTGGTGGCAGCCTCACTGCCCACGGGCAGATAGTTGATCACCACGTCGGTCTTGGTGTCGCGCAAAATCCCGGCCACGTCGTCCGTAGGCCCCGGGGCTTTGGTGATCACCTCCGAAAGGTACTTGCCTAAACCGTCATGGGTCATTCCCCGATGCACTTTGATGCCCATCTCGGGTACGTCGGCGAACTTCACCGTGTTGTTCATGCCGCTGAATATCGCCTGGGAGAGGTCCTTCCCGACCTTTTCCCTATCCACGTCGAAGGCCGCGGAGAATTCGACATCGGAGATGTGATAGCCCCCGAGATTCACGTGCATCAGTCCGGGCACGAATTCATCGTCGGCCGCGTTCTTGTAGAACTCCACGCCCTGGACCAAAGACGAGGCACAGTTGCCCACACCAATGATCGCGACCCTCACCTTTCCACTCACCACAAGCCTCCTAAGAGATACTCTTCTTACTCTCCCACCGCGTCTTCGGCGGGTCTGAGTTGCCGGTACGTATGCGCCACTCTTTGCCCCACAGTCACCGTCGTGAGCACCACGAGCAGGTAGACCACGTAGGGCAAGAGATCAAAGAACAAGCCGATCGAGAGCAGCACGACCCTCTCCGGACGGCTCATGAAGCCTACCTTACACTCGAGCCCCAGCGCCTCGGCGCGTGCACGAGTGTAACTCACCAGAAGCGAACCTAGCAGTGCGACCACGACCAGAGCCGCGTCCACGGGCCGGCCCTGCTCCGCCAGCCGGTAGGCTATAGCCGCCAAGACGATCCCTTCCGAAGCCCGGTCCAGAGTCGAGTCCAGGAAGGCGCCGAAGGGCGATACCTTCTGAGCCAACCGGGCCAGGGTGCCATCGAGCATGTCCAGTAGGCTGCCCACCACGAAAACCACCCCGGCCAGCACCAAGCGGTCGTCGACGACCAGCGCAGCCGCCGCCAGGTTGAGCAGCGCTCCGGTCACCGTGATCTGATTGGGGGTGATGTTGAGTTTCTGAAGGCCTAGGATCAGAGGCTCGAAGGCCCGACGAAGGCGAAACCCAAAGAAATCCCGCAGGGTATCTATCTGCTCCTCCTCGAACGTGCAGGCCCGGATTCTACCAGGAATGGAAGTTGCTCAGGAACTCCGTCGCTCGACGGGATCGGGGCGGCGTTCATGCACGCGATCCTCCAATGGCTTCTCAGGCAGATCCTGCTCCTGGGTTGGGATCCCGGCGTGCTCCTGCTCCGCGGTCATCGCAGGGAGGACCACGTCCGGCTCGCCGGGGGGACGCCTCTCGAGCCTCAGGGACACGCCGTCGTCAGCGATCCAGGGGGCCCGAGAGAAGCGAAAATCAAAGAAGTTGATGGTGTGCTTGCCCATGGCGACCAGCGGCAGCACGGCCAGCATGCCCACGATGCCCCCGACCTGGGCCCCAGCCAGGATGGCGAATATGACCACCAGAGGATGGACCCCCACCGTGGTGCCCATGATGTTCGGCACGAGGATGTGGTTCTCGAGTTGCTGAATGGCGAAGTAGATGAAGGCAACCCAGAGGGCCGTGCCGGGAGAGTGAAACAGTGCCAGGAGCACCGGCGGGGTTGCGCCCAGCCAGGGGCCGATAAAAGGGATCACTTCGGTCACGCCCGCCCACACACCAAAGAGCAGGGCGTACCGGCTTCCCTCCGGCCAGATGTCGATCGCCTCCCAGCCCAGGCTCCAGATGGCGATTCCTCCCGCGAGTCCCACGGCGAGGGCCAGAAGGAACTGGCCTTTGACGTAACGGACGAAAGACTCCTGCAAACCGAAGAGATACGCGGCCATGGTCTCGTCGTCGCCGGGCAGGGTGCGCTGAAGCCAGTTGAAGATGCGGCGGCCGTCAAAAAGCATGTAGAAACTGATAATGACGATCAGGATGAACGTGGCCAGCGAGCTGAGCACGTTGAAGGTCACGTTGAATACCGTGCCCGCAGTGGACAGCGCTGTGTCCTCGACCCAAACCACCAAACGATCGACCGAAGCAGTCAGGTTGACCTCGACACTTCGCTCGGCCAGGTAGGCCTGCAGATCCGAAAGCCAGGACTCCACCTGAGAGGCCCACTCCGGTACGTTCTCGGCCAGCGCTCGCAACTGGGCCGCGAGGGGCGGACCGGCGAGGATCGCCAGAAGCACCACGATCGTGGCAAAGCTCAGATAAACGATGGGAACCGCGAGAATCCGGGGGATGCGCAGGGCGCAGAGCGATTGGACCAGCGGATTGAGCAAGAGAGAAAGCAGAGACGCCATCAAGAAGACGAAGACGGCCGTACTGAGCGTGCGCAGCAGATAGAAGACGGCCAAAACCGCCAGCGGGATCAGAATCAACTGCACCCAACGCGGGATGGTGATCTGCACGCTCTCTCCTAGGACTCGGGGGCCCGCGGCACGTCCGAGGGCTTTGGGTCAGCGATCAATGATACTCCTCCACCCCTTCGCGGGGCGCGTCTCCGCGTGGCCTTTACCATTCTCGAGTGCTACTGTATGACCAATGGGAGAAGGCTCCTCAGCACATCTGCGCCAACGACATCGTCGGGAGCAGCGCGCCGTCGTGATCCGACGGCGCCGTTTACGCTTTCTCACTTTGGTAACCCTTTTCCTGCTTTCTGTCTCTGCTTATGCCGTGATGTCTCTCGCAGAGGGCTCCACTTCTCAGGTCAGCGCGGGGGAGCTGCTGGTCGAAGACGATCCCTCTTCCGGCCCGGTGGCGACCGCCGGGGAGACCCATCCCGTCTTCGCCAAGATCCAGGACCGCAACCTGGTGCTCCCGGTCAGCGCCGGGGAGGCCACCATCATCGCTTACTCTCCGACCTCGGACGAAAAAGCCGTCCCGCTCACCCCGTTGGGAAGCCGCGTCAACGCAAGCGTCGTCTCGCGGGGCCTCGAGAGGGTGTTTTCCGGAGAATCCTCCATCCGCTACTACACGGTGGGCGAGCGCAGCCGCTCGGATGTGCAAACCGGCGCGGTGGAAATCGGGGCATCCCCCGGAGCCGTCGTGGTCAGCCCCGTCTCCGGCCAGATCACCGGAGTGAGGACCTATCAGCTCTACGGCAAGTACGAAGACGTGCAGATCGACATCCGCCCCGAGGGCTTGGGAGATCTAACGGTATCGCTCCTGCTGATCGACGAGCCGGCGGTCACCATCGGCCAGACCGTGACAGCCGGCAAGACTCAACTCGGCAAGGTGCGGGAAGCCCAGGGCGATCTGGGAGCCCGACTGGCCGAGTACACTCATGATTCCGGAAGCCATCTGCACCTGCAGGTAGCCAAGGGCTATTCGGAGGGCAGCAGCTCCTCCCTCCCCTAGACCGTCGGCGCGCCCGCCTCCCCGCCGTCCGGTTCTCCCAGGCGCCACCACGTCGTTCGCGCGGCGCCGCCTATCCGCGCACTCGACCGATGGCGCGGCGGGCCAACTCCGTAACCAGTCCCCCTGCGGCCATGGCCAACAGAACGGATCCGGTTCGGCGCCCCCTCGATCGGTCCGCACGACGGTCGCGGCCCAACCCCCCGCGCTCTTGCCGGCGCCGGTCCACCCGGTCTTCCGGCTCGTGGACAGCCTCGCGCTCGCGGCTGCTCTGACGCTCGCGATGCAGGGCCTCGCGCTTCGCGGCTTCGCGGCGCTCGTCGGGAGTATCCCCTTCCGCCAACTCGGGGTTGTGTTTGACCTCCCGAGACCGGTGGGCTCCAGGCCGGTACTCCGCACCCTCCTCGGGCACGATGCTGCGGCCAAAGCGGTTGGCGTAGACCTGCGTGACCTCAGCCCCGAACAGAATGATCTGAGACGACCAGTAGATCCAGACGATGATGACGATAAGGGTACCGGCGGCCCCGTAGGCCGAGCCCACGCTGCTGAAGGCGAAGTAGACACTCAACCCAAAAGCGCCCACGACGAATAGGAAGGACGTGATCCCCGCCCCGATCCAAATGTCGCTCCAGGCGATACGGGCGTCGGGCAGGATCTTGTACACGGCTCCGAACAGCACCGTGATGAGCACGAATGAGACCAGCAGGTTGGCCAGTTGCAGCCAGCCGGTGGGCAAGGGCACGACCTCCTCGAAGTACCCGCCCAGGGCGGCCAGCACGGTGCTCGAGACCAGAGAAGCTATCACCAGCGCGCCCAGTCCGATGATCATCAGGAAAGAGATCGCCCGTTTCTTGAGGAAGCCGAGGATAGGACCGCGGCCCTTGGGTTTGACCTCCCAGATGATGTTCAGTGCGTCCTGTAGGTTGGCAAAAAAGACCGTGGCGCCGAAGACCAACCCGCCGATTCCCACGATCGTGCCGGTGCTTCCGGCCTGTCTGGCGTTGCTCAGGATGCGCTGTACCTGGCGGACGGCCTCTTCGCTCTGGAGCCAGGTGTCCACCTGGCTGAGCACCTCCTGCTCGGCCCGGCCTTGGCCCAAGATGTAGCCGGCGACGGAAACCGCGATAATTACGGTCGGCGCCAGCGAGAAAACGGCGTAGTACGAGAGGGCGGCGGCGAGGCGGGAGGCACCATCCTCCTGCCAATCGGAGAACGCCTCCCGAATCACATGCCAGATCTGCTCGAGTCTGTGCACCCGGCTTGACTCCTCTGCTCATGCCGCATGGTTCCATCCGGCCGCGCCGCGCCCCCCGGCCACGACCCACGGCGTGACTACCTCTCCTTGCGTATTCCCGGCCGGCAACAGGGTACCTTCTCCACCGGTTAGGAGCCCCAACCAGGATTGGGAGCTAAGTGGCGGGTAAAGACGAGATGATCTTCGAGATGAAGGGTGGGAACGTCCGCCTAACCCACCCCGACAAGTTGATGTTCCCCCGGCAGGGGTGGACCAAGGCCGACATGGCCCGCCACTATTTGGCCTGCGGCGAAGGTGCACTGCGCGGCGTCGAGGGGAGGCCCACCGTGCTAAAGCGCTGGCCGCGTGGAGCCGAAGCCGAACCGTTTTTTCAGAAGCGGGCGCCCAAGGAGGGCCGCGAGACCAAGACTGCCGGCGGCAGGCAGGCGCGGGAACCGGCCCGCGAGTTCGCTACAATCCAGTTTCCCTCCGGGCGCTCCGCCGACCTGCTGGTGCCCCGTCACGAAGCTGATCTGCTCTGGATGGTCCAGTTGAACTGCATCGACTTCAACCCTTGGCCGGTAAGGGTGACGGACCTGGATCGCCCCGACGAATTGCGGGTGGATCTGGACCCCTCGGAGGGAGTGGGGTTCGCCGAGGTCCGGGAGGCCGCCCTCGCCTGCCGGGAAGTGCTGGCCGAAAGCGGGCTGGTAGCCTGGCCGAAGACCTCGGGTTCTCGAGGGATGCACCTGCCTGGCGCGAATCGAACCCGCGTGGGAGTTTCCTGAGGTGCGGCGCGCCGCCCTGGCGCTGGCGCGCGAAGTCGAACGCCGGCATCCCGCTCTGGCCACGAGCGCGTGGTGGAAGGAAGAGCGCCACGGGGTGTTCATCGACTACAACCAGAACGCCCGGGACCGCACGGTGGCAAGCGCCTACAGCGTCCGGCAGACGGGCCTTGTCTCCGCGCCGCTGCGCTGGGAAGAAGTGCCCACAGTGGAGCCGGAGGACTTCCCCATGCAGGGGTTCACCGACCGCTACGCCGACGTGGGAGACCTGATGGAGGGCATGAACCAAGCAGCGGGACGGCTCGACGGGCTCCTCGAGCTGTATGACGAGCAGGCTCAATCGGGAAAGGAGGATGCCCCCTGGCCGCCACACTTTCCCAAGCAACCCGGCGAGCCGCCTCGGATGCAGCCCTCCAAGCGCCGAAAGCGGTAGCACGAAGAGGCAACTAGCCGCCTAGAACAACCTGGTCGAACTCAGGTCCTTCGGGCCGCTCCAGCTGATCCATGGTGCAATCCTTGGAGTCCTTGTCGGGCCGCCAGCGCTCCAGCCTGGTGGCGTGCCGGAAGCGTTCGCCGGTCAGCTGGTCGTAGCTGATCTGCGCCACCAACTTCGGCGCGACGGGAATCCAGGAGAGGTCCTTGCCCGAAGCCCAACGACTCTCGCCTCCGGGCTGCCGCGCCTCGTGCCCGAAGGACTCCTCGGCTCGAAGGTCCTCGAGTTCCGAGAGCAAAGAGATCGCGTCGGCCTCCTTCAGGCCCGAAGTGTGGCCGATGAAGTGCAGCTGCCCTCGTGAATCGTATAGTCCGAGCAGCAACGAGCCCACCCGATCACCCAGCTTGTGCAGCCGGTAGCCGCCCACGACCACGTCTACACTTCGCCGATGCTTTACCTTGACCATGTCGCGTTTGCCCTCGACGTAGCGGCCGTTCAATCGCTTGGCGACGATGCCGTCGCATCCGGCCGATTCAAATTCGTGAAACCAGCGCTTACCCACCTCGAGGTCCCGCGTGGAGGGAGTGAGGCTCCAGCCGGCGGGCAGGTCCGGCGCCAATGCTTCGAGGGCGGCCCGGCGCCCGCTGAAAGGCGAGGCGCGCAGGTCTCGGCCGCGAAGAGCGAGTAGGTCGAAAGCCACGAGTTGCGCCGGCGTTTCCCGCGAAAGCTTCTCCACGCGGCTGGCCGCGGGATGCACGCGGTTCTGCAGAGCGTCGAAATTCTGCATGCCGTCCAGGACGACCACCACCTCCCCGTCTACGACCGTGCCCTCCGGCAGGCCCTCCAGCGACGGCTGCAGCTCGGGGAAGTAGCGTAGCAGGGGCTTGGCGTTGCGGCTGTCCAGCCGGGGGGGCGACCCGGACCAGGCCACCACCCTGAACCCGTCCCACTTAGGCTCGTAGGCCCAGCCCGGAGGTGAGGGTAGCTCGTCCTTCACCACCGCTTCCATGGGGACGATAGGGGAATCGAAGGGGAAGCTTTCGCCGCTGTTCATGTCCGATTCTCCGCCGCCTTCATGCCTGAGGAGAGTTGGCAGCACATGAATCGGTCCTACCCCCAGGCGCACGATGCGATACTGCACGGGGCGGTCGCACGGGGAAACCCGACGAAGAGCACCGCAAGAGGGGAAGGGGCGAGTGGAGGAGCAGGGGAGACGAATGACGGCCGCAGCCGAAACGAAGGCCCAGGAACGGCGGCCGAAGCCCAGCTGTGCCATCGTCATCATGTCCCGGCCCCCGGTCGCAGGACTCTCGAAGCGGCGTCTGGCGCGATCAGTGGGAGACGGACGAGCGGCCGAAATCCACCAGGCTCTACTCCATGACCTCCTCGAGACCGCCGGAGCCACCGGCGAAGATGTGTATCTGGCGTTGAGCGAGGCCCTCCCGCAACCGTCCCCGGGATGGCGCCCGCCGGAGGGCACAAAGCCCCTGCTGCAGCAGGGGCGGGACCTGGGTCAGCGGCTGAACAGCGTGCTCGCCGGGTTGCTCGCGAACGGGTACTCCTCGGCCATCGCCCTCGCGGGCGACACACCCCGCCTTCCCGCGCAGTTCCTCTCCGAGGCCGTGAGCGAGCTCAACCGGGCTGCTCGGCAGGATAGCCCCGGGGTGGTGGTCGGCCCCGCATTTGACGGCGGCTTCTATTTGCTGGGCTTGACGGCCGAGACCGTCAGACGCCATGGCCCCACGCTGAGCGCGATCCTCGAATCGGCCCCCATGGGCGGACCGCTGGCTCGCCACCATGTGCTCGGCGGGCTGACGGCGGCGGGACTCGAGGTTCACCTCCTCCCCGGTTGGGTCGATGTCGACGAAGAGCGAGACCTGCGCGTCTTTGAGCGCCTCCGAGGCAGTTCACCGGAGCGGCCGCGGGCTGATGAAGGCGCCCCCTTGAAAGAGGTCTATCTTCACCTGACCGACCGCTGCGGGCGGGGCTGCCCCCATTGCTATGCTCGTCTTGGCGGAACCAGGCGGGCGCCCGAGCTAAGTACCCGGGAGTGGGAGTCCGTCATCGAACAGGCTGCGGAGTTGGGGACCACTACCTACAGCTTCATCGGGGGAGACCCCTTCCTCCGCACCGACCTCATCGCGCTCGTCAGGCGGGTGGCCCAGATCCCCGACGCCCGCATGCGGCTGTTCTTCAGCCGCAGCCTCGAGCCCGAACAGGTGGGTCTCCTGGCCGACGCCTCCGAGGGCAGAATGCTTGGTCTGCTCAGCCTGGACGGGCCCGAAGAGACCAACGAAAAGATCCGCGGCAAGGGTAGCTATCATGATGGTCTCGAGACTTTGAGCCTCATGCGTGCCGCGGGCATGGAGGTCGGGGTCAACACGGTTATGCTCGCTCCGGTTCTTTCCGGCCTCCCCCGCCTGATCCGGGACCTCGGCCGAGCGAAGATTCGGCGCCTCCACCTGATCCTGCCGCATGAGCGCGGTAGGCTGACCGCGTCTCCCGCTCTGATACCGGCGCCAAACGAACTCCTGCCCGCTCTTGACGCCGCTATCGAGGCAGCCGCCGGCGCCGGGATCGAGATCGACAATCTCAGCGCCTGGAGGAGCAGGCTCAATGAGGGCCGCGACCTTTGCAGCGCGGGATGCTCGCTGCTCGCGGTCGATGCGGGCGGACAGGTGCATGCCTGTCCCATAACCTGCGGAGATCCGATGTTCGCAGCGGGGGATGTGCGCAAAGCACCACTCTCGGAGATCTGGACGGGTTCCGCCGTGCTACGCCTGCTTCGCGAGAGCCACACGGCCGACCGGGAGACCTGCGCATCCTGTCCGGTGGCCGATTCCTGCGGGGGCGACTGTTGGGCGCAGGCCCACTATGCCGCCGGCGCGGCCGGCCGCGCCGGCGGCTACGGTGCGCCCTCGCCCTATTGCGGCTTGCTGCGGCCGCTTTTCGAGCGCCTCCACACCCAGACAAAGGGCGGACCTGCCTCCGCCTCCGCGGCTCCCGTCCCCCTTACGGCCCCAGTCGCTCTTCCTCTTGCGGCCTCACCCGCTTTCCCCGTCGCGGGTTCGGCCAAGCCCACCCCCTTCGACTGCATATGAAGGTAGATCCCGGGTCCCGGTCGGGGACCTGCTGAGTACGGTTACGCTCCGACGGGTATTCGGCACGCGCGGAATCCCGCCGGAGCTGAGCAAGGAAGGAACCCTCAGATGGAGATCACTTCTGATACCAAGATCCATGGCCTGCTCGAGGAGTATCCCTACCTCCTCGACTTCTTGGTGGCGTACGATACCGAGTTTCAGAAGCTGAAGAACCCCGTGCTGCGCGCCACTCTGACCCGCGTGGCCAGCCTGGAAGCCGCAGCCGAGATGGCCGACATTCCCGTCTCCAAACTGGTCTCCGACCTCAAGGCCGAGGTGGAAAGACGCGAGCTGGGCGGGGCAGAAGAGAAGGCCCCGCCCCGTCCGCCGGTGGCCGAGGGGGTCTTCGCCGACATGGCGGGCGGAGCCTCCGCAGCGGCCGCCGCATTGTCGGGAGCCGGAGCCCCCGTAGGCGATGCCCGCAGGCAGGAAATCCTCAAGGAGATCATTCGCGATCTGCACGCGGGGGCGGACCGCGAGCAGATCAAGGTACGCTTTGCCGAGTTGATCCAGGAGGTCGAACCCGGTGAGATCGCAGCCATGGAGCAGGCCCTAATCGCCGAAGGCATGCCCGCCCAGGATATTCAGGGCATGTGCGACATCCACGTCAGCGTCTTCAAGGAATCACTGGAGAACTCGCCTGAAGGCGAGGCGCTCCCGCACGGACATCCAATCGACACCTTCGTGCGCGAGAACGAGGTGGTGGCCGAACTCACCTCCTCCCTGCGCTGCTACCTGGACGCTATTACTGCCGGCAAGGAGCCAAACGAGCAGACCCCGCGGGATATCAGCGATGACTTCGAGCGCCTGCGCGAGGTGGACACCCATTACCTTCGCAAGGAGAATCAGCTCTTCCCGCTGCTCGAACGGCACGGAGTCTCCGGGCCTACTCAGGTCATGTGGGGCATCCACGACGACATCCGTGCCCGGCTGAAACAGGTCAGAAAGGCGCTCGCCGCCAACGATGCCGACAGGGTCCGCGCCGAACTCCCCGAGCTTCTGACCATGATCGAGGACATGGCCTACAAGGAGGAGAAGATCCTCTTCCCCGTCAGCCTGGAGCAACTCAGCGACGAGGAGTGGGCGCAGGTGAGGGCCGGCGAAGAGCACATCGGCTACGCTTGGATCCAACCACGCGGAGAAACACCCGCCGCCAAGGCCGCACCGCCGGCCACCCCGGCGCAAGGAGGCGAGGGCGCTCTGCTTCCTCTGACCACCGGTGCGATCCCGGCCGAACGCATCGACCTGCTGCTGCGCAACCTGCCCTTCGACCTCACGTACGTGGACGAGAACGACGAAGTCCGCTACTACTCCGAGGGCGAGCGCGTCTTCCCGCGCAGCCCCGCGGTCATCGGCCGTAACGTGGAGAATTGCCATCCACCTAAATCGGTCCACGTCGTCCGCCAGATCGTCGAGGAATTCAAGGCCGGCACCAAGAACGTGGCCGAGTTCTGGATTCAGCTCGAAGGCCGGTTCATCTACATCCGCTACTTCGCCATCCGCGACGACGAGGGCGCCTATCGCGGGGTGCTGGAGGTCGTTCAGGACCTGACCGAGGCCCGCAGTCTGGAGGGCAATCGCGGCCTGCTCGACTGGTGAGAGCACGTGACGGCGCCCTCAGAGTGCGGCTTTCGGCCAAGAGCCCTTCTGGGGAAGAAACAGGTCGCTGAACACGGTCGAGGTCCACAGATAGGCGATCTCCTGGCGCACGGCTTCAGCCCAGATCGAGGCAAGCAGGAGACGGGGTTCGTCCCGAAGTAGAGCCGCCCGGCGCTCGCGCAGTTCGGGGGGCGCATGGTCGGCAACGTAGCCCCAGAGATGCTCCAAGGCGTTCCTTAGCCCGCCCGGCGTCGCCGGCTTACGCAGGGTTGCCACTAGAAGCGCAGCCAGTTCGGCGAAGACCATATCCGGTGGAGAATCAGGACGTGCGAGGGCCCTGCCCACCTCGCGATACTTCTGCACGTCCCGGGCCATCACCGAGTACTTGTGCTGCGCCCAGAGCTGCTGCGCATTACTGGGGAGAGGAATGCGGCCGGCCTCGCGGCCTTCGTACTTGCCCCGCAGAAGGGCAAACTGCTCTACAGGTGGGGTCACGTAAGAAGGGAAGCCCGCCGGATCGGGGCCGGGGGCCGCCTCTGCAGTAACCGCCAACTCCGGCACCGGGCTCCGTTCCCGGTAGCCGCGAAGGCCCATTTCCTCGGCCAGCCAGGTATGACGAACCATCAGCGTGGGAAGCCGTCCCCGCCACCGGCGGGTCTCCGGGTGATTGGCGTAACCGGCACGGCCTTCCGACAGGATCACCAGCAGAGCGTGGACCTCGCGATGCTCCCCCAGCAGGCTCTGACGGCTCAGGTATCCCGGGCTGATGTCCCAGACTCTCATGAGGGCGAATCAGCCCACTCCCACTGCCGCCGGGACGCCGCCCGTCCCCACGCGCCAAGCCTACTCGAGCAGGTTGAAGAGCAGAGCACACACCTCACCCCGGGAGGCAGGAGCGTAGAATTCATACGCGTCGCCCACTCCGGCCAGCCCTTCAAGCAGGCCTGCCGCCGCTGCGGCCCGGGCCCACGGGTAATGCACCTGGTCGAATTCCGGGAAGGGCGGCTGGTAATCGACGGGGGCGGGGGCCAAGCCGGCCGCACGGGCAACCATGGTGATCAGCTGCGCCCTGGTCACCGAATTGTAAGGACCGAAGCTACCGTCCGTATAACCGATGACAATACCGGCCGCGGCCGCCTCCTCGACAAAGTCGTAAGGATACGGATCGCCATGGTAGCCGACGTCGGCGAAGGTCGGGTCACCCAGGAGATCGATCTGCGGGGTGTGCAGACCCAGCGTCAAAGTGACCATCTTGGCGAACTGCTGACGCATCACCTTTTCTTCCGGGCGGAAGCTGCCGTCCAAGAAACCCTGCACGATCCCCCGCTGGGCAAGCTCTAGTATCTGTTCCTCGTACAAGGTGTACGGCCTGACGTCAGAGAACTTGGGAGTCACGGTCAGGGCTGCCTCGAACGCCTCATCGGCGTCCACCAAGCCGGCCCCATACTCGTTGTCGCGGCCTTCGTCGCCCAGATCTACGGCCGTGGACATCAATAGCTCGGTCAGCTGCGTGGGGGACAGACCGGGCCGGGCAGAAAGGAGTAGAGAGGCCGCCCCGCTCACCATTGGGGCGGAGAAGGAAGTCCCCCGCGCCGGGCTGTAGAGACCTCCGGCGTCCAGCGTCTCGATGTAATCGTCCTCACCACCCAGCGGATCCCCTCCCCCGGGCGCCACCAGATTGAGTTGGGTACCGAAGCAGGAGAATGAACTGCGGACCAGTTGCCGCGTCACCGAGCCGACCGCGAGGGTGTTGGGATCACTGGCGGGATACATGACTGCGGTCTGAGCCGGCTCGCCTGCGGCGCTAACGATGTTCCCCGCCGCAGCCACCGTGAGCGCTCCTGCCGCTCGGGCATACGAGAGCGCGTTCGCCACCTCCGGCACCTGGTCCGGACTGATATGGAAACCCCAACTAAGGTTGATAATCTTGGCTCCGTTGTCCGCAGCGTGGACGATGGCTTTGGCGGCGTCAAATGAGTAGAGAATGCCGTTACTACCCGCCTTGAGGGGCATCAGCCGAGCCTGCCAGTTGACCCCGGCGATGCCGAAATTGTTGCCGCCCTCGGCCGCGAGGATCGCGGCCACTCTGGTGCCGTGGTGATCGACGTCGTCGACGTCGGTCGGCGCCCCAACTTTCGTAAAATTGCGGGCGCCCGTGATCCTTCCCCGGAAGTCCAGCAGGTCGACGTCGAACCCGGTGTCGACGACCGCCACGATGGGGGCGAGCACCGCTTCGGGACGGCTCCAAACCTCGGGCGCGCCGATCACCTGCAACCACCAGTCGGCGTCCGCGGGGTAGTCGCTGTCTGCCGTTTCGCTGGTGCGGAAAGAGTGGAGCGTCTCCACCGAGCGCACGCCTTTTTGCCCGCCAAGCTCCCGGGCGTTCTCGGGTAGCTCTTCGGATGAGCGTCCTTGGATTCGGACCGATGGCTCCGACTGCTCCGGCAGGCGCACCCGGTAGGCGTTGATTTGAGGAATCCCGTCCACCACCCGCGCTCCAGGAACCGTGCGGATGACCGCCTCGGGAGGGGTGCCCGGTTCCAACCGCAGAACGACATCCGAAGAGTTCAGCGGAGTGGTCCGGCCCACGGGGGATGGGTCAGGCGGAGACGCGGCTGCGGAGGCCGAGAAAAAGAGGACGGCAAGGGCCGATAGCGCGAGCAAAGCCACAGCCGCGTGCCGCAAGCCCCACGGCGCGAGTCCCGCACGGAGCCTGCGTTCACCCGCGTTGCGGTGTTTCATCCGAAGCGGACCCTCCAACTTTCGACTCTCCGTCCCTAGGATTCTTCAGTATGTCACCTTTTCCGGCGGCTGCCCCCTATTCCTGCCTCCGGCTCGTTTGCTGAG
>Ga0075525_10000086_pt1 | contig 36015 bp, 30 predicted proteins | sample NGEPertwo_FD_74795 | JGI IMG/M metagenome (GOLD analysis project Ga0075525, IMG submission 74795) | Arctic peat soil microbial communities from the Barrow Environmental Observatory site, Barrow, Alaska, USA - NGEE Permafrost154B-two | ecosystem: Environmental > Terrestrial > Soil > Wetlands >...
CTCGTCCCGGTGGAGGGCCTGCGGGAAGCCACCCAGGTGGACGGCGTGCGGGCGATCGGAGTGCGTTCGCTGCTCGAGGCCATCCTGGCCCTGCGCGACCCGGAGACCAGAACACGGCTCGAGCAACGCGGAAACCGCTGGCTCCAGCGACGGACCGCCTTGGACGACTCTCCGAAGGAGTTTGGTCCTGACATGAGCGAGGTGACCGGGCAGGAGGCGGCGAAGAGGGCACTGGAGATTGCCGCCGCGGGCGGGCATCACACTTTGCTCTATGGGCAGGCCGGGGTCGGTAAGACCATGCTTGCCCGGCGGCTTCCCGGGATTCTGCCGCCTCTTGAACCGCAGGAAGCGCTCGAGGTGACGCGCATTTGGAGCGTCACCGGGCTCTTGCCCCAAGGGGCCGCCCTCATCCGCCACGCGCCCTTCCGTGCGCCTCATCACAGTGCCTCCCGTCCAGCGCTCGTCGGCGGCGGCAGCGTACCTCGTCCCGGAGAAGTGACGCTTGCCCACCATGGGGTCCTGTTCCTGGACGAGCTTCCCGAGTTCACCCGAGAGAGCCTCGAGTCCCTGCGCCAACCCCTGGAGGAAGGCGAAGTCGTGGTCAGCCGAGGCAGCGGAAGTCTTCGTTTTCCCGCCCGCTGCACCCTGGTGGCCGCGATGAACCCCTGTCCCTGCGGCTTTAAGGGGAGTACCGTCCGGGACTGCACCTGTGCGGAAGCGGCCGTCCTACGCTACATGGATCGTCTGAGCGGAGCCCTACTCGACCGCATCGATCTGCAGATCGAGGTGGGAGCCGTTGAACCCGGTGCGCTGATGAGGCCGGGCTCCGGTGAAAGCTCAGCGGCCATCCGAGAGCGGGTAGTTGAGGCACGGCGTCATGCTAAGGACCGGGCCCGCACCAGGCTGGAAGCGGACGGCCGCCCCGAGGACTCGCGGGTGATCCTGTCTCAATTCTCTCCGAGGGCACGCCGGGTACTCCATCGTGCCCTTAGCCGAGATTTCCTGGGAGGCCGCGGCTACATGCGGGTGTTGCGCGTCGCGCGCACAATAGCCGACCTCGACCTGGCCGGAGAAGTCACCCAGGAGCACCTATCCGAGGCCCTGCTTCTGCGTCTTCCGGATTATCGCCGTGTTGCCTGAGGCTAAGAGCGAAGACGAGGGTGGAGCTCCAGGGAGCCGCGCCGCCCGAGAGGCGTGGATCGCCTGGGAGGGGAGTTGGGGCCAGCTCTCCCCTCCCCGGGTTGGAGCCGCCCGCGGACTCAGTCTGCTCGCGACCACCCGGTTTCGACCGGTGCTGTCGCTCCTCCGGGAGTGTCCGCCGGAGGAGCTATGGTCGGCACCGAGCGCGGCTCTCCGGGATTGGGGACTCAGCTCGCGTTCCGCCGAGGAGTTCGTCGTTCACCGCGAACGCATCTCCTGGGGGATCACGGCAGAGGCTTTGAACAAATGCGGGGGCCGCTTCGTTCCTGTGGGAAGTCCCGAGTACCCGCGCGAGCTGATGCACTTGACCGTGCCTCCGGCCGGGCTCTTTGTCCGCGCAGCCCTCGCTAACTGGGAGCGCCTTCTGGGCGTGCCTCGCGTAGGCGTGGTCGGAACCCGCTCGGTAACCGTGAATGGCGCGAGCACGGCCGGCAGCTTCTCCGCCGCTCTGGCCGCCGCGGGGATAGCGGTCGTCAGTGGCCTGGCTCTGGGCGCCGATGGAGCGGCGCACCGTGGGGCCCTCGAAGTTGGGGGTCTGACCGCGGCCGTGCTGGGATCGGGCGTCGACGTTCCGACGCCGGGGCGGCACCGGCCGCTTTATCGGGACCTCTGCGAGCGGGGCGCGGTCATAAGTGAGTTTCCGCCGGGCTTCAAAGCCGCCCGCTGGACCTTTCCCATGCGTAACCGTATCCTCGCCGCGCTGTCTGACGCCGTGGTGGTGATCGAGGCCGGCAACAGGAGTGGCGCCCTGATTACGGCGGGAGAGGCCGCGGGTCTCGGTCGGCCGGTCTTTGCGGTTCCCGGACCCATCGGCCGTCACTCCCACCGCGGCTGTAACGAGCTTCTCTACGCGGGCGCCATTCCCGCCCTCGATTCGCAGCTCTTGGTGCAGGACTTTCTGTACCAGACGAAGAACGAGAGAGGAAACCGGACGGGAGACCGGGAGCGAGAGGAGTTCGACGGGCGGCCGACCCCTGAGAGCTGCCACTGCAAGGGCCGCCGTAAAGCGCGCGACCAGACGGAGCATCCTCACGCTCGGCTCCTGCTGAAGGCTTTGGAGGCGGGGCCGCTCAGCCTGGATCAGTTGGCGCCCGTGGCCGGCCTCAGCCCGCGTGAGGTTTCGGTGGCGATGGCGATGCTCGAACTGGACGGGTTGGCGGCGAGGGCGGGGCCGGCCACCTACTGGCTGACGGCTTAGGCAAGCAGTAGGTGCGCGAGCTCGCTCGTTCCGCTCCCGGCCTCGGAGGGTGACCACGAATGCGCAGCGCACCAGGAGGTGGTTGTTTGCCGACAGATGCCGAAGGAACCGCCAGCGAGGTGCGGACGGCCGCCGAGGGGCCGGACCTGCGTACGGCGGTCGGCCGGTTCTTACGCGGCCTGGCCGCCGCCGCCTACAGCGATCACACGGTCGCGGCCTACCGCCGCGACCTCGAGCAACTGCTGGCCTTTCTCGAAGAGGGGGGGTTGGACTTCCCGGCTTCGGTGACGCGCGTACATCTCCGCGGCTACGCGGCGGGGCTTGGGGACGGGAGCCTGCATCCCGACGGTCGCCCTTACGCGCCCGCCAGCGCGGCGAGGAAGCTCTCGGTTGTCCGGCAGTTCTTCACGTTCCTAGTCGACGAGGAATTGTTGGCCGTTAGTCCGGCAGTCGGTCTCACAGCCCCCAAGCTCCCCCGGCGTCTGCCTCAGGTGATGACCCAGCAAGAGGTGTTCCATCTGCTCGATGAGGACGCCGGCGAGGGGACGCTCGAACTGCGGGACCTGGCTCTGATCGAGTTGCTATACTCGTGCGGACTTCGGGCCCAAGAGGTGCTTGACCTTCGTCTCGGTGACCTGGACCTGGCTGCGCAAGAGATTCGGGTCCGCGGTAAGCGCAGGAAGGAGCGCATGGTCCCGATTGGAGATGTGGCCCGGGACGCCCTCGCGCGGTATTTGGAAGAGGGGAGGCCGGGACTGCGGAGTCACCCGGAGAGCCATGAGAACTCGGGAGAGGGAGAGTCCCCTCGGTGGGATGAGCCGGTGTTCCTGACCAAGAACGGCAACAAGCTGGCAACGTCGGACGTTCGCCGCCGGCTCCATCGGCGCCTTGAAAGGCTCGGGGCCGCGTTCGAGATATCCCCCCACACGCTGCGCCACTCCTTTGCCACCCATCTCCTCGAAGGTGGCGCCGACCTGAGGTCCATTCAGGAGCTTCTCGGCCATGCCTCCCTGCGAACCACTCAGGTGTACACGCACGTATCGGCCGCCCATCTGCGCGGGGTATACCGTCGCGCCCATCCCCGCTCATAACCGTGGCCGGAATCGACCGATCTAAAAACGGCCATGATGTCGACGACCTATGGAGGCGGTTCAAGGATTTTGCGGATGGGAGCGCCCGGGATCAGCTGATTCTGGCCTACTCGCCCCTGGTCAAATACGTTGCGGGGCGGATGGGCACCGGCCTGCCCGCCCATATCGAAGAAGGCGACCTGATCTCCTACGGTCTACTCGGCCTGATCGGCGCCATCGAGCGCTTCGATCTCGAGCGGAATATCAAGTTCGAGACCTACGCCATCTCTCGGATCAAAGGCTCCATCATTGACGAATTGCGCGCGCTCGACTGGGTGCCCCGCTCGGTGCGAAGTTGGGCCCGCCAGGTTGAGCGGACCGTGACCGAGCTCGAGAACGAACTGCGCCGGGCGCCCACCGACGTCGAGATCGCCGCCTCGCTCGACGTATCCGTCGCTGAGTTGCAGGGGATCCTGACTCAGATCAGCTCTGCTTCGATCGTCGCCCTCGACGAGTTCTGGACGCTGAGCGGATCCGGCGGGGATAAGGTCACCCTCATGGACACGATCGAGGACGAGACCGCCCCCGACCCGGCCCGCGCCCTCGACATCCAGGCGGTCAAAGAGATGCTGGCCGAGGCCATCCGCCGGCTGCCCGAACGCGAGCGTATAGTCATCGGCCTTTACTATTACGAAGGCCTCACCCTCAAGGAGATCGGGGACGTGCTCGGGGTCACCGAATCCCGGGTTTCGCAACTGCATACCAAGGCCATCCTGCGGTTGAAGGGTCGGATGAAGGAACAGATCGAGCCGGGAGAGCCCCTGCGCTAGCTGCGACCTCTCGGTAGCCGTGCGCCCGGCGAACCTCGTGCCCCACGAACCTCGTGCCCCATGACGTACGGTGCGATGGAGCCCGTTTGTCCCTGTCGCTCGGGGCAGCCTTCCGCCATCCGCTCTGCCCAGAACCTTGTGCTAGACTACCTCGGTTAATCAATCGATCCTGGAGCGCGTGTGTCCCGGTGGTGCCGACGAATTCGGTTCCGGGAGAGCGCCCAGCGAAGCAGCGCCACAACCAAGAAAGGAAGCACCCATGCCGGCTGCCTCTATGAAGCAGTTGCTGGAGTCCGGAGTTCACTTCGGTCACCAGACCCGCCGTTGGAATCCCAAGATGAAGCCCTTCATCTTCACCGAACGCGGTGGGATCCACATCATCGACCTGCAGAAGACCTCCAAGCTTTTGGATCAGGCCTACGACTTCGCGCGAAACATCGTCGACCGGGGCGGCTCGGTTCTGTTCGTGGGGACCAAGAAGCAGTGCCAGGACATCATCCGCGAAGAGGCGACCAAGGCGGGCATGCCCTTCGTCTCCCACCGTTGGCTGGGCGGGTTGCTCACCAACTATTCGACCATTCAAAGCCGGATCAAGCGGCTGCACGAACTGCGGCGGCTGAAGGAAGACGGCTCGCTCGAACTGCTGCCGACCAAAGAGCGCATGAACCTCGAGCGCGAACTGGAAAAGCTCGAGATCAACCTGGGCGGGGTGGCGAACATGGATCGCCTGCCCGATGCGGTCTTCATCATCGATCCGAAGAAAGAAGCCATCGCCACGCGCGAGGTGAACAAGCTGGGCCTCCCCTTGATCGGTTTGGTGGACACCAACTGCGATCCTGACGAAGTGGACTTCATCATTCCGGGCAACGACGACGCCATTCGTTCTTGCAGCCTGATCGTGAAGACCATGGCCCGGGCGGTGTCGGAATCCAAGCAGATGGTTACCGAGGAAGAGATGACCCGCGAGGCGCAGCCGACCCCCGAGGCGACCCCCGAGGCGCAGCCGGCTGCCAAGCCCGAGCCGCCCACGCAGGAAGCGGTGGAGGCCCAGACTCCCGAACCGCCGGCACCAAAGATTTCCGAGGCGGCCCGCAGGGCAGCGGAGCGCAAGGCCCCGAGAGCGGCGCAGCCAAAGCCGGGCGCGAAAGCCAAGCCGGAACAGGCGGCTCCCGAGCACGGGGAGACCTCCGGGGCTCCGGGGGCGCCGGGTTCGGCCGAGCAGGCGGTGGCTCCGACGCAGCAGGACGACGCCGCTGAGCGGCGCGAGACCGAATCCGGTGAAGTCGGCGCGGCCGGGCAGGAGCCCGAGAATCCGGTGGTCGATGAGGCTCAGGCCGCGGAGGCCGGAACCGAGGCCGAGGAGCAGCCCAACGAGGGCGGCGCATCGGAGGCGAAGGAGTAACCAAACCGCGGCGGCCCGGTAGCGGCATCGCCCGGTAGATCGATAAATGAAGTAACCGGCGACCAAGCGCCGGAAGACGGAGGACATCAATGGCGGTCAGCGCAAAGGTGGTAAAGGAGCTCCGCGAGAAATGCGGAGCGGGAATGATGGAGTGTAAGCGCGCCCTCGAGGAGACCGGTGGCGACGTCGACGAGGCGATTAAGCTGCTGCGCAAGAAAGGCATGTCCGCGGCCGACAAGAAAGCCGCTCGGGCCACCAACGAGGGCCTGGTCGACACCTACATTCACGCAGGCGGAAAGCTGGGCGTGATGGTGGAGGTCAACTGCGAGACCGACTTCGTGGCGCGCAACGAGGAGTTCCAACAGTTCGTCCACGACGTGGCGATGCATATCGCGGCCGCCAATCCCCAGTTTGTCACCCGCGAAGAGGTTCCCGAGGAGGCCCTCGCGGCCGAGCGCGAGATCTATCTGGCGCAGGCGCGGGAAACCGGCAAACCGGAGAACGTCCTCGAGAAGATCGTCGAGGGTAAGGTGAACAAGTGGTTCCAGCAGGTCGTGTTGCTCGAGCAGCCTTTCGTCAAGGACCCGGACAAGACCATCGACGAGCTGCGCCGCGAAGCCATCGCCAAGATAGGCGAGAACATTGAGGTACGGCGATTCGCCCGCTTCCAACTGGGCGAGGAGCTCTAATACGGATTGCATGAGGCGGCCTTCGGGCCGCCTTTTCTTTGGCCTGTAAAGACTTACGGGAGAGGCGGTCCAAATTGGCCGAGGGCAGGAGTGCCGACGCGGGCGGGGCAATATATCAGCGAGTGCTGCTCAAGCTGAGCGGCGAGGCCCTGGTGGGTGACGGCGGTCAGGGAATCGATACCGTCCGGATGGAAGAGGTGGCGGACGAGATTGCGCAGGCGCGCGACCTCGGGGTGCAGATAGCCATCGTCGTGGGCGCCGGCAACATCTTCCGCGGCGTGGCGGGAAGCGCGAGGGGTATGGACCGCGCCACCGCGGATTACATGGGAATGGTGGCCACCGTCATCAATTCCATGGCCCTGCAGGACGCGCTGGAAAGCCGAGGCGTCACCACTCGTCTGCAATCGGCGATCGTCATGCAGGAGATTGCCGAGCCCTATATCCGCCGGCGCGCGATCCGTCATCTGGAGAAGGAACGGATCGTGATCTTCGCGGCCGGCACCGGCAATCCCTACTTCACCACCGACACGGCGGCCGCACTGCGCGCTCTCGAGATCAATGCCGACGCCATTCTGATGGCGAAGAAGAAGTTCGCCGGCGTGTACGACTCCGATCCGGAGAAGAATCCCGAGGCCAAATTCATCGCCCGGATCACCCATCGCGAGGCCCTCGAGCGCGGTCTGCGGGTCATGGATATCACCGCGCTTTCCCTGTGCATGGACAACCGGCTTCCCATCAGGGTTTTCAACATGTCGGAACCGCAGAACATCGTTAAAGTGCTCGAAGGGGAGGACGTGGGCACGGTGGTATATTGTGAGCCTTCCGGGGCGAGCTCTTAGCTTTCGATAGGGGAGAGAGGGAGGTTTCGATGATCAAGGAGCTGATCGAGGACGGCAAGCGGCGCATGGACGGGGCGGTCGAGTCCCTGCGTTCGGAATTCAACACCGTCCGGACGGGGCGAGCCTCCACCGCCCTGCTCGACCGCATCCAGGTCGACTACTACGGCTCGAGAACTCCCCTCAATCAGCTGGCCAATCTCAGCACCCCGGATCCCCGTATGATCTCGATCACCGTGTACGACAAATCCTCGGTTCAGGCCGTCGTTCGGGCGATACAGGAATCCGAGCTGGCCCTGACCCCCAACGTGGACGGCAACATCATCCGCCTGAACGTCCCCCCGCTCACGGAAGAGCGACGCAAGGACCTGGTCAAGGTGGTCCGTCACATGGCCGAGGACGGCCGGGTGGTGGTGCGCAATGTTCGCCGCGACGTCATCAGCGATCTCAAGGATCTCAAGAAGGAAGGCGAGGTCTCCGAGGACGAGGAGCGCCGCGCCGAAGATGAGGTGCAGAAGGTCACCGACGGGCACATCGAGAGGATCAACGAGCTCCTGGAGGCCAAGGAGGAGGAGATCCTCGAGGTCTGATGAGCGCCGCCGACTGGCTCAGAACCCGGTGGCGCCTGCTCCGGGCCGGATCGGGCCGCACGGCGACCGCGCCCCTCGCCACGGTTCCCCGCCACGTGGGAATCATCATGGACGGCAACGGCCGCTGGGCCGTGCGGCGCCGGGTGCCGGTGCTGGCCGGGCACCGCGAAGGAACCCGGGCGCTCAAGCGGGCCATCTACGCCGCCATCGAACTGGGCGTGGGCCAACTCACGATCTACTCCTTCTCAACCGAGAACTGGGAACGTCCGGAAGACGAGGTCCGGGGCCTAATGGGACTGCTCGAGGAGATGATCGACGACGAGGTCCCGGAACTTCACCGAAACGGGGTCCGGGTCGCCTTCATCGGCCGGCGGGATGGGCTGTCCGAGAATCTGCGTACGAAAATAGAGCGCGCTGAACGAACCACCTGCGACAATCGAAGATTGACGCTTTACGTGGCCTTCAATTACGGCGGCCGGGCGGAGATCGTAGACGCCGTGCGTTCCGCCCTCCGTGACGGGACCCCGCCTGAAGAGCTTGACCAGGAGGCGATCGCCGCCCACCTGTATGCCCCCGATATGGCAGACCCTGATCTCATCATCCGCACTTCCGGCGAGGAAAGGCTCTCGAACTTTCTCCTTTGGGAATCGGCCTACTCGGAGCTCTACTTCTCTGAGGTGCTCTGGCCCGACTTCGACGAGGCGGCGATGCGCCGGGCACTCGAGGACTATGCGGAGCGGGAGCGGCGGTACGGGGGGCGGACGGAGCCGGGCCGTGTCTAGGGGGGCAGGCCATGCTTAGGGCGCGCCTGCTCGTCGCGGCGGTTGGTATCCCCATCGGTGTGGCTCTGATGATTCTGGGGGGCTGGTACTTCCTTGGCGCCGCGCTGGTGCTCGCTGTGCTCGCTCTTCACGAGTTCTACAGTCTTGTCCGCCCATACCGGCCCAATCTGTTGGTGGGCTACATCGCCTCCATCGCCGCGATCCTGGGAGCCGAGTGGTACGGCCGCTCGGGCCTTCTCGGGGGCTTCATGATCATCCTTCTGCTCCTCTTCTTCTGGGCGATGACGGGCAGAATCGGAGAGCACCTGCTGGGCCGCATGTCGGTCACCGTGCTCGGCGTGGTGTGGATAGGGACGGCCTTCGGCCACCTGATCCTGTTGCGCAACCTGGAAAAGGGTTTGCCCCTGATCATCCTGGTCGTGGGCGCCACTTGGTTCGGCGACACCGCCGCCTACTTCGTGGGCCGGGCATTTGGACGGCACCGCATGGCACCGCGGATTTCTCCGAAGAAAACCGTCGAGGGCGCCATCGCCGGCCTCGTGGGGGCGGCGCTCTTCGGCCTCGGGGTCAAGCTCTACAACGACTGGCTGACCACGGAGATGGCGCTCTATCTGGGGCTGATCGCCGGCTTTGCCGGCCAGTGGGGAGACCTGTTTGAGTCAGCGGCCAAGCGGGACCTGCAGGTGAAGGACTCCGGCAAGCTGCTTCCCGGGCACGGGGGTATTCTTGACCGCTTCGATTCGATTATCTTCGCCGGCGCGGCAGTCTACTGGGCCAGCGTTTTCCTGATCGGGGACTTGGCGGGCAGCGCCCTGTGAGCCGGCGGGTGATCATTCTGGGCTCTACCGGCTCGATCGGAGTCCAGGCGCTCGAGGTGATGGCGCGTTCCCCGGAGTTGAGCGTGGTGGGGCTGTCCTGTGCCTCCCAGGTGGGCCCGCTGCTGGAACAGGCCATGGCCTACGGGGTGGACGACGTCGCCGTAGCGGACTCCGCCGCAGCCGAATCCATTAGTGCCCTCTATCCTGAACTGGGGGTGCGCACCGGAGCCGGTGCTGCGGCGCGGCTGGTGCGCGAGGTCGAGGCCGACCTGGTGCTAAACGCAATCGTGGGCTTCGCCGGGCTCGAGGCCACTCTGGCCACTCTCGAGCGGGGGCTGCCGCTGGCCCTTGCCAACAAGGAAAGCCTGGTCAGCGGGGGCGGGCTGGTAGCCGAGATCCGGCGGCAAAATCCGGTGCCCATCCTTCCCGTGGATTCCGAACACTCCGCCCTCTTTCAGCTTCTCGAGGGAGAAGAACGGCGAGCGGTGCGCTCCCTGGTGCTCACCGCCTCCGGCGGCCCTTTTCGCGGGCGTTCGCTTGACCAGCTCGAGGACATCTCGCCGGAAGAGGCCCTGGCCCACCCCACCTGGAACATGGGCGCGAAGATCACCATCGATTCGGCCACCCTGATGAACAAGGGACTCGAGGTAATCGAGGCGCACCACCTCTTCGGAGTCGACTATGACGATATCGAGGTGCTCATCCACCCCGGCTCGCTGGTGCACTCGCTGGTGCGCTTGGTGGACGGAGCGCTGCTCGCGCATCTGGGCCATCCGGACATGCGGGTGCCCATCTCGCACGCGCTGCACTATCCGCGGCGCGCGGAGGTGGCGGTTCCGCAACTGGATCTGGCTGAGGTCGGACGGCTCGATTTCTCTCGCCCCGATGAGGAGGCATTCCCGGCGCTTCGTTTGGCCAGAGAGGCCGGGAAGGCAGGGGAGGGGGCAACCTGCGTGCTGAATGCGGCCAACGAAGTGGCGGTGCACGCGTTCCTCGAGCGGCGTCTCCCCTTTTTGGGGATAGTCCGGGTGGTCGAGGAAGTACTGCACCAGGCCGACAAGTCTCCTCCGCAAACCTACGAACAGGCGGTGGATCTGGACCTCTCTGCCCGGCGTCTGGCGGAGAATGCCGTGTCTCGGAACGGGTGGTGAGGGGCTTCGCCGTTCTTCGTCCGGTGCGACAGGTACAATGTCTGGGTAGACGGTGGGGAGTCATCCCGGGCCCAGCCAGGCCACTGGAATGGATGTCGCCGGATTTGATCCCCTAGAAAGGTATTTAGCTGGTGCTCGGCATTCTCATATCCATATTCGGCCTGGGTTTCTTGATTCTCGCCCACGAGTTTGGCCACTTCATCGTGGCTAAGGTGACGGGCATGAGAGTCGAGGAGTTCAGCATAGGCTTTGGCCCCTACCTGGTCAGCCGGCGGATGGGAGATACTATCTACGGCATATCCGCCGTCCCCCTGGGCGGCTACGTGCGCGTCACCGGCATGCACGAAGAGGAGTTCCAGGCTCGGGTCGACGCCGTACGCGAGGAGCGGGAGCATAGAGCGAGGGACCCCGAGAGCCGGCTGACCGGATCCTCGGCCATCCCGGACGAGGAAGTCATCCGCACGCCGCTCAACCGGCGCTACTACGCGCGGCCGGTGTGGCAGCGCATTCTCTTCATTGTCGCCGGCGTGTCGATGAACATGGTGGTCGCCTTTCTGCTGATGTACTTCGTGGCCTTCCAGGGCTATTTCGAGGCTTCCACCGTGATCGATGAGGTCGTGGCAGACAGTCCCGCCGCCGAGGCCGGCATCCGTCCCGGAGATCAGATCCTCTCGGTTGCTGGGGAGGAGGTCGAGAATTGGGCGGGGGCCCAACAGACCATCCGGCTGCACGAGGGCGAGCAGGTGCCCATCACCATCGAGCGAGGCGGGCAGGTGCAGGACCTGCAGACCACCTTGGAAGACCGTGAAGGCGTGGGCTTCCTTGGAGTCGCCCCCGAGACCAAGCGCGTGGAGCCCGGACTTTTCGGAGCGTTCAGCTTCGCGGCGTCGCGGACCTGGGACATGTTCACCGTGGTCTTCGTGCTCATAGGGGACATGTTCAGCGGTGATGTTCCGGTCACCGGAGATCAAGGGTTGGCGGGACCGGTAGGCATCGTCTCGATATCCTCGGAGGCGGTCAGCAGCGGCATCTTCTTGAGCCTGCTGGCGTTTATCAGCGTCCAACTGGCCATTTTGAACATGATTCCCCTGCTTCCTTTGGACGGGGGCCACGTGCTCTTCAGCCTGCTGGAAAAGGTGCTCGGACGGGCGGTCAGCCTGCGGACTTTCGAGCGGGTATCCATGGTGGGAATCACCCTGTTCCTACTGCTCTTCCTGGTGGCCACCACCAATGACCTGGGCCGTCTCTTCGGCGGCGGCGGGCCGAGCTTCTAGCCGGGCGCAGGACTTGTTCAGCGAACGATCCGTAAGCCTGGGCGGCGTGGTGGTGGGGGGAGCGGCGCCGGTGGTAATCCAATCCATGACCAATACGCCGACCGAGGACGTCGTTTCTACCCTCTCTCAAATCAGGGCCCTGGCCACCGCCGGCGCCCGGCTGGTCCGAGTGGCCGTTCCCGGCCCCGAGGCCGCGAACGCGCTGGGTGAACTAGTGGCGGAGTCACCGGTGCCGCTGATCGCTGATGTTCACTTCGACCACAACTTGGCCATCCGCGCCCTCGAGCGGGGGGCGGCCGGCATCCGCATCAATCCGGGCAACCTGGGGGGCTACGAGCGGGCGGGCGAAGTGGCCGACGCCGCCGCGGCCGCCGGCGCGGTGATCCGAGTAGGCGTCAACAGTGGTTCTTTGCAGCGGGACCTTCGCGAAATGGAAGAGCGCGATCCCGCTGGGGCTCTGGTGGAATCTGCCGTGCGTTACTGTGGGTTCTTCGAGGAGCGTGGCTTCAGCAACCTCAAAGTCTCGGTTAAGTCCTCTTCCCCTGTGGTGACCATAGATGCCAACCGGCGCCTCTCCCATCGGATTCCTCACCCGCTCCACTTGGGGGTGACCGAAGCGGGAACCCCGGCCCGGGGGAGCATTCGTAGCGCGGTTGCGCTGGGCGCACTGCTGGCCGAGGGCGTGGGCGACACGATTCGGGTTTCGCTGACGGGGGACCCCGTCCGTGAAATCGAAGTGGCTCTGGAGATTCTCCGCAGCCTTGAGCTCCTGCCGTCGGGCCCGCGGGTAATCTCCTGCCCTACCTGCGGGCGGACCCAGGTGGCTCTCGAGAGCCTAGCCCTGGAGGTCGAGCGCAGGTTGGAGGAGTTGGGGGAAGACTTGACCGTCGCGGTCATGGGTTGCGTGGTCAACGGCCCGGGCGAGGCGCGCAAGGCCGACTTCGGGATCGCCGGGGGCCGCGGGGAAGGCGTGGTGTTCGCCAAAGGAAGGCCGGTCCGCAAGGTCTCTCAGGAGAAACTGGTCGACGAGCTCTTCGCCGTCATGGCGGAGCGGCTCGAGACGGACGAGCTCAGTTGAAGCGAGCGGAGCAATCGGGCGCGAGCTTCTCGGTAAGGCGGTGCGGCTTGTGTCTTTCGGGCGGCTGCGAGAAGATGCGTCCCTCGCGCGGACGACCGGCTTCGCGGCGGGCGCCAACCACGAAGGAGGCAGCATGAGGGCGTCGTCCCTATTCATGCCCACGCTCAAACAGTCGCCCTCCGACGCCGAGGCGATCAGTCACAAGCTCTTGGTTCGAGGCGGCTTCGTTCGTCAGTTCGCCGCCGGGATCTATCTGTTCCTGCCTTTGGGCTGGCGGGTGATGGACCGGATAAACCGGATCATTCGCGAGGAGATGGACGCCATCGGGGCCCAGGAACTCTCCATGCCCACCCTGCATACCGCAGACGTGTGGCAGCAGACCGGGCGCTACTTCGACATCGGCGACGAGATGTTCCGGCTCAAGGACAGGGGCGACCGGGACATGGTGCTCGCCATGACCCACGAGGAGATCTTCGCCTGGCTGGCGGCCCGCGAACTGCGGTCTTACCGCGAACTCCCGCAGATCTGGTACCAAATTCAGCTCAAGTTCCGCGATGAGCCCCGCCCCAAGGGCGGAGTGCTGCGCGTACGCGAGTTCCAGATGAAAGACAGCTATAGCTTCGATATCGACGAGGCCGGCATGGAGGCCAGCTACGGCAAGCACATCGTGGCCTACGAACATATCTTCGCGCGCGCCGGGCTGCGTTCCTACCGCGTGGAGAGCGATCCCGGGATGATGGGTGGGGCCCAGGCCCACGAGTATATGGCTCCTGCCGCCGCGGGAGAGGACCGCGTCGCGTTATGCGATGCCTGCGGGTACGCGGCCAACATCGAACTCGCCCGCTCCCACGCCCACCCCGCGGAGGGGCAGGTGGGGGATGAGTTGCGAGAGGTCGACACTCCCGGGCGGCGAACGATCGAAGAGGTGAGCGGGTTCCTCGAGCTTCCTCCCTCCTCGCTGGTCAAGTCGCTGCTCTTCATGGCGGATGAGGAGCCGGTGCTGGCCTTAGTGCGGGGAGATCAGGAACTCCACGAGGGCAAGCTGGCCAGGTATCTCGGCCGGCCAGTGCGTCCCGCCCACCCGGAGGAGGTCGAGGAGTTGATCGGGGTGGAGGTGGGCTTCGTGGGCCCGGCAGGTATCGCCACCGGCGCCGATCTCCGAATGGTCGCCGATCACAGCTTGGGGCCCGAAGGGCCCAGCGGGGCTCGGGGCTACGTGGTCGGAGGGAACCGCCGCGACACCCACCTGGCGGGCGCGGTCATGGGACGCGACGTCGAGCCTGAGTATGCCGATCTGCGGGAAGCCCAGGCGGGGGAGGGTTGCCCCAATTGTCAGGGCACGCTGCGGATCGAGCAGGTGATCGAGGTGGGCAACATCTTCAAGCTGGGGACCAAGTACTCGAAGCCCCTGGGCGTCACCGTGCTCGACGAGGACGGCAAGGAGAAGCCCGTCATGATGGGCTCCTACGGCATCGGTCCGGCCCGGATCGCCGCCTCGGCGGTGGAGCAGAACCACGACGAGCGGGGAATCCTTTGGCCCAAGAGCATTGCTCCCTTCGACGTCCATCTGGTGCAGGTCCAGGCAAAGGATGAAGCGCAGTCCGCGCTTGCGGCCCGGCTCTACGGGCAGTTGCAGGTGGCCGGCTGGGAAGTGCTGTGGGATGAACGTGACGAGCGTCCCGGGGTCAAGTTCAGCGACGCCGAGCTGATTGGCTGTCCGCTGCGGGTCACCGTCGGCCGCCGGGCAGCGGAGGGCGTCGTCGAGGTGCAGCCTCGCGCATCGGGAGAGCGGCAGGAAGTCCCCGAAGAAGAGTTGGTCGCGCGCCTGCGGGCGCTCTGGGACGATATTCCTTAGAAGTACCCGGTCTGCCGTAGGTTTCCGCGGCACCCGCTTTTTGGCTTCCCTGCAGGAAGTATGCTGCTTGAGGGGGCCTATTTTGGCGTGCTATAATTCCTGCACTGTTGACCACAGCCCGAAGAGACCTGACCAGAAGTGGGTGCGGCGCTACCCACTTTTGTATTTGTAAGGGCCTTTAAATGAAGCTGACCGAGGAGTGGGTACAAGACCAGCTGGATCGGGAGTTCGAGGATCTCGAGTTGGTGTTGCTCGAGGTGCTGGGAAACCGGAGGAACCGGGTGCTTCGGTTGTTCGTGGACCATCCGTCGGGAGTGACCCATGAACTCCTGGCCGAGGTTTCGCGGTTCCTGGGGGAGACGCTGGACGAGTCGAGGTTCTCCGACGAGCCTTACACGCTCGAGGTGAGTTCTCCCGGCATCGAGCGGCCGCTGGTCAAGAAGAGGCACTTCGAGCAGCAGGTGGGCAAGAAGATTTACGTCAAGACCTTCGCGCCGGTCGAGGGGCAGAAGGTCTGGCAGGGAGTGCTTCGCGAGGTTGGCGAGAACTCCATCACGGTGGATGAAGACAAGCGGGGGGCCACGATAGCGCTGGAAAACGTGGCCAAGGCTCACCTCGTTTTTGAATTCGAGTAGGAGAGTGGAATGAACAGAGAGACCATCGAGGCGCTGCACATGATCGAGAAGGAGAAGGGGATCCCCTTCGACCTCTTGATCGACGCGCTCGAAGATGCCCTCCACTCCGCCTACAACAAGACGGCCAACGCGGTTCCCTTCTCCGAAGCCAAGATCGACCAGGATACCGGCGAGATCCACGTCTTCGAGCTGATATTTCCTCCGGGTATGGAACCGGATACGGAGGGCCTCGAGGAAGGCGAGAAGCCGGACATCGACTACTCCATCGCCGAGCGCCAGGAAGTCACCCCGAATGATTTTGGGCGGATCGCGGCGCAGACGGCCAAGCAGGTGATCTATCAGCGCATCCGGGATGCGGAGCAGGATATCTTCTTTCGGGAATACTCCACGCGGCTCGGCGAGATCGTCACCGGGATCGTCCAGCAATCGGACAACCGTTACACCCTGGTCGACCTCGGCCGGGTGGAGGCGCTCCTGCCCAAGAGCGAGCAGGTGTACACCGAGCGCTACGAGCACGGGATGCGCCTCAAGGCAGTGATCAAGGAAGTCAATCAGAACCCCAAAGGCCCGCCGATCATCCTCTCGCGGCGCAGTGAGGAACTGGTGCGCCGGTTGTTCGAGCTCGAGGTGCCGGAGATCGCGGATGAACTGGTCGAAATCGTAGGCGTTGCCCGGGAGCCGGGGTATCGCACCAAGATCTCGGTGGTCTCCCACAGCGATGGGGTCGATCCCGTGGGGGCATGTGTGGGTCCTCGGGGTTCGCGGGTCAGAATGGTGGTTTCCGAGCTTCGCGGAGAGAAGATAGACATCATCCCCTTCAACGAAGAGCCCGCGCGGTTTGTGGCCAAGGCGCTCTCGCCCGCCCGAGTACGTGAGGTTCTGCTGGACGACGAGGCCCTCGAGGCGACCGTGGTCGTGCCCGACGATCAACTGTCGCTTGCCATCGGCAAGGACGGGATGAACGCCCGCCTCGCCAACCGGCTGACCGGCTGGAAGATCGACATCAAGTCCGAGACGGAAATGGTGGACGAGGAGACCTCCTTCAGTGTGTCCGAAGAGCAGCAGCAGGTCGACGACGGCCGCTGTCACGCTGTCACCAGCGGGGGCAAGCGCTGCCCGAATGCCGCGCTCCCGGGGAGCCTCTACTGCGGTATCCCGTCGCACCAGGCTCAGGCCCTCGAGGAAGCGGCCGCGGCCTCCGAAGAAGAAGCCCCCGTTGCCGCCGAAGGGACGGTGTCTGCGGTGACTGAGGCCGACCTCGCTGAGCAGCAGTCAAACGAGGCGGCGGAGGAGGCCGGGGAGGCATAGTCCTCTTGCGGTCTCAAATGGGAGAGAGAAGTATTGTGGCGCGCTCCGGGCACAAGCCGGAACGTCGCTGCGTGGGCTGCGGAACCCGACGCCCGCAGGCTGAGTTGATACGCTTCTACAGCCGGAAGTCGGAGGGCGAGGCTCTGCGGGTGGTGCCGGACGCTCCTAAAGAGCGCTTGGGCCGGGGGGCTTATTTGTGTCCCCGCCTCGCCTGTTTGGAACTCGCGTTCCGGCGACGTGGCTTCCAGCGGGCTTTTCGGGCAGCGGTGGAGATGGACGAGAACGAGTTGCGCGAAGCGCTGAAGAATAGACCAGAAGATAACGAGCAACGGCAGGTGGACTAGTGGCAAAACGGCGGATTTATGAAATTGCGAAAGACCGGGGAATGACGACTCAGGAGCTTGCTGAGCAACTCCGTTCGGCGGGGTTGGAATTCAAGAGCAACCTCTCGAGCGTCGAAGAATCTGAGGTCGAGCGCGTTCTTTCCGCCGAGAAAGCCGCCCCGACCGATGCCGACAAGGCGGCGGCCAAGCCAAAGGCCAAGCCTGCGGAGGCCAAGACGGACTCCGCCGAGGCGGAACCGGCGAAGGCGGCCGACGCCAAGGAAGAGCCGGCCAAGCCCGCCGCTTCGAGTGGTGCCCGCAAAGCTGGAAACGGTGGAAGCGGGCCTCGCCGGGTGAAGAGCATTCGTAACGAGGACCGGCCCACCGTGGCCGCTCCCGACGTCCCCATGCGCAAGGGCGTGAAGCCTTCGGGCAACGTGATACGCAAGGGTGAAGAGCACAAAGTGCTCGAGCAAAAGCGGCAAGAGCAAAAGGCGGCGCAGGCCGCAGCGGCGCAGCAGCGGCAGGCAAAGACCGAAACCCCGCCCGCAAAGCAGGGTCAGGGCAGCCCGCCGCCGCGCACTTCCCGTCCCGCGGGCCCGGCTCCCGCTCAGCAGCACACCGAGGAAGCCGAGGGACGTAAACGCCCGGCCGCGCGGACCCGTCCAGCTACGACCACCCCTGCGGCCGCCACTGGTGGCCGCCCTCGGCGGGGCGCGGAGCGTTCGACTCGTCGGCGCGTGGTGATCGATTCTCAGGCGGGCCGCAAAGGGGGCAAACCCAGCCGAGGCGCCAAGGGTGACGCGGCTCACGCGGAGCCCCAGGCGCCGGTCAAAGCAAAGCCGGCTCCCGGGACCGAGAGCCCGGTGGAACTGGCCAGCGGTGCGACGGTCAAGGATTTGGCCGACACGCTTCAACTCGCTCCCTCCGAGCTGATCATGACCATGATGAAGCTGGGCGAGATGGTCACCATCACCCAGTCCCTCTCTGACGAGGCGGTCGAGATCCTGGCTTCCGAGTTCGAGCGTCAGGTCATCATCAAGCACGCCGAAGAGGAGACGGGCGAACCTGTCTTCGAGGACGCCCCCGAAGATCTGAAGGACCGCGCTCCCGTGGTGACCATCATGGGCCACGTGGACCACGGCAAGACCTCGTTGCTGGACGCCATCCGCACGACGGAAGTCGCAGCGGGCGAGGCCGGAGGGATCACCCAGCATATCGGCGCCTATCAGGTTCGCCACGGCGAGCGCCCGGTGACCTTCATCGACACTCCCGGCCACGAGGCCTTCACGGCCATGAGGGCTCGGGGCGCCAAAGTCACCGACATCGCGGTGATCGTCGTGGCCGCCAACGACGGGGTCATGCCTCAGACAGTCGAGGCGATCGACCACGCCAAGGCCGCCGAAGTCCCGATGGTCGTGGCCATCAACAAGATGGACCTCGCCGACTCGAACCCGGACCGCGTGAAGCAGCAGCTCTCCGATCAGGGCCTGGTGCCCGAGGATTGGGGAGGCGACACGGTGATGGTCCCGGTCTCGGCCAAGCAGGGCACCAACCTGGACGAATTGATGGACATGCTGCTGTTGGTCGCCGACGTGCAGGAACTCAAGGCCAATCCCGAGGCGCCGGCATCGGGCGTCATCGTCGAAGCCGAACTCGACGTGGGACGTGGTCCGGTTGCCACCATGCTGGTGCAGCGGGGCACGCTCAAGGTCGGGGACGCCATCTGGAGCGGCGAGGCCTACGGCAAGGTCAAGGCCATGTTCGACTTCAAGGGCGAGGAGATCAAAGAAACGGGGCCGAGCGTACCCGTCCAGATCCTGGGCTTCGACACGGTCCCCGACGCCGGCGATTACGCCATGGTGGTCAAGGACGAGCGTGAGGCCCGGCACAACGCCGAGCAGCGCACCTCCCGTCTGCGCATGGAGCAACAGGCCAAGGGCGGCGCCGGTGCAACCTCGTTGGACGACTTCTACGCCCGCCTCAAGGAAGGCGAGGTCAAGGAACTCAACCTGGTTCTCAAGGCCGACGTGGGGGGCTCCGCCGAAGCGCTTCAGGAAGCTCTGCAGAACGTCAGTCACCCCGAGGTCAAGGTGCGCGTCATCCACTCGGGTGTCGGCGGCGTGAACGAGTCCGACATCATGCTGGCTGCCGCCTCCAACGCGGTGGTGATCGGCTTCAACGTCCGGCCTTCGATCGGCGCGAAGAACCTCGCCGAGCAGGAGGGCGTGGACGTCCGCACCTACCGGGTGATCTACAAGGCGATCGAGGATGTGGAAGCGGCCCTGGTGGGTATGCTCGAGCCGGACATGGTCGAGGAGGAACTGGGCACAGTCGAGGTGCGCCAGACCTTCCGCTCGTCGAAGCTCGGCACCATCGCCGGCGGCTACGTGCAGACCGGCAAGATCATCCGCAACGCGAGGGTCAGGATCGTGCGCGACGGGAGCATCGTCTACGAGGGCAACCTCAGCTCGCTCAAGCGCTTCCAGGAAGACGCGCGCGAAGTCCAGGCCGGCTATGAATGCGGTCTGGTGATCGACGGCTACGACGACATCAAGGAAGGCGACATGATCGAAGCCTTCGAGATCCGGGAAGTCGCCCGTACGGCGTAGCCGGGTGACGGGCAGACTCGAGGCGGACGCCAGGGGCTTCGTGGGCATTTTGGCGGTCGAGCTCCATTTTCCGGAGCTCGGCTCGCTAAAAGCCAAGCGCATGTTCTTGCGCAAGCTGAGAGACACCGTGAGCCGGCGATACAACGCGAGCGTGTCCGAAGTCGCCTATCAGGACCTCTGGCAGCGCTCGCGCGTATTGATAGCAATTGCCGCGTCGGACACGTCCAGCCTCGACCGTACCCTAAATGCCATTACTGGGTACTTGTATTCGCAGGACTGGCAGGTGACCGACATCCAGGAGGAGGTCGTCGAGATAGATGGCACGTGAACCTTCAGTACGCATGAGACGTGTGAACGAGGCGATCAAAGAACTGGTCAGCGGCGCGGTCGCCAACCGCCTGAAGGACCCGAGAATTGGGTTCGTGACGGTTACCGGGGCAAACGCCACGTCGGACCTGCAATACGCCACGATCTACGTCTCGGTCTTCGGCAAGGAGAGCGAGAAGGAGCAAACCCTCGAAGGATTGCGCTCCTCTGAGGGCTTTCTTCAGGAGATCATCAACCGCGAGCTCCATCTAAAGCGGACTCCCAAGCTGGAATTCGTTTACGACGAGAGTATCGACGAAGGCATGAAGATCCAGAGCCTCCTCAGGCAGGAAAGCGAGCGGCTGGGAATCTCTTTGGCAGAGGAACCGGCCGAAGAGCTCGACGAGGATTTCGAGAGCGATCCGGAGGGAGAGGCTTGAGCGCCATCGCCGCCGACGACAGTTCGATCTCGCTGGAAGAAATCGCCAGGAGGCTGCCTCAGGAGAAGCGCATCCTCATAGCCGCCCACGAGAATCCTGACGGTGACGCGCTCGGCTGCGTGGCCGCCCTCAGCCTCCTCGCCGATAGGCTGGGCATCGAGCACTCGGCCTACCTGCCGGGGCAGGGCGCCTTTCCCCCCGAGTACGAGTTCCTGCCCGGTCTCGAGGACGTCCTGCGCGGGGACTTCCCGGCGCTCGAGGGGAGCACCACCGCCTACATCCTGGATTGCGCTGCGACGGGGCGCCTTTCCAAGAGCGGACTCGAATGCGCCGGGGCCTGCGTCAACATTGATCACCATCAGGACAACACCCGCTTCGGGAGCCACAACCATATCGATCCCGAGGCCGCCTCGACCACCGAACTGCTCTATCGAATAATCAAAATCGGTGGGCTGCCGCTCGACGCCGAGATCGCCACCGCCCTCTACGTCGGCCTGGTGACCGACACCGGTCGCTTCCAATACGCCAACACCTCGCCGGCGGCGCACCGCATGGCCGCGGAACTGCAGCAGGCGGGCGTGGACGTGAACGCGGTCTATCGCCGGCTATACGAGAATGTGCCGCTCGCTAAGGTCCTGCTCCGGGCGCGGGCGCTCGGCCGGCTCGAACTCCGCTTGGGCGGGGCACTGGCCGTCTCCTGGCTCCTGTCGGAGGACTTCAAGGACGTGGGGGCCGATGAGAGTTACGGCGAGGGGATCATCGACGGCATCCGGGCGATTCGCGGAGTAAAGATCGCCGCGCTCATCCGGGAGCAGAGCAACAACGGTACGGTGGTGCTCAAGGGCAGCCTGCGTTCGACGGACGGTTCCGTGAACGTGGCCAACATCGCCCACCTTTTCGGGGGAGGAGGGCACGTCCTGGCGGCCGGCTTCAGCGCAGACAACGGCATCCCCGAGTTGCTGGACCGGCTCGAGGAAGAGGTGAAGGCCCGACTATGAGCCGCAGACAGCCGGCTCTCCCGGCGAGAGTGGTTCTCGTCGACAAGCCCGCGGGTTGGACCAGTTACGACGTCATCCGCCGGATCAAGCAGTCAGTTCGCGGCAAGATCGGTCACGCCGGGACACTCGACCCCTTCGCCACCGGCCTCCTGCTCGTTCTGCTCGGCCAGGCAACCCGCATCTCCAGTCTGATCATGGATCTGCCCAAGGAGTACCTGGCCACAGCACGTTTTGGCGCCACTTCCACGACGGGGGATCCCACGGGCGAGGTGCGCGAGACCGGGGGAGAGGTGGAAGTCGGCAATCTTTTGGCGGCGCTCGACCGGATGCGCGGACCGGTGCTTCAACGCGTGCCCATGACCAGCGCAGTTAAGGTCGGAGGGGAACGGCTCTACGAGAAGGCCCGCCGCGGCGAGGAGATCGAAACGCCAGAGCGGGAGATCATGGTCTACGATGCGGCTTTGCTCGACTTCGACCAGGAGGCGCAGACGGCGAGACTCCTTTTCCGGACGGGCAAGGGCGCCTACATCCGCAGACTGGCCGAGGACCTGGGAGCCGAGTTGGAAGCCGGCGCCTACCTCACAGCGCTAAGGCGACTGCGCACCGGCGTCTTTTCGGTGGACGCAGCGTGTACTCCTGAGGATTTCAGCGCCGAGGTTCTTCAAGGCCGGTCGGGTTCCGTTCAGCCGCTCTCGGAAGCCCTCTCGTTCCTGCCCGCGCTCGAGGTGGACGGGGCGGCCGCCGCCCGGGCGGCCAACGGCAACGAATTGCGGCCGGCCCCGGAGGGACGCTTTCGGGTGATGAGCGCCGGGGCTCTGCTGGGCCTCTACCAGGGAGAAGCCGGCACGGGGCGCCCGCTGATCGTTTTTCCCGAGCCGCAGGATTAGCCGCGGGAGGCCGGTAACAGTGCTCCTTTACCGACATCTGGACGAGGTGAATCGCCGATCCGCGGCGGCCCGCGCGGTGGCCATAGGCGTGTTCGACGGGGTTCACCTTGGTCATCGGGAGATAATCCGCCGAGCGGTGGAAGAGGCCCACTTTCTGCGGGGCCGGGCGCTGGTGCTCACCTTCGAGCCGCATCCGGACAGCGTGCTCACTCCGCAGGCGGCCCCGCCCAGCCTGACCTCGCTGGACCTCAAGCTGGAACTGCTGGAGGAGGAGGGGGTCGACGAAACCGCCGCTATCCCCTTCGACCCTGAGTTCGCGCGGCAATCGCCGGAGACCTTCTGCCGGCAACTACTCCGCGAGGGACTGAACGCGTCCCACGTGATCGTGGGGGAAAATTTTCGCTTCGGCGCCGGTGCCCAGGGGTCTCCCCAGATGCTTAGCGATCTGGGGGAGCGGCTGGGCTTTGGGGTCACGGCTGTCGGTTTGACCCACCGGAACGGGGTCCCCGTCTCGAGCACGCGCATCCGCGGCCTGCTGCAGGAGGGGAGGACGATGGAGGCGGCTCGGCTACTCGGCCGCCCGCATCTGCTCGAGGGGTACGTGATCGCCGGGGACGGTCGAGGACGGGCGTTGGGGGTTCCCACGGCCAACATCGAGGTCCCTGAGGGGCTGGTGATTCCCGCGCCCGGCGTTTACGTCAGCCGCAGTCTGGTCGCCGGGGAGGAATACGGTTCGGTGACCAGCATCGGCACTAATCCCACCTTCGACGGTGTCGATCTGCGGGTGGAAACCTACATTCTCGAGTTCGATCATGGCATCTATGGTCAGAGGATGCGGGTCGAGTTCTTTCAGAGGCTCAGGGGCCAGGAACGCTTCCCCGACGTCGAGGCGCTGAAGGCCCAGCTGTGGGAGGACATTCGTCAGGCCGAAAGCGCTCTGGCGGCCCGCGGCTGAGCCCCCGGGTGCCGCCCTCGCTGACGAGGGTGTGTCCGGCGCCTGTGGTAACCTAATTTGGTCTGGGCGTAGGCCCAAATTGCAACCTGCATCTCGGCCGGGATGAAGTCATTTCGGCTGGGGGTACGGACAAGGAGAGCACTGGATGCTGAGCAAAGAAGAAAAGACCGGGATCGTCGACAAGCACAAGCAGCACGAGGGCGACACCGGTTCGCCCGAAGTGCAGGTGGCCATCCTCACGAGGCAGATCAACGTCCTCACGGAACATCTCAAGTTTCATAAGAAGGATCACCACTCCCGCCGGGGGCTGCTGAAAATGGTCGGCAAGCGTCGGCGTCTGCTCAACTACCTGCACAAGCAGGACGTAGAGCGCTACAGAAGTCTGTTGCAGGAGCTAGGCCTGCGGAAATAGTCGTGGGCTAACCAAGACCTCCCGCCGGGAGGCGCGAGCGGCCCGGTCCTTTTAACCCCCTTGATGGCGGGAATAAAGAAGAGGACCGACGGGTCGAGCGGAACAATGTTCGAGCGGCTCCGAGAGGGACTCGGAGAGCCGCGACAGGAAAGGCAGAGAATGGTTGAGAGTACGGGCGGCCAGGTGAGCCGCAAGGAAGTCACGATCGGCGAGCGCAAGCTCGAGTTCGAGACAGGCAAGTTGGCGAAGCAGGCGAGTGGAGCGGTAGTAGTCAGGTCGGGAGATACGGTCGTTCTGGTTACGGCCGTGGTGGCCACGTCCCGCCGGGACGTCGATTTCTTCCCTCTGACGGTAGACGTAGAAGAGGGGATGTACGCGGCCGGGAAGTTCCCCGGCGGATTCATCAAGCGCGAAGGGCGGCCCAGTGAGCACGCCATTATCACCGCGCGGGTAATGGATCGGCCGATCCGCCCGCTCTGGCCGAAAGGCTTCAACAAGGAAGTCCATCTCGTGGCGACCGTCATCTCGGTCGACATGGAAAATCCCCACGACGTGCTGGCTCTGGTGGGCGCCTCCGCGGCCCTCACCCTGTCCGAAGCTCCCTTCATGGGACCGGTGGGCGGCGTTCGTGTCGGCCGGGTCGACGGTAGTTGGGTAATCAATCCCACCTACGCCGAGATCGAGCAGAGCGACATCAATTTGATCGTCGCCGGCACCGCCGACGCCATCACCATGGTGGAAGCGGGCGCCCACGAGGTCGACGAAGACGAAGTCATCCGCGGTCTCGAGATCGCACACGAGGCCATCAAGAAGCAGGTCGAAACGCTCAACGAGTGGCGCGAAGAAGTCGGCGTACCCAAGATGGAGTTCGAAGAGCGCCGTCCCGATAGCCATCTAATGGACAAGATCAAGGCGCGGTTCTCCGGCGAGATCCTCGATGCTATCTCCCGCGAGGAGAAGCACGATCGTTCGGTCACCGTGGCCCAGGTGAAAGAACAGGTCATGGAAGCCTGGCCGCCTGAAGAGGGTGCTGAGGACGCCGCTCGGCAAACGGCCGAGCTTTCCCGCGCTTTCGATGCGGTGGAAAAAGAGCTCATCCGCCGGCGGATCGCAGTGGACAAGGTACGTCCCGACGGACGCGCGGCCACCGAGATCCGCAAGATCTCCTCGGAAGTGGGCGTGTCGCCGCGGACGCACGGCAGCGGTCTCTTCACCCGGGGCCAGACGCAGGTACTCACCCTGCTGACGCTGGGCACCGGCCGAGATGAGCAGCGGGTCGAGGGCCTTACTGTCTCCGATTCCAAGCGCTACATGCACCACTACAAGTTCCCGCCCTTCTCCGTGGGCGAGGCCGGCTTCATGCGCGGCCCCGGCCGCCGGGAGATTGGACACGGGTTGCTTGCCGAGCGGGCCCTGCTTCCCATGGTCCCGTCTGACGAGGAGTTCCCTTACACGATCCGCCTGGTCTCCGAGGTTCTGGAGTCCAACGGCTCGAGCTCGATGGCCAGCGTATGCGGCTCCACGCTCGCTCTCCTGGACGGCGGCGTGCCCCTCAAGGCGCCGGTCGCCGGAATCGCCATGGGCTTGGTCAAGGAGAAGGACGATTACGTCGTGCTGACCGATATCGCCGGGGTAGAAGATCACCTGGGCGACATGGACTTCAAAGTGGCGGGGACCAAAGACGGTATTACCGCCCTGCAGATGGACATCAAGATCACCGGTGTCACCTTCCAGATCCTCCGAGACGCCCTGGCTCAGGCCAAGGACGCTCGGCTTGCGATCCTGGATGAGATGAATGCGATGATCTCCGAACCCCGCACCGTACTCTCGGAATTCGCTCCGCGGATCCTCACCGTCAAGATCGACTCCGACAAGATCGGTGCGGTCATCGGTAAGGGCGGCGAGACCATCCGCGGGCTCGAGGACGAGTTCGATTGCACCATCGAGATCGATGACGACGGCATGGTCAAGGTCTACGCGACCGACGGCGCGAGCGGCGAAGGCTGCGCGAACCGGATCAAGAGCATCACCAAGGAGATCGAGCCGGGCGAAGTAATCGTCGGCCGGGTGGCTTCGACCACCAACTTCGGCGCCTTTGTGAGCCTCAAGCCGGGAACCGACGGCCTGGTGCACATCTCCAAGCTGGCCAAGGGCCGCGTGGAGACCGTAGAGGAGATCGTCAAGAAGGGCGATCTGGTCAAGGTCGAGGTGCTCGACGTCGCGGTGCAGAACGGCAAAGAGAAGGTGAGCCTCAGGCTCCTGGAAAAGCTGGAGGAGAATTAGCACCTCCGGCGGGCAGGAGCACGCCATTCAAGAGTATCGCCTAGAAAAACTGAGCAACGGGCAGCGGCTCGTAACCGAGCGGCTGGACCATGTCCGCTCGGTTACGCTCGGATTCTGGATCCCGGTTGGGTCCCGCGACGAAACGCGGGATCTGGCCGGGGTCACTCATTTCATAGAGCACCTGCTTTTCAAGGGCACCCAGAAGTACACGGCCGAAGAGATCGCCCAGATCTTCGACACTCTGGGGGGCGAGCTGAACGCGGCCACCTCCCGCGAGTATGTCGTCGTTTTCGGCCGGTTTATCGACGAGCAGCTTCCTCGTGCCCTGGACGTCCTGGTGGACATGCTGGTCGACCCGATTTTTGCCGATCTCGACCGGGAACGGGAAGTGATCCTGGAAGAGATCGCGATGTACGAGGATTCCCCTCAGGATCTGATCCACGACCTGCTGGCCGACACCCTGTTCGACTCTCATCCTTTGGGCCGCCCGGTGCTGGGAAGCCGCGAGTCCATCTCGGGCATGGCCGAGGAGACCATCCGGGGCTACCACCAGCGCTACTTCCAATTCGGAGACATGGTGGTGGCGGCAGCCGGCAACGTCGACCACGACCAACTCAAGGAACTCTTGCTGAGGACGCACGGCGGGGTTGCCAGCGGGAGCAAAACCGCACTGGAGCACACCAGGCCGCACATCACGCAGCGCTCCGCCTTTCTCAAGAAGGAGACGGAGCAACTCCACGTGGCTCTCGGAAGCGAAGGCATCCCGCGCAACGACCCACGCCGTTACACCCTTTCGGTGCTGGACAGCCTGCTGGGCGGTTCGCTCAGTTCGCGCCTCTTCCAAGAGGTGCGGGAAAAGCGGGGCCTGGTCTACAGCATCTACTCCTTCTGCAACATGTACCGCGACACGGGGCTCTGCGGGGTCTACTTTGGCACCCGGCCCGACCGGGCCGATCAGGTTCTGGAGGTGGTTTCGCGGGAACTCGAAACCGTCCGCAACGAACTGGTGGACCTGTCTGAACTCGAACGCACCAAGGAGCACCTCAAGGGCCGGATCGTGCTCTCCATGGAAAGTACCTCGGCCCGCATGAACCGGCTGGGCAAGGGGGTCCTCACCGACGCGGAGATCCTCTCGCTGGACGAGATCACCGAACGCATAGACGCGGTCACGCCCGCGGCGGTGCGCGAACTGGCCAACCTGGTTTTCGATCCTTCGCGCACGACGCTGGTGGGGATCGGCTCGGAGGAAGAAGTGTTCCGCAACGCGCTCTCTTCTTCCGGCGATTCTTCTGAGGCGGCTTAGGCTTCCCGAATGAACCTTCAGAAGATCAGGGTGGTGGTGACCGGCGCCGCCGGCCAGATGGGACGTACTGTTGTCGGGGCGGTTTCGACGGCCGACGACATGGAATTGGTCGGCGTGGTCGATCCCCGTTTCGCTTCGGCGGTGGCGCACCCCGAGGCCACCGGTGCCAACGGCGCTGTATCTTCTTTTGAGGCACTCGAGAATGCCCTGGACGCGGTCGAGGCCGATGTGGTGGTGGACTTCTCGCTGGCTGAAGGTGCCCGGCACAATATCGCCGTCGCCCTGGAGCGTGGAGTCTCTCCCGTGGTGGGCACCACCGGGCTAACCAGGGAAGATCTCGAGCGCTTTCGCGCCGAGGCCGAGGCGCGCAGGGTTCCGGCTTTCGTGGCTCCCAACTTCGCCCTGGGAGCGGTGCTGATGATGGTGCTCTCGCAGCAGGCGGCCCGCTATTTCCCAGACGCCGAGATAATCGAAATGCATCACGAGAACAAGAAGGATGCCCCTTCGGGCACGGCCAAGCGGACCGCCGACCTGATCGCTGAGGTCTGGCGCGAAGCCGGGGTCAAAGGTGCGGATGCACCGGCCGACGCGGCACAGGCCGCGAACGCCATACCGACCCACAGCGTGCGCCTGCCCGGGATCGTCGCCGATCAGCAGGTGATTTTCGGGGCGCTCGGACAGACACTTACCATTGAACATCGCACGACTTCTCGCGAGTCCTTCATGCCGGGCGTGCTCCTGGCGGTGCGCAAAGTGCGCTCTTTGCAGGGACTCGTGGTAGGACTGGAGAACATTCTATAGATGTCAGATAAACCGCTTAGAGTCATACCCCTCGGGGGCTTGGGATCCATCGGCAAGAACATGACCGTCATCGAGTACGACGGCGCCCTGCTGGTCGTGGACGCGGGCCTCATGTTCCCCGACGAAGAGATGCTCGGCATAGACCTGGTTCTCCCCGACTTCACCTACATCCTCGAAAACCGCGACAAGGCCCTCGGGGTGGTGCTTACCCATGGGCACGAGGATCACGTCGGGGCGCTGCCCTACCTCTTGCGAGAGTGCAACCTGCCGGTCTACGGCACCCGGCTCACCCTGGGACTGGTCAACGGCAAACTCGGGGAGCACGGCCTCCAGAAAAGCGCAAACCTCAACGAGATCAGTGCAGGAACCGAGCTCGAACTGGGGCCCTTCCGCATGGAATTTCTCGAAGTCTGCCACAGCATCCCCGACGGGGTCGGCATCGCGATCCACACTCCGGTAGGCACGGTAGTCCATACCGGGGACTTCAAGCTCGATCACACCCCGATCGATTGCCGGGTCACGGCAATGCATCGGTTCGGCGAGTTGGGAAGTCAGGGCGTGCTTCTGCTGCTCTCGGATTCCACCAATGCCGAAACCACCGGCTTCACCAAGCCGGAGCGCTCCGTGGGCGAGACCCTGGACGGAATCATGGCCAAGGCTCCCGGCAGGGTGATCGTCGCTTCCTTTGCCAGTCACATACACCGCATCCAGCAGGTATTCGATGTGGCTGCCAAACACCGGCGCGCCGTGGCGGTTATCGGGCGCAGCATGACCCGCAACGTGAACATCGCCCAAAATCTGGGCTATCTGGACGTGCCGAAGGACACCATGATCCCGGCCAAACAGATCCCGGACATCCCCGATGAGCACCTGGTCATTCTCAGCACCGGCAGCCAGGGAGAACCGATGGCGGCTCTCTCGCGCATGGCTTCACACGATCACCACCTGGTGGACATCGTTCCCGGCGATACCGTGGTCATCTCGGCAAAACCGGTCCCCGGCAACGAGCGCAGCGTCTCGCGGACGATCAACCGCCTGTTTGGCGCGGGTGCCCGCGTGATCTACGAGTCCAACGCTCCGGTACACGTATCGGGGCACGCTTCGGCCGAAGAGCTCAAGATGCTGCTCAACATGGTGCGGCCCAAGTACTTCATGCCGGTGCACGGCGAGCGCAAGCACCTCCACTTTCATGCCGAACTCGCCCGTGAATTGGGCATTACCGATGACCGCATCTTCATCATGGAGATCGGGGATGTGCTCGAGATCGAGAACGGCAACGCCGCCGTCACCGAGAAGGTTCAAGGCGGAGTGATGTACGTCGACGGGCTTGGCGTGGGCCCTGTCCAGGACGCCGTGCTCCGCGACCGTCACCATCTGGCTAACGACGGTATCGTCACCGTGGTGGTCGCGGTGAGTTCTCAGGACGCATCACTGGTGTCGGGCCCGGAGATCTCACTCCGCGGCTTTTCTGAAGGGACCGAGACCGATCAACTGGTCGAGGGACTGCGCGAGGCACTCGTGACCGAACTTCGCTCCGATGCGGTCAAGCAGATCAGCGACAGCACCATTCTCAAATCTCATCTGCACGATGCGGCCAAGAGATACCTGTATCGCAAAGTGCGCAAGCGGCCCATGGTGATGCCGATCGTCGTGGAGGTCTAGACGGCAGTGGCGTTCGCCGAGATTCAAGCGAGGCGGAGGGCACCGTGATTCGGCCCTCCAAGCGCGGGGGCGGGAAGAGGGCGGGCAAGGCCGTCAAGTCGGGGCCTGCGGCCGCCTCCGGCCCAGGTCACGCCCATGAGCTGGCTGGGCTGGCCGCGTTTGGCCTCAGTCTTTTTCTCGGTTTCGTGCTCCTGTTTCAGGGCAAAGCCGGGATCGTCGGCCGCTGGGCGGAGGACGGGCTGGCTCTGGGCCTCGGCCGGCTGGCCTTTCTCGCTCCGCTTGCCCTCTTGGCTGCTGCCGCCCTGTTGATGTTTGAGTGGCGGCCCCGCCTGGCCGGCTGGGTTTGGGGCGCGTTGTTGCTGCTGCTCAGTCTCCTGCTGTTGGTCTCGGGTGGGGCGCTTCCCTTCGGTTCCGGTCACCCTGAAGAGACTTTTGTCTCGCAGGTGTACGAGTCGCGGGCGGGGATTCTGGGTGAGGCACTCTACGCCCCGCTGGCCGCATTGGTCGGGGACGTAGGCGTGGCCATAACCGCGTGGCTTCTTTTGCTTGCCGGCCTAAGCCTGCTCACCGGCCTCACCCTGAAGAGAACCGCGAAGGAAACCGGCCGCGCCGCAACCGTGGTCCGGGACCGCGCCCAGGAAAGCACGCGGAGAATGAGGTCCCGGCGCGGGGAAGGCCCGCTCGATCCCTATCTGGAGGGCTTCGGCCCAGCTGAGGACCATTCGCGAGGCGGGTGGGACGAGCTGGCCCGTGAGGACCATGATTGGGAGGACCCCGCTTCGGCAGCCACCTACGCGCGCACCGAAGTCCGCTCCCCGGGGCGCCCGGCCGTCGACTGGCCGAGCGAATCCTCGCCTCACGGCGCCTACCCGCCCGACGGGTACCCCCGGGAGGCGTATCCGCGAGACGTGCCTCTGGTCGATGGGGAGGAGGCTTTCCCCGACCTCTACCAGGGAATGCCGCCGGTCCAGGCGCACTTGCCCGAGTCACCCCCCGAATCAGACGCCGCCACTCAGGCGAAGCCGCGCACCCCGAGAGCAGTAGAAGAACCCGCCGGGGAAGCGCACCGCGAGCGGGGCTCGGGGGACCCTCTACCGGTCGACGAATCGCCGCCGGAACAGACCGTTGCGGAGGCCGGCCCAGTTGCCCCGCCCTCCCCGCCGCGCTACGAGCTACCCGATCCCGACCTTCTCAGGCGAACCGCCCCCAATCGCTGGGATGATGGGGGTGGGGAGGAGGAGACTGCGCGTCTCTTGCTCGAAACCCTCTCCAGTTTCGGGGTCGAGGCCCGGATCATCGGCACCGTGATCGGGCCGCGGGTCACGCGCTACGAACTGCAGCTCGCGCCGGGGACCAAGGTGAGCAAGATCGCGGGTCTCAAGGACGATCTGGCTTACAGCCTGGCCAGCACCGAGATCCGCATTCTCGCGCCCATCCCCGGAAAACAGGCGGTCGGCGTGGAGATTCCCAATCGGCGCCCGTCCTTCGTCACCCTGGGGGACATCTACCGGGAATTCCCCCGCTCCGCCGGACCGCTCATGGTCTGGTTGGGCAAGGACATCTCCGGCAAGGCCGTCTTCACCGACCTCACCAAGCTGCCCCACCTGCTGATAGCGGGAACCACCGGATCGGGAAAGAGCGGTTCGGTCAACTGCATCATCTCTTCCATCCTCCTGCGCTCGAGTCCGGCACAGGTGCGCATGATCCTGATCGATCCCAAGAAGGTCGAGCTCAGTCCTTACGAGCGCATCCCGCATCTCCTGGTGCCGGTCGTGACCAATATGAAGAACGCCGCCGGGGTTCTGGCCAATGTGGTCAAAGAGATGGAGAACCGCTACGAGCTGATGGAGCTCGAGAGGGCGCGCCATCTGGACGAGATGAACAAGAGCCGACGCCGCCGGGGGGAGGATCCGCTGCCCTACATCGTGGTGGTGGTGGACGAGCTGGCCGATCTGATGATGGTGGCACCGGCCGAGGTCGAGGAGTACATCATCCGCATTGCCCAGAAGGCCCGTGCCGTGGGCATCCATCTGGTCGTCGCCACTCAGCGGCCGTCTGCCGACGTGATTACCGGCTTGATCAAGGCCAACATTCCCTCGCGCATCGCTTTCGCCGTCTCGAGCCAGGTGGACTCCCGCGTGATTCTGGACGCGAACGGCGCCGAGACCCTGCTGGGCATGGGGGACATGCTCTTCCGCCCGCTCGGTTCCAACAAACTGCAGCGGGTGCAGGGCGCCTACATCACCGAGGGCGAGATCTCCGGACTGGTCCGGCACGTGCGCGGGCAGGCGGAGCCGCAGTTTCGGGAAGAACTGCTGCTGCCTCCCGAAGAGGAGCATGACGAGGAAGATTTCGATCCCGACGAGGATGATCTCCTGACCGACGCCGCTGAACTCGTGCTCGATACGGGCACAGCTTCGGTCTCCATGCTGCAGCGCCGGCTGCGGGTGGGCTATACCCGAGCGGGCCGGCTGATCGACATGCTGGAGCGGAGGGGGATCGTGGGTCCCCATGAGGGCAGCAAAGCGCGGCAGATTCAGACCTCGCCCGACCGGCGGGAGGAAGTGCTGGCTTCGCTTCGCGCCGACTCGCGGGGCGGCGAACCCGAGCCCGAAGAGGACCCGTCTCTGTTCGACGACGAGTAGCTGCCGGTGGCGCATCCTCATGAGCTTGCGCTCCCGCGGATCACGGCCGCGGAGCTCTCCGCGAAAGCCTGTACCGTGGTGGACGTGCGCTCGCCGGCGGAGTTCGCCGAGGGTCATCTTCCCGGCGCGCTGAATCTCCCCCTGCTCGAAGACGAGCAGCGCGCCGAGGTGGGTACCGCCTATCACCGGGACGGGTCCGACAGCGCCCGGGTAGAGGCCATGAGGCTCATCAGCCGGAGCCTTCCCGCCTACCTGGAACTGCTGCGCACTCTCTCCGCCCGCTCGGAATGTCTCGCCATCATGTGCTGGCGGGGCGGCGACCGCAGCGGCAACGTGGTGCGCCTGCTGCAACTGGTGGGCGTTCGCGCGCTGCAATTGGAGGGGGGTTACCGCGCCTACCGGCGTTGGTTGCTCGATGGCCTCGCGGTCTGGCACCCGCCGGGGCCCGTGATCACGCTTTACGGCTACACCGGCTCGGGCAAGACCGCTGTCCTGCGCGCGATGCGGCGTCTGGCCCCGAAGTGGCCCGGGCCCCGTCCCGCGGTGGTCGATTTGGAAGGTCTGGCACTGCACCGGGGCTCGCTTCTGGGAGGACTCAACCAGCCGGGGCGGCGTTCGCAAAAGGATTTTGACGCGCTTCTCTGGGAGGAACTCAAGGCTCTGCGGGGAGATTACCTGATCCTCGAGGGGGAGAGCGCCAAGATCGGGCACATCTTTCTGCCGGCCAGAGTGGCCGAGGCCATCCGCGGCGGAATCCCGGTGCAGCTGGAATCGACCCCGGAAGAGCGGGCGGCGCGCATACTGCAGGAATATGCGCCCAAAGGGTGGAGCGTGGAGGAAGAAGCCGACTTCGCCGAGAGCCTCAGGCGGATCGCCTCGCGCGCCCCCGCGGCGGCGTCCGTGGTGGGCACCGCCTTCGACGAAGGCCGCTACGAGCAGGCGGTTCAGGCCCTGCTTGCCTCCTACTACGACCCTCTTTATCATCGCTCCTGTGTGCAGGAGAAGGCTTTCGCCTATACTCTAGAGTCGTCGGGCAACCCGGTTCGCGACGCCGAGAGGTTGTTACGCGACCTGCCCGCTCTGTTGGTTTGAAGCGAGCGAGAGAAGCGATTACCAATTCTGATAAATGGTTGAAATAGGCGAACAATTGCGCGAGGCCCGCATGCGGCGAGGCCTCAGTATCAAAGATGTCGAGGACGGCACCAAGATCCGTTCCAAGTACCTGCAGGCGCTGGAGGAAGACGACTTCGAGTCGATCCCGGGGCCGACCTTCGTCAAGGGATTCATGCGGACCTACGCCGAGTTCCTCGATCTGGACGCCGACTCCATGGTGTACGAGTACCGCTCTGCTTACGAGAGACTGCCCGATCCCCATCAGATTCGCCCGCTTAACGCCCGTCCCCGCTCCAACTCCGGCAGGCGATCCTCCAACCATGTGGTGGTGGGGATCGTCGCCCTGATCGCCATTGCGGTGCTGCTCTGGCTGGGCTCTTCCCTGGGGTGGGGAAGAGGTCAAGAACCCGCTGAGATTACCGCGGACACGGTGAGCGAGGAGATGGGGGGCGCCGCAGGCGAGGCGACCGACACCTCTCTGGACCAAAGCCGGCCCGAAGCCACGGCCCCGGGGACGGAAACCTCACTCGAGCAGGGGGCGGCTACTGCTAAATCGCCCGAGGGCGAGACCACGGCGCCGGCCGAGACCACCACCACCACCACCACCCTTGCCGCGACCGGGGGGGCCATTCAAGTGGTTGCGCAGGCCGATGGCGGCCGCTGCTGGCTGCTCGCCCGCGACGGCTCGGCCGAGGGGGAGATTCTCTACTCAGGTACTCTCGAGGAGGGCGAAGAAGTCGCTTTCTCGAGCGAAGAGGTGGTTTGGATGAACATCGGCAGCCCTGCGGCGCTCTCGGTGTCTGTGAACGGCTCCGCGATCGAGGTCCCCGAGCCTTACGGCAACTTCCTCCTCACGGCCGGCGGCATAGAGCGCACCTCGTGAACCCGGGCGGCTCGGTAGGCCGGCGAGTGTACATCGAGACTCTGGGATGCCCCAAGAACGAAGCCGACTCCTCCCGGCTGGGCCGCCGGCTGCAGGCCGCAGGGATTCAACTGGCCTCCGATCCCGAAGAAGCCGAACAGATCCTGGTCAACACCTGCGGATTCGTGGAGGATGCCCGCGAGGAATCGATCGGGGCTCTGCTCGAGCTGACCGAAACCTATCCGGATCGGCGCGTTCTGGCGATGGGCTGTTTGGTCCAGCGCTACCGGGAGGAACTACGGCAGGGTTTGCCCGAGGTGGCGGGCTGGTACGGGCTCACGGAATGGGACCTCCTGGTGGCCGATCTTGCCGGGGAAGGGCCTTCGACGGCCGAGCCGCCTGGTTCCTCGGCGCACTCCACGCCCACCGCGGGCGGCGCCCATGCGTTCATCAAGATCTCCGACGGATGTGATCATCGCTGCAGCTTCTGTGCCATCCCCGGCATCAAGGGGCCCTACCGGGCGCTTCCCCTTTCCCAGGTGCTCGAGCAGGCGGAGGCGGCACTGGACGGTGGGGCCCGCGAGCTCGTGCTGGTGGGTCAGGATACCGCCGTCTGGCAGGCAGGCGCCTGGACGCTGCCGGGACTGATTCGCCGGCTGTCCGCCGATCCCCGAACCGCCTGGATCCGAATGATGTACCTGCAGCCGGAGCATGTCGACGACGCTCTGCTCGAGCTATTCGCGCGGGAGTCTAAAGTCTGCCGCTATTTGGACATCCCCTTCGAGCACGCCTCCGGCCGCATTCTCCGGTCGATGAGGCGCGGGGGCGACGGCGAGCAATACCTGGAGTTGCTCGCGCGGGCGCGGACGCTGATGCCCGATGGGGCGGTCCGCTCCACCTTTATCGTGGGTTATCCGGGCGAGACCGACGAGGACTTCGCGGCGCTGCTCGATTTCGTGGGGGAGGCGGCGTTCGACTATGCCGGCGTCTTTGGCTACAGCCCGGAGGAGGGCACGAGGGCCGCGGAACTGCCGGGCCGGGTGCCCGATGGCCTGATCAGGGAGAGGCTCAACCGCTTGAGCCGTGCCCTAAATGACCGCGCGGAAGCCAAAGCGCGGGAGACTGTTGGCTGGACCGGGGATTTGCTGGTGGATCAGGGCCCGGAGCGCCCGGACCCGTCCGCTGGAGGCGATGGGGAGCCGCAACCCGCCGTGGGCCGGACCTACCGGCAGGCCCCGGATATCGACGGCGTCACCTACCTGGAAAGCTCATCGGCGCAGACGGGGCCGATCGCGCTGGGCGCCGGCTCCGTGGTCAGGGTGCGGATCAGCGAAGCGGTGGGGCTGGACCTCGTGGCCGAACTGCTGGAGGCTCCGGGTGGAAAGAGCCCCGAGCTTGGCCGGGCGGAGGTTGCGAAGTGAATCTCAACCTGCCCAACTGGATTACGGTATTTCGCATCCTGCTGATCCCCGTATTCATGACCCTGCTCTTGGGCGCGGTCGACAATGGCGCTGCTCTTGCCGCGGTGGTCTTCGCTCTGGCAGCGGCAAGCGACTCTCTGGACGGATACTTTGCCCGCCGGCGCCGGCAGACCACGGTGCTGGGGGCCTTTCTCGATCCCCTGGCGGATAAGCTCTTGGTCACGGCCGCGCTTCTGGCCCTGATCGAACTCAACAAGCTGTCCGCTTGGGTTGCTA
>Ga0075525_10000089_pt1 | contig 35695 bp, 35 predicted proteins | sample NGEPertwo_FD_74795 | JGI IMG/M metagenome (GOLD analysis project Ga0075525, IMG submission 74795) | Arctic peat soil microbial communities from the Barrow Environmental Observatory site, Barrow, Alaska, USA - NGEE Permafrost154B-two | ecosystem: Environmental > Terrestrial > Soil > Wetlands >...
GCAGTATTACGCGATGGTGAATGTCTGGTAGTATTCGCCTCCAAAGGTGGTGCTCCTGATAATCCGGGTTGGTACTATAACATTGTTGCCCATCCGGAGATTTCGGTGGAATTTGGGACGGAAACTTTTAAGGTCAAGGCAATGGTTGCGGAGGAGCCGGAGCGTACCCACCTATACGACAAAATGGCGGCAAAGAATCCTAATTTCGAGCAATACCGGAAGAAAACCACGCGAGAGATACCGGTCATTATCTTAAACCGGGTAGAAAATTAGAACGGATTCGGACGTTAATCATATTAATACCTTAAGGTCTAAGGAGGATTAGGAATAATTGGCCTTAGGCTGCATCTATGACCGATATTCGACTCGGACCCTCAGGTTTTTAAGTTTGCAAGTGACCGAAGAATATAAAGACAAAAAAACTAGCTGATGATCCAGGGTTGACTGGGCTATGTGATTGTTTTTACCTTATTTCTATCCTTTGCATTTGTAATATCAACTGGAAGATAATTCCTGGCCTTCGCGCCAGGGTGGTGCTCTGAGCACTATGGGGCGCTGTGAGCATTCATTAATCAGCTCCCAAATTTTTTTTTCTCATTACCTGGGACTCAGCACTTGTGACTTATATATTAAAAAAATCTGGAAGCGCATTATACTTAAACAATGCAAGCTTTCGCCGAATTCAGCCTCGCTGAACATTACCGCACTGTACGTACATCTGCTGTCCGCTGGATATTTTCGCATGCCATTCAACAGTGGCCCATGATAATCGTCGGGCTGATTGGGGCGTTTGGAAATGCTGCCATGATGGCGGTTGTACCAGTGTTAACGGGTAATGCTTTTAATTTAATATCTTCCAGCGGCGGTGACCTGAAGCAGCTTGCAAATATTGCCTTGATCATGGCCGGATCACAGATTGTGCGCGGTGTGCTGCAGCTGGGCCGTAATTACGGATTTGAGTTTATTGCTCAACGGGTAGAACGGGAAGTGCGTTATGAGCTCTACACCAGTTTACTGGGTAAGAGTATGACATTCCATAATCTGCAGCCGGTGGGGGATACCATGGCCCGCGCAACCAATGATGTTCGGGAAGTCAACTATATGTTCAGCCCAGGTATCAATGTGGTGGTGGGTTCGCTCAATTTTCTGATTATGCCGCTGTTGTTATCTTCCAGATATCACCCGGCCTTAATCATCACTCCGGTTGTATTCACTATTCTTTATGGGTTGGCATTGTGGAATTATCTATTGACCCTCAGCCCGATAACGGATGAAGTACGTGCCTCGTTCGGAGTTTTAAATACACGCCTGGCTGAGGCGTTGGACGGTATTGAAATTGTCAAAGGCAGCGCCCAGGAAAATGCCGAAGTGATCCGCTTTGGAAAGAATATTGTGCGCTACCGGGATGCAGCTGTACGGCAGGGTGATATCGAAGCCCGCTTTTTACCTCTGCTGCTGTTGGGTATTGCCCTGGCGACCGGTCTGCTGCATGCGCTGCTGCTCTTCAGGCAGGGAATCATTCCGGTAGGTTCTGTGGTTGGTTATTTTGGACTGCTGTTGATGCTTGGTTTTCCGGTGTTTGCCTCGCTTTTTGCTTATTCACGAATTTCACTTGGGATCGCCGGTGCCCGCCGCATCCTTGAGTTGATCAATAAAGAGACCGATCTGGATCAAAACATTAGCGGCTACAACCAGGCAATGCGGGGTAAAGTTGAATTCCGTAATGTTACTTTTTCCTATGATGAGGGCGATCCGGCACTGCGAGACCTTTCATTTAAAGTAAAACCGGGCCAGACGGTGGCAATTGTTGGCCAGACCGGTTCCGGCAAGACATCTCTGGCCAGGTTGATCAACCGCACATACGACGTAAATTCAGGGCAGGTGCTGGTGGATGGAGTGGATGTGCGCGAATGGAACCTGGACGATTTGCGCCGACAGATTTCGATCATAGAGCAGGATATCTTCCTGTTTTCGCAATCGATCGCCCGCAATATTGCGTTTGGAAAACCGGATGCAACGCAGGAGGAGATTGAACAGGCAGCCCGATCAGCCCAGGCTGATGAATTTATCCGTACCTTTTCCGAGGGATATGAAACCGTCATCGGTGAGCGCGGTGTGACTCTTTCGGGCGGTCAGCGTCAGAGGTTGGCTTTGGCACGTGCGTTTTTGACCAATCCGCATATTCTAGTACTGGATGACTCTACCAGTGCAATTGACAGCGCAACAGAAGATAAAATTCAGCGTGCCATTTATGCTGCGGCCAAAGGCCGGACAACATTTATTATTACACACCGGCTTTCTCAAATCCGCTGGGCAGATTTAATCCTGGTTACCAAGGGCGGTAGTCTCTCCGCAGCAGGTAATCATGAAGACCTGATGAAAACCTCTGAAGCCTATCGGAGGATATTTAGTGAATAAAGGAGTAATAAGTCACAAGTAATAAGTCACAAGGACAAGATCTTTTCCTCATCACTTGTGACCCGTGACCTTTGACTGATAAAAAATATGGGCTTCTTTTCCGGACTAGATGCAGAAAAATATGACCGCCAATATGGTGACCGTGAGTTAACCCGGCGCATTATTGTATATTTTAAACCGCATCTGAAAAAGATATTCCTGATCACCATCGGTGTTCTGGTGGTGGCAGGAGCTGATGCACTGCAGCCAGTGGTGGTCTCGCGCAGTTTGGATCAGATAGGCAAGGCGATAACTTTAAATACCATTTTTCTGATTGCCGGTATTGTCTTTTCAATCGGAGTAATCAGCTGGTTTGCAAACTGGATTCGTCGGCGGTTGACGGTGAGGGTGATTGCCGATGTGCTGATGAAACTGGCTACCGACGGATTTGAAGCCGCGGCTGCCCATGATCTTTCTTTTTATGATGAATTCTCTTCCGGGCGGATCGCATCACGCATCACTTCGGACACCCAGGAGTTCGGCCAACTGGTCGGGTTGGCTACCGATGTGGTTTCACAGGTAGTCGAATCAGTCATACTGGCTGTGATATTGTTCAACATCGACTGGCGGCTTACTTTATTGTCTATGGTGCTGATCCCGGTTGTGTTTGCTCTGGCAATTGGCTACCGGAAACTGGCCCGGCGGGTTACCCGCAAGGGCATGCGCGCCATGGCAAACGTGAATGCCACGATAAAAGAAACGGTCAGCGGGATTGCCGTTGCCAAGAATTACCGTCAGGAAGCCAGTATTTTCGAAAGTTTTGATGAAGCTAATCAAACATCCTATCACGTTAATATCAACCGTGGACTCGTTTTGGGTCTGGTTTTCCCGACATTAAATACCATCGGTGGACTGGCTACGGCTGCCATGATTTACGTGGGTGGCATGACCGTAACCCAGGGGATCGTGACGGCTGGATCCTGGTACCTGTTCCTGTTGAGTCTCGACAGGTTTATGTTCCCGGTGATGAACCTCGCCTCCTTCTGGACCAATATCCAGAACGGACTGGCGTCAGCTGAACGCGTATTCGCATTAATTGATGCCGACCCGGTAGTGGTACAGACAGATCATCAAGCGGTGCCCAAGCTGCGCGGCGAGATTGACTTCGACCATGTATATTTCCATTATAAAGATGAAGAGCAGGTGTTAACAAATTTTGACCTGCATATCCGGGCAGGCGAGACAGTGGCGCTGGTCGGCCATACCGGCGCAGGTAAATCATCGATAGCCAAATTAATCGCCCGTTTTTACGAGTTTCAGGGCGGCAGTATCTGCATTGACGGGATGGGCATCCGAAGTTTTGATTTAACTTCCTACCGCCAGCAGTTGGGCATTGTTTCGCAGGTGCCGTTCCTGTTCTCCGGTACCGTAATGGAAAATATCTGTTATACCTGTTCGCAAATTGACCCGACAGCTGTGGAAGAAGTTGCCAACAAGATCGGGAACGGCGAATGGTTGGAAACGCTTCCAAACGGATTGAACACCGAAGTGGGGGAACGCGGCTCGCGCCTTTCAATGGGGCAGCGTCAGCTGGTATCTTTAATGCGGGTATTGGTTCAGCAGCCGGCCATCTTTATTCTGGATGAGGCGACTGCCAGCATCGATCCGTTTACGGAATGGCAGATCCAGCAGGCTTTGAACCTGATCCTGGAACGGACGACTTCGATCCTAATCGCACACCGTCTCTCGACAGTCAAATCGGCAGACCGAATTATCGTGATGCGCGAAGGGGCCATCATCGAAGAGGGCAGCCATGATTTCTTGATGGCACAAGGAGGACATTACGCTGAATTGTACAATACGTACTTCCGGCACCAGTCGTTAGATTACAGACCGGCAGGTTTAGAAGAGTATCTAAACTTCAAATTGGATATAAAGAGTCAACAATAATTTGACGGTTGTATAATCTATTTAAGAGGTGTAAAAATGGCAGACGATGTTAAGAAAATTCCTATCAAAATATCTGTTGAAAATCCAGTTGCAGGTACTGCTTCGGCTTGGGTCAATCAAGGGGAAGTCGTAGATACTCAAGGAGAAGTAAACCCTGTATTCGCTTCCGAATGGGCGGAAACAATAAGTAAAGTTACCAACAATACTTATCAAGTTTATGATCAAATTCCAGATGATGATAAAAAAATACTTGAAACCTACGATAGACTAAAAAAGACTTATGAGAGGGGATCCGGTGGAATTTATGAACTGGTTGCAGGTCATGCAGGCTGGGCAAGATCGAAAGTTTACAACACTTTAAAGAAATATGGGAAAGTAAATATAAGATCGAAAAAGCAAACTTAATATAAAACTTAAAAAAACCAAATAAAACTTTCCATCCCGGATAATGAAACCGTCACTAAGACGGTTTTTTTTTATCAAATATACATATTACGAAAGGAATACAAAAATGATAAGAAACGCAAATCAAACTGTACATATAAATTTTCGTGCTACTTTAGGCGAAAAAAAAGCCGTGATTATCATGGCGAAAAGGGAAGGAATCAACAAAACCGAAATGCTGCGAAAGTTGATCCAGGAAGGCGCACGCATACGCGGTCTTAATCCGCTGGGAATGATTGACCTTCCAGAACTCAAAAAGGTAGTGCAAAATGAATAACAAAAAAGATTGTCGACTATCCACTGTCATGGCTAGTCGACAAAATGAGGTTTGCAATCGGGAAAGACTGAAAACCAATTCCATTGTAACCAACGGGGGATATGAGGTCAATCAATTGGGTGGTGAGAAAAACGGAAAAATTAAAACGGTTGAGGTTATAGATTATCTTGCTGAATTGGGTCGAATGATAAGGGGTGACTATGAACCAGACTGAGCAACTTTTAAATTACCTGGGGCGCGGCGGAAAATACCAATATTATTGGAGAGATCCACAAACTACAACGATATGGTTTGAATCCGGTAACGTGCCAGCACTGCCAAAATGGGACAAGGTTTATTTTGGTGTACATCCTGGAAAAGAAAAGCTCGACAAGTCGAAACGCGGCGGTATTCAAAATGTAACTGCAGTTAATTGTTTATTTGCGGATTTTGATATCAAACATGGCTGCTCACTTAAACAGGTGGAAAGCCTTACACCGGAACCGAGCGTAATAATTGCAAGCGGCGGCGGTTGGCATTGCTATTGGCTGCTAGATAAGCCGGTTATCGTTAACGATAAAAACCGGGATAGTTTAGATAAACTTGAAAAGCGATGGGTTGATTATATTGGCAGCGATACCGGGGCGAATAATTTAGCGCAGATATTACGGGCTCCAGGCAGCACAAATAATAAATATGATCCAGCTCGGCCGGTTGAATTTATCAAAGCAGATTTTGACAAAGTTTACACCATGGCTGAGCTTGTAAACTATGCACCACCTCCAGCACCAGTTGAGCGGAAGGCAATTACAAACAAAGAATTTCCGCAGTTTGAAAAAAATGACAGCGGCGCGTATTGGCTTAATAAGGCGCTTGCAGACGCTCAGCCAGGCAATCGAAACCGAACCGGTTTTTGGCTTGCGTGTCAGTTAAGAGATAACGGCATTTTAGAAAATGACGCGCGCTGGTTGATGGTCCAATATTCCGAGCGCGTACCAGGTCAAGGTTATTCAAAAAATGAAGCACTGGCAAGTTTGAAAGAAGCATACACCGGATCGCGGCGAGATCCAGCGGCTAGCAAAAAAAAAGGCGAATTTATGAACAATACAGATCCGACACCTCCACCACCAGAAACACCACCAGATGACACCACAAATAAGATTGCAAAAAAAACAAGCTGGACCATTGCGGAATTGTACGAAACTGAATTTCCGGAACCTAATTGGATTGTACCGGGTATTATTCAAGAGGGTTTAGTCATGTTAGCGGGGCGGCCAAAGATTGGAAAAAGTTGGCTTGCTTTACAAATTGCCTGCGGCGTGGCAACCGGCGGCAAATTATTTGACAAAGATATAACACAAGGCGCGGTTTTATATCTGGCGTTGGAAGATAACGCAAGACGAATTAAAGACCGTTCTAAAAAGATGGCAATACCAAAAGGCGCGCCGATCCGGTTTGAATTCAATTGGCGACCATTACACCAGGGCGGCTTAAATGATTTGTTGATATCAATCGAAGCATATCACTACCGGCTAATTATTATTGATACCCTGGCACGTGCTTTACCAGGTGTAAATCATAATGATGAAAATCCTATTGGTCCGATAATGGACCAGCTGCAATCAATGGCAATCAATCACGGCATGACAATTTTACCGGCCGATCATACCCGGAAATCAAACGGGTTCTTTGCGGATCCTATTGATGATGTAATGGGCAGCACTTCAAAATCACGCGCGCTTGATGCAATATTGGCAATCTATACAGAACGCGGCAAGGCAGGCGCTACACTTAAAGGGCGCGGCCGTGAAACTGAGGAACTTGACCTGGCATTAAAATTTGACGGACTAACGGGATCATGGCAATCACTGGGGGATAATGACGAGCTGCGGGAAGATAGCCAAAAATGGGAAGTTTACCGCGCTATTGAAGAACTTGCAGAACAAGGCGAAGTGACAAGCAGCGTAAACCTGGCTAAATACCTAAAGAAAAATCAGGGTAATGTTTACCGTGTATTGGCGGACCTGCAGAACGAAGGAAAAATAAAGCAGCTGAACGGATACGGAAAGGTTAAGCCATGGGCAATTATATAAATATATACATAACATACATACATATACATAGAATACATAGAACACATAATAGTACATAATGATGTATGTATGTATATGTATCCTATGTACCCACCCTGTAGACATACATAATCAATATGCGGAAAACATAACGCCTGGGGTATCCAAAAAATAGCCGTGTATGCTTTCTAAACTAGTACGACATCGAAACATTATTACATCCGGGCTTCATGTGTAGAATTCGGGGCCAAAAGTGGTCCATGGCAGCCTGATAACGGCCTGATAACAGGTAATAACGGCAATAGTTATGAATGGTAAAAATTGTTATCTTTCATAACTCAATGGTTTAGGCCTGTAGAATCGTTTTAGAACGTTTGGATATGGTTAAATGTCTGGCCAATGGCGGACAAAATAACGGGGGATTATAAGCCAGGCTTATAGATAACAGTATTTTATCAAGGTGAAGCACACCAAAAAAGAAAACGAATTCCGCTAGGAATCGATTTAACAAAGAATTAGATAAACGAAAGAGGTAACAAAATGAACGAAAATTTGCAAGTTTTAATCAATGAGTACAATGCAGCCGAAGCGGTCCAAAATAAGCGCCTTGAAGCAATATTCTTATTGATAAACAGCGGCGCGGGTATGCGTCGGGTAGTGTTCTCCAATGGCCAGGTATGGTCCAATTGTTGGAACCGGGATCTATTGCATGAAAATGTTTTACCACAAGAGGTATATAACAAATCATGCCTAATTACTTCTGTTGAGGGTATGGAATGAGGGGGGATCCATGGCGAATAACAAAGGAACCGGCCATAAGTTTGGTCCGGATAATAAATATGCCGAGAAACACGGGGGGGCGGCTGCTATCAAGGCAATCCAGGACGGGGCGCCATTCGTAGGGTTAGCCATGGCAGAACAGGAACGCGTAGAAACTGAACTGTCATTGATTGGAAGTCTAGGCATAGAACGGGGCATAATGACGCGGCTCGTGACTGCAACGAATCTATATTGGTCCGCCATCCAGCGGTGCGCAGATTCAGGCGATATTGATAAGCTCGATCGTTACATGGCGCGCTTCGGCTGGTTAGCTCAAGGCGCTATGCGTGCAATCAAGCAAGTCCGGGAACATACCGACGATGGATCCATGGATGTTATCGAAGGCCAAGCGGTGCTGGATAAGTATAGAAAAGAGGTGACCGATGCACCAGATAGTTAAATTCGCTAGTGAAACCTTAGGCATTGAACTATATCCTGGCCAGGTTGCGGCGCTCGATGAATACTACTCAAGCGGTCAACCTAACTGGTTATTATTGGCAGGCAGGCGCTCAGGCAAGAGTTTATTATCCGATGTAATTGCATGTTATGAAGCATTGATACCAGATTTTAGCGGCATGACGCGGACCAGTGAAGAACGCTATGTTTTGCTTGTCAGTGTCAGGCAGGACAGCGCACAATTGCATATCAGGAATATTGCCAAACTGCTCAGGCACAAGCGCGAGATCGGGGCCTTGATTGAAAAGGTAAGCGATGATCGCATCATACTAAAGACCGGTGTTGTCATCCTATCCTTGCCAGCAAGCGCACGGGCGGCGCGTGGTTATACTGCGTCAACCTTGATATTGGATGAGGCGGCGTTCTTTGTTGATACCCTGGGCAATAGTAGTGCTGAGGCGATTTATACAGCCTTAGAACCGACTACAGCGACATTTGGGGAATTGGCACGGATAGTAATTACAACTTCGGTTGCGGCAAAGACTGGGCTAGTGTATGACTTGTACGATAGGGCGCTCAGTGGTGAATTGGAAAACTTTTATATAACGAAGGTTCCCACAAATGAGATGAACCCGAAGGTAAGCGCGCGTACAATCCAGGCGGCCATGAAACGGGATGCAGAGGGAGCTGCGGCTGAGTACTTTGCAGAATTCCGGGAACGGTCCGAAGCGTTTTTTTCCAGTGAAGCAATTGAGCGGTGTATAGATCGATCGTTCAGATTGCCGTTTGCCAGGCAAAAGACAAGCGAACCGGTAATCATGGCAATTGACCCGGCGTTGTTGCGTGATCGTTATGCGTTTGGTGTTGGCCATTTCCAGGACGGGGCGGTCATTATCGACTATGTGAAAGCCTTGCATCCACCAGTGGATCCGAACGAAGCCGAAAGCCTGATTGCCGCCTTGAATGACAAGTACAAGCCGGTCAAGATACTTTGTGACAATGCCAGCACGGTCCAGCGCTTGAAGCCGAAAATCAGGGCGATGACTTACACGCCTTTCACGCGGCCAATGAAGTTAAAAATATATGGCAGCCTGAAAGAATCAATCAACCTCGAGACAATAGTCTTACCAAATGATAATGAGTTAATCGATGAACTGAAAAGCTTGCAGATCCGCAACGGTAATGATATCGCGGCTCCAAAAAGCGGCAGGGTGACACATGATGACCTTGCGGATGTTATTGCATTGATATGCGATGCTTTAATGGATAAGTCTAACCATCCGGGGAAAATAACCGTGGTTCCGGATCCGTTCGCATATTGGGGGTTAGATCCTGATTATGACTGGGATTCTACCTGGGGAATTCACAAAAAAGGCAGTATAAACCGGCGTCCACATCCTGAGGGCGTGACCTGGGAAACATGCCGCTATCGTATGAAAGGCTGCGAATCATGCCGGGATGAACTTGAAGCGGCCGGGGTGTTTGAGCAGGACCAGGAAGGGCACAAAATAATTGCAGCCGCTGGCAATCCTATTGATACAAACCCTAACCCGGATGCAAACCAGGTTGCGGAATATGAACTATTGATAAGAAAACATAACGCTATTCAAGCATTTAAAAATTTACTAAACAAATAAGAAAGAAGGAAAACAAAATGTATAACTACGGACGAAAAGAACAAAAAACATATTGGAAAGACGCCTTTAACGAATATAAAAACACGTTCAATAAGGCAATCGAAAAACAGGGAATCATGACCGAATTTGAAAGGCAATCAGTTGCGGAATATTTACGCGAACAGCGCGAACAGGTCCGAGTGAGGGCAATTCCCGGCGCGGTCCAGGAATTCAATAATTCCGTTGAATATTTCAAGGCGCGTCAATCGGCTGAGCATACCGCACGGGCAAAAGAAATTTCACGATGGGATTCTGCAAATTTATTTTCTGAAATGCAGGTTGCGCAAATGCGATTAAATACCATTTTCAATTCTGACTTGCCAGGCGATGACAAATTAAAAGCCGTAAAAAACTTGTATGCTGAGGCGGCCGCTTCGGGAAATTCTTATAAAAAACGGGCCGCGGCTGAGCAATTATTGAATGTTACCAGCCAGGCAAGCGGCGATGTAATGGAAAAATTGCCGTTCAATAGTTTGCGAACTCAGGCAGAAAACGATTTAGAGAATATCCGGATGACTGATGAATTAAGGCAAGCTCAGGATAACAAAATGGCCGCGGCTAATGAAGTGTATAACAAGGTAAAAGAACTTGATTCGATTGCTAATACTTTCCATGGGGGAAATGCTACAGCCGCCTGGGAACCGGAATTCGCAAAGGCGCTCGGCCAGGTTGAATTTGGCGTATCTCATGGGGAATTAATAATTACTGTTCGTGAACCAGTCAAACCCGGTGGATCCGAATAGTTTTTATGTTTCTAACTTGCCTGGCCACGGCTCCAGTCAGGCAGGTTTAGATCCTGGCAGATAAAAACTTTTGCGACGGGGTTCTTTTCTGCCAATGGATAGTCCGGATAATGGCCTGCTCATTTCAAAAGATGTAACAGCCAGGCCAGCGGCGGCCAGCGTTACAACACAACAATTATCAGACGCAAAAGAATTTGCAAATTCTTTATTATGTGGCGATAATATAATAATAAAATAAATTCAATTTGCGGGGTGTAATATGCAAAAATGGGAATATTGTAGGCTAGCTTACGGGGGCTATTGGTATCAAACCGTAATAGGTGAAGATGTAGAAACTGGTAAAATCACAGATGATTATGTTGATTTAGATGTAATCAGTAAATTAGGCGAAGAAGGTTGGGAAATGGTTGGCTCTCAATATTATCCGGATGACCATACGATTATTTTCTTTAAACGTCCTATTGAATAGAGAATTTCTGTTTTCCGAATTGTAGGTATCTAAAACAAGGTAGAAATTATGGAATTGAAAGAATTTGTAAGTAAAACCATTGTAGATATTATAGATGGGGTGGTTAACGCTCAGGAATATGCCGAATCCAATGGTGCAATAATAAACCCATTATTTTATCATCCTCAAAGTGGCGTGAAAGCGGTTGCCAATGCGGACAGCTATGAGTACAGAAAAATTGATGATATTAATTTCGATTTAGTAGTCACTGAGTCTGCAAGTGATAAAGCTAAAGGTGGGGGAGGAATCACGAGTCCAATAATTACCGTTGGTGCAACCGGGGAAATAACAAGTGATAATTCATCTACATCAAGAATTAAGTTTTCGATCTCAATATCATTACCGGTAAAGAGTGAACCTAAACCAATAGAGACTGTGATACATAACCCATTTTCAGATTTTTAGGGAAATTACATTTGATAACTTAATAATTCTCTACCTGCGGTCAAAACGACTTGTATTTTCAAAAAGTAGATATATAATTTAAGTGGAGACCAATCCCACTTTGAAGCGGTTTTTAATTTAAAACCACCGTCACAATTTAATATTTTGTGGACGAAGGTCCGTCGTGGTATTGCCGCTCGTGGGATTGGTCTCTCCGGTGGTTTTCCACGACGGACTTTTGTTTAACCTTTATGAAGGAGTGATCAGAATGATAAAAAGAGCAGCAATTTACGCAAGAGTAAGTAAAGCATATAAAGAAGATGATGAACGGGTAACGATTGAATCTCAGTTATCTGATTGTGAAGAATATTGTCAAAAAAAAGGTTATCTAATTACCGGCGATTATATTGATAAAGATAAATACCGGTCAAAGAAAACAATGGTTAATCCTTCAGGTGCCAGGAAAGATCGACCGGGTTATGTCAAAATGATTAAGGATGCCAGGAATGATGAATTTGATTTAATTATTGCCTGGAAAGAAGATCGGCTATATCGTGGCATGTATGCAGCATTACCAATATCTGAGTTATTGGATGAAAAACGAAATATAAACGTTGAGTTGGTAACTGAAACATTTGATGTAAAGATGTTAGGTATTAAGGCTGCTATGGCTAAAGTTGAATTAGATAATATTCGGGATCGAATGGTAAGAGGTAGACGCGCAAGATTAGAGCGTGGAGAAGTGCCAGGTGGTAAAGCTCGGTACGGTTATTATAAAGATGAAACAAATTTCCTTCAAATTGATGATAAAGAAAGTGCGATTGTACGACAAATTTATGAATGGTATAACAACGGAATTAATGGCATGGAAATTCGCCGGCGGTTGAATGGTGCAGGAGTTAAGGCGCGTGTCGGTGACTATTGGTCAAAAATGACAATTCAAAATATATTGAATTTTGACGGTTATGTAACTGGTCAATATACTACTTCCCTTGATGATGAAATTTTTACTATTTCATGTCCACCAATAATATCTTATGAAGTTTGGATAAAATCACTTGAAACAAGAGAGAAAAACACAAGCCACAGGGGAAGGAATGTCAAAGAAGATTATCTTTGCAGGGGTCTAGTTTATTGTAGTTGTGGTTGGAAATGGACCGCTAGAACTTGCCATAAAGGTAATGGAAAATATGGATATTATGGATGTTCCCGGCGGGACCACCAAACAGAAAATGTACATTCAGATTGTCCAGGTACAATCGGTACAAAAAAGACTGATGACTTTGTGTGGGATTTTGTAATCAAGATTTGTAAAAATCCACAAATTATTCAAGATGCGATTGATGCAAAAATCGAATATTATAAAAGTGAACAATCAGCAATTGAAGCAGATGCGGAAAGACTTCAAAGGGAAATTGACAAAGTAACGGAAGAAAGACAATGGGTTATCACACAGGCAAGAAAAGGGAGAATAACTGATGAAGATATGGAAATGCAACTTGCAGCCTTACACTTTCAAACGTTAGACCTTCGCAAAAAACACAATGACCAGGCTGCGGCGCTTGCAATTCATTCTCAAGCAGAACAATTAAAAGAATGGGCGGATCAATATTTGCAAGATATTAAAAATGGTTTATCAATTCTTGAAACGCCGGTTGTTGAAATGAATGATGGAGACAGAGAAAATTTATATATTGGTTTAGGTGCTTCAATGTTTGAAAGTAAATATAGTGGCGATAAAACCGCTGCTTTAAATTGGGCAATATTGGAAGAAAAACGGCGGATTGTCAGAACGTTGATAAGTGGGGTTCTAGTAGTTAAAACGCCTGATGAACCCAAAAAGATAATTCCTCAATTGGCTTTAGAGGTCCCTAAATCTTTCGCTAGTCTGGTATATGATGACCAAAGCCTGGCTTATGTGGATCAGGCGCGTGAGATGGCAGGGAAAGCGCAGAAGTAACGAAGCACCAGGTGGAAAGGGGAATGTGTAGTTGTTGTTCCTTAGCTGGTCGCTGTCAGTTTGTTTTGGAAAAGAATTTAATCGCGTATAAACGACCCCCTCAGAATAGATTTCGGGGCAGATGATGAACACAGATAAAGACAGGAAATCAGTCAGATTAATGCGTGTAGTTGTTGATTTTTGCACTTTGCTGGCGTAATTTCATAAAGAGAGGTAAACGCATCTCAGCCTCTGTTCAGACCGATATGTCGTTCCAGCTAATACATTTTAGCTGGTTGTTTTCGGGAAAGGTAATTACCAGCTGGCAGTTTCCTAAGGGATGCTGTTTTGTAAATTCGCGGTTAATGTTGCTTAGGAAAAGGGGCAGCATCTGGTGAAGCAATGCTCCGTGGCTGACCATCAGGATATCACCGTCCAGAGAGCGGTGGTCGCTTATCAGATCCAGCAGGAATGGGATAAAGCGTGCTTTCTGATCGTTAAAGCTTTCGCCATCCGGGGGGATGAAACGATCATAATCCTGATCCTCATCCCAAGCGCGTACAATGGTCTGATGGGCCAGCCAGGCGTCCTGATCCGAACGGCCTTCCATGGCACCGCAATCGAACTCACGCAGCGCATCATTAGCGGTGAAGGGTAGGCTAACTCGTTTGGCAATAATGGTTGCGGTTTGAATGGCCCGGGGTATCGGGCTGGAGATGATAATGCTGAGATGTGCATCTTTTACCAGATGGTCGGCTAAAACAGCAGCCTGATCAATGCCTTTAGGGGTCAGTGGATGGGGTAGACTGCGGTTTGAAATAATACGCTGTAAGTTAGCATGACTCTCACCATGTCTGGTAAAAAGAATTCGCATCGTTTTTCCTATTTCCTCATTATACAGGATGAGATCCCACTGCCTAAGCAAGGTTGAAAAGGTTAAAATGCTATACTAATCCGGACAGAAGTTTTCCGTCAAAACAGTGCTTGAAAACTGAGCAATTTTGGATTTAAGAAAGCGTAATAATGGAAGAGCGACCGTTTAAAGATAAAAAACAGATGCCAGAAGATGCTACTCTGCAGGCGGTAATGGGTAGCCGTTTTAGTGATTATCAACAATTGACCAGCCTGACCAATTCCTATTCACAGGAATGGAATTTTTCCAAAAGCAGCGGCTGGATGTTGAAAGTATTTGACCGCCAGAAGGCTTTGTTTTATTTGATCCCATTAAGTAATGCGATCAGAATCAGTTTAGCGATACGAGAGAAGGAATGGGATGTACTGCTTGAAGATGATGATCTTTCAGCACTACATGATAAGATTTCGGCTGCGAGGAAGTATGTTGAAGGCTTTGCCCTGCAATTTGAGGTTAAGGAGGAAGCAGAACTACCAATCCTGGTTAATTTTTTAACAAAGTTGATGGCAATTCGGTATACGCGAGGGTAAAGGATTGTCTATGTGCGGAATTTTTGATCAATTGATGAAAAGTATTACCTGCTGATAAATGCAGGAAAAAGATGATCACGGGGAGGCGTGGGGGAGACAAGCATAACAACGTCGAAATCCGGGTTTCAAGTCAGGAGATATTGTCGAGCGATCGTGATTACCTTTTATAAAAAGAAAGTGCCAATTTGTTTTTGGAGCGGGATATGTTTCTTATGATTCATGTGCATCCAATTCAGATTGAAAGTCAGGGTATTTTTCGAGAATACGTTCGCAAATCGCCTGGTATGCCCAATCATCCCATGCTTCCTCCACCCCGATACCAGGCAGGTCCATGTAGTTTTTACATATCAACCCGCCCCAAAAAGTATCTACCAGCTCATGTGCCCCGGCTTTGATAATTGCCCGGTCGCCGGTAGGCAAAATCTTTTGAATATCGACCGGGCTGAACAGGGCAGCCTTGTGTTCGCTAAGCAGCGCAGCCAGATCGGGCATGTCATAAAGGGTGGGTTGGTCAAATTGGAAGACATCTACCCCAGCGTCCAGCAGGTCGGGCAGAATAACCCGGTTTTGACCACAGGAATGCATAATCACTTTCATCCCGTACTCATGGGCCAGGTTAAATAACCGGGTGTACATTTCTTTAAAGTAAAAGCGAAACATTTTCGGGCTGAAAAGCAGGCCGGTTTGGGTGCCCATGTCTTCAGCAAAGAATATGCCGTCGGCTTGCGCCTGCCCGGCAAGATGGATTTTTTGTTCATAAACCGTGGCAATGACCTCGTGCAACTGCACCACTTCTTCCGGATTGGCAGCCATATCATAGAAATAAGCAGCCATATTACGCAGATAGCGTGCATTGTCAAATATCCAACCCCCGATGAATGCCATTTTGAATTTATCGCCGACCTGCAAAAAAGCTGACCGCATGTCGGAAGCACAGTCGGGATGGCTGTAATCTGGCGATTGTAAGCGCGTCAAGTCACTCCAATCCTTGAGGAATGGCTGATAGATTTCTCCTTTTAATGATCCCGATTTCATGCGGTGCCACAGGTTACCCCATTCGTCAGTGTAATATTCACGCTCCCCATCGATCCAGACTTTTGGCTGGTAGCCGTGCGGTTGCAATTCGGCAAACAGGAAATCGCTGATGCGGCCGCGATTAAAATCAAGTCCGGGCCGGGGTGGATCACTATGATTTATATTCGCAAGAATGATCTCTCTTGAATTCATCTTTTTTCAAAAATCCTTTCGATTGCAATATCTCAATAATTAGGTTCTGTGATTATTATAGAAAAGCTACTTTAACGTTGGCAAAACACAATGAACGCGGTTGTGCAGGTCAATGCCATCTGACAGGGCTTGTTCTGCGAACTGCAGATCAAGACCAATAAGGTTAATGCCTCTGGCGACGGTATACTCGAAAATTTTCCTCAAATCATTCAGCTCCGGCTGCGACATATTGACCGCATGCAGACCACGCAGTTCGCTCAGTATGGAAATAAAATGGTCTCCCCGCCCGCAAAAATGAATCCCGCCGCCGCCAAAATTATCCAGGAGTGTCTGTTCGTACGGCAAAATGAATTGTCTCACCATCTTTGGCGAGAAATTGGTGGCAGAATCCTCGCGCAGCATGATCGAGCCATTTAAGTGTATACCCCAGTGGACGCTTCCCCAGGATTTGGGCGGGTGAATGCGCTGCCAAAGCCCCATAAAGGTGCTGTAAGTTTCCACGATCAGGTTGAGAAAATCATGCACCAGCTGAGGTTCATCGTAAATGTCCAAAAATAGTGAGCTACCCCAGACAATTTCACAAATATCCATCGTGCCCTGTAAATCGGGATGGACTACATGCACATATTGGCCGATGAGGGGATATGCTGCGGCTATGGCGGTAAAACGTTCACCCATTTCGAGTACACGCCCGCCAAAACCCTGGCGTAAATCGGGGATACCAGCTTCGACCAGGCGGCGAATGGCTGTTTTATCCTGGAGCGGGTGAGAGGTAGGCAGCGTATCTACATTTTTATCCATGAAAAACGGCTGAACCCCGAACAGGAGCGGGATGATACTGGTGCCGTAGTTGCAGCGCGCATTCAGCAGATCCCCACCGGCGTAAGCCAGCTCGTTTGAGCAGAAACCATATTGCTGCAATGCCATCCTGTCGAAATCTTCAAGTGCATCGTTAACCAAGACAGTCGGCCAGTCAACACCAGGAAGGTTGGGCTGGCTGCGCTGAGGCAGAAAATACTGATCTTTCCATTCGCCGGCGGAAAATTGAAGCCATTCCTGAAAGAGGCGTTCCTCTTCGCAGGGATCAATGCGGTTCTCCAGGTCATCGAGGCAGCGTTTTAATTGATCATTCATTTTCAAGCTTAATTTCTTTTACCATCTGCATGACGCGGCGGCCGTACTCGACATAGTTGGCGTACCTGACATCATCTTCCGTGTCAAGTTTGCCCGTGCCGGTTTCATGGAAGACGACGCTGCCGAGATGCGGCTCAATTGATAAGCCGCCATCATAACCACTTTGCAGTAAATGGGTAACAATTTTACGCACGTCGCCGTCACCGGCGCCAGGGAAAGTGTATTCCAGCTCCGGGAAGAGGTCGCCAGTCTCGGCGATGAATTTGCAGTCCTTGATGTGGACATATTCGATGAATTCACGGACGTTGCTATAGAATTCCCAGGCGCTTTGCTTGAGGCAAGGCGGTTGCCCTATGTGGCGGTCTGAGCCAACCGGGTTGCCGGTATCGAACACCAGTCGAAAATTAGGGGAGTTAACTGCATCGAGCAGACGCAAAGTATGCAGGTGGGAGAGCCCGCCATAATTCATGCAGTTCTCATGTAAGTAAAGCACCCCGGCATCTTCACATAACTTTACCATCGTCCTGACTTTACTGGAGACTAGTTTTTCGATTTCGGGACTGTCCGGCTGCGCATCTTTAATGATCTTGAAGCTCATACCACGCAAGTAACGGGTCCCAAGGCGCTGCATGCGCGGGATAGCGCGTTTCAGAGATGCTTTGCTATCCTGGAAATCCTGCGGGCTGCGCGGATCTTTGCTCCAGTTGGCGATAGCGCTTCCGAAGCAGTTGATCTTAACGCCGGCTGATTCCAGTTTTTCGCAAATTACGTCAAACTGTGCATCGCTGACATCAGTAAGGTTGACCCCGTCCACGCTGCGGGATTCGATATTCTGCCAGCCAAGCTCTTTTGTCGCTTTGATCTGGTTTTCGATTGAACTGGCGGCCTCATCGGCAAAACCTGAATAATACATGATCCTCCTGTACTGTTAATGGTTGTTTGGCGTAATTCTCTGAATTCGTGCTGTGAAAGTTTTCGGGTGTTGGTTAATAAAGATAGCTGTTATATATAAACTCTGAATGGTAAATCTCCCGGGTTCAGGTTCCAAAAGAATTGCTGACGTCCTGCCACTCCTGCAGGCGAACCGTTTTTTGAAAACGTGAATTTTTAATCCGGCTGGCCAGTTCTGTAGCAAATTGTTGGGCATCAATCGGCAAATCGACCGGCGCTGAGGTGAAGCTGGAAAGCATCATGGCATTGCTCAGGTGGAGTTGATTAATACCTTCCACAGCAGGCGCAATCAGCGGCTCGCCGTGAAGAATGGCGTTGGCAAAATTTTCAATCATGAGGTCGTGTCCCCAGCGGCCGTGGTGTTTGAAAGGCACATCAATTTTCCAGGTCTCGACCGGTTCGAATGGGTCGGGAGATGTACGGATTTGCTCCAGCATGGAGTTACGATTGCGCCAGAAGGTGAGCCGGCCGTCTTCGACGACGAGCTTGCCGCCTTCACCAACAATTTCCAGCCGGTTGGTGCCCGGGGATTCTGCCGTGGAGGTGATGAAGTGGGCGACCATGCCGTTCTGATATTCCAGGCAGGCGGTGACCTCATCCTCAACTTCAATGTCGTGGTATTTACCCAGGGCAGCGGTTGCGATCACGCCCTGCGGCATACCGACAAACCACTGAAACAGGTCAAGATTATGCGGACTCTGGTTGAGCAGGACCCCGCCACCTTCTCCCCCCCAGGTGGCGCGCCACTCGCCATTATCATAATAACTTTGGGTGCGGAACCAATCGGTAATGATCCAGGTGGTGCGCACCAGACGACCCAGATCGCCATTATCGATCAATTCTTTGACCTTGCGCCAGTGGCCGTAAGTGCGCATCTGGAACATGATCGCAAACTGAAGTGCCGGGTGTTCTTTACGCGCTGCATGGTAATCGCTGACCATTTTTTGTGCATCGGCCAAATTTGTAGCGATTGGTTTTTCAGTAAGCACGTGCAACCCATGCTGCAGGCAATCAATGCTGATCGGCGGGTGACCATTATGGGGCGTTGCGATGATAACACCGTCCAGTTCAACCTGATCCAGCATTTTACGATAATCGGTGAACATTTTACAGCCGCATGCCTTTGCGTTTGTTTCGGCACGCTCCGGGTTGATATCGCAGACGGCCGCCAGTTCCGTGTTCGGGAGTTTAAGGATGTCCTTGGCGTGCAAGCGCCCCATTGCCCCGACACCAATTACAGCCAATTTTACCTGTTCATTCGCCATGTTAGCCTCCTTAAAGGATGCTATCACTATACCCCAGGTGAGAAAGTTATTCTATCGGCAAACGTTCTTTAATTTGAGCTATATGTCCATTTTGCGCCAGACCATACCCTGCGAGCGGCGGTAATCCGTAGGTGAAACGCCGACTTTCTGGCGAAAAAGGCGGGCAAAGTGGCTAAAACTGGAGTAGCCAACCTGAAAGCTGATTTCAGAGACCGGCAGGGTACTTTCAAGCAGGAGCTGTTTGGCGCTGGTGATGCGAAGTTCAATCAGCCTTTCGGTCAGGGTGCGGCCGGTAGCCTGGCGGAAAATGCGTGCCAGGTGCGTGGCGGAAAGGTGGGCGACATTCGCCAGATCGGCACGTGAGAGAGGACGTTGCAGGTTGCGCTGCATGAATGCTTCAACCTGTTCAACCACAGCCGGTTGGGTGAGTTTGTTAATGGGTGTACCTTGCCATCGCTGTACTTCATTTTGCTGTGCCCGTTGTAAACCGATCAGTAGGCGAACAACCAGCGCCTCAACCAGCTCATAGGTGTTTTCCCCCGGCTGGTGCAATTCACGCACTAATACAGCCAAATCCGGACGCAGTTCTGTTGGGGTGGCAAGTACTTTTTCCGGCAGGTTGTCCAAAACAAGGTTGTGTTTTTCAAACAGTACGTACAGATATCCCGGTGGTTTTTCATGGCAACGTGGGGCACGATCCCAACCTGGCGGGATCAGCACTGAATCCTCCGGTCCAAGCAGATAAATCTTACCCGCGATAGATGTTTCCACTCTGCCATAAACCACACAGTACCACTGGTATAAATTGTGTGAGTGGGCAGGAATATCATACGTCAGCCCGGCTTCATTGTAGACGATTTCACGCAGGGTAATAGGGGAGTGTAAAGATCTCATTTTGAGTTGTGAGAAAAGAATCGGGAAATTATCATTTTGGTTGGATATCTAAATTATAAAATTCGAAATAATCCAGCAGATCGATTGAATGTATCAATATCTATCGTTGAAGTAGATCTGAACCACTTGGAAATTATATCAGTCATTTTGGCGAACTATAAAGCGTTAGCTTTTCGGTTAGTGTCCGGGTTCCCGGGCCAGCTACTGATTCAGAAGATCAGGCTTTCTAAATCGGCTGGGTGTTAGCACCAAAAACCCTGGTGCAGAAACGCCAATGACGTTGATTGGATCCTTTGAAGGAATCAGTAGTCCTTTTTCTCTAGCGACCAGTGCAAGAATCAGCAGAATGAACCACGAGTGCTTTAATTTGGTGTACAAGGCGCGGACTTGGTCCAGTGAAACCTATTTCCTGAAGGGTAGATTGAAGCTAATCCAGTTCTTGCATATAACCTCAAAGTGGTGGTCATAGTTAGGAAAGGATTTAGTAATTTGTGTTTGGTAATCATATTTTGAATAAATTATACGATTAAGCAAAAAATAAGTAGGCTAATCATGTTTCTCCAGGTCCTTGGAGTAGTTGTCCTGGTTGCGAGGGTCTGTATTGATGTTGGGTTGCTGCGTATATCCCCAAAATTTGCATCGTGGTGCGCTCACTTTTATAAACTCAATGTTGAAATCAGGTTTTCTAAATTCCTTTGAAAGCTATAATTCCGGATAAAGGCTTTTAATCTCAGATGTGTTGATTGAAGTGCTTCAGTCCTCACAAAGAGAAGGACTTGTCCAATTACATTCCGGACAGTCTAATTTCATTTCACTACTCTGAACACCTTTGATGAGTTATCTGTCTGATGGTTTGCCAACCTGATTTTGTTGTGCCAGTGAAACCATTCCGCTCAGGCCGCCCAGGTTCATGGTGTCGACTGCGCTGGAAGGCACGATGACGAGCGCGCCTTTATCCTTAAGTCCTTCGAAAAGCATATTCATGGCTCGTAGATGCAGGGCAGTGGGGTTATTGATATAGGCCTGCGAGGCTTCGGAGAAGCTGTGTGCAACCTGCATTTCGGCTTCACCGAGGATAACGCGGGACTGGCGCTCACGCTCAGCCTGCGCCTGCTGCGACATGGCATCTTCCAATCCCTGCGGGATGATAACATCACGGATCTCAACACTTTGAACAGAGACACCCCAGGGGGTGGTGCGTTGGTCAATGATCTTCTGCAGCTGTTCGTCCATAACGGCGCGACCTACCAGGATTTCCGCAAGAGTCATCTGGCCGATGATTTCTCGCAGGGCAGTTTGGGCTGCCCAGGCAATTGCGATGCGGTAGTTTTCCACTTCCAGGGCAGCCTTTTCCGCATCCCAGACCACCCAGAAGAGCACAGCATCCACATCAACCGGAACCGTATCTTTGGTAAGTGTTTTTTCAGCATTAAAGGGTGTTACCATGACGCGATGGTCAATCCAGACCGGGGTTACATCGATAATCGGGATGATCCAAAACATACCGGGACCTTTGAGACCGCGGAAGCGCCCCAGTCGTAACACAATGGCTTTTTCCCATTGTTTAGCGACCTTGAGTGATAAGAGTACGTAGGTTCCAACCAGAGTCCAGAAGATCGCGAAACCTGCAACGAACCCTTCGTTGGCTTTTCCGTCCATGATCACCGCGCCTATCACGCCAATGAGCATAAAAATTGTGAACAATGCGCCGGAAATCCCGCTGATTCGGACGTTATCCTGAGGTTTCGTTGTTGGAACTTTTGACTGGGTTGTCTGTGAATCATCATCAGACTGGTTTTGTGTTTGATTTTGTTTCAAATATTTTGCCATTTTTCTTGCAACCTCCAAAAAATAAACCCTGAAATGTTATGTTATTTATACTTCCAATTGTCCAATTGAAGGCGCATAGCCTGCTCAATTTGATCAATAGAAGCACCCAAATCGACTGCATCACGGAAAAAATTTTGTGCCAGACCGGTTAGCGTTTCTGAAGTAGTACCGGCAGGCAGTTCTTGTGCTGATTCTTCATCGGAAGATTCATCCCAGATATAGGTGCCGCGTCCACGCTGGGTGGAAATTAATCGCTGATCATCCAGGATACGGTAGGCGCGGGCGACGGTACTAAAGTTGATGCGCAAGTCAATTGCCAGTGCACGTACCGTTGGCAACTGGTTACCAGGTTTTAAAATCCCTTCCGTAACCAATGTCTCAATCTGGCGCACGATTTGCAAATAGATTGGTTCGTCCGCGCGAAAGTCCAGGCTTATGCGCCCTTCTAATACATTCAAACAGACTCCTTTCAAATTGTTTCATTGATTTATTGTGTCATTGTTTCTTTGTTTTATTGTATACCAAATTTTCAAAATGTCAAGAGTATGATTAATCGAAAATTGGCCATTATAATAAACATAGACAACAGAGACTATTAACCAGTTTGCTTTTGATCCTGGAATTATGGAAAAATAAAAAAGAGAAGAGTTATCGAGATATAAAAAATGGCCAAGTTGAAGCTTGATCTGCATGATATTTATAACCGCGGAGAAAAAATCGAGACAGCTTTAAACGAGATTGTTCAAGAAGCCGTGGACAAGCGGATTGCACTGGTGGAAATTATTCCCGGTAAAGGTAGCGGTCAATTGAAGAAACGAGTGCTGCGCTTTCTCAATCAGCCCGATATTAAAAAGCTGTACCACCGGGTTGAGAAAGATGATAAAAACTTCGGTCGAATTTTCATCCATTTTAAGCATTAGAAAATTGTGAATAAATAGCGGTGAGGAATATGAACTCTTCAGCCGCAAAATTAAGAAATAAAAAACACTAGGAGTGAGCATGGCCAATCAAGACTATGATGTGATCGTGATCGGTTCCGGAGCAGGGGGGCTTTCCGCAGCAGTCCCTCTGGCGCAGGCCGGGCTGAAAGTACTGGTGTGCGAGCAGCACAAACGCGCCGGCGGATGGACGCATACTTTTACGAAACGCGGATTCAGCTTCAGCCCCGGTGTGCACTACATCGGCAGTTTACTGCCCGGTGAGAGTCTCAACCGAGTTTATCGGGGTCTGGGTGTTTCGGAGGACCTGGTTTTCTGTGAAATCAACCCACAGGGATACGACCATATCTATGTTGGGGATGAGCGCTTTGATTACCCCAAAGGAAAAGAAAATCTGGCTGTCAGGTTGAAAGCCAAATTTCCGGCTGAAGCAGAGGGGATTGACGGCTATTTGGGGATGGTCACGAAACTTGTGAACGGTTTGCACAGCCTCGGTGAAGTCAGTAATGCGGTGGAAGTAATCCAGGCAGGACCTTCGGCTGCATCCATCCTGCGCTGGGCTTTCCGATCCGGACAGCAGATAGTTGATAAATTTATTAAAAACCCGGTATTAAAGGCAATTCTGATGGGTCAGGGAGGTGACCATGGCATGCCGCCATCGCAGGTTTCTACCCTGGTGCAGGCCAGCATCACGGAACATTATTTCAACGGGGCGTATTATCCACTGGGTGGGGCAGGGGCTATCCCGGCAGCCTTCGTGAACGCGCTGGAACAGGCCGGGGGAGAACTGCGCCTGAGAACACGTGTGGAAAAAATACTGATCAATGACCAGCGCGCGGTTGGTGTACGACTGACTGACGGGAGCGAGCTGCGTTCAAAATTTGTGATCAGCAACGCGGATACCGGTATCACCTTCGATCAGTTAATTGGCCGTGAAAAACTGAGCCAGAAACTGCAGCGTAAACAGGAATCGATCCAATATTCCACCTCGGCGTTAAGTCTGTTTTTTGCCACCGATATGGACCTGCGGGCGGCCGGATTGGATTCCGGCAACAACTGGTATTACGATAACGCCGATCTGGAAACACTCTACCAGCATGGTCTGGGTGACAATGTGCTGCATCTTGAAACTCCTGAAATGATGTTCCTGACCTGCACAACCCTGAAGGATCCATCAAAAATGCGCAATGGCTTGCATACCTGCGAGGCATTTGCTTTTGTGAGTTATGAGCCATTCAAACAATGGGCGGATTCAAAACACGGCGAACGTCCTGAAGAATACAATGCCTTGAAGGAGGACCTGAAAATGCGCATGATCCGCGGGCTGGAGAAACGAATCCCTGGTCTGAGTGAGCATATTGTCTTTTCAGATCTGGGCACGCCGCTCACGAACCAGCATTATATCAACGACACGCTTGGTAACCTGTACGGTACAGCCAAAAGCATTAAGCAGTTAGGTCCGCGTGGATTTGGAATCCGGACTGAATTTGACGGATTGCTGTTATGCGGTGCCAGTACAGAAAGTCACGGGGTGGCCGGGGTGACCGCAACCGGATTGTCAGCTGCACAAAAGGTACTCAATTGCAGCTACGAAGACCTGTTAACCCATAATGGACCGGAATTGAAAATTTATCCTTCCGAAGAACCGGAAAAGTGGCCAGCAGAATATCAGAAGCAGATTGCAGCTGGTAAGGATAAAGAATCATAATTCCAGTAAAATTTTTTGTTTTTCAATTGCGGAATCATTGTATAAACTAATCTTACTGAGAAATCTGTGAAGTTCTGTTAGTGTGCCAAAAATGAATAGTCCTCATGGCCAAAAGAGGTGCCAGCAGGATGAGGGTCAGGCTGAGACCGTAAGCTAACATCATAAGCAGGCCGATGCCGATTCCAATCCAGATGTTCACCATACTTGTGAATATTGGAGACAACCAGAAGAGCATCCCTGAATACAACGCGCCTAACAGGACGGCAGTGCGGTAAAAAACAGATGGGATGCGCATGTGGGCATAAGCCGCACCTAAAGTCAACAGGGATGGTATCAGAACAAACAGGTTCAGCTGCGGTGTTTCATCAAAATCTACTCCGGAAAGCAGGAACAAGACCAGCGCGAAGAGTCCGTAAGTCAACAGCGTCCAATCACGGGGGATTCGCCTGTAGAACGAGCGCAGCGGCGGCAGCCAGCAAACGGCCAGGATCAGCAGGATATATATGAAAAAATTGTTGACCAATCGGATGTCCCATTGGAAGATGAAATTTGCGTAAATAATAAAGAAATAGAAGCTGAATGCCAGGAAAAAAGGATAGGGATAAGACCAGCGCGGGAATTTTTCAAAATACCAATCCCGAAACCTGCCAGGACAAGCAGGAAACTGAAGAGCAGGAACCAGAAATAGTTGAATGAAGAATCAGCCGACCGCCAGCCGGGCTGATAACTAATGATGATTCGCAAGGGACCGGCGATTAAGAACGGCAACAAACTGAGCAACGCAGCCTGCCAGGGGGTTTGATCGGAAGTAAAGGGAAAAATAATCTTCATATGACCTCGCATGGCATGATAATACTCCGAAATAATAGCAATCGGCAGGTCGCGCGCCTCGCAGTATGCCAGGGTGAACAATGAACGGCTGCCCTTAAGGGCGGCTTCCTCAGCTTTAAATCGAAAAACAGCCTGCATCTCAGCGGCATAATTTTGTCGCAGCATGTGTGGGTAAAATTGCAGACTTAGTTTGAACAGCCGGACGATGAGTTTAACCCAGGGGTGCAAGCGGATATTCATGCGCTTTCAGTTCCCAGTTGTTGGCGATAGGCCGACAACAATTTTTTCAGCCGCTGCACTTCAGCATCAGGCGCTTTTTGACCCGGGCGGGTGAGACGGTAGACCTTGCGCGGGAGACCGGGAGCTGGTTCTTCAGCTAAGGGTTCAACCCGTTCAATTAATTGCTGCTCCTGCAAGCGTCCCAGTGCGGTGTAAAGCGTGCTGACGCTTAGTGAAATCCTACCGGCGCTCAACTCACTGGTATCTTTTAACACGGCATAGCCGTGTTTTGGACCGGATGCCAAACTCAACAGGATGAAGTATGTCGATTCACTCAACGGCATTGGAAAAGAGTCAACCTGCATAAATAAACTTCATTAATTGATATATCATCATATGATATATCTAATACGCCTTTAATTTAGCATGTCAAGTGCCGATTTTTTGGGAAAAAATGGAAAACCATGCAGTTCATCAATCACCCGAGGCGATCTTTCATGATTTGGTATTGGTTAATTGAAAATCATTGATCCAGAATCGTATTTTATTAACAGGACAAGTGCATTCGCGGTGTTATCAATCATGAAACTGTCAATCTCATTCAACTGAGCAAAGAAAGCCGTTTCCTGTGATCCCTGACAGGCCATTTTGGTGGAACCGATCTGGAGTAGTGATATTTTATTGCCGGAAATTTTGAAGTTCCCAAAGAAATTATTGCAGTCTGTTGTACCAGTAAAAGTCCCATCCTGATTAAATGTTATTGTAAAAGAACCTGATTTAACAGGTGTGGTGAGGCTGCCATCATTCATTTGGGTCTTTACCCATATCCATTCCCGGTCAGTAATTTGTGAGAGGATGTTCTCCTCAACTAGTGTACCGTTGACAACTTTGAGGTATTTCGTGACGGCAATTGATGGACTGACAGCGAAAGACTCGTCCGGTTTGCGGTCAGCATAATTTACGACCAGAATACCATTTTCAATAGAGGTCGTTTGCGGGGCAACCCGATCACCCAACAAAACCGTGTTTGTCGCACGATATCGGTCTGCGGATCTCAATGTGACCACAACATAGAAAAATGTACCGCTCCCACCAGTATTTATAGTGACAATGAAGGCAACATCCGGTTGACCGTCACCATTAAGGTCACCAATAGCGTCATTACCGAAATAACGTGTGGTTATTTTCGTAGCTGAACCTGGGGCTGCTTCGACTTCGGATAGACCATTTACCAATTGGATGGTAGTTCCATCGATCTGGAAAGGTGTTTCCTTGAAATCCGGGCTGATAATTTTAATTGGTGTGGCAGTCTCGGTTATGTCGGTCGCTATTGGAACCGGTACGGTAATTGTGGGTGTTATTTTAACCGCATCTACGTTTTTGGGCATTGTTATCTTCGATATGCCATAACCTAATCCAAAAATAACGAGTGCCAAAATCAAAATAACCAGTATATATTTTTTCAAATTTCACTTCCTAGAAAATTTATTATTAATGTGTATTCTACATTCCTAAACATGACGAATTACCTGAAAGAAAAGTTTCGCTGTTTTAGTTCAATATATCCCGATTTATGGATAATTCAACGCATGTGAATAAATATTATTGACCAAATGTTCCGATTTTCAGAATTTGGTTAGATTGCAAGCGAAGTATTCTTTCGTTTTTGTCCTTCAGCTAACAATTTGATGACAGCCAAATGGCTGACCGTATTCTGTGCATACTGGATTTCAACATTAATAATTGGCGTCATATTTTTTTTCAGATACATGTTCTGATCAGCCTGCAGCAAGGCGTTCTCGAGCGATTCGTTCTGGTCAACAGTGCAAGCTCCAATGGAAAGCCGGATCGGAATTTCAATATCGGCTGAATAAAATAATGTGATGAAGTCTTTAAAACGGTAAACAGTTCTTTCAATTTTCTCTTCGATTGTAATTGGTAAAAAATGTCAATTTTTTGTGATATGTCTTTGTTATTATGAAAATGTAGTTGATAAAAATCCCCTGGACATCAGATTAAGTCTTATCAGTGATGAACCAAGGGGGCCATTCAGACAAAAGCGAGGAAAGTGAAATGAATCGTTATACAAGCTTAGTATTCATCAATAAAGCTGTTCTTATTTTGCTGGTATTCGTAATATTTCAAATTTCGGCCTGCCAGCCAAATGAGGTGATGGAATCTGTAGAGACTGAGTTTCCGGTCGCTATTCAAACCTCAATCATGCCAACAAAGATTTCAACAACCGCATTACCTACACAGATGCCGACAGAGACCCCCTTACCTACGGATACTGCAACAATAACTCCAACTCCAAGACCAATACTTGGACCCGAAAACCCTGCAACTTCCATTGAGAATGTTGCCGGCAAATGGGCTTTTAAGGCGATGGGAGGTGGTGAAAATGACCCGGCTATTCTCACTTTGACAATGGATGGTTTGACGAGTATCGATGCTGTTGGTGGGTATCATGCCGGGATGAATTTAGGAACAGGTACCTATTGGTTTGAGGACGATGTGATGGTACTTTACAGTGAATATTGTGATGGGTTTAACGGTATATTTACCTGTACAGCGAAGTATAAAGTATATTTTAAGATGGGAGAAAACCGGGTAGGTTCCTTACGATTTATAGCCATTGAGGATCCACACCAGGATAGAAAGAAATCTTTACATGGAAAAACATTTTTCCCGGCTGATCTGGACTGATCAAAGGGAAAAAAATCCTGACCTGGTTGGTAGTTATGTGATTTGTCACATGGGATTAATTTCAGTTGGATAGGGTTTTACTTTGTTTATCCAGATACATTTTCTGATCAGCCTGCAGCAAAGCGTTTTCGAGCGATTCATTCTGGTCAACAGTGCAAGCTCCAATGGAAAGCCGGATCGGAATTTCAATATCGCCTGAATTCATCAGTGAAATTAAGTCTTTGAAGCGCCGAACAGCTCTTTCAGCAGCCTGTTGATCTGATTGCGGAAGAAGGATTGCAAATTCATCACCGCCTAATCTGGTAACTACATCTCCGGTCCGGAAACCGGCTTTTAATGCCTGGGCTACCTGAACGAGCAAGCGGTCTCCGGCTGGATGTCCAAAGCGGTCATTTGTTTTTTTAAGATCATCGAGATCTACCATGATAATGCTTACAGGATAAAAATTTTCACTCTTAATCCGTATCATTTCCTGTTCGAAATAGGCACGGTTATAAAGATCCGTCAAGGCATCATGTGTGCTGACGTAGGTAAGTTTACTTTCAGATTTTCTTCGTTCCGTGATGTCGATAATAGATATGATCACTCTGGACAAGTCCTGGACACTATCTGAAAGGACTGAAAACTTCAGGCTTACTTCAATGCGTCTACCATCCATTGTCCGTTTGACGCTATCCATTGTAAATACGGTCACCCCGTCCGCCAAATATATCAATTCTTTTTTAAAAAATGGATACGACTCTTCAAGGAAAGTGACTTTAATGCTCTTGGTTAAATCTTCTTTCCGGACTCCTTCCAATAAGGAGAGTGCGGCTTTATTGACATCCCGAATAATTACATTTTCCGCGCATTCAATCACGACATCCGGATGTTCATCAAGAAATTTTGAAAAATCAGTTATCCCTTTTTGTTTATATGAATCGAGAATTTGTTTTACTTTTGAGAAATCTTCTTCCCAGAGAGCAACCGGAGATTCTTCAAAAAGGCGGTAATAACGCTCTTTACTGGTATTCAGCTCATCTTCGGTCTTTTTTCGCTCAATTGTCTGCGCTATCTGATTGGACACATACTCAAAGAGATCTACGTTTTCACGGGTGAAATGGATCTCATCCGAGTAGCTTTGTGTGCTCATGACACCAATAATCTGGTCATCCACTTTTAATGGAACTCCGAGCCATTCATTCGCCGGGGTACCAGCCATTTCCACCAAACCCTGTTCGATCAGATTGGCATCAATTTCTTTGGTGGCTAATAACGGCAGCCCGGTTCTTAATACATATTCGGTTAAACCACGACCCGGTTTCTCGGGCGGCGGGGGTTCATCATACTGGTCAATATAGTAAGGAAAGCCTATCAGGTCAGCAATTGGATCGTATAAGGCAATGAAAAAATTTTCAACCGATATTAATTTCGCAAGCAGATTATGGATGGTTTCATACAATTCGTCCATGTTGTTGGTTGAAACGGCTGCCTGTGAAATCTGGTAAATGATTTCCTGAAGTTTTTGAGATCGGGAGCGCATGGCTATTTCCTCTTCCAATCCCTGCAGAGTCTGGTGTAACTGTGCGGTCATGCGATTAAATGTCTTCGCGAGAATGCCAAGTTCATCCCGGCTGCGAACTGGCACCGGTTCGTCAAATTTACCATTTGCCACCCGCTTGGATCCTGCTACCAGATCTTTTACCTGTGCGGTAAGTCTGCGGGCGAACCAGGCACCTAAAAATATCGTAAACGGGACTGTGATGAGGAATGAAAAAGCTGCAGTATTGCGTGCTAGTTTTTCCGTTGCGATGATGCTGTCTGCATTCAGGTCGATTCCCAAAACGCCATCCAGGTTGCGAAACTGGTCATAGATGGGAACATAGCCGCTCAGAAAGGTGCCGGAAGAATCCGTATGAATATCATCCTCGACCGTGGGTCCGGGGATAGCTGCCAGACCATTTGTTAGCAGGGCACTGGATCGCGAGTAATCCTGTCCGATGGCTGCAGGGGATGTCTCGCCGACATCCACGATATAGACCAGACGTCCATTATCCAGCTGCCGTAAAGTATAAATATGTTCGATGGCTGCACTGGTATCCAGGATGGATTTTAATCGGACAGATACAACATGATAAAAGGAACTGTTAAAATCCTGAGGTGTTCGGATTAACGCATGGAAATCACCATCAACCAATGGCGCGGAAAAACTTAAAATGTCCAGAAGTCGCTCCTGAATGGCATGACGCTGTGTCTGGCGAATCTGCCAGTACAAGCCAAAGGTCAAAACACCGGAAACCATCAATATCAGAAGAGAATTAACCAATATCAATCGGGTACTTAATTTCAAAGACCCCGGGATTTTAACTTTACTGAAGAGACCGGTGTTTCTATTCATTCTCAAACCAATCCTGCCTCAATCAACCTCAGGTAATAACCAGATTTCAGAAATTTTCTGAAAGGTTCCGGTTTGATTCATATCCGTTAAGGCGGCATTTATAATATCAAGCAGTTCCTTGTTACCCTGCCGGACGGCGATGCCCAAGCCGACATTGGAAAGGAATATGAGTTCGCCAGACTCGTTAACTGCAATATTCAAACTGGAGTCTGAATTCTTAATATAAGCCAGCGAGTTGAGATAGTCGTTAAAAATGACATCCACCCGGTTTACTTCCAGGTCCAAAAAGGAATCCAGGGTATCCTTATACTCGCTGATTTCCAATTGATATCCGCGGGTATTAAGTTCGGCTGCCAATTCTGCTCCGGTTGAGCCGATCTTAACCCCCAGTTTTCGTCCCTTGAGATCTTCCACGGATTTAATTTCGTTAATCAGATTTGGTTGAATGACCATCACCAAACCTGTATCAAGATACGGCACAGAAAAATCTACGAGACCCTCGCGATCCGGAGTGATATACATGGCTGCGATGGTCATATCCACTTTGTTTTCCTGCAGGGCTGGAATGAGATTGGCAAAAGACATTTCAATAAATTCAGGTTTTACATCCAGGGTGCCGGCGATATAGTTGACCAAGTCAATATCAAAACCAACCAGTGACCCGATATCCGGATCATGAAATTCAAAGGGTTTGGTAATGGCAGTTCCGACAAGCAGGGCACCTCGTTCATGAATCCGTGTCAAACTGCTTTGTTCGTCTGTTCTGATAGTTATATCGGCAGGTTGTTCAGCGGGTTTTTTTGTATCCACGACTGAGCGAGGGCTGCAGGCAATTAAAAGAATTATCGTCAGGCATAAGCAAATCAATGACTTCGCGGTTTTTCTTCCTATATGAAACTGGTCAGGGAAAAGGTTTAATTTCAAATTATTTCTTTATCGGTGTGCTACTTAATTAAACTGTAATGATGGAAACCAATCACAATAATTATCCATCATATATACAGTGTATCGATAAAACCTGTCAATACTGTAAATTTTTAGTAAATAATTTGTGTCTTTTAAATAATTAGGACCAGGGTGGTACTTATTGCGGGTAAACGCCAACCGAAAAAAATCCCTTCAACTCCATTTTATCGAGATATTACAATAATTTCTAAGATTTAGGAAAAAATTCATTTTGATGTCAGCCAATCAGAATTTCAAGAAAAAGAAAAATGAGATTTGAGCGCCATTTCAATAGAGAAAAACCGCTGTTTTTTCATGGTAGTTAATTTCCACATCTGTAAACTGGTCTTAAGTATGGTAAGCAAACTGCTCCGGAAGACATGTAGAAAATGAACCGATCCTGATAACATGGAGTCACAAACCTTAAAGTTATCTTCAGGAGGCTTTTATCCATGAAAAATCAAAGAATATTATTACTGCTCATTTTGATAATCCTGGTATTGGCGGCATTCGCTGCAGGGATGGGTTTATTCTATAACACTCCCGGAGAACCTTTCACATTCACCAACCACCGGGGAGAAACAAATTTAATCAATGGTCATGGACTGTATTATTACGATACGGTCAGTTCCGCCGCACAGATGCAGGGGAATGACCTGGTCACACTGGTCGTCGGGCTGCCTTTATTGATTGTATCTACCTGGCTGGCATTGCGCGGCTCTTTACGTGGGCGCTTAATGTTGACAGGCACTTTGGGATTTATCCTGTATACCTACATGTCAATGTCTGCCTTGACTGCCTATAACCGTCTGTTTCTGGTTTACATCACAATTTTTACACTCAGTCTTTATGCTTTTATTCTCAGCCTGATGTCATTTGATCTAAAAGCGCTGCCGTCACACTTCTCGCCAAAATTACCCCATGGTTGGATCGCCGGGTTATTGTTTGTGGTTGCCGGATTTTTATCGATGGCATGGCTGGGTCGAATAGTTCCTCCGTTATTCCAGAACCAAACACCAGCATTAGAAAACACTACAACGCTGGTGATTCAATTCATGGATTTAAGCCTGATTGTGCCTGCGGCGGCGCTGGGTGGAATTTTACTGCTACGCAGGAACGCCTGGGGTTATTTACTGGCATCCGTAATGTTGACTAAAGGAGTGACGCTTGGTCTGGCTGTCAGCACCATGGCGATCAATATGTCGCTGGCCGGGGTACCGGAGAGTCTGGGTATCATGGTGCCATTCCTGGTGATTACGTCAGCCAATCTGGTGATGGCTTTTGTGTTACTGAAGAACGTGAAGGCTTAGAGCATACTGGTTCAGATATTTTTCTCAAAGTGAACTTTATATTCAGTCAAACAAGAATCAATTAATCAATAAAATTTTTACCGGTTATACGGAATTTTTCTTTGTTTTTCAAAATTCTTATAATGTAATAGCATACAACATTTTATTTCCTGATTGAAATATGAGGTAAACAGATGGACTCTACAAAAAAAGGTTTTGAAAGCATCGATGAATATATTGCTGCTTTTCCGAAAGATGTACAAAAGATACTTCAAGGATTAAGGGCAGTTATAAAAGAAACAGCCCCGCAGGCAGTGGAAAAGATCAGTTACCAGATGCCGACCTTCTATTTAAATGGTAATCTTATTCATTTTGCAGCCTACAAAAATCATATCGGGATATACCCGGCACCGAGAGCGATTGAAGTCTTTAAAGAAGAACTGTCAAATTATGAGGGATCAAAAGGTACTATAAAATTTCCAATTGATGACCCTATACCGATGGATTTAGTTCGGAGAATTGTGCAGTTCAGAGTAACTGAGAATTTGAAGAAAGCACAAGAAAAAGCAGCAAAAAAGAAGAAATAGGTGGTTTTTGCTGTCATCGTCTCAAATTATTCATAACCAAGATTCTGATTAACCAGAGCCAGGACTGCATATTTTAGATAAGCCAGGGTGAGGATTTCCTGATATTCGGCAGCCGGAATATCCAGAATCTGAATATGGAGGATGTGCTTGCGGGTGATTTTCTTATACGCCAGAATGCGGACTTCCTGTTCAAGGGTTTGTAAATAATGATCCTCATTGAAGAACATATTGCCACAATTACCAGGTATACAAATCTCAGCCAGTCCCTCTTCCAAATCCTCTGAAGTAACCAACCAGGCATTTTCATCTTGGTAGAGGTATCCTAATAAGGTGCCGTCTTCCCGAAAAAATGAATGGACTTTTGCTTTCTCCATTGTTGGGTCGCCATTTTCAAGAATGTCAAACCAATCTACCCGGGATTCATAAAGCGGCAATTTTTGTTTGCGGTTGGCGAAGACCCGCATGGTTTCATCACGGAAATTAACCTCAACCCGCAAAGGGTGGAGAAATGCGTGGTTGGGAAAATCAAAATAAACCAGGGGGTCTTCCTGATTTCTGATGAATAATTCATTTCCGAAATCCCAGGCAAGTGTTCTGGAAAGTAAATTGAACTCGCTTAATTGGCTTTCAAACGGGATTTTTGCTTCCAGATAAAACTGGTATTTATTCTTATCGGATGATGGTTCAATAGTGACCTCAATTTCTTCGTTGTTGAGTACGAAAATTTCGAGCGGGATTGCTTTAGAGCGCAAAAAATAATCACTTGTAATCCTGTGATCCCCTTTTGAAACCGGAATTTGTAATTCATCACTATTGCCAATATCGCCGACAGGGTTTCCATCAATTTGTATTTTTAACCGCTCGGTTGCCCCCATAATGCGATGAGACCGAAGAATGATCAGTGGTTGTTGTGTAGGCACGAGACTCTCCAAGGCGTTATGCTTCCGGTTTGGTTCCGGAAGATTTAATTATACAACCGAAATTATACAAATTTTAAAAAAATAAACCTGTAAAATATCCATAAATAACCGAAAGTTTAAACTTTTGTAATTTCTCATATCCGGTTGCGGTTTAATATGGGGTCCATTTTTATGTTGCCAGAATTAACAATATTACCCTTTGGGATAGGGGATTAATCGAACGTATGTACAGTGAAAGGTTTTCTTCGCTGTGATAAAATTTTTTTGACTCAGAAAATAATTAAGAAATATAAAAAATGGCATCGCGATAGTGTTGTAATTTGAGTAGTAAAAATAAACAGTTCTATTATAGACAGGAGAAAACTCACTATGACTTCAGAGAAGGATCAGGAAACAAAAAGAAATATTGATAAAGGTACTGGAATCTCAATGGGCGTGGGGATTGCATTGGGTGTAGCGCTAGGAGCAGCCCTTGGGAATATGGCTATTGGTCTTGTTCTGGGTATCGCCGTTGGCGCTGCCGGAGGAGCTATCAAGAAAAGGCAATCGATAAAAAAGAATAGGATTGACCTTTTTCAGGGCTCTTAATTCCCGGAGTAATAAACGGGTGGTGATTTACCGGTAAATAAATGTATGGAAAAAAAGTATTGGACCCCGATCCGGCCTTCAAGGTTCGGGATCATTTGTTAAATAAAACTGCTAAACTGAGATAAATAAATGGTAGGATGGAAAGTTCTTTTGATGAACTTTATGGAGGTAAATTTTGCCCCAGGTGAATTTCAGCCGCACTTACAAAATTGATGACTGCTATAACGAAATAAAAGCCCGGTCAAGACAACTACTTGGT
>Ga0075525_10000094_pt1 | contig 34277 bp, 30 predicted proteins | sample NGEPertwo_FD_74795 | JGI IMG/M metagenome (GOLD analysis project Ga0075525, IMG submission 74795) | Arctic peat soil microbial communities from the Barrow Environmental Observatory site, Barrow, Alaska, USA - NGEE Permafrost154B-two | ecosystem: Environmental > Terrestrial > Soil > Wetlands >...
AGGTGGTGACCACCGAGAGCGCCGTGGAAGAGCCCAGCGTGCCCGCTGTAAGCTTGAGCATCCCCCCCAGCGTCATGCGCTCCTTCTCCATGACGGCCCCCGGGGGAGCTAGCGCTCCGTCTCTCCGATGAGCAGCAGCCGGACGTCCGCAACGTTGGTCCCAGTGGGACCGGTGAGGAGTAGCCCGTCTACCGCGGCGAGAGCCGGATAGGAATCGTTCTGCGCGAGCGCGCGGGAGGCCTCGATGCCCGCGCCCGCCAAGGCCTCCGCCGAGGCTCCGTCGACCACGCCGCCGGCGGCATCTGTCGGGCCATCGACCCCGTCGGTCCCGGCGGAGAGGAAGGTGACCGGTAGGCCGGCCAGTCCGTTGGCGGCGGCCAGCGCGCTCTCCTGATTTCGGCCTCCCCGCCCCTCGCCCCGGACGGTCACGGTCGCCTCGCCGCCTGTGATCAAAGCACAGGGGGCGGCTATCGGCACCGAATCCGCCAGCACCGAATGGGCCAGCCCCGTGTGGAACCGCCCCAACTCCGCTGCCTCGCCCTGGAGCATATGTGACAGGACCAAGGGCTCGTACCCCAAGTCAGCGGCACACGCGGCCATCGCCCGGCAGGCGTCTAGATTGCGCGCGACGATGGTGTGGCTGGTATGGGCCAGCGCGGGCGAGTCCGGTTCCGGCGTCTCCACCCCTTCACCCTTGACCCCACGCTGCAGGCTCTCTACCACGGCAGCCGGCAGCTTGTCTTCCCGCGCGCGCTCTTGAACGATGCGCACTGCGTCGGCAAAGGCGGTGGGGTCTCCGTACAGCGGGCCACTGCCGATCGCGGTGAGGTCGTCCCCCACCACGTCCGAGATGACCAGGCACGCGGTACGCGCGGGATGAGTGGCCAGGCCCAGGCGGCCGCCGGCGATGGCCGACAGGTGCTTGCGCACGGTGTTGATCTCATGGATATTCGCGCCCGAAGCCAGAAGAGCAGCGCTGGTTCGCTGGAGGTCCTCCAAGGAGAGGTCATCGGCGGGGAGTGACATAAGGGCGCTGGCCCCGCCGGAAAGGAGCACCAGCACCAGGTCGGCCTCACCCGCGGCCGCGGCGAGTCGCAGCAGGCGCCGGGCCGCCCGCGCCCCGGCTTCATTGGGCAAAGGATGCCCTCCGGCAACCAACTCGACCGGGCCCTCGAGCGGCGCCACCCCGGGAGGGCCGATGACCAGCCCCTCTATCTGCCCATGGGGGGAGCCGCTTGCAGCCACCGCCTCGAGCGCTCCCTGGACCATGCCGCGGGCCGCTTTGCCCGCCCCAAGTATGAGAAGGCGGCCCCGGGGGGATCCCCGGAGGCCGCCCACTAGGTCAGATACGGCGGAGCGTGTGACCGGGGCCGGGGCTATGGCGTCGAGTCCTGCCTGGAGCACGTCGAGCGCATCCCGGCGGTGCCGGCCTCCTGCGCCCGCCCGCTGTTCTGGAACCGGCATCATCGGCCGATTCTAGCAAACCCCTACCCCTTGGCCCGCTCATACTGCTTGGCCACGAAGTCCCAGTTGATCACGTTGAAGAACGCGTCTATGTACTTGGGGCGCGCGTTACGATAGTCGATGTAGTAGGCGTGCTCCCAGACGTCCATCGTGAGCAGAGCCGTTTGCCCGTGCGCGAGCGGTAGATCGGCATTCATGGTGTCGGTCACCTTGACCTTGCCGCCCTCCATCACCAACCATACCCAGCCTGAGCCGAAGCGCCCTGCGCCTGCCTGGCTGAACTCCTCCTTGAAATTGGCGAAGGAGCCGAACTCGCTCTTGATTGCTTCTGCAAGTTCGCCCGAGGGTTCGCCGCCGCCGTCCGGAGACATGCAGTTCCAGTAGAAGGTGTGATTCCAGACCTGAGCGGCGTTGTTGAAGAGACCGCCTTTCGCCGACTTGATGATCTCCTCCAGGTCCTTGCCGGCATTCTCCGTGCCTTCGATCATCGAGTTGGTCTTCTCGACGTAGGCGTTGTGGTGTTTGTCGTGGTGAAACTCCAGGGTTTCGGCGCTGATGTGGGGCTTCAGGGCGTCCTTGGCGTAGGGCAGGTCCGGAAGCACAAAGGCCATCTCTTTCCCTCCTCTGGATTGGATGCCTGATCGGGCAATCGCCGCAAGGTCTACCCCCGGGCCTTCAGCGGCCAAACGAAGTCGCCACAGCACCGGCCGGTGATCCTCCCCGCCGATTTGTCTGCGAGGGGCAATTCGAGATCTCGGTTTTGCGGGACGATCGAGACAGGAATAACAGGAGAGAGCACCATATCGGAGGAAGGGCCATGAATCTGCAGGGCAAGCGCATTGCCATTCTCGCGGAGCGGCAGTACGAGGATCTCGAGCTCTGGTATCCCAAGCTTCGGCTGGAAGAAGCCCGGGCGGAGGTGGTGATCGCCGGAACCGGCGAACCCGAATACGCCTCCAAGCACGGCTACCCTGTGCGGGTAGACGCGAACGTGGGCGATCTTGATCCCGCCGACTTTGCCGGCGTGGTGGTACCCGGCGGTTGGGCTCCCGACTACCTACGCCGAGATGAAAAGGTCACGGCCTTCGTGGCCGCCATGGACGCAGCAGACAAAATGGTAGCCGCCATCTGTCACGGGGGCAGCGTTCTGGTATCGGCGGGGATTCTGCGCGGGCGCCAAATGACATCGGTCACGGCGATACGTGACGACCTCATCAACGCCGGAGCCACCTGGGTCGATGCCGAAACGGTGGTGGACCGTAACCTGGTCAGCGCCCGCCGCCCGGGCGACCTACCGGCCTTCCTGCCCGCAATAATCGCCGTTCTCGCCGAGGAGCCGTAGCGAATGCGGGCGGGCCGGCTAAGGCCCGCCCCAACTCTCGGCCTCGAGCATGATGCCTTCCACCAGGTTGGCCACCGCCCGGTCTAGGTCCCTGTCGTCGACCTCTAGTCCCCTTTCCGCGGCCATCGTCGCGAGCATCTGGCGAAGCGCCGCCACCCCGGATCGCCAGACCACCCGGTCGAAACGGTAGTGCTCCGGAGTGAGTCCCAGGGTTTCCCGGTAACGGGGATGGTCCTTCAAGAACCATCCGGTTAGCCGCATGCTCGGCGGCCGAAAATCTTCCGTCGACATCCCAGTCACCTAGCGCCCGCAGTCTCCCGAGTCTCTCCGCTACCCAACCAGGCCTCTATCCCGCAGGAAGGCCTCGACCAGCGTGGAAAGACGCGGTTCCTCCATCTCCTGCAACTCGTAGTCCACCTGAACCAACGACGGGCCCACATCTATCAGCTTGGCCAAGTCGAAAGGTGTCGCGCTGACCACCACCTCTGCCGGAACGGCGGCGAGCGTGGCCTCTAGATCGGCGAGTTGCGAGGGGAAGTAGCCCACGGCGGGCAGGATCGGACCCAGGTGAGGATACTTCTCGAAGATGGCGGCGATCTCACCCACGGCGTACGGTCTGGGATCGATCAGGCTGCGGGCACCCTCCTGCAGGGCCGCCTCCGCCCCGGCTCCGGTCTCCATGCCGCCGTGGGTCAAGGTGGGGCCGTCTTCGATCACCAGCACGTCGCGGCCTTTTATTCTGGCGCCGTCGGCTTCGCCTTCCAAAGTGATGTGGGAGCGCCCCATGACCACGCCGGCCTCGGGATTCACCTCGGCGATGGTCTTCAGCACTCGAGCAACGTTCGCCTCCGGGGCAGAGCCAACCTTGTTCACCACGAGGATGTCCGCCCTGCGCAGGTTGACCTCCCCTGGGTGATACTCGCACTCGTGTCCCGGGCGGAACGGATCGAGCACCACGATGTCCAGATCGGGGCGGACAAAGGGAAAGTCGTTATTGCCCCCGTCCCAGATGATCAGGTCGGCTTCCGCCTGTGCCTCCTGCACCACGGCCTCGTAGTCCACCCCCCCGTAGACGACCAGCCCGCGGCGCAGATGCGGCGCGTAGTCCTCGCGTTCCTCGATGGTGGCATGGTGTCGCTCGAGATCCTCGAGTTCGGCGAAACGTTGCACGCGCTGCTCCACCAGGTTGCCGTAGGGCATGGGATGGCGGATGACCACCGGGCGCACGCCCAGGGAGATCAAGAGATCCGCGAGAAAGCGAGAGGTCTGGCTCTTGCCGGCCCCGGTCCGGACGGCGGTCACCGCGATGACCGGCACCTCCGCCGGCACCATGGTGCTGTCGGGGCCGAGCAGCCTGAAGTCGGCGCCTGCTGCCAGCGCCCGGGAAGCCTGGTGCATCACGTACTCATGCGAAACGTCGCTATAAGCAAAGACCACTTCGTCCGCTTCTTCGTCCCGCACTGTGCGCTCCAAATGCTCCTCGGGAACGATGGGGATGCCGTCGGGATAGCCCTCCCCCGCCAGTTCGGCGGGGTAGCGCCGTTTTTCGATGCCGGGGATCTGGGCGGCGGTAAAGGCGACCACCCGAGTGGTGGGGTCGCCCCGGAAGACGGTATTGAAGTTGTGGAAATCACGCCCCGCCGCCCCCATGATTATCACCCGTCGCTCGTCCACGCGGCACTCCTCTCGTTCCTTCAGTAAGACGTCCTCCCCGGACAGCGTCGGACGGGGAAGCCATGACCCCTTCTCCCCCAAAAGACTCCCAGATATGGCGAAGGGCCCTTTCCTGCACGGAAAGGGCCCTTCACGACAGCAGCCCTGTAAGCCGGATTCTGTCAACGGTAGCCATCCATCTGGGACGCGTGTTGCCACGCATCTCCATGCAGCCAACCCGGAAGCATCGGGCGAGCAGCCCTCGAACGCTCCCCTATTCGGCCTTGCACCGGGTGGGGTTTGCCTAGCCGCCGTGTCGCCACGACGCTGGTGCGCTCTTACCGCACCTTTTCACCTTTGCAGCCAACGCCGTATGGCGTGGCGTGCCGTGTATTTCTGTGGCACTTTCCCGCGGGTTTCCCCGGCTGGACGTTATCCAGCACCCTGCTCTGCGGTGTCCGGACTTTCCTCGACGGTCTCCGTCCTCGGACGGGCGACCGCCGCGACTACCCGGGCTGCAAGGCAGATTATACCGCCAACCGGTGAACCTAACTGACCGCCCGTGATTCGTGATCGAGCGGGAAGTAGCAGGCGGCGGAGTGCCCATGCCCGTGCTTCTCCATGGGAGGCATCGCCTCGGTACAGATCGGCTGTGCCCGGAAACAGCGCGTGTGGAAGACGCAGCCGGTCGGCGGGTGATCGGGGCTGGGCACATCGCCCTCGAGCACCTTGTGCACCCGCTCCTTCTCCAGCACGGGGTCCGGGATGGGGATGGCGGCGAGCAGACCGAAGGTGTAGGGATGGATGGGGTTTTGGTAGAGCTCCGCGCTCGGCGCGATCTCCACGATCTTCCCCAGATACATGACCGCCACGCGGTTCGAGATGTGCTTGACCACGGAAAGGTCATGGGCGATGAAGAGATAGGCCAGGTTGAACTCCTGTTGCAGGCGGTCCAGCAGATTGAGTATCTGCGCCTGGATCGAGACATCGAGGGCCGACACCGGCTCATCACAGATGATCAGCTTGGGGTTGAGAGCGAGCGCCCGGGCGAGCCCGATCCGCTGCCGCTGACCACCCGAGAACTCGTGAGGATAACGGTTGGTGAAGTTGGGGTTCAGGCCGACGATGTCGAGCAGCTCCCGTACCCGCTCTTTGCGCTCCCTGCGCTTGCCGATGCTGTGAATCGCCAGGGGCTCGCCCACGATGGTACCCACGGTCATCCGCGGATTGAGAGAAGCGTAGGGGTCCTGAAACACGATCTGCATTTCCCGACGCACGCCCTGGAGTTCCGATCCCTTCAGTTCGGTCAACTCCTGACCCTCGAAGACAACGCTGCCCGACGTCGGCTTGTAAAGCTGCAGGATGCAGCGGCCGGTCGTGCTCTTGCCGCAGCCGGATTCCCCCACCAAACCGAGGGTCTCGCCCGTGTCCAGTTCGAAGCTAACACCCTCCACCGCGTGGATGTAGCCACTGGTGCGTTGAAACACGATCCCCGAGGTGATCGGAAATCGCTTGACCAAGTCCTTTACCCGCAGAAGGGGCCCCTCGTAGGTCTTGACAGGGGTGACTCGGAGTTCTTCGGTTACCGTGGCCACGCTCTCCCTCTCTTACTTCTCTCGCGAATCCCGGTAGTGCCAGCATGCGACCAGATGCCCCGGACCGCCGTTGTGCGGCGCGAGCGGAGGTTCCTTGTCCACGCAGATCTGCGTCGCATGGCTGCAGCGCGGATGAAAACGGCACCCGGAAGGCGGATTGACCAGGTCAGGCGGCAAACCGGGAATGTTCGCCAGTTCACGGCGGCGGGTCTCGTCCAAGCGGGGAATCGAGCCGAGCAACGCCTCGGTGTAAGGGTGCTGGGGGTTCCTGAAGAGCTCGTCGGTGTCGGTCTGCTCGACGATCTTGCCCGCGTACATGACCACGATGTCGTCGCTCACTCCGGCGACCACGCCCAGGTCATGCGTTATCAGGAGCATGGCCATCCCGAACTCGTCCTGCAGTTGCTCGAGCAGATCGATGATCTGCGCCTGAATGGTCACATCGAGCGCGGTGGTGGGCTCGTCGGCGATCAGCAGCTTGGGGTCGCAGGAAAGGGCCATGGCGATCATCGCCCTCTGCCGCATACCTCCCGAGAACTGGTGGGGATAGTCGTCCAGGCGATTGCGAGCCGCGGGAATCCCCACTGCGTCCATCAATTCGACCGCACGCTCCCGGGCTTCCTGCTTGCTCATGCCCAGATGGATCCTCATGCCCTCGGTCAGTTGATAACCGATGCGCAAGACCGGGTTGAGCGAGGTCATCGGGTCCTGAAAGATCATAGCGATGTCGTTGCCGCGAATGGACTGCAGTTGTCTCTCCGAGGCCTTTGTCAGCTCCTTGCCCTCGAACAGGATCTCACCCTCGACTATCCTGCCCGGCGGCATGGGGATCAATTTCATGATGGTCATTGCGCCGACCGACTTGCCGCAACCGCTCTCCCCCACGATGCCGAGCGTCTTACCCCGGTCCACCGTATAGCTGATGCCGTCCACGGCGTGCACGACGCCCTCTCTGGTAAAGAAGTGCGTGCGCAGGTTGTTGATCTCGAGCAGGTGGCTCAACGGGTCTCCCGCGTGCGAGGGTCGATCGCGTCCCGGAAACCGTCACCCACGAAGTTGAAGGCCAGAACCGTCACGGCGATGAAGATCGCGGGCAGGAAGATCAGCCAGGGATGCGAGCGCAGGCCCTGATAGCCCTCGAGCGCCATGGTGCCCCAGGAGGCATTCGGCGCCGAGATCCCCAAACCGAGAAACGACAGGGTTGCCTCACCGATGATGTTGGCCGGTATCTCGAGGAACAGGGCGATGACGATGATGCCGAGTGTGTTGGGGAGCAGATGCCGGAACATGATCCGCCCCCGAGAAGCGCCGAGGGCGCGCCCCGCCTCCACATACTCGTTCTGCTTGAGGGTGAGGATCTGTCCGCGGACTAGGCGCGACGGTGTCAGCCAGGATACGACCGCCAGGGCGAGCAACATCGGCCCGATGCCCCCCCCAAGGATGACCAAGAGAATGATGGCGAATGGCAGGTAGGGCAGGCCATAGAGAATATCGACAAAGCGCATCATGCCGTCGTCCAGAATGCCGCCGAAAAAACCGGCCACCGAGCCATAGATAACACCCACCGCCAGGATGATGCCGCTGGCGGCAACCGCCACGAGCAACGAAACCCGGCTCGCCATCGCCATCCGCACGAAGAGGTCGCGCCCGAACATGTCGGTGCCCATCCAGTGGTCGGCGTTCGGTAGCTGGTGGGCGACAGAATAATCGATGTCGGCAAAGCCGTACGGGCGCAGATACGGCCCGATAATGGCATACGCCAGCAGCAGAAAAAGGAAGGCGCTGGCGCCCATTGCGGCCTGGTTCCGCACGTAACGGCGAAAGACATCTCCCCAAAGGGTACGCTGCTCGGGATAGAGCAGTTCCCCGGCCTCCGCCCCGCCGTGAGCCGCCCCGGTCGCCAACTTGCTTTGCTCCGGGAGATGGCCGGCATCTTCCGGATAGGACGTGTGCTTGGGATTGTCTCCGGTGTACAGTCCTCTGTCGTCGGCCATCAGTCGTACCTGATGCGCGGGTCCAGGAAACCGTACAGGATGTCGACCACCAGATTGGCAAAAACGATAACCGCCGAAAGGATCACGGCAAGCCCGAGGACGATCGAATAGTCGCGGTTGGTCACGCTATCGACGAAATAGCGCCCCATGCCCGGTATCGAGAAGATGTACTCGGTCAGGAAACTGCCGGTCACCAGAAAGCCGAGCAGCGGTCCCGCCTGGGTCACGACCGGGATGAGCGAATTGCGCAGAACATGCCGCCACACCACCTTGCCCCAGGGAAGCCCCTTGGCCTTGGCGGTGCGGACGTAATCCTGCTGCAGCGTCTCGAGCATGGCGCTGCGGGTTAGCCTCGCGAAGTAAGCGGTGAAACCGGTGCCGAGGGCGATGATCGGCAAGACCATGCGCTCGGTGTCTCCCCAGCCAAATGCGGGGAACCAGCGCCAGCGCACGGAAAAGAAGTAAATCAGAAGAGGAGCAATGATGATGACTGGGATGGCCCAGCCTATACTCGCAACAAAGATGGCGAGGTAATCAGCCCAAGAGTTGTGCCTGAGTGCCGCGATCACCCCCAGCGGCACTCCTATGATCAATGCGAGAGTAAAGCTACCCAGACCCAGTTGCATGCTCACCGGGAAAGCGTTGCCGACAATGCTGGTCACAGTGCGGCCTCGCTGGGTCATGCTAACGCCCAAGTCGCCCTGAACAGCATGGTAGATGTAGCGGGCGTACTGAATGTACCAAGGATCGTCCAAGCCGTACTTCTCGTTGAGATTATCAACGATCTGTTGTGGCAGCGATACCTCGCGGGTGAAGGGTCCCCCAGGAATCGCCTTCATCAGCAGGAACGAAAACAGGATCACCGTCAGCAGGACCGGGATAGTCCACAGAATTCGGCGAATGATGTACTTGGCCACGGTTTCCTTGGTCTATCTTGATTTGAAGAGGCCGGCAGGCAGATGGATCGCCGAATTATGTCATAACTTTCGGCGCACGAAGACCCATTCGTAGGACAGCAATCATGGTCGTAAGGAGACTATCGACGGCGAACGAGGGCAAAGGAAGGGAGCGCCGCAATAGCGGCGCTCCCTTTTGCCTCGACAAAGCAGCCGCTTACTCGGCGGTGATGCTTATCTCTTCGAAGTTGGTGGTCTCACCGAGGGCGTTCGGGTGCCATCCCTGGACGTAGGGCTTGACCAGGTCGGGATCGGTGTACCAATAGATAGGAGCAACCGGGACCTCGTCCGCGATCAATTGTTCCATCTCACGGTAGGCATCGTAGCGGGCCTGATCATCCCCAGCCTCGAGGGCGCTGGAGAGCAGTCCGTCGTACGTGTCATTGCTCCAACGCGTGTAGTTGTTGCCGCCGCCGCCCCGCAGGACGTCGAGGAAGTTGTACGCGTCGTTGAAGTCGGCCACCCAACCCATACGGTAGGCCTGCACCTCGGGATTGTTCTGCACGAAGTCGAGGTACTGCTTCCATTCCATGTTCTGCAGTTGGGCATTGACGCCAACCTGCTGCCACATGCTCTGAATGGCGGTGCCGATGGCCTGGTGGCCTTCGTCGGTGTTGTAGTAGATGGTCACGTCAAGCGGATTGCCGCCTTCACCGAAGCCGGCATCGGTCAACAGTTGCTGAGCCATCTCCACGTCAGCGGTCGATTGGACATCGGTCTCAATGCCGCTGAAGGTCTCGAAGCCGGGCATACCCTCGGGAGTGAAGCTGGTAGCCGGGGTCTGGCCCTGCTTGCTCACATTCTCCACGATGGTGGTACGGTCGATCGCGAGAGAAAGCGCCTTGCGCACGTTAACGTCGCTGAGGACCTCATTCTCGACGTTGAAGCCGTAGTAGTAGATCCCCAGAAGCGGGAACGTCTGATACTCCGGCAGTTCCTTGAGGCGGTCCACGTCGGCGACGGGGATGTCGCGTTGCACATCGACTTCGCCGTTCTCAAAGGCAGCCACACCGGTGGTGGCTTCCTGGATCATCGGCATCTCTACGGTCTCGAGAGATACATCGGCCGCGGCGTGCCAATCCGGGTTCTTCGCCAGAGTGATGTCCTGCTCGTGGTTCCACTCCTCAAGGGTGAAGGCACCGTTGGTCACGATGTTACCCGGCTCGGTCCACTGGTCGCCGAATTCCTCGACCGTGGCCAGAGGAATGGGGAAGTAGGACTGGTGGCTCATCAGGGGCACGAACCATGGGGCCGGGGCTTTGAGCGTGACTTCCAGAGTCGTGTCATCCGGGGCGGTGATGGCTACGTCTTCGACAGCACCTTCGCCTGCATTGTATTCTTCGGCACCCTGGATGAAGAACAGCTGATACGCGTAGTCAGCGGCGGTTTCCGGGTTGAGAATACGGAGCCAAGAGTCCACGAAATCCTGGCTGGTAACCGGGTCACCATTGGTCCAGGTCGCGTCGCCGCGAAGCGTGAAGGTATAGGTGAGACCGTCTTCGCTCTCCTCCCAGCTCTCAGCAACACCGGGAACTGCGTCGCCATTCGCGTCCAGGCGAACCAGCCCTTCGAAGATGTTGTTGATGACCAGGGACGAGGTGGTGTCCGTGGCGAGGTTGGGATCGAGGCTCGGGGGCTCGGAAGCGATCTCCACCGTGATCGTCTGATCCTCCGCCAGGTCGCCGGCGCCCGCCTGCCCTTCAGAGGTGTCGGTCGTGGCCTCCGTGTCGGTCGCGTCGGTCTCGGTGGTGTCCACGGTATCGCTCTCGTCGCCACCGCAACCCACAGCCAAAACGCCGAAGGCCGCAATCAGGATGAGCACCAGGATGGCGCCCATCCACGGCTTAAGCCATTTTTCCAATTTCTTCTCTCCTTCTTGGATTTAGAACATACTTACCAACCTCCGGACTGCCGCCTAAGAAGCGGAGCCAAGAGGGTACTTCTACGAAATGCGCGGTAACTCTGCGCTATACGACTCTGCGCTATACGACGAAACCCAGGACGATCGTCACCACGAAAAACGCAACTGCGAAGGCGACGGTCAGTCTGTCCAGGTTCTTCTGCACCACCCCGGTGCCGCCGAAAGTGCCACCCGAACCGCCAAATGCGGTCGAAAGACCGGCGTCTTTGCCGGAGTGCAGGAAGATCAGCACCAACAGTCCGATGCCGAGCACCGTATCCAGAATGGTCAATAAAACTTGTACGATCGTCAACGTCGTCCTTCTCCTGAATATCTATTGAACAACCGCTAAAGGCTACCACGGCTTAGCAGGCAAAGCACCCCGACGCAACGGCGGCATACCGAGTCTGGCTCCTATGGTACGACGACACCAGCCGGCGGATGGTTAGTGAACGCGAAGTGTGAACGCGAAGTAATTCAGGGAAGCCGATGGCTCCAGCCCCCCGGCGGAATGCGGAGGGACGCATCGACAACGCGCCTAGAGGCCTTCTGGGCGGTAGTGGTATTCCTCGTAGAAGGACATCGGCGACTCGAAGAACAGGAGCTTTTCGTCCGCCGTTCCTGGCCTGATCTTGACGCCGGAGCCTCCGACCTTTCTCTGGAGGTAGGGCACGTAGGCGGGGTCCAGGTTCCGGGCAAGCAGCACCTGCGGAATAGCGATCGCCATGTGGTTCGTGGCCGGCTCCGATTGCCAGGGCGGATCCGAAGCTAGGCCGCTTATCACGAGGATCGCGGCAGCTGCCAAGGACACCGCGGCCCGGCGCCAAACCGGCCAGGTGAGGGGACGCATCAGCCGGCGGACGGCTGGTGCCGGCGAGAGGGAGGCCCCCGTCCGTCTGATGGCCGGGGGCGACGGTAGCGCCTCGGTAAAGGCCGCGCTGCTCGCCGGGGTCAAGGCGCCGGTCGCTGCGACCATCCGCTCCACCAAGGTGGCCGGAGGATCAGGCTCTTCGGCTCGTATGGCCTCGAAACGAAGTTCGGCCTGTTCCAGTTCCACCAACTCGGCGAAGTCCCGGCAATCGGGACAAGACCTCAGATGGCGCTCGACCGTGGCCCGCCCCAGATCGTCCACCTCGCCGTCAGAGCAGGCGGAGATGAGCGGGCGCACCGCCTCACAAACCAGGAAACTCTCTGTCCACCGTCCGTTCATTGCCTCTCTCACGGGACCGCTCCGCGGCGGTGAGGGCTCTTGCCTCGAGTTGGTCCGTCGTCGGCCCCACCTGTCCGCCTAATTCCCGGAAGCGCCGCTGCACACGCTCGCGGGCCTCGTAAATCCGCCATTTGACCGTCGACAACGTGGTGTCGAGGATCTCTGCTATCTCTTGATAGCGAAAGCCCATGAGGTCCCGAAGCAGCAGGGCGGCCCGCAAATCCTCGTTGAGGGCGCGAATGCTCTCCCAGAGCAACTCCGAATCCTCGAGCCCCAGAGTCCCGTCGTACTCCATCGGGGGAAGCTCAGCCTCCGCTTCGTCCCGGCGCCGCCGGTCCAACTCGCGTTTGCGCAGGAAGTCGATACCCGCATTCTTCGCGATCTGGAACACCCAGGTGCTGAAGCGTGAGCGTCCGTCGAAACCGCCCAGACTGCGGGCAACCCGGATGAAAACCTCCTGCGAGAGATCCTCCGCGTCTTCCCGGCTGCCCACGAAGCGGTGCAGATACTGCAACACCGGTCCGTAGAACTCGAGCACAAGCTCCTCGAGTGCCGCCTCGCTGCCGTCAGCTGCGCGCCGGAGCTGTTCCGGCGTTGGCTGCTCCAAACTGGTCCTCCTGCCTACTCTGACGTTTGCACCCGCCGCTTGGTTAGCGGCGTTGCCCCGTCCGAAGTTCGATTCATCATGCCACATCCCCGCGGCCACCGACAGCCGGGCACAGCCCGGTGCACTACTCCTTCGACGGCTGGGGACAGAGCGCCGTTCCCGTCATCTCCGGGGGTACGGGCAAACCCAGAAGGCAGAGCACTGTCGGCGCGATGTCCGCCAGACCACCGCCCTCTTTCAGCTCGGCCCCGTGGTCGACGTAGATCAGGGGGACCGGGTTCGTGGTGTGAGCCGTATTGCGGCTCTGATCGGGCTCCCGCAGATACTCCGCGTTGCCGTGATCGGCCGTCACGAAGATGTGGGCGCCGTCTTTTAGAAGCGGCTCGAGCACGATCTCGAGACAGTGATCCACGTGCTCGACGGCTGCGATGGTCGCCTCCAGGTTGCCGCTGTGGCCGACCATGTCCGCGTTCGCGAAGTTCAGCACCGTGAAGTCCGGCCGCTTATGCCGGTAGATGTCGGCAAAGGCATCGGCCACCTCGTGACAGCTCATCTCCGGCTTCTGGTCGTAGGTGGCCACTTCCTGCGGCGAGGGAATCAGCTTGCGCATCTCACCAGGATAGGGGTCCTCCCGTCCTCCGTTGAAGAAGAAGGTGACGTGCGCGTACTTCTCGGTCTCGGCAATGTGCAACTGAGTGAGTCCGTGCTCGCTCAAAACCTCGGCCAGGACCTGATGGGGCTCGACGTCAGGGAAGGCCACAGGCACGCCCAGGTCCGCCTCGTACTGGGTGAAACTCACCAGGTGGACGGTCGGAGGATTCGGTCCTCGATCGAACTCGGCGAATCCCTCGTCGATGAGGGCCCGGGTGAGTTGCCTCGCCCGGTCGGGCCTGAAGTTGTAAAAGACGACGGAGTCCCCATCGGAAATGGCAGCGTCCCCGCCCAGGATAACCGTCGGCAGGATGAACTCGTCGGTGATGGCATCTTCGTAAGAGGCCTCGATCGCGACGAGCGCATCGTCCGCCTTGAGCCCTTCCCGATAGACCAAGGCGTTCCAGGCAATCTTGGTCCTCTCCCAGCGGCGGTCGCGATCCATGGCGTAGTAACGGCCGATGAGATCGGCGATCCTGCCCACCCCATGCTCCTCGAGCTTCGCCTGGAGGTACTTGATCAGGTCGCGCCCGTGCCACGGTGAGGTGTCCCGCCCATCCATGAACGGGTGCAGATAGAGCTCCTCCACCCCCATGCGGGCGGCGAGTTCCACCAGAGCCTCGACGTGGCGGATATCTGCGTGAACCCCGCCGTCAGAGAGCAGGCCCATGAGGTGCACCGCCCCACCGCTCTGCCGCGCCTTCTCGAAGGCTTCGCGCAGGACCGGGTTCTCGAAGAAGGTGCCCTCCGCGATCATCTTGTTTATGCGGGTGAGGTCCTGATAGACCACACGGCCGGTCCCCAGGGTGAGGTGGCCCACCTCGGAATTGCCCATCACCCCGTCGGGCAGACCGACCTCCTCGCCGCTGGCGTTGAGCAAGACCCACGGGTATTCGGCGAACAGCCGGTCCATGGTGGGCGTGTCCGCCTGGCTGATTGCGTTCGCGGGGCCCGGTTCGGCGTAACCCCAACCGTCCAGCACGATCAGCGCAACCGGGCGACGCTCCGCGGGAGTCACGGCGTCGGTCCCGCCGAAACGCGCTTCGCCGTGCGCTCCACCCGCGTCCAACTCACTCAAGTCCGGTGTTCGTAACGGACAAGGGACTTGAACGAGTCGACGGCCAGGCTGGCGCCGCCCACGAGAGCACCGTCGATGTCGGCCTGGGCCATGATGTCCGCAACGTTGTCGGGTTTGACGCTTCCGCCGTAGAGGATACGGGTGCGCTCGGCAGAGGCTGTGTCCGCCACCCCGGCCAACCGGCTGCGGATGAAAGCGATCGCGTCCTGGGCAATTTGCGGGGTAGCCGTACGCCCGGTGCCGATGGCCCATACCGGTTCGTAGGCGACAACCATCTCGGCCACCTCTTCGGGCGCCATCCCCTGACTCCCGCCTAGCACCTGCCGCTCGAGCACTTGCTCGGTGCGGTCCTCCTCGCGTTCGGCTTCGATCTCGCCCACGCACATTATGGGAATCAGCCCGGCGCCAATTGCCGCCCGGACTTTACGGGCGACCTCCTCGTCGGTCTCCCCAAAGATCTGCCGCCGCTCCGAATGACCGATGATCACGTACTTGACGCACAGGTCAGCCAGCATGGAGGGCGACACTTCGCCGGTGTAGGCACCTGATTCCTCCCAGAAGACGTCCTGGGCCGCCACCCGCACCACGCCCTCGCCGGCCGCCTCTACGGCCGCCTGAAGCCCGGTGAAAGCGGGAGCGACCACCACCTCGACCCCTCCGGGGTCGCCCAACTCGCCGGTCAGTTGCTCGACGAAGGCGGCGCCTTCGCGCGCCGTCTTGTGCATCTTCCAGTTGCCGGCCATTATCGGAATCCGGTCGGCCATCGATCCTCCCCTGCTAGCGGTCTTCCAGCGCGGCAACCCCAGGGAGTTCCGCGCCCTCGATCAATTCGAGCGAGGCTCCGCCTCCGGTCGAGACGTGACCCATACGCTCCGCCAAACCCAGTTGCTGAACCGCAGCCACGGAATCGCCGCCGCCCACCACGGTGAGCGCGCGGCTCTCGGCCATTGCCCTAGCTATCCCACGGGTTCCTTCCGCGAAGCGGTCCATCTCGAAGACGCCCATGGGCCCGTTCCAAAAGACCTGGGCGGCGTCCAGGATGCGCCGTTCGTACTCGTCGGCGGTCTCCGGGCCGATATCCAGCCCCATCCAACCTTGGGGGATATCGCCGACACCAACCACCCTCGCCTCGGCATCTTCGGCGAAGCGGTCGGCCACCACCAAGTCTCGGGGCAAAACCAGCTCGCAGTCAGAGTTGGAGGCCTTTTCCAGGGCCCGGCGGGCGGTTTCGATACCCGCTTCGTCCTCGACCCGCGAGGCACCCACATCCAGGCCCTGGGCCTTGAAGAAGATGAAACACATCGCTCCGCCGATGAGAATCTGGTCGGCCAGGTCCAGGAAACGCTCGATCACGCCGATCTTGTCGGTCACCTTGGCGCCTCCGAGCACGGCCACGAAGGGATGCTGCGGTGAATCTACCAGTCCCTGAAGCGCATCGAGTTCCGACTGCATCAAGAAGCCGGAGACGGCGGGCAGGCAGGACGCCACCCCCGCTGTGGTGGCGTGCGCCCGGTGAGCCGCGCCGAAAGCGTCGTTCACGTATAGGTCGGCCAGCCGACAGAGCTCCCGCGCCAACTCGGGATCGTTCTTGGTCTCGCGCGGATCGAAGCGGCAGTTCTCGAGGAGCAGCACCTCGCCCGCCTGAAGGGAATCTGCGGCCTCGGAGACCTCCGGCCCGGTCAGGCGGTCAACCTTGCGCACCGGCGCATCGATCAGCTGGGAGAGCCGGGCTGCGACCGAGTTAAGCCGGAGCTCCTCTTTGGGTTCCCCCCTCGGGCGCCCGAGATGAGAGGTGAGGATCAGCCTCGCGCCGTGCTCCCTCAAGTATTCGATGGTGGGAAGCGCCCCCCGGATGCGGGTGTCGTCCGCTACTTCACCAGCGTCCGTGAGCGGCACGTTGAAGTCGACTCGGACGAGGACGCGGCACCCGGCCACGTCCACGTCCACGTCGCGGATGGTCTTCTTCGCCATCGGGTCCTCCTCAGAGGATCATCTGGCACAGATCAACCAGACGATTTGAGAAGCCCCACTCGTTGTCGTACCAGGAGACGATCTTGACCTGCTTGCCGATGGCCATGGTCAGGGTCGAATCGTAGACAGAGGAATGCGGATTGCCGATGACATCGACGGACACGATGGGATCGACGTTGTATTCCAGGATCCCCTTCATATCGCCTTCGGCCGCCGCCTTCATGGCCTGGTTGATCTCGTCGACCGTGGCTTCCTTCTCGAGATCCGCCACCAGGTCGACCACCGAACCGCTGGGCACCGGCACCCGCATGGAGATACCGTCGAACTTGCCTTGCAACTCGGGAAGCACCAGTCCGACCGCGCGCGCCGCGCCGGTCGAAGTGGGGATGACGGACAGAGCCGCAGCGCGCGCCCGGCGCAGATCCTTGTGCGGAAGGTCGAGGATACGCTGGTCGTTGGTGTAGGCGTGAACCGTGGTCATCAGCCCGCGCTCGATGCCGAAGTTGTCGAGCAGCACCTTGGCCACAGGGGCCAGGCAGTTGGTCGTGCACGAGGCGTTGGAGAGGATGTCGTGCTTGTCCTTGTCGTAGTCCTTGTCGTTGACTCCGATAACGATGGCCAGGTCCGGATCTTTGGCAGGAGCGCTAATGATCACCTTCTTGGCGCCGCCCTGGAGGTGCTTGCCCGCCAGTTCGCGGTTGGCGAACAGGCCGGTGGCCTCTATGATTATCTCGGCACCGAAATCCCCCCAAGGGATCGCCGCCGGGTCACGCTCGCAGGAAACCTTGAAAGTCTCGCCATCGATGGTGATGGTGTCTTCGGTATTGCTGATGTCCCCCGGCCATACGCCGTGCACGCTGTCATACTTGAGCAGATGCGCCAGCGTGGCCGCGTCGGTCAGGTCGTTGACCGCCACGAAGTCGATGTCCACTCCGCGCTTCTTCGCGGCGCGCACCATTCCCCGGCCGATACGGCCAAATCCGTTGATCCCCACCTTGACTGCCATCTGGACCCTCCCTCTTTCTGACTCCCGTCCCTATAACCGACCGAGTCTGACATTCGTCTCTGACGTCTCCGACCAACCCGCCTCCCGCGCGTGCTTGAGCAGGCGCCTGAGCCGGTGATTCACCGCGGACCGCGACAACTCCGCGTCGCTTTCCTCCGCCAGTTCGGAAAGCGTCGACCACGGATTCTCCAGACGAAGTTCCGCCACCTCCTGAAGGGCCGCGGGAAGGCCTCCCAGAAGCTCCGCGCTTTCCAAAAACTCGATTGCCGAAAGCTGCTCCAGCGCGGCGGCGCTCGTACGGCCCAGGTTGGCCTGATCGCAGTTCGCGGCGCGGTTGGCCTGAACTCTGACCTCTTTGAGCACGGCGTGTTCGGCCACCTCAAGCGCGGCTTCCTGGGCCCCGGCGAAGGCGAGAAGCTCGGAAACCTGCTCCCTGCCCTTCAGGTAGACCACGTGGACTCCGCGCCGCAGATATACCCCCGGTCGAAATTCCAAACCGGTAAGGAGCCCCGCCAGATCCTCGGCAAAAGCCAGGTGCGGAGTCACGACTTCCAGGTGAGCGCCCCGTTGCGGCGGATTGACCGAGCCTGCCCCGATGATGGCCCCGCGCACGAGAGCGGCCTTGCAGCAGCGCCGCTGAATCAGCCTCCCCGGCACACCCGGGTCTAGGCGGAAGTTGTCACTGAGCACGCCGACCTCGTTGAGCGCCTGAATCACCCGGGGCGAGCCCTCAAGGCGGAGCACGTACACCAGTCGCCGGCGAAAGCGGTGCTCCCGGGTGGTCAGCAGGGTGCCGTTCGCTCCGAGGGCCTTGAAATAGGAGTAGACCAGGCTCGCCGCCGCCTGCACTGGAGTGGAGAGTTCCAGGCCGTAGCGCTCGCCCTCTTCGCCTCCCCGGATACGGAAGGTTCCGGCCGACTTCACCAGGCCCGCCACCTCGGCCGTCCGGCAGCACTCACGGGTTTCCCGTCGATGGGCCAGTTCGTCACGCACCTGCCGTGAGAACGAAGCCATCGGGACTAGCCGGCCAGGGTCAACAGTGTGCGGGCCAGGTCGCAGGGATCGTGCCTGACGAAACGATTGACATCGGCAAGAGGGGCGGACACCACGCGCACTCCCAGATCCTCCGACTTGGGGCCCCACGTGACGGGCTCGGCACCCTGCCTCTCGTAGAGGGCCAGGAGTTCTCCGGGGATGGGGCGGTCGTTCACCAGCATGACGTCGACCACTCCCTCGCCCAGGTGGCTGAGAATTCCCCGCAGGTGGTCTTCTGCATCGTATCCCTGGGTCTCGCCCGGCTGAGTCATGACATTGTTCACGAACACCACTTGGGCACGGGTCTCTCGGAGGGCTTCGCCCATACCCCCTACCAGCAGGTTGGGGATCACGCTCGTGTACAGGCTTCCGGGACCCAAGACGACGAGTTCAGCCTGCCGGATTCGCTCGAGAGCCAGGGGAAGCGCCGGAGCCTCCGTCGGCTCCAGCCAAACCGTTTGGATCGGAGATTGCGCCTTTGCAATCACCGACTGGCCAAAGAGATGGGAACCGTCGCGCAGCCGGGCCCCCAAACGAACATCGGTCGTCGTGCTGGGGAGCACGCTGCCCCGGATGGCCAGAACCCGGCTCGACTCCAGGACTGCCTGCTCAAAATTACCGGTCACCTCAGAAAGGGCCGCCAGGAACAGGTTGCCGAAGCTGTGGCCGGCAAGAGAACCGTTCTCGAAGCGGTAGGCGAAAAGGCGGCGCATCAGGGACTCGTCGTCGGCGAGGGCGACCAGACAGTTGCGCACGTCGCCGGGAGGCAGCACGCCCAACTCTCGGCGCAGCCGCCCGGAAGAACCTCCGTCATCCGCCATCGTCACGATGCCGGTGAGCGAATCGGTGAACGACTTGATGCCTCGGAGAAGCGTGGCGAGGCCTGTGCCGCCGCCCATGGCCACAACCCGCGTCATGAACTAACCTTTCCTTCCCACGTCCCGGTGGCGGACCGCCGTGACCACAACCGGTACCTGTTCCAGCGCGCCTGCAAGGGTTTGAGCAAGAGCCACGGAGCGGTGCCGTCCTCCCGTGCACCCAATGCCGACCAGGAGTTGCCGCTTCTGCTCCGCAAGGTAAGAAGGTGCCAGGTAGGTCAGCAGGTCGACCACGCGTTCGACGAAGCCCTGGGTCTGCCCCATCGACAGCACGTAGTCGCGCACGGGGTCCTCGAGGCCGGTCAAGGGCCTAAGTTCGGGGACCCAGTGGGGGTTGGGCAGAAAGCGGGCGTCGAAGACCATGTCGACCTCGCAGGGCACGCCGTACTTGTAGCCAAAGGACATGAAGGTCATCAGAATCTGGTCCTGCAACTCTCCCGCGAGCACAGTTTCCTGTATGTGCCGGCGCAGGTCGTGCACGTTGAGCGAGGTGGTGTCTATGACCACATCGGCCCGCTCCCGGAGCTCCGCCAAGATCTCCCGTTCCCGCTGAATCCCCTCGACCAGGTTGGCCGAGCCGGTCAGGGGATGGGTCCGCCGGGTCGAGTGAAAGCGCGCCACCAGCGCCTCGTCCGAGGCCTCGAGAAAAACCACCCGGCAGAGGACATTCAGGCGGTCGAGTTCCCCCAGCGCCTCATCCAGATAGGAAAGGCTGTCGCCGGCCCGCGCGTCCAGAACGAGGGCGGCCCGATCGACCTTGCTACCGTTCAGGGAGAAGAGCTTCGCCACCTGGGTAAGCATTTGCGGGGGCAGATTATCGATGCAGAAGTAGCCCATGTCCTCGAAGGTGGCTATCGCCAGCGACTTGCCCGCGCCGGACAAGCCGCTGATGATGGTCATCTTGAGATCCGTGCTCTCCGCCGTCAAAGCGCCCCTTCGGCCCGGAGCAAGTCGACCTTGTAGGAGTCATCCGGGCCGTAGCGCCCGGGGCTGCCGTCGGACCGGACCACACGGTGACAGGGAATAACCAGGGGCAGGGGATTGGCGGCCATAGCCGTGCCCACCGCCCGGGCGGCTCCCGGGTAACCTGCCTCGCGGGCAAGCATTCCGTAAGTGATCGTATCCCCTCGGGGGACGGTCAGGAGGGCCTGATAGACCTCACGCCGGAAACCCGGCTCCACCAAGAGCTCAGGGCGGAAGCCGTCGGGCCACTGGGGCGCCTCACCTCGAGCCGCAGCCTCGAGCGCCTCGATCGACGCGGCCACTGTCGGGGTCAGTCCAGACGCGCCGCCTTCACCCGCGGCGGGGCCGGCCGGCGCCAGATGTGGCCGAGAGTCTGAGGCAGCCGCGGCCCCAGTTCTCGTCCGGGGCAGGGTTACTTCTACGAGTTGCCCCTCGGCGAAACGGGCCTCACCAGGTCCCCAGGGAGTTTGGAAAACGGCCGATTGAACCGTCTCTGATTGTGTTGCTGTGTTCTTCATCATTCAAGTCTACCCCGTCTTGTGCAAGAAGTCGTAGACCTCCCGCGCCACTTTCCCGGGCAGTCCGGGCACGGCCTCGAGTTCGTCCCGCGAGGCCGCGAGAAAGCGCTCGGGAGAGCCGAAATGCAGCAAGATCGCCCGCTTGCGTTTCTCCCCCACTCCGGGCAGACCGTCGAGGATCGAGGCGTGACCGGCCGATCGGCGGCGCGTGCGGTGGAAGCTGACAGCGAAGCGATGCGCCTCGTCCCGCAGGCGCTGCAGTAGCAGCAAGGCCGGATCGTCGCGCCCGAGTAGTAGGGGATCCGGGCGTCCCGGCAGATACACCTCTTCTTCCCGTTTTGCCAAGGAGATCACATCGACGGCGGTTTCCAGTCCCAGTTCCTCGAGAACGCCGACGGCCACCCCCAACTGGCCCTTGCCTCCGTCGACCACCACCAGATCGGGAACCGATTCGAAGGAGGGATCGTACTTCTCCGGATCAGTGCTCGCGGTCCGGGCGAACCGGCGCAGCAGAGCCTCTCTCATAGCGGCGAAGTCGTCCTGACCCTCGGAGCCGGCGATCGAGAACTTGCGGTAGTCGCCTTTGCGCGGCACCCCGCCCTCGAAGACCACCATGGAGGCGACGATGTGCTCGGGACCCAGGTTAGAGACGTCGTATCCCTCGATGCGCATCGGCGTCCCCGAAAGCCCGAGGTGATCGCGCAGACCGGTGAGCGCTCCCCAGCGGCGTTCGCGGGAACGCTCGGCGCGCAGGCGTTCGTGCTGCAGGGCTAGGGTGGCATTGCGGTCGGCCAACTGCTGCAGCCGCCGCTTGTCGCCGCGCTCCGCCGCCCTCACCGTCACCCGGGAGCCGCGAAGTTCGCTTAGGAATTCGGCGGTCTGCCCGTCCCGTTCCCCAAGCGCGGGCACGATTATCTCGGGAGGCAGGGTGAGAGCCATGGAGTAGTGCTCGGCAAAAAAGCGCCGGAGTATGTCTTCGTCGGACTCGCCCTCCACGTTCTCGAGGCTGAAGCTCCGCCGATCGCCGAGCACTCCGTCGCGCATCTGGAGGACCTGGACGTTGGCGTTGCCCTCGTCCCGGGCCATGCCCACGATGTCGACGCTCCCCATGGCCGTCTGCCGCGCGCGCTGACCCTCCATTACGTGGCGGACGGCGTCCAGTCGGTCGCGGTAGAGCGCCGCCTTCTCGAACTCCATGTCCTCGGAGGCCCGCCGCATACCCGCTTCGAGGCCCTGAGCGATCTCCTTTTGCCGCCCGGAGAGAAAGACGATCACCTGATCTATCAGTATCCGATACTCCTCCGGGGTGATGTAGCCTGCACAGGGAGCGTCACAGCGTTTGATCGAGTACTGCAGACAGGGTGAACCGCTGTGCCGGCCCGGTGTCTTGCCCCGGCATTTGCGGAAGGGGAAGATACGCCCCAGCGTGTCCAGGGTCTCCCGGACCTTGGCGGCGTTGGCGTAGGGACCGAAGTAGGCGTTCCTCTTGCGATGCGGCTGGCGCGTGAACATCACCCGCGGGAATTCGTCCTCCAGGGTCACCACGATGTAAGGGTAAGACTTGTCGTCGCGCAGCCGGATGTTGTAAGGCGGGCGATGGCGCTTGATCAGGTTGTCCTCGACGATCAAGGCCTCGGTTTCGTTGGCCGTCACGATCCAGTCGACAGACTCGGCTTTGGCCCCCATCTCCGCCACCTTGACCGGGATCCTGCCCCCGGCGCCGCCTCTGGCGGCCGGAATATAGCTGGCCAGGCGTTTCTTTAGCGACAAGGCCTTGCCCACATAGAGCACTCCGCCACCGTCATCCTTGAACAGGTAGACGCCGGGAAGGTCCGGAGCCCCTTTTATCTGAGTGATGATTTCTTCGCGGCCGGTCATCGCAAGATCTCGGACAACTTTCGCAGTTGGAGAGAGGGGGGAACGAGCCGCTCCGCACCCTGCGCCCGAGCCAAACGCACAAGGCAACCACATGCGGTCGAATGAGGAGGCGCGAGGCGGCCGGAAAATTGTACCTCAGCCGGGGAAGGGGCGCTCACGAGTTGGCGCCCGATAGAGAAGCCCCGCGCGCAGGGCAGCCGCGAGACCCGGCGCGGCGGCCAAGGAGCGGCGCGACGCGGGGGAGCGGGCGGCTACTCCTCTTCCACCACAGGAGGCACTCCGGTGATGTGGTACCCGCCGTCGACGTGCAGCACTTCCCCGGTGATCTGCCGGCTCCAATCGCTGAGGAGCGGCACCGCAGCGTTACCCACCTCTTCGATCGTGGTGTTGCGGCGCAAAGGCGAGTTGCGGTCGTACCAGTCGAAGATCTTGCGGAAGTCGCCGATCCCCGAGGCGGCCAGCGTGCGAATGGGTCCCGCGGAGATGGCGTTCACCCTGATACCGCTGGGTCCCAGATCAGCCGCCAGGTAACGCACCGCCGCTTCCAGACCGGCCTTGGCCACGCCCATCACATTGTAATGAGGGATCGTCCGCTCGGCGCCCAAGTAGGTAAGCGAGACGATACTGCCGCCCTCTCTCATCAGCGGGATGGCGCTGCGGGTGGTCGCCACCAGCGAATACACGGAGACGTCCAATGCCACCCGGAAGCCCTCGCGCGTCGTGTTGTAAAACTCGCCTGTCAGTTCTTCCTTGTTGGCGTAGGCAATGGCGTGCACCAGGAAGTCGAGCGATCCCCAACGCTCCCCCAGAGCCTCGAAGCACCGTTCGATCTCTTCGTCCGAGCGGACGTCGCATGAGAGGACGACGTCACTGCCCAACTGCGCCGCGAGCGGGCGCACCCGCTTCTCGAGCATCTCGCCGGCGTAGGTGAAGCCCAGTTCCGCCCCTTCGCGCCTTGCCGCTTGGGCGATTCCCCAAGCGATGCTGCGTTCGTTGGCCAAACCCATTATCAGGCCACGGCGGCCATCCAGTACTCCTGGCATCCTCTCTCCTTCTCCGGGGCGCTCAAGATACCACGCGCGCGACGTGTCTATTGGGAAGCCCGGAGGGTAGGTTGGTGCAAGAATTCAATCCATCCTTACTATTCGACCGGAGGTCGATCACGCATGGACCAGCTACGCGACCTGCTTGCCACCTTTGCCAACGCCCGGGGCGTTTCGGGCTACGAAGACGACATCGCCGGGCTGCTGCAAGAGCACCTGGCGGACCTGACCGACGAAGTGCGCACCGACACAATGGGCAATGTGATCGGCACCAGAAACGGTGATGGGCCAAAGATCATGATCGCCGCGCACATGGACGAGATCGGTCTGATGGTCAAGTACATAGACGACAAGGGCTTTCTTCGCTTCGTGCCGCTCGGAGGGTGGGTCGATCAGATCCTCCTCGGTCAGCGGGTCGTGGTTCAGGGACGCGAGGGCAATCTCTACGGCGTGGTCGGATCCAAGCCACCCCACATCATGGAGCCGGATGACCGCAAGAAGGTCATCAAGCTCAAAGACATGTTCATCGACATCGGGGCTTCGTCTCAAGAAGAAGCCGAAGAGTTCGGCGTGCAGATCGGCAGCACGATCACCATTGATCGCGATCTGCGTCCTCTCAAAGGGAACCTGGTAACCGGAAAGGCATTCGACGACCGCGCCGGCGTGGCCATGATGGTGGCCGCTATGCGCCGGCTGAAGCACCTGGAGGTGCGCGCCACGGTGTACGCGGTGGGCACCGTGCAGGAAGAGGTGGGGCTGAAAGGCGCGCGCACCAGCGCCTACGGCCTGGATCCTGACGCAGCCCTGATCTCCGAGGTCACCATTCCCGGCGACCACCCCGGGGTGACCAAGGAGGAGCGCCACGTAACCACCGGCGGGGGGCCGGTGCTGACCGTGGCCGACTCCGACGGGCGCGGAATCCTGGTGCATCGCAAGGTGATCGACTGGCTGCGCGGTACCGCCGATGCCAAAGGGATCCCCTACCAGATGGACGTGGGCAGCGGCGGCACCACCGACGCCACCGCGATTCACCTGGTCAAGACCGGTGTCCCCTCAGGCGTGATCAGCGTGGCCACCCGCTACATTCATTCGCCCATCGAGGTGCTCAGCCTAGAAGACCTCGACCGAGGCGCTCAGTTGATTGCCGAGGCGGTGATGTCCGCACACGAGCACCTCTAGGAATGGGGGTCTTGCTCAGGGGCGCGCGTCGGCTAAATACGTCAGCAGATCGGGCACCTCATCGAAGGTGATCTGCGAATCGGCCCACTGGAGGAGATCCTCCGGTGACTCGTCGGAGACCACGGCGACGCTGACCGTGTATGCCTCCGAACTCGAGCGCAGCGCCTCGAGGGCGCGGAAGGCGTCGATGTCGGTGCGGTCGTCCCCGATGTACACGGCCGCCCGCAGTTGACGGTCCTCGAAAAGGCGCCGCACGGCGGTTCCCTTGTTGATGCCCGCCGGCCGCAGGTCAACGACTTTGCGGCCGGACAACATGATCAGATCGCGCTCCTCCGCCTGCAGTTGGGCTGCTTCCAGCACGGCCCGCCAAGCCCGCGGCTCATCGGGGACCCCACGTGTATGCAGGGCGACGCTCGCGGTCTTGTTCTCGATGCGCACACCGAGCGCGCGCAGATCCGGGTTCAGCTCCAGAGCGGCGGTCGCTTCCTGCACCCTCTCGATCACATCGGGCGGCAGAAGGTAGTCGTGCTCCCCCGCGAGCAGCAACTCCATGCCGTGATTGCCCACCACCAGCACTTCATCCAGGCCGAGCAGTCCGGCGGCGTCGGGCGCGGCTCTTCCCGAAACCGCCGCCACCAAGCGGTAGTGCTCGCTCAACCGGCGCACCAAGTCACGGGTGGCCTCGGAAACGAAGGTCTCGTCGGGCCGGGGACGGATGGGCGCGAGCACGCCGTCGACATCGAGGAAAATGCCCGCAGAAGCAGCGTGACCGATCACCTGATCGAAAATGCCAAAGCGATGTGGGCCGGGATTGCCGGACTGCTCATTCCGATTATCAGCCATTTTCCACCTCACGCTCGTCGTGTTCCCGCACCTGCCGGGCAACCTCATGGGGATCGCGCGTGGTCACCACGAACCCGGTGGTCTCTTCGAAGCCCCCAGGGACGTTGACCAGAGAACGGGGCACCACCTCCGCGTGCAGGTGGCCGACGGCCTCCCCACTGCGCAGCGCCACCACATAGGCGGGCACCCCCCCAAGAAGCGACTCGTAGCGGCGCACAGTCCAGGATAGCGCCTCGGCGAAGGTCCGCAGGTCGGGAAGCTCACCGAGGCGCGCGACCTCCTCGTCGGAGGCGATGACGAAGGTCAGATTGCGGCTGGGCGCCGGGTGCACCGCGACGCGCACGTCTCCGAAGCGCTTGACCAGCAGATGCGGGTCGCCAATGATGGCGCAAATGGGACACCCTCCCAGCGAACGACGTTCGCGGAGCGCACGGAACAACGGAGGGAAGTCCTCCTGATCCACCGAGAAGAACTGACTGTGAAAACACTCCAGAGACTGTCCGGACAGCGGATTCTTGCCCCCATTGATGAAAGGAACCGGCACCAGATCGCGGTAGTAAGACCACTTCTCGAGCACCTGCCAGGAGGCCAGCAGAGCCTCGAGCGCCGGGATGGGAAGGGCACGCTGTTCGCCGGAAGGATTCTGCTTGAGAATCCCGATATCCATGTCGTGGTACGGCGGAGGCAGAGTCAGCACGAAGCACTCCGCCGCGCTTCCCGGCTCGACCAGAATGGGAACGAAATTGAGGAAGGTGCGCACCAGGTAGGGCCGCCCCGGCAGGGTCGCCGGGGTAAAGTCACGCTTCCAATCCGGGTGCCTCGTGCGCATCAGGATGCGGATGGCTTCCCAGGGGTCAGGCTCTTGGCCGGAGGGAAGGGAGGCCTCGTACCGGGCGAGGGCCGCGAAGGATTCCCGCTCGGTTTCCACGTGGGGCCGCCCCACCTCCATCTCCCCGGGAGGTTCGCTCGTGAAGACGTCCTCGGGCTGGGCTTCGATGTAGAAAAGCGTGGGCGGCGTCTGGCCGGTGCAGAAAGGGCACTTGCCGGCACCGGTGGGCCGCTGCGACCTGCGCGGGTTGAGCAGGACCTCGTTTCCACGCAGAGGATCGAACAGCCGGACGTGCTCTCCGCTACGGATCTGCACGGGCAGATCGCGGCAGGCGCGGATGCGGGCATCGAGCTTTTCCACGAACGACTGATCTAGATTCATCGCGCGCTAGTATACCTAGGCGGGCTCGATTTCCTCTCGGCGAGAAGAAAGCGGGCGGCCCTTGCTCGACCTCTCGATGCAAACAACCGACAGTCAGAGGCTAGGCCGGGGAATCCTTCTTGCCATACCCCCGATCGCGTAACGCCGAGTCGATCTCCTCGAGGATGGCGGGATCGTCAATGGTGGATGGCGGCGCAACCGCCCGGCCGTCCGCGATCTTGCGCATGGTGCCGCGCAGGATTTTGCCGGAACGCGTCTTCGGCAGGCGGGAAACCACCAGCGCCGTCTTGAAAGAGGCCACGGCCCCCACCTCTTCCCGCACCATGCCCACGAGCTCCTTCTCCAGCCCGGCGGCATCCCGATCCACGCCGGACTTGAGCACGCATAGACCCAACGGTATCTGCCCCTTGAGGTCGTCCGCCACCCCCAGCACCGCGCACTCGGCCACGTCGGGGTGTTGGGCGATGACCTCTTCCATGCGACCCGTGGAAAGCCTGTGGCCCGCCACGTTGATGACGTCGTCCACCCGGCCCATGATGTAGATGTAGCCTTCCTCGTCGATGTAGCCCCCGTCCCCGGTGAAGTAGAAGCCGGGGAAGGCACTGACATACGACTCGACATACCGGATGTCGTCTTCCCACAGGGTCGGCAGGCAACCGGGAGGCAGCGGCAGCTTGATGCCCACGATCCCCTCTTGGCAAGGGGGCACGTCCTCGCCGGAGGGATCAAGAATCTGCACGTTGTAGCCCGGCACCGCCTTGGTCGGTGACCCGGGTTTGATCGGAAACGCCTCAATGCCCATGCAGTTGGCGGCGATCGGCCAGCCGCTCTCGGTTTGCCACCAGTGGTCAACCACCGGCACTCCCAGCAGGTCCGAAGCCCAGTGATAGGTATCCGGGTCCAGGCGCTCCCCCGCCAGGAAGAGGTAATCGAGGCTCGAGATGTCGTACCTCTCGAGGTGTTTGCCCTCGCTGTCCTCCTTCTTTATGGCGCGGATGGCCGTGGGCGCGGTGAACAGCACCCGTACTTTGTGATCCTGGATCACCCGCCAAAAGGCGCCGGCATCCGGGGTGCCCACCGGCTTGCCCTCGTAGAGCACCGTGGTGCACCCATAAAAAAGCGGTCCGTAGACGATGTACGAGTGACCCACCACCCAGCCGACGTCGGAGGCGGCCCAGTAGACATCGCCGGGCTGCACGTCGTAGACGTTCTTCATCGACCAGTGCAGCGCGACCGCGTGCCCGCCGTTGTCCCGCACCACGCCCTTGGGCTTGCCCGTCGTGCCCGAGGTGTAGAGGATGTAGAGGGGATCGGTGGCCTCGACCGTGGTGCAGCCCACTGAATCCGCACCCGCCATCGCAGACGCCCAATCGACGTCCCGTCGCTCGGTCATGGCCGCTTGGCACATGGGCCGTTGCAGGATCACGCAATGCTCAGGTTTGGATTCCGCCATGCCTATAGCCCGGTCGAGCAGGGGCTTGTACTCGATCACCCGCTGGCCCTCGACCCCGCAGGAGGCGGACACGATCACCTTGGGCTTGGCATCGTCCACCCGCACAGCGAGTTCGTGGGCGGCAAACCCGCCGAAAACCACGGAGTGCACGGCGCCCAACCGGGCGGTCGCGAGCATGGCGATCACCGCCTCGGGCACCATGGGCATGTAGATCACGACCCGGTCGCCCTTGGCCACGCCGAGCCCGGAGAGCACCCCGGCGAAACGGGCGACTTCGTCGGTCAACTCGCGGTAGGAGTAGCGCTTGACCTGGTCGGTCACCGGGCTGTCGTAGATTAAGGCCACCTGATCTCCGTGGCCGGCATCCACGTGGCGGTCCAGCGCGTTGTAGCAGGTGTTCAGCCGGGCGTCGGGGAACCAGCGGTAGAAGGGAGGATTGCGATCATCAAGGACGCGGGTCCAGTCGGCTTCCCAGTCGATGCCCTGCGCGGCTTCCCCCCAAAAGGTCTCCGGATCTTCAATTGACTGCCGGTAGACGTCCTCGTAGCGGTCCCCCATCTTGTGACTCCCTCGGTTTCATCAAGTGTGACGAATTCAAGTCCCGGAATCTTAAGAGCGGGTTGGAAGCCTTTCAACGAGAAGACGATTAACGGGCCGAATGGTAGGACCACCGGTCGCGGCTTCTCTACATAGAGGAGCGACAGGAAAGCGAGCAGCCAGAGGCCGTCCGCCATCGCCACGATCAGGCTGAGCTGCAGGTCGGCGGCTACGATCCGCGCGACCGAAGGGACATTCCGGCGGGCATCACCCCCGGGCTTGCCGCTCGCCGTTCAACTAAAGAAGGATTCGCGCGCTACCGGCTTCAGGAGCCGTCGCCGGTTCCAGAGACCCCCGAGGCCAGCGCCCGGCGCCAACGTGCGGCGGCGTCCTCCAGTTCCCCGGCGAGCGGTGCCGCCACCTGGCCGGTCACGAGCACATCCTGATCGCGATAGTCGATCTGCACCGATCCCCGCTCCCGCACCCGGGAGAGCAACGAGCCGGCAGTGTAGGGAATGGCCGCCTCCACCTCGACCCACATTTCGGACAAGGTCGCGGCCAGTTCTTCTCTCAGCCGGTCGAGGCCGCGGCTCTGCCGGGCGGCCACCGCCACCACGTGGCTATCGTCGCGGGGCGGCCGGAAGGGGTGATCCATCTCGGCTTCGACCAGGTCGATCTTGTTGTAGACCACCACTTTGGGCTTGTGGCCGGCCCCGAGCTCATCCAGCACGTCGCGCACGGTGCTCCGGTGCTCCTTGGCCAGCGGGTCCGAGGCATCGACCACCTCGATTAAGAGGTCGGCCCGAGTGACTTCTTCCAAGGTCGCCCGGAAGGCCTCCACCAGCTGGTGCGGGAGCTTGTGGATGAAGCCCACGGTGTCAGTCAGGATCAGGGTCTGCCCGTCGCCCAGACTCACCTTGCGGCTGGTGGGGTCCAAGGTGGCAAAGAGCATGTCCTCGGCTCCGACCACAGCCTCTCCCACGAGCGAGTTGAGCAAAGTCGATTTGCCCGCGTTGGTGTAGCCGACGATGGCCGCGGTGGGAAGGCGGGCCTTCTCCCGGCTGCGGGCTGCGGTTTCCCGGCGAATCCGCACTTCTTCCACGCGTTCGCGCATCTTCCTGATGCGATCGCGGATGATGCGGCGGTCGGTCTCCAGCTGCGTCTCCCCGGGACCCCGGGTGCCAATGCCGCCACCGGTGCGGGAAAGGTGCTCCCACAACCGGGTCAGCCGGGGCAGTTGATACTCGAGTTGGGCCAGTTCCACCTGCAGCCGGCCCTCGTGAGTGCGGGCGCGCTGGGCGAAGATGTCCAGGATCAGCCCGCTGCGATCGAGCACCTTGACTTTTGTGATGGTCTCCAGCGCCCGCTGCTGTTTGGGCGACAGCTCATCGTCGGAGATCAGCAGAGTGAAGCCGGTGCGCGACTTCCATTCCTTGAGCTCTTCGGCTTTGCCCTTGCCCAGGTAGTAGTTGGGGTGGACGGTCTGCCGCTTTTGCGCGAACGAACCGACCACCTCGGCTCCGGCCGTGGTGGCCAGCGAAGCGAGTTCCTCCAGGGACTCCTCGGCCGACCAACGCGGGTCGTCCCCGGTGTCCACCGCGATCAGCAGAGCCTTCTCGGCCGGTTGGGCCGATTCGATGTATTCCTTCGTCACCTGTGAGCTCCTCGCCCGGGTCCCTTCGCGCCACCGGCAGCATTCCCCAAATTACTCCGAGTCCCGCTTGAGGCTCTGCAGGTAGACCGAGCCCGGGCCGGTCAGCTTGGTCATGAATAGACCTTCTCCACCGAATAGGATACGCCGGGCGCCGCTTACGCGCTTGATGTCGTAGTCCAGTTCTTCGGAGAAGGCGGCTAGATTGCCCGTGCTCACCAGAACCGACTCACCCTCACGGAGTTGCTGCCGATGGAAGTCTCCGCTGCCGTGAACCAGTACGCTGCCCTTGCCCTGGATCTTTTGCAGGAAGAGTCCGGCTCCGCCGAAGAGAGCCGCGCCCGCCCGCTTCGCCACCGTGACGTCGATCTGGATCTCGGGGCCCCAGGCTGCCAAGAACGAGCCTCTCGTGGTAACCACCGGTCCGTCGGCGAGGTCCCATTCGAGGATGTGGCCCGGTCGATTAGAAGCGAGGAGCACCTCCTGCCCGAGCCCGTCCGTCGTGATGTGGGCAAGCGCCACCCCCTCTCCCGAGAGCGAACGCCGCACGACGCCCTCGAGTCCCCCGGGAATGCGCAGCACCCATTGCACCCCAGCGGTGTGCGCCATGATCGAGCCTTTGCTGGCCCACACCCTCTCGCCCGGAGAGAGTTCGAGGCGCGCGGTTTGGGCTATCTCTCCCCTGATGGTAAACCGGGTTGCGCTCCCGGTTACTGTCTGGCCGGCTTCACCGACTACTTCGCCATCTTCGAAGGAGGTGCCGGCCCCGTGTTCCTCCGCCATTATTCCGACATGGGGGTTTCGTCTTGCTCCAGCTTGGCCTCCAGCGTGATCTCCACGTTTCCCCAGAGCGCCTTGGAAACCGGGCAGCCCTCTTTGGCTGCCTGCGCGGCCTTCTCGAACTCAGCCTGGTCAACGCCGGGAACCACTCCGCGCACGGTGAGATCCATGGAGGTCATTTTGAGACCGGCTTCAGTGTCATCCAGCGTGGCGACGGCGTCGACATCGAGTCTCTCCGGTGGAGTCCCCGCCTCGTCGAGCTCGTTCGAGAGCTGCATGCTATAGCAACTGGCATGCGCCGCCGCGATCAGTTCCTCGGGACTGGTCATGCCGTCCGAACGCTCCGTCCGCGAGGCCCAGGTAACGTCGAAATCCTGAAATGCGCCGCTGGCGCCGGTTATCTTTCCTTTACCGCGGGAGAGGTTGCCCTCCCACGTGGCATGAGCCCTGCGTTCCGCGATCGCCATGTCGTCCTCCTCGTTAGTGATTTTGCCCCTCTACCCGCGTCGTCCGCAGACTAACGCGGCCGCCCTTTCGGCTCTGTCCACCTCGGCGCGTAGACTAAAACCATGAACCCACCACCCGGCCAACAGCCATGAGCGACGCACCCAAGAACGCTTCCCCCAACATCGCGAAAATGGCCGCAGGAAGTGCGGCGGGCGAGAGCCTGGCCGTGCCCCGGTTCGAAGTTGCGCTGGTTTGCGCCAACGGGCATGCGAGACCGCCAAGCGCCTGATACTCGGGCCCTGAACCCGAACCTTACGCCGCCTCCACGGGCGCAGGCACCGGGTGCCCGCCGGTCTCCCCGTACTCCTCGAAACCGGGGAGCACCCGCCGGAGAAACTCTCCGGTATGGCTATCGGGATGCGCGGCTACCTCTTCGGGCGAGCCCGCCGCGAGCACTCGGCCACCGCCGGCGCCGCCTTCGGGTCCCAGATCGATCAGCCAGTCGGCCGACTTGATCACGTCCAAGTTGTGTTCGATTACCAGGACGGTATTGCCGGCGTCCACCAGGCGTTGGAGGACCTCGAGCAGCTTCTCGATGTCGGCGAAGTGCAGACCGGTGGTCGGCTCGTCCAGAATGTAGAGCGTGTCGCCCGTGGCGATCTTGGAGAGCTCGGTGGCCAGCTTGACCCGCTGAGCCTCTCCCCCCGAGAGGGTGGTCGAGGGCTGGCCCAGCTTGATGTAATCCAAGCCCACGTCGTTCAGGGTCTGTAGCCGCCGGGCGATCTTGGGCTGGTTCTCGAAGAAGCCGACGGCCTCCTCGACGCTCATGTCCAGCACCTCGGCGATGTTCTTGCCCTTGAAACGCACCTCCAGGGTCTCCCGGTTGTAACGCTTGCCGTGACAAACCTCGCAGGGCACGTAGACGTCGGGCAGGAAGTGCATCTCTATCTTCAGGGTGCCGTCTCCGCGGCAGGCCTCGCAGCGGCCCCCTTTGACGTTGAAGCTGAACCGGCCGGGCTTGTAGCCGCGCACCCGGGCTTCCTTGGTCTGGGCGAAAAGCTGCCGGATGTGATCGAACACCCCGGTGTAGGTGGCGGGGTTGGAGCGAGGCGTGCGGCCGATGGGCGACTGATCGATGTCGATGACTTTGTCGAACACCTCGATGCCCTCGACCTCGCGATGCGCGCCCGGGCGGATCCCACTGCGCTGCAGGCGTGCGGCCAGACCCTTGTAGATCACCTCGTTCACCAGGGTCGATTTCCCGGAACCCGACACCCCGGTGACGCAGGTGAACTTGCCCACCGGCACTTCCACATCGATATTCTTCAGGTTGTGCTGGCTGGCACCGCGTACGGTGAAGTATCCCCGGCCCTTGCGCCGCGTGGCGGGAACAGGAATGGTGCGTTCGCGGGAGAGGAACTGCCCGGTGACCGAACGGGGCTCTGCCATCACCTCCGCCGGCGGTCCGCTGACGACCACCTCTCCCCCGTGCTCACCTGCGCCCGGCCCCATGTCCACGATATGGTCGGCGGCGAACATGGTCTCCTCGTCGTGCTCCACCACGATGACCGTGTTGCCCAGATCGCGCAGCCGCAAAAGGGTCCTGATCAACCGTTGATTGTCCCGCTGGTGCAGGCCGATGGAGGGCTCATCCAGGATGTAGAGCACGCCCACCAGGCTGGAGCCGATTTGGGTGGCCAGGCGAATGCGTTGGGCCTCTCCCCCGGAGAGCGTGCCCGCGCTCCGCGAGAGCGAAAGATAGCCCACGCCGACCGACTGTAGAAATCCCAGGCGTTCCCGGATCTCTTTGAGGATGCGGGCGCCGATCAGCTGATCGCGCTCGGAGAGATCCAGCTCATCCAGAAAGGCGAGCAGGTCACTAACCGAGAGCAGGGTCATCTCATAGATGCTGCGGCCGCCGACGGTCACCGCCAGGCTCTCGGGCCGGAGGCGGGCGCCCTCACATTTCGGACAGGGAATCTCGGCCATGTACTCCTCGACCTTGCCCCGTACATAGTCCGAGTCGGTCTCGCGGTACCGGCGATCGAGCCAGCCCACGATGCCCTCGAAACGGGTCATGTAGCTGCGTTTGCGACCGTAGCGGTTCCGGTAGTTGACGTACAGACGCTCGCCCTCGAGGCCGTGCAAATAGGCCCGTTCCACCGCCTCGGGCAACTCCTTCCAAGGAGTGTCGATGTCGATCTCGAATCGGTCGGCCACCCCCTGGAGCACCTGGTCGTAATACTCAGAGCTCGACCCGTTCCAGGGCAGGATCACCCCGCCTGCCACCGACAGCTCCGGATCGCCGATCACCAGTTCGGGATCGATCTCCTGGCGAAAGCCGAGGCCGCTGCAGGCGGTGCAGGCGCCGTGCGGTGAGTTAAAGGAGAAGATCCGGGGCTCGATCTCGGGAAGGCTCACGCCGTGTTCGGGGC
>Ga0075525_10000098_pt1 | contig 33475 bp, 29 predicted proteins | sample NGEPertwo_FD_74795 | JGI IMG/M metagenome (GOLD analysis project Ga0075525, IMG submission 74795) | Arctic peat soil microbial communities from the Barrow Environmental Observatory site, Barrow, Alaska, USA - NGEE Permafrost154B-two | ecosystem: Environmental > Terrestrial > Soil > Wetlands >...
CCCGCCAAATGCGCCGTCCTTGGCGCAGTGGCGGCAGCGCACGTCCATGTGCGCTGCCCGTATCTAGGGTGGGGAGCTTTAACGGAAGTTTACTAATATGCTTACGTAAAGACGTCGCGCTAGTGTCACACAAGTCCCGGGTCGAGAACGGAGAACTGAAGATGGAGAACGGAACGAGATAAGACCTGGTTTTCCGTCAAATATGCTATCGGCTGGACACGGACGTCCCAGTGTTACGGGAACCAATGATTGCGGGAGGGCAATACGAGCCTCCTCTGCTAAAGGTTGTATTAGTAGTGTAGAATTATCTACAATACGTAATACAACCTTTTAAATGCGAACTAATATATTTTCTTTGCTTTATTGTAGATAATCTTTTATAGTATGAAGTAGGAGGGGGATTGCAATGTCTTTTTCGTTTAATCCATTATGGAAAATGTTAATTGATAAAAATATGACCCGCGAAGATTTAAGAAAAGAGCTTAATCTTTCACCTTCAACAATGGCTAAAATGAGCAAAGGGGAATTCGTGTCTTTAGAAGTAATACACCGTATCTGCGCAGCGCTGGACAGTCAACCAGGCGGTCTGCTCGAATATATTCCAAACGAAAATAAAAGAGTATTGGAGGACGTGCACCATGATGAAAAAAAGCTTTAAAGTCATCCTAGAGTGGGACGAAGAAACTAAAGTTTATGTAGTGACAGTGCCCAGCCTTCCGGGTTGTGTAACGCAGGGATCCGATCGTAAAGAAGCCCTGGAAAGAATTCAGGAAGCAATAGAGGGACATATCGAAGCCTTGAGCATGATAGGCAAACCAGCACCTAACAGGGATGTAGAGTTTACTGAAGTTCAAGTGCACGTATCGTGAGCAGGCTTCCGAGAATCACTGGCAAAGTATTGGTTGCTGCCTTACAAAAGATGGAATTTGTGATCATTAGAATAAAAGGCAGTCATCATCACATGCACAAAACTGGCAGTAATTTGGTGACTGTACCCGTTCACGGGGGAGAAATACTCAGTTCAATGGTCATCAAGAGTGTTTTAAAACAAGCTGGTCTAGAGGTAGATGATCTAATAAAATTTTTATAGACGAAAGGCGATACCGTAATGATGTCACCTTAAAATGAGGTGAAAATTGGATAATCCCTAGTTTGGGGCACCTCATCATGAGGTTAAGGTAGTAGTGAAAGATCCCATTTCAAGTCCCGCTCAGGTTGTTTATACACGCTATTACTGAAAGTTATGGTAATGGGATAAAATAAGATAAGATTAAGAATATAATATTGAGATAATAATTATTAGTATGCATAGGGGAGTGACTTCACAGGTGGTTTCAACAACATCAAAAGAATTCAAGTCTGGTTTTGTATCGGTGATTGGAAGGCCTAATTCAGGAAAATCGACGTTACTTAATCATTTGCTTGGACAAAAAGTATTAATTATGTCAGATAAACCCCAGACCACTAGAAATCGTATTCAGTGCATTTTGACGGAAGATAGGGGACAAGTTGTCTTCCTGGATACTCCAGGAATTCATAAGCCCAGACATAAGTTGGGTGAATACATGGTGGGAAAAGCGAAGGAGTCCATGCGCGATGTGGACGTTATCCTTTATATGGTGGATCTTACCGCCGAATTTGGCCCGGGAGAAGAGTATATTATTGAGATGCTAAAACATGCTAAGGGCCCGTGTGTCCTTGTCTTTAACAAGCTCGATCTACTTGTCTCTAAGGATATGTTGATGCACAAGATTCAGAAGTATTCTGCGCTGGTTGATTTTGCAGCCGTTGTTCCTATTTCGGCTAAAACAGGGGAAAATACGGATGAACTGTTAAATGTTATTTTTTCTTACCTGGCTAAAGGACCTCTATATTATCCCGAGGATGAAGTGACGGATCAGCCGGAACGCTTTATCATGGCAGAATTGATTCGGGAAAAAGTGCTTCAGCTAACTCACGATGAAATCCCTCATTCAATTGCTGTTGTCATTGAAGAGGTTGAAGAAAAAAAGACCTTGGTTAAAGTCCGAGCGTTAATTGTGGTTGAACGTGACTCGCAAAAAGGAATTGTGATCGGTGCGGGTGGAAAACAACTCAAAGAGATTAGCAGCTTGGCTCGTCTGGACATTGAGGCTTTGCTAGGTAGCAAGGTGTTCTTGGAAGTTTGGGTTAAAGTTAAGAAAGATTGGCGTAATCGCCCGGATAGCCTACGTAATTACGGGTATGGAAGGGAGCGGGAGTAAGATGAAGATTGCAGGTATGACTGACCATACGTTATTAAAGCCCCAAGCCACGGAAAAAGACATCGTGTCACTTTGTCATGAGGCTCAACAGAATAAGTTCGCCACCGTTTGTGTGAACCCAACGTATGTAAAAACGGCGGCAAAGGTATTACACGGTACAGGAATTGGTGTTGCAGCTGTAGTGGGTTTCCCGTTAGGTGCGACCTTTACGGAAATTAAGGTGCAAGAGGTCTTCATGGTAAAAGCCCATGGTGGTAAAGAAGTTGATATGGTCATTAATATTGGCTCGGCGAAATCCGGAAATTGGGAGGCCGTGGAGCAAGACATCGTTCGGGTGGTTGAAGCCGCTCATGGTTGCGGATTACTGATCAAAGTTATTATTGAAACTTGTTTGCTGACCGAAGAGGAGAAAAAAACAGTGGCTGGAATCGTCAAACGTGCGGGAGCAGATTACATCAAAACCTCAACGGGCTTTGCCGGGGGCGGAGCGACGGTAGAGGATGTGCGTCATCTCAAAGCCTGGGTTGGGAAGGACGTTAAGGTCAAGGCGTCCGGAGGAATCAGGACTAGGGAGTTTGCCCTGGAGTTAATTGAGGCTGGGGCGGAACGGCTTGGGACTAGTGCGATACTTTAGGTCAGATAACGTTTAGCGATGATAGCAGAGGGACTTGTGGGACACAACGCTCTTCATCCTACGACACAGAGCAAACTAACCGTGTAAGCTCCTAAAGGGGGTGCGGGGTTCCCGCCAATTCGCCATCCTTGGCTCAGTTGGCGGCTTCGCACGTCCTGTGCTCAGCCCCGTATCTGGGGTCGCTTACACGGAAGTTTGCTAATCTGCTTTCGTAAAGACGATCGCTTTTGTGTCACACTGCGTCCCAGGCTTCGGGGCTTGCAGACGAGACAGCGACCTTCAAGTATGCGTAGAGGGCGTTGAGAGGCGTGTTCCGCGCTCTGGGTCTCGATCGGCACCATCAGGTGCAAACGGCCGGCGTCTGAAGCTGGGAGCGACGGAGACTGGCTCTTCTGGTATTCGTCGTCTTTTCCAGCCCAGGAGGGTCCGCGATCACACGGCGAGAAGCCTTTGCGGTCATCGTAGCCAAACTCGGCTTTAACCCGCTTTCATCGGTAGGGCGGGGAACAGGACGTTCCCCGCCGGCCCTGAGACAAGGATGTCGAATTGGCCGGGTACCCTACTCTCCTGCATCACGGGTTAAAGCCTTAGTTTGGCACGACGACCGCATGGTTGAACAAGTGTCTCGCGGTACCCTCCCACGAGGTAAGCAAAACCAAGGACGTGTCTCGCGACTCGATGCATACTGTGATTACATATTACAAAGAATAGTAAGAGAAAGGGTGAGGGCGTGGCCGTTTATCATGCGGACGCGTTAGTGATCCGTAGTCGAGAAATGGGAGAGTCGGATCGGGTGCTCACTCTTTTTTCTCGTGAATTGGGGAAGCTGCAGGCGGTGGCAAAAGGGGTGCGTAAACCTAAAAGTCGTCAAAGGGCTGGAGCGCAGTTGTTTACGTATGCGGATTATCTAATTCATAAGGGGAAAACTTTGGATACGGTCAGTCAGTGTAGCCCTAGGGAAAGCTTCCCGCATCTTTGGTATGATCTTGACCGGTCTTTTGCGGCGACGGGCATCGCAGAATTATTGGATATTTCGACGATTCCAGCCCAGCCTAATGGGGAACTTTTTGGATTAACGTTGACGTGCTTATTCCTGATAGAACAGTTTGACCCTCCCCTTGTGCTCTGCGCTTATGCCTTGCGGTCGATGACGTTGTTAGGGTATCGTCCGCGTTTGGGAGAATGTGCTGAGTGTGGGGTTGAAATTAGTGGCGATCGTCAGTTCTTTAGTTCAGAGGCGGGTGGTACGGTTTGTGGAAATTGTCGGAATATTTATTCTGGGCAATGGATTAAGGCTGGAAGTGTCGCGTTCATGCGTCAATTGATTCGGGCAGATATTACAAAGATCGATCGTTTGCGGTGGAATGCCTGGATGCAGAAAGAAATTTTGGAGACTTTGCGGATTTTCGTAGAACATAAATTTGAGCGACCCCTCAAAGCATGGAGGATGGGAAGCTTAGGTGTATGAAGAAATAACAAGACTCACATACTAATACACTATCGTGCTATTTCCTGGAAGGCCGACAACTGATGACGTAGGACGACACAAGAACGGAAAGGATGGCAAAGAAAATGAGTGATGGGATATGGACTGAACTTGAAAAGTTGGATGTGTTACGTAAACGTATGGGTTTAAGTTATGAAGAGGCTCGTACGGCCTTAAACCTGGCTCAGGGCGATGTCCTGAAGGCGTTAGACGAGCTTGAGGAGGCAGGAGAGGAAGTCGGCCCGAATTTTGGATTTCTCCATCAACAGCAGGGACTATGGGAGAACGCTAAATCGACCATCACAGCGTTTGGTCACAGCACGATCAGCCTTAAGAGATATGAAAGCACGATTGCCAGCCTTTCAGCGCCTTTAGGCTTGGCCCTGGCGTACACGATCTGGAGGAAGCCAGGCTTACGTCTTTTAGGACTTGTTGGCGCGGTAGGTGCAGCGATGAATGATTTTGAACTAGAAGTGGCTAACAAAGAGGATAAATCCTATGATGACCATGTGTATAACTTTGTTACCGATAAGAAATATTAAGGAAATTGCTCAAAGGCATTAAGAAAGAAATGGTCAGTCGGTTTCTTCAGAAAACCGGTTTGACACACCTCCTTTCTCCGCATATAATTAGTTCAGCGCATGATAAAATGAATGTGAACTGTGCGATGATGAGAAGAAAGTCTGCGAAGCCTCTCTTTTAGCGATTTCGGGTGGGTGGAAGCCGAATGGGAGTAGCGGATGGGGTAGCTCTGAGCCTACGTAACGAAGAGGGCCCTTAGGGGTCAAACAGGGTGGAACCGCGAGAACAAGCTCTCGTCCCTGTAGCTTAAATGCTACGGGGGTGAGGGCTTTTTAGTTCGATTTTATTCAATGTTCCCTTCTCCCACCTTGCCCAGCGCAATAATAAATATAGCGCAATAATAGATATAGGAGGTTACTGAAATGAAGTTTCAAGACATGATCCTGACCCTCAATAATTTTTGGGGAGAACAAGGGTGTATTATTGCTCAACCTTATGACGTGGAAAAAGGGGCAGGAACGATGAACCCTGCGACCTTTCTGCGTGCACTGGGACCGGAACCGTGGAATGTGGCTTATGTTGAGCCTTGTCGCCGGCCAACCGATGGACGGTATGGGGAAAATCCGAATCGTTTACAACACTATTTTCAGTATCAAGTCATTCTTAAACCCTCCCCGGACAATGTCCAAGAACTTTACCTCGAGAGTTTGGAACTAATAGGGATTAATCCGCGAGAGCATGATATCCGTTTCGTTGAAGACAACTGGGAGGCTCCAACTTTGGGGGCGTGGGGACTTGGCTGGGAAGTCTGGTTAGATGGCATGGAAGTGAGTCAGTTTACATATTTTCAACAGTGCGGGGGTATTGACTGCAAACCAGTCTGCTCAGAGATTACTTATGGCCTTGAGCGACTGGCAACGTCGATTCAGAATAAAGACAGCGTGTATGATATTGAGTGGGTCGGTGACACCACCTATGGCGATATTTATCTTCAAGATGAAATTGATTATTCGACGTACAATTTTGAAGTGGCGGATGTTGAAGCGTTACAAACCTGGTTTGATATGTATGAGCGTGAGGCGAAGCGGGTTGTGGAAAAAGGTTTGGTACTTCCGGCCTATGACTATGTTTTGAAGTGCTCTCATTCGTTTAACCTTCTTGACGCTCGAGGCGCAATCAGTGTCACAGAACGGACCAACTATATTGCCCGGGTGCGGGTACTGGCTCGTTTGTGCGCTCAGGCCTATGTGGAACAACGAGAAAAATTAGGATTCCCGTTATTAAAGACTCATTCAGTGAGTCAATCAGTGAAGGAGGTGGAGTAAGATGGCGAATGATTTTTTGCTGGAAATAGGAACGGAAGAGATCCCTGCTAAATTCTCCACTGTAGCCATGACTCAGTTAGAGGAACAAGCGCGCAAACGATTGACCGAATTGCGCTTACCGTTTGCGGACATGAAAATCTTTGCAACGCCTCGCCGTTTGGCACTTCTTGTGACGAGTCTTGAGGAAATGCAAGAAGATCTATCTGTGGAAGTCAAGGGACCGGCTGTGAAAGCAGCCTATGATGCCAAGGGGGCACCAACGAAGGCGGTCCAGGGCTTTGCAAGAGGGCAGGGCGTGTCAGTTGAGGACCTTTTTGTTCAAGAACTTAAAGGCGTGCCTTATGTCTATGCTCGCAAGTCAGAAACTGGGCTTGAAACCAAGGCGCTTTTGCCTCAGTTAGCAAAGGATCTGATCAATGGCCTGCGTTTTCCGAAACCGATGCGCTGGGCAGACCTTGACTTCCATTTCGCTCGACCGATTCGTTGGATCGTCGCACTTTATGGAACGGACGTGGTACCGTTTGAGTTCGTCGGGCTACAGTCTGGACGCGCCTCCCGAGGACACCGTACTCTGGCAACAGACGTCGTGTTGCTCGCAAGACCTTCGGATTATAGCGAAGCCTTACGTGGGGCCTTTGTCATGGCTGATCCTGAGGAACGAAGGGCAGATATCGAAGCCCAAATCAAAGTCTTGGCGGAAAGCGTCGGTGGCCAAGTGCCTGAAGATGTTGAACTTTTGGGAGAAGTCATCCACCTTGTCGAATTTCCCACAGCTTTACTGGGCGAAGTGGCGCCCGAGTACATGGTCTTGCCGGAGTCGGTGATCACGACGCCGATGCGAGAGCATCAACGGTATTTCCCAGTCCGTGCCGCTGACGGAAAACTTATGCCTTACTTTATTACGGTGCGTAACGGCAATTCCTTCGCCCTAGACACAGTAAAAGCCGGTAATGAAAAAGTACTGAAAGCTCGTTTGGAAGACGCAGCCTTTTATTATAGGGAAGATCAAAAGGTTCCCCTGGCAGCGTTGGTACCTAAGTTAGGGAAAATTGTGTATCATGAAAAATTGGGTTCAGTACAACAACGAGTTGAGCGCCTGCGTGGGCTAGCGCGGTTCATGGCAAATAAGCTTAAATTAGGGAAAGCCCAACAAGCGGCCATTGACAGAACGGCGCTCTTGGCAAAAGCGGACCTGGTCACTCTGATGGTCAGTGATTTCCCAGAGCTGCAAGGCATCATGGGCGCGGATTACGCAAGAGCCAGCGGAGAGAAACCTGAAGTTTGTCAGGGGATCCTGGAACACTATCAACCTCGCTTTGCAGGGGATGCTTTGCCGGGGTCTGATCCAGGACGCGTGGTGAGTCTTGCAGATAAGCTGGAGGCTATTGTGGGGGCGTTCAGCATTGGAATTCAACCTACGGGGTCGCAGGACCCCTATGCCCTACGACGTCAAGCACAAGGGATTGTCGCGATCCTCATAGAATCTAAGTGGAACCTTTCCCTAACCGAGCTGTTCCAGGAGTCCTACCGAGCGCTGAGTGAGCAGGGGACGTCTCCTTTGCCGATTGAGGAAATATTGCCGCTGCTACAGGATTTCTTTCAACAACGTTTGCGGTTTGTGCTGTTGGAACAGGGGCTACGTTATGATACCGTGGACGCCGCCTTGGCGAACGGAAGCGATGACCTTAACCTGGCTGTGAAACGAGCCCAGGTACTTTCCGAAAAAAGGCAGGAAGACTCTTTTATTCCCTATGTGCAAGCCTATATCCGTTGCTTTAACCTCACTAAGAAGGAAGCACTTCAAGCCATCGATTTATCGCTGTTGGAGGATCCGACAGAAATAGCCCTTGAGAATGCCATATCGTTGAGGATAGCCCGTTTTGAGCAAACGCTGGCAAACGGGAATTATGTGATGGCCTATAGTTTAGCAGAGGAACTTGTGCCCCGCATTGAAGCCCTCTTCCAAGCAGTGATGATTATGGTGGAAGATGAGCCTTTGAAACGTAACCGTCTGGCTTTACTGGGACAGTGTGTGGTCATGCTGGGGTGCTTAGGCGATCTGAGCGTTTTGGCATAATCTAGGTACAAGGGTTCGTGGTTTATAGTTTTAACTACGAACTTCGAACCCTTATATTAAAATAAACCCTTAAAAATTTTAATTTATGCTCATTATATAGTTAAAATATTATATATTATGATATAATCGATCATGTAATAGCTCATTAGTATGTCACATTGGGTTGAGAAGAAACATGAAGAGGTGAAAAGGGTTGGAATGGACGGACCGTCAACAGCGAATTGTGAAGATCGTGAAAGACTCAGAATGCATCACGGGTGAAAAGATTGCGGCCAAGCTTGGTTTGACTAGGGCCACTCTCCGCCCGGATTTAACGATTTTGACGATGTTCGGAGTTCTAGAGGCCAAGCCACGCGTTGGGTATTCGTATCTAGAAAATACTAGACCTTCCCCCATCATGGAACGCTTACTTCAGCTTAGGGTTTGCTCCAATAAGTCCATGCCGGTTACCGTACTAGAAAACGCGAGTATTTATGAAGCAACGGTGGCCATGTTCACGCAAAATGTAGGAAGTCTGACGGTTGTCGGGACAGATCGACATCTTCTAGGAATGATTTCACGCAAAGATATAATGAAAGCCTCTTTAGGAAAAATTGACCTTCAACAAGTTCCCGTCGGCGTTATTATGACACGCATGCCTAATATCTATATGACCACGCTGGATGAGCCGGTCTATAGTGCCGCCAAAAAACTTGTACAACATGCGGTTGACAGTTTACCCGTGGTAGAACAGTATGTGGACGAGAACGGGGATGAATGCTATGAGGTTGTGGGTCGCTTCACGAAGACGAATGTTACAAAGCTCTTTGTGGAGTTTGCGGACGCCAGGTTGTAACTCGTGGTTGGATGTGACTGAGAACAATCTGAAAACGGGTAGTCAGAGGGCGGAAACATAGGACCGAGAATAAATACATACATAGTGGGAAATCGGAAATAATCGAAAATCGGGTAGGACGTCGAATAAATTCGGAGGTGTATGAACGCGTGACGACCCAAAACACAGTGATTTATGTCATTTCAGATGCCCTGGGAGAAACAGCTGAGTTTGTAAGCCGGGCGGCGGCGGCACAATTTCTGGGCGTAAAGACCCGAATTCGTCGAGTTCCTTACGTGCGGGATGAAATGCACCTGGAAGATATTATGGAAGAAGCCGTGGCTGATCAGGCCGTCTTAGTTTATACGTTAGTACTGAGAGATCTTCGGGATTATTTGGAGAAAAAAGCGTTGGAGAAAGGGCTTAGAACGGTTGATATCTTAGGCCCTTTAATTGGTGCGCTAGCCAGCCAAACTGGGCTGGAACCGACTCATATTCCGAACATTATTCACCGCTTGGATGAACAGTATTTCCGTAAAGTGGAGGCCGTGGAGTTTGCTGTTAAATATGACGACGGCAAAGATGCTCGCGGGGTCCTATATGCCGACGTTGTTTTGATTGGGGTCTCGCGAACCTCGAAAACTCCCCTCAGCATGTACTTAGCCCATAAAGGCATTAAAGCGGCAAATGTTCCACTGGTTCCCGAAGTCGAGCCCCCGGAAGAACTGTTTCATATTTCTCCGAGGAAAGTCATCGGCTTAACACTACGACCTGAATTGCTCAACTCGATTCGGACAGAACGCTTAAAAACCTTAGGGCTGGGCGCCGGTTCGGATTATGCTAAATTAGATCGCATTATGCAAGAGCTTGAGTATGGTCGAAGTATCATGAGGCGTATTGGTTGCCCAATCATCGACGCCACGGGCAAAGCGGTTGAGGAGACCGCAAGCATCGTGCTAGAATTATTATTTAAGGAGGAAAGACATGACTAAAAAGTATGTTTATTTATTCCAAGAAGGTAAGGCTTCCATGCGCGATTTATTGGGTGGAAAAGGCGCAAATTTGTGTGAGATGACCAATATCGGTTTGCCGGTGCCTCCGGGCTTTACTATTACCACGGAAGCGTGTAATAGATACACCGAGGGCGATAATTTCCCAGAGGAGATTTGGGATGAAGTTTGGCCGGCTTTAGCGAAGCTTGAGGAGGCCACGGATAAACGCTTAGGTGATGGCTTGAATCCGCTGCTCGTTTCTGTGCGGTCGGGCGCTAAGTTCTCGATGCCGGGCATGATGGATACGGTTCTTAACTTGGGATTAAATGACGATACGGTGGAAGCCGTGGCGGCGAACACGCATAACGAACGTTTCGCCTGGGACTGTTATCGACGTTTCGTTCAAATGTTCGGGGATGTCGTCTTAGAAGTGGAACATTACGAATTTGAACATATTTTAGAAATAGCCAAAGAGAAACAAGGGGTCCAAGTTGACTCTGAGCTGTCACCAGAAAGCCTCAAATGGATGGTCAAAGAGTACAAGAAGAAGATTGAACGTAAGACTGGCAAACCGTTTCCCATGGATCCCAGAGAGCAATTAAAGCTTGCGGTTTTAGCGGTATTCAGATCTTGGAATAATGATCGTGCGAAATTCTATCGTAGAATCAATCATATTCCGGATGAGATCGGTACGGCCGTGAATGTTCAATCGATGGTCTTTGGTAATATGGGGTCCGACTCAGGAACGGGTGTGGCCTTTACTCGTAACCCATCGACGGGGGAAAGTGCTCTCTACGGCGAGTATCTTATGAATGCTCAAGGCGAAGATGTGGTGGCCGGTATCCGCACTCCAAATCCCATTGCCACCTTGGAAACGGAAAACTTGGCAGTCTACAATCAGTTTGTGGATATTTATAAGCACTTAGAGTCCCATTATCGAGATATGCAAGATATTGAATTCACCATTGAGCGTGGAAAACTTTATATTCTCCAAACTCGCAATGGTAAACGAACGGCCTCAGCGGCAATCCGTGTGGCGGTTGAACTTTTCCATGAGGGCTTAATTACGAAAGAAGAAGCCGTCATGAGAATTGAACCGGATCAACTGGAACACTTATTACATCGCAGTATGGATACGACGGCTAAGATTCAAGTTTTGGCGAAAGGGCTTCCTGCGTCACCGGGGGCTGCTTCGGGAAGAATTGTCTTTAGTGCGGAAGAAGCAGAACACCTGGGAAATGTGGGAGAGAAAGTGATTTTAGTTCGTACCGAAACCACACCCGATGATATCCGCGGTATTTTGGCAGCTCAGGGCATCTTAACGAGTCGTGGCGGTATGACAAGTCATGCAGCCGTTGTCTCCCGTCATATGGGCAAACCGGCCGTCTGTGGGTGTGATGCCTTAAAAATCGACTATGCTAAAGGCTTAATGGCGATTGACGGGATTGAGTATCTTCAAGGAACCATCCTTTCCATCGACGGATCAACCGGTCGGGTTATCAAAGGCGAAGTGTCTATGGTCGATCCGGAAATGAGTGAAGGCTTTAAAGAGTTCTTGGGCTGGGCAGATGAAATTGCTCGACTGAGTGTGATGGCGAATGCCGATAGCCCTACTGAAGCGACGAACGCCCGGGATTATGGCGCTGTAGGGATTGGGTTGACTCGAACTGAGCATATGTTTATGGACCCGGAACGGATCCCCATTGTTCAAGATATGATCCTTGCGCAAACCCTCGAGGAACGCGAAGTCGCTTTGACCAAGCTTTTGCCTATGCAGGAAGAAGACTTCTATGGTATTTTAAAGGCGATGCAGGGACTGCCTGTGATTATACGCCTGCTGGATCCGCCACTTCACGAGTTCCTTCCCCATTCAGAGGAACTGGTTATTGAGATTACGAAACTTAGAATCAATAAAAACGATCCGGCTAGCTTAGCTAAGAAAGAGGTTCTGCTCAGCAAAGTGCGAGCCTTATCAGAGCTTAACCCGATGCTCGGACACCGTGGTTGTCGTCTGGGAGTGTCCTACCCTGAAATCACGGTCATGCAAGCCCGGGCTATTTTCCAGGCTAGTGCACGCTTGATAAAAGAAGGCTTTGAGATCCATCCGGAAGTGATGATTCCACTCATCATGGGAAAAGAAGAATTCTCAATGATGCGTAAGCTTGTTGATGACACGGCAGAATTAGTGATGAGCGAACAGGATGTGAGTATTCAATATAAAGTTGGGACGATGATTGAGGTGCCTCGTGCAGCCCTTCTCGCCGATGAGATTGGAGAAGTCGCTGATTTCTTCTCCTTCGGGACGAATGATCTCACTCAAATGACAATGGGCTTGTCTCGTGACGATGCTCAAGGCAAATTCCTCCCCGTCTATCTGGAAAAGAACCTTATGAAGACAGATCCCTTTGTTGTGCTTGATCGAGGAGGGGTTGGGAAGCTCGTTGACATGGCGACGAAGCTTGGTCGGGGTGCAAATCCTGAGATCACCATAGGCATCTGTGGTGAGCACGGAGGAGAACCTAACTCGGTGGAATTCTGCCACATGGTTGGTCTGGATTATGTTTCCTGCTCGCCATTCCGCGTCCCTATTGCGCGTTTGGCAGCGGCACAAGCGGCAATAAGCAACAAGGGGAAATAGTATAGCATTGATTTCTAAGCCTTATACCAAGGCTTAGAGGATATACGTATAAAATAAAGTATGGGTACTGTCTTTTAATGTTTTAAAAGACAGTACCCTATTTTTAACCTATTTCCTTATGCAGGGTTGAGTGTAGCTTCTTGTAAGTAATGTCACCTCAATGGTGCGTTAGGTGCCGTAGCTGATGATGATTGACTCTTTGTCGCGTTTGTTTTTCTGGCTATTTTATCCTGCACAGAGATTAAGGCAGGTATCACTATGGGAAGTAAAACGGCGCTTAGTAGAAATAAACCTGTTACGACAGTCATTGCAAGTTCCATTAAAATGTGTAAATTAGAGGGATATAATGTAGCAAAGGTACCCGCCAGTATTAGGGCGGCGGACATTACGACGCCTCCAATATTTTTAGCGGCCAGTATTATGGCTTCTTTGGGATCAGTGTCTGGATATTCCTTAAAACGTGTCAACAGGAAGATGCTGTAATCAACGCCCAGAGCCGCAATAACCACAAAGGAGAAGAAGGGTACATTCCAAGAGATGCCATCCATACCACTAAATAATTTTGTTGTTAGGAAGGATGTTACCGAAATAGCTGTGTAGTAGGCAACGAGTAAGGCTCCAATGATATAGACAGGAATCCAGAAGGAGCGGACGATTAACAATAACAACACAAATATACAGGAAAGTACGATGATCTGAGTCAAGGTTATATCATGAGTGGCAATTTTATTGATATCGTTTGTATTAGCAGTTACCCCAGCTATTCCAAAACTAGCTTCAGACAGTGTTGTTCCTTTTAACTGGTTTGATACTAGGCTATTAATCTCATCAATAAGTTTGATAGATTGTGGTGAATACGGGTCTGAATCAAGATTTACAGTCAGTTTAGCCACTTGTCTGTTTTCCGACATATAGGCATCTAACATTTTCCCGATATCAGCCGTTTTGAAGGCTTCATTGGGTATATAAAAGCTTTTTGTGCTTGTTAGCTGTGTTAGGAAATCATTCGTTTGATTGATTCCACTAAATATTGCTCCGAGTCCAGTACTGCTTTGATTGATTCCACTCTTCAGTTGTGTTGTGCCAGCGCTCAAGGTACTCAGGCCATTATATAGGGCTTCTTGTCCAACTCTTATCTTTTCTGTACCGGCTTGTAATTGAGCCATACTTTCAATGATCGTTTTCTGACCGGCACTTCCTTGTCGAAGGCCTGAAGCCAAACTAGCTTGAGCGTCTTCTAATTGATTGATTCCCATCACTAGCTGGGATTGAGGGTTTGTACTCGCGATGACCGTTATTAAACCATTATTTAGCTCAGCTAAGCCGGAGGTCAAACCATCATAATTTGCATTTGCAGCACTAATATTCGTTGACATGCCATCCAAACTTACAGTCAGTTCACCTAAAGTCGTTTTAAGCTTAGTCACGTCGACATCGTTGGGTAATTTAGCATCGATTGAAGCCACGGTTCCATTCATGACGGTCACTAGTTGCTTAATTTGTGCTATTCCCGCTGGTAGGGCTTTATAACCTTGACCAAGCGTGACATAACCCGCTTGAATTTGATCCATATTAGCTGATATTGCCTGTAAACCACCATTTATAGCAGCGACCCCAGTCTTTAATCCTGCTATTCCAGAAGCGATGGCTTCAGCGCCACTTGCGCCCTGATCTGTGCCGGTATTAATTTTCTTCAGGCCATCGGTAATCGCACCCATTCCATTTTCAATAGCGCCAGTACCCGTCGAAAGGTCCTTGACGCTCGAAAAATCTGGCGTTGAAAGGCTACGATCCATTAGCTCCAAACCATCCGTTATTTTCCCAACACCATCATTAGCAGAACTTAATCCATTGACGACAGTTTTTGTCTGTGTGTCAGTATAAAAATCTGCAATGGGCGATCCTGTTGGTTGGGTTGCACTGGATACTTGCTGTACGCCTTCTAATTTCGTGAGTTTTTCTGTTAATGAATCGATAACGGCTAAAGCTTCGTTGTTATCCATGGGTTTTTTGCTTTCTATTACGACCGTTGTCGGCATAGCTGTTCCTTGACCGAATTTATCTGAAATCAAGTTAAATCCCTGTACAGAAGGTGTATCGGGACTTAAGTCCTTAAGGCTATCAAAGGATAACTTTGTGCTATTAAATAATATGACCGGGGCTATAATTGCAGCAACCACCAATAGAGAAATGGCAGGATGCTTTACGGAAGCAGAGGTGACTGTCTCCCAAAGTTTGCTCTCTTTGTGACCGGTAGCATGATGAGAAGGCCAAAATAGCTTCCCACCGATTACTTTCATTAAGATTGGGGTGATCGTTAAAAGCTCTAACAAAAGAACAGCGATTCCGATGGCGACAGCATTCGCTGAACGGTAAATTGGAAATTGTACGAAACTAAGGCTGGCAAAAGCCACAAAGACGATTAATCCACTGAAGAAGACTGTTTTTCCTGCAGTCTTATAGGTTGTAACAATAGCCTCTTCAATGGATAACCCATGGCCTAATTCTTCTTTAAAACGATTGAATAATAGGATGTTATAGTCTGTACCGATGCCAAATAACACAAGAATCATAAACATTTGAGTTAAACTTGTGATCGGGAAGTTGAAAACATTGATGAGTACGCCGATTATCCCCATAGAACAAAGGTAAGCAATGCCAACGGCGAACAGGGATACAAGCGGGGTAACCACGGAACGAAACATGATGATCAGAACGCCTAAGATAAAAATAATCGTTAAAATGGCGCTTTTCTCAACACCCTTATTAGAGGCGGCTAAATAATCATTATTTATCGCAAGCTCTCCTGTAATGTAATGAGAGGTATGAACATCTTTTAAAGCATCTTTAAAACCACTTATTATGGTTTCGCTATCTCTAGTACCCTTTTCATAGGTAACCTGAGCGATTAAAGTGGTTCCATCTTTTGAGACCATCTGATCCTTTGCCTCAGGGGTACTGATGGGATCCATGATATTGTTTATTTTGAGCTCAGTCTTGCGGCTTCTCAGTGTGTCTAGCCCTTTTTCAATATCCTTCATACCGTCTTGGGATAGCTTGTTTGAGTCATTGAAAACAAAGATTGCGGTATCTCCCTTTGCAGTGTCCATCTTATTTAACATCTGGCTTGCAAGTTGAGAGGGCGAATTTTCACTAATAAAAGCTTGGCCTTTTTGGTTGAGTATCTGTTTTAAATTAGGTTGGTTGATAGTGAATAAAACAGTGGCTATGACCCATACCAACATGATAAACAAAGCCCAACGAGTTTTTAACATGTTTCGCAATTTTTTGGCTCCTCTATTTCTTATATTTTATGAAGTATTTGATTGATGCCTTCTTTAACCTGACTATCCTTGTAATCAATTTTCAAGGCTTGAAGATTATACACAGTGAGTGTATAGGCGCAGTCGGTCAGGCCATGGGGGCTAGTATCCTGAAGCCAATCCATGATGACGTTATAAAGTGTTCCAATAAAGGCCAAGGAGCATATCTTGATATCAGGGATACTAGCTTTGCCGCTTTTTTTCATTTGTTCAAAATACCCTGCCGTATAATTAGTATATCGTTGAGTCACCTCAGCTCTTTTTCTTTCAAAATTTGGATTTAGGCCTACAGCATCTATAAACATAATTTTCGCCAAAGGTCTGTTTAACTCAATCGTGCTTAGGAAGAAAGCGATGGCTTTACTAAAACCTAGGTCTATTTCATTGTTAATATTTACTAGGGAATGACATAACGCATTATAGAACTCCACGGATCCTTCATCATAAAGTGTTTCAAATAGATCTTCTTTATTTTTAAAGTAGAAATAAAAGGTGCCGACTGAGATATCTGCTGCTACCACCACATCTTTAACCGTAGTACCATGATAACCCTTGAGAGAAAAGACTTTGAAAGCTGTATCAATGATTCGTTTCTTTTTTAAATCTTTTCTTTCTTGTGTTTCTTTAGAACTTTTATAGACCATTTTAATACCTTCTCTCAAGTATAGAATGACGTGTCATTCTAAGATTATAAAACTTATTCGCGTTAAATGTCAATATGAAAAAGAAGTTCTCGCTGATGTTATTTATTTTTACAGCTCATGGTGTGCTACAGAATATCGATAGCAAATAGCAAACCTGTTTTAGAAATAGGTTTGAAATATTTCTAGTTGTTAGAAGTTCTCATGCAGACCTAGAGTTACCAGACAAATGGGAGTATAATTCGTACAATAGACGAAATTAACAATAAGAGGCTGTGAAATCCACACCATGAATGAGGGTCTTTGTACTTTATTGCACAAAATGTGCATACCTCATCGGGGAAGTGTGCCAATTTCCCGATAAGATCGATATTATTGCAAAGGGGATTAGAAATTCAAGTGAATCATCAAGCGAACGATCTCACGGGTTCTTTCACAAAAGTGTCGAAATCGCGTCGATTATGGATGGCCATCACATTAGGCGCGCTGTCTGCTTTCGGACCCTTGTCAATTGATATGTACTTACCCTCCTTACCTATTTTGGCGAAAGATTTGCATACCAGCACATCGCTTGCCCAGTTCAGCCTAACGGCTTGCTTACTCGGTCTCGCCTTGGGACAATTAGTGGCCGGCTCTCAAAGCGATATACGCGGGCGTCGAATTCCTCTTCTGATAGGACTGTTTAGTTATTCAGCCGCGTCCTTGCTTTGCGCACTTAGCCCATCCATCTGGGGATTAATTTTACTACGATTCATTCAAGGCTTTGCGGGCGCCGCAGGTATGGCTATATCCCGAGCTATTGTTAGGGATCTATACTCAGGTGCAGAGATGATCAAGTTCTTTTCTCTATTAATGATGATCAATGGTGTCGGGCCAATATTGGCGCCAATTATAGGCGCACAACTACTAAATGTCACCTCATGGCGTGGAGTTTTTATGGTTTTAACACTCGTCGGTATTGTCATGCTCCTTACCGTATTTTTCACTTTGCCAGAAACGTTGCCTCACGAAAGCCGCTCGCCATCGGGTCTTAAAAATACTCTAGGCACATTTAACGCTCTCGTCAGAGACCGTGTTTTCATGGGATATGCTTTGCCACAAGGACTTGTTATGGCGGCTATGTTTGCGTACATATCAGGTTCACCCTTTGTTCTCCAAAACATTTTCGGTGCCTCTCCACAAATGTTTAGTGTCTTTTTCGCTACCAATGGACTGGGCATTATTATCGCCAGTCAAATCACAGGTAGACTGGCAAGTCGAATAAACGGAACTAAACTGTTCCTAGGTGGTCTCGTCATAGCTTCAATCAGTGGTATCAGCTTGCTCACCATGATTCTTATGGGGACCGGACTAGTCGCAATCTTAATACCTTTGTTCCTAGTTGTATCAAGCGTCGGAGTCGTAACGACGGCTGGCTCTGCATTGGCCATGGAAAATTACGGTCGCTCAGCAGGCAGCGCTTCGGCATTGCTAGGGTTATTCTCATTTGTCATTGGCGCAATTGTCGCCCCACTCGTAGGGGTTGGTGGCGGAAATACAGCGATACCCATGGGCATAGTTATCGCAGTCTGTGAAGTTGGCTCGATTCTAAGTTACACGATATTGAGGAGCAGAAGTTCAATTGGCGGAGCAGGATTAGCCTAAAAAGAACGTATTACATTTATCAAGGCTTAGAAGGTATACGTATAAAATAAAGAAGTGTAGGGTCTCTCAGTGAATCTAAGAGACCCTACACTTCTTTCGAGTGGTTCAATTTTAACCTATTTCAGCCGGCCCTACTTCAATGATTCTGGGTGTGGGTACATAATAGCTTGAGCCAAGTGCTTCGGTTTTAAGCACCTTGCCATTCTGTGAAATGGTACGAGTCGAGGTCACCTTATACCCTTGTACCCCGGCCTGTTTCACCTGTTGTTGACCGCTGGGAAGGGAATTATTCGTTACTTTCTGCAAGATGCCACAGTGGCTTGGCCAAACCTGGATTTGAAATTCTTGAATGATTCTGGAGCGTATATTTTGGTTAGGGCCATAATGGGAAAGAATAGCCTCACCATAAATTTCTATGGGCAGCCTCAACCAGGCCGGCATATAGTTATTGCGAATTCCTCCACTCCAGTTCCCCCACCTGAGCAACACGTATTTAAATTTTGTTATAAGTGTCGATTCTCAGCCATGATTAAACATCCAGGGAAATAGTCGATAATGATTGACATGCAACTAAATGGTTGCTAATATAAAATCATGGATAATATATTTAATGCACTGGGGGATAGATCGCGAAGACACCTGTTGGATACTTTATATGAAAGGAATGGACAATCTTTGACAGAGCTAAGCGCTACCTTAGAAATGTCTAGGCAGGCGGTCACAAAGCATCTTAAGATACTGGAAGATTCAAATCTAATTGTACCTGTATGGAAAGGAAGAGAAAAACGACATTATCTGAATCCAGTCCCGTTAAGACTTATCTATTTGAGATGGATGAGTAAATTTGATGAAACTAGGATCGGAGGCCTATTTGAAATGAAAGATTTTATTGAATCTAAAACACAGGAGGTAAAAATGGACGGTTTTATGTATCAGATTGTCATTGCAGCAAGTGCAGAAAAGGTGTGGGAAGCACTTACAAATCCCGAAGTAACACAGAAATTTTGGTTTGGACGCAGTGTGATATCAGATTGGAAGGTTGGATCAGTCGTTTCTGTTGTAGCTCCTGAAGGGATTGTAGAAGCAAAAGGAGAGGTGGTCGAATTTCAGGCAAATAAACGACTCTCTTATACCTGGCAATCTTCAAAAGATGCTATAGAAGAAATCTCGACAGTTGTTTTCGAGCTTCAGGAAATGGGCCCGTTGACTAAATTAACAATTTTGCAGGACATTGATGCTGATAAAGCAAGTTTCCAGCAAGCCGCTGCAGGATGGACATTTATACTTTGTGGATTGAAAACTTTCTTAGAAACTGGAACGGCTATGCCTGCTCTTCCGTGGAAAAAATAAGCATATCAAAGGAGGGGAAACAGTATGAAAATCATTGTCACCAGTATATTCGTACATGATCAAGACAAGGCACTGGAGTTTTATTCAGAAATACTAGGCTTTGTAAAAAAGCACGACGTTCCCGTTGGAAAATTCAGGTGGATAACGCTTGTTTCTCCTGAAGATCAAGACGGTACCGAGCTTTTGCTCGAACCGGATGACCATCCTGCCGCCAAAGACTATCAAAAGAAGATATTTGCCGAAGGCATCCCAGCAACAATGTTTGGCGTTGCAGATGTTCGTAAAGAGTACCATCGATTAATGAAACACGGTGTGAAGTTTACGATGGAGCCGACTGAAATGGGCGAAGTCACAATAGCTGTCTTGGACGATACATGTGGTAACCTTATTCAGATCGTACAGAAGTAACTGAAGGTTGAAATAGTATAGACATAGCTTTCTAAGGCTTATACATTAGGGCTTAGAGGATATACGATCAAAATAAAGCAGGGTATTGTCTCTTAGTGATTCTAAGAGACAATACCCTGCTTTTCTCCATTTCCAGGTAGGCCAATGCGGCATTTTTAAGTGCTTTAGCTGGTTAGTAAGAGCAAACACCCCTTTGCTTGAATTGCATCTCAGGTAAAACCATGCACGCTCTTCAATACAAGCTCATATTATAAAAGATAGAGAGCTTTGGCATAAAAGTGGTATTACTTTTATGTAAGGCTAATTAGAGATAGAGGGTGATTGAATGATACAAAAAACAAAATTAACGGGAACGGTCATATATCCAAATGATCCGGAGTACGGGCAGGCACGTATGAACTGGAACCCGTTCACCAACGCATTTCCCATCGTTTTTGTTTTTGCGCAGCAGGACGAAGACGTGGCAAATGCTGTTAAGTGGGCTCGTGAGCGTAATGTACCCATTCGGATGCGAAGCGGCAGGCATGCTCTGGCAAAAGATTTTTCCCAGACAAATGGGGGAATCGTCATAGATACGGGTCTGATGAAAAATGTCACGCTGGATAAGACTCAAGGCATTGCCACAGTTCAAGCAGGAATACGTGTCGGTCCACTTGTGAAGATGCTCGCGCAGGAAGGTGTCCTGGCTCCTTTTGGAGACAGTTCCACTGTTGGTATAGGCGGAATAAGTACTGGCGGAGGAATTACGGTTGTCCAGCGCACGACTGGAGTGATTTCCGACAATATTCTGGCGGCTACCGTAGTTGATGCCAATGGTGAGATATTGTGTGTCAGCGAAACCGAAAATCCAGATCTGCTATGGGCCATTCGCGGAGGCGGAGGAGGTAACTTCGGTATCATAACCTCTTATACGTTTAAAGTGCGATGTGCTCCGTTTAAAGTGGGAATATTTCAGATAATATGGCCGTGGGAGCAATTGGATCGAGTGATCGATGTATGGCAAAGATGGTCTCCAACTGTTGACGAGAGACTGGGTACTATATTAGAGATCACTCCGAAAACGGATGGACTGCTACGATCACAGGGAATATTCCTGGGTTCCAAAGCAGAATTAGAGCTCTTGATAACAACTTTGACAGATGTCGGATCTCCTTTAAAAGTATTCATTGATGAGGTGACACTACCTGAGGCAATAGAATTCTGGGCTCCAGCTGAATCGATATTTGACACACAGAATACTTTGTGGTCATCCACCTGGGTTGAGCAAATCCTGCCCCCACAAGCTATTCAAGCAATCAGGGGTTTCCTGGAAAAAGCTAAAGGAAGCGAATCCGGTTTCTTCTTCCTGAACTCTGGAGGCGCAATGAACCGGGTACCTTCCCAGGATACAGCTTTTTTCTGGCGTAATACGAAATATTATATGGAATGGAACGCTGCATGGACTGATGAATGCGAAACACAAAAGAATATAAAGCTTATTGAAGAGACCCGCATACAACTGCAGCCCTTTGTAACCGGATCATATGTCAATGTCCCTGATTTGAGTTTGAAAAATTATGGTCAGGAATATTACGGTGATAATTTTGCCCGGCTCCGCAAAGTTAAGGCGCAATATGATCCGGAAAACGTTTTCAACTTCATGCAGAGTATTCCTCCTGCACCTGTCTGCTGTGATCACTGGCATAAAAACTGAGATATGACTTCTTGAAAGCTGCAGGCCACCGGTTTGCAGCTTTTTTCCACGGATAACCACAGAAAGAGGGTTAGGCGCGTTATAAGATCTAAGCGTGTATTCGGTGTTGTGATGTCTAAATAGATACGCAGCGTTGGCTTGAGTTTGGCTTCTTGCAAATATAACGGATGAAGTAGGTGAGGGCAGCATGTTTACCATTTTACTCCCTATAGAAAAAGCAATAGAGGCTCCTTTCGAACCGATTCCAAAAGAAATATCGAATCAACGGCTGATACAGGCTAAAGCAGGGGAATGTACGGAGCTATTATAAATCAGAGTAAATTTGAGAATTATTGACATATTACATAATATAACATATGATGCGTAGAATACTTTAAATAGATTTCCAAGCCTGCAGCAGGAAGATATACCTGTGGGACTATAATTCTAAAGAAATTATGGTGCTACAGGTATTTTTGTTAAAAAATTGGAGTTGGTTTTTATGAATTCATTAAGTTTGAGGAATATCAAACAAAATAAATTTATGTATTTGATAGCGCTGTTACTATTTTCTTTAATGTCTTTGTATATGCCTCATGGTCTGGTTGAGACTTATGTGCATCATGACTATGAGAATTCAGCTAAATTACTTATAAATAAAGAAAAAAAATTAGACAATAAAAAGTTACTCAATAAATTAAAATTTCTTTTATACAAAATTTTTAAATTGGCGTCAAGACTAGTGAATATGATTATTTTAAAAAATGTTCGTTCAGTTTTATTAACCATGCGCTTTTTTGAAGTATCTATTGTTAAACTATTTTCTTTCCTATATTTCTATTTCCAAGGGAGCAAATACAAGGCTCGTATTAACACTCCGATTTGTTACTACTAATGGCCGTTTAAAGCTTTTAATGAGTAACGATCAATTTTCTTGGTGTGTCCGGAAAGAATGCCTTTAAAGTAAAATATCGGAAGTGTGTTTTACTATGCTTAAATATATCTCAATGTAACAAAGTCATAACCCTGCACTTGATTAGGCTATTGCAATTCCAATATGGTTATTTACAGCAGCAAAATATAATTTATAAGGGGGATTTATTTATGAGCTCGAGATCTAAATCAGGAAAACATTATCCAAATCAGAATCAAGGCGGGGGTCATTATAAAAAATCGCATAGCTCTGGAGGAATACTTAGCAAAATATTAAATGCTTTTTCAGGCTCAAACAGGAATTCAAGGTCTGATTCAAGGACTGATTCAAACCAAAATAACGGCCGTCGTTCGAGGCGTAATCACCATAGAAGTTCGTGGTCTTGAGTCTATTTAGAAGGGACAAAATATATAGACCTTCTGAGCATATTAATGGCTACTTAATAGAGCGGATCATTGGTGAAGGGCGTTTTGGAATCTGTTATCAAGTTTCTCATGACCAGAAATTGTATATACTCAAGCAACTGAAAAGGGGAATGCTGAAGAAGGCTGGAGCCAAGACTAGGTATGAGGAAGAGATATTGATGACCTTACAGCACGAAAACATTCCCCAGTTTGTTAAAAAAATTGAGCGTGAGGACTTCTATGGCTATGTGCTTGAATTCAAGGTAGGTAGAAATTTTGAAGATATCATTGATCTTGACAAGCGCGTGTTTGAAAGAGACGAGATATACAAAGTAGGAAGCCAGCTTGTCAGAATATTAATGTACTTGCATTCAAATGGCATAGTCCATAGAGACATAAGAACGCCAAATACCTTGTATGATGGTGAAACGGTTAACCTAGTTGATTTTGGGCTTGCCCGCTGGATTGATAACAAGAAATACAAGGCAGACATGGACTTTGCATTTTTGGGAGACTTCCTTCTCCACTTGTATTACACTTCGTTTCAATTCAAAGGTGGCAAGAAATGTTCTTGGTATGACGAATTGCCACTGCATCAAAAGGAATTGCAATTTTTAAAAAGGCTTATGGGTGTTAAACAAAGGTATAAAAGTATTCATGACGTTGAGGAAGAATTTAACGAGATGGTTGAAGCCTGTAAAGTCGGGTAACAAGGAGTACGTAAAACTGGGATAAGGCAAGACCCGGCGTTTATACGCTGTGTTCTTGCCTTATTTATATCGGCCTAAAGGAAACGATGCATCGTCCCTGGTGCAGGCATGACTTTTCTTTGTCTTTCACGTATCTGTCTGGGCAGTATGTTAGAATAAGGGTGAAGAAGAAATAAATTGCTCGGGGGAATAAAATATGAGCGAAGTTCAGCACATTCGTGAGCGGTCTGAAAGGGAAGAGCAAGAACGCCTTTCTCCCTATGGTGCAAAAAGCAAATATGCTACACGAGAGCGATTGGAAGAAGATTGCCCGATCCGTACAAAATTCCAACGGGATCGTGATCGAATTTTGCACAGCAAACCGTTTCGCCGTCTTAAACATAAGACTCAGGTTTATATTGCCCCGTCTGGTGATCATTACCGTACCCGGATGACACATAGCTTGGAAGTTTCACAAATATGTCGCACGATAGCCCGCGGACTACAACTGAATGAGGATCTCATTGAAGCAATCGCTTTAGGGCATGATGTGGGGCATACCCCCTTTGGACATGTCGGTGAGGAGGCGCTACGGAAGATCATTACTCACTTTGAACATAATGAGCAGTCGATACGTATTCTGAAGGTTCTGGCACGAGAAGGTCAGGGTTTGAATCTGACAGAGCCTGTTCTCGACGGGATCTTACATCACACTGGGGCGGGGATTCCGAAAACCCTTGAGGGACAGATTGTGAAAACAGGAGATCGGATTGCCTATCTTTGTCATGATTACGATGATGCCCTCCGTGCGGGTCTACTTATCAGAAGTGACTTGCCTGAGACGATTAAACGGACGCTCGGAGACAAGCCGAGCGCTATGATTACGACCATGGTGGCTGACATGATTGAGGCCTCCACTGTTCAAAACAGCATTCACCAGTCCGTCAAGGTCCAAGGAGCCATGCAGGAATTTCGACAATTTATGTTTGACAAAGTCTACAACTGCTCCACCTTGCGGGAAGAGCGTCGTAAAGGGCAATACATTATTCAAGCCCTATACGATTATTATCGTCGGGATACGTCTAAACTCCCTGAAGGCTTTTTGATTTGGGCCGATGGGGATGAGACCATGGCGGTTGTCGACTATGTTTCAGGGTTGACGGATAATTACGCAATTGATCTGTTTTCAAAATTGTTTATACCACGGTAGCGCCTCAGCGAAGCGCAGCAACGCCCCTGGTCATAATGACCAGGGGCGTTGCTGCGTTCAATACGTTTGTTTACTTCTTGATATTTAAGCTTTCGTTAGGCCTAAGTGGTCTGCTAGTTTCTAGGTTACCGAGCATGCCGTCTCCTTTTACCCCGTTCAAGAGAAATTGTACGCTTGTAACGTTCTTAAGTGTGGTTAAGGTGTTCACGATACTATACATTGTCATTTGTTCACCAGCGGAGCCTCCACCAAAGTTCTTTTGGAATTCTGAGGAGAGATCAAGGGTTGCCACGCCGTCAGCGCTCACAGCCGCGCTGAGTAAAGTCGTTCCCTTAGGAATTGGGTTTTCAATACCAGAAGGGGGAGTTTGCAGCTCCGAAAACATTGCGCTGATGACTTCTTTATTTTTGACGACGACGGATCGCTCTGTGGCAATTAAGCCACTAGCATCCCCGTTGGGGAAGTAAAGGGTTAATTTTAAGGATTCTTGGGTCGAGTCAGAGGGGGTGACTGAGTCGGCAGGAGCTGGAGTATCTGGAGTACCTGGAGTACCTGGAGTACCTGGATCATTGGTAGTTGGAGCGACTGAATCAGTAGGGGTATCTTCCGAGACTTTAGGGGCAGCATCACTCGGCGCATTCGTTGAAGTTTTGGCCGAACCACATCCTGTCATAAAAACCCCCACTAGTAAAATTGTCATCGTTGTTATAAATAGTTTAATACACCTATGTTTAGACATAATATATCCACCTTTCTCATAAGTTTCTTTATTTGCATCAATGTGGTTATCATTTCATAAAGATGCGCGGATTATTGTTAATAGTTTACCATGATTTTATAGCAGGGGAAAGACTTGAATCAGAAACATTGTGCTATTTGTCGTAGCCACGGGGACATTTGTCCATCCTTAGGGCGCTCGATCTCTAACCTGCGGTTCAAGTCCTTGGGCAGCGATCTACTTTGGCTTAGTTATATAAATAAATGGCGAAGAAAGGAGGAATTCCTTACTATAAAGTAGAATAAAATAGTTTCCGGGGGATTATTTGAATTCTTTCTAAAACTTATTCTAGTTCAGAAGACTAAAAAAGAGGAATTCGAAAGTTTTCGGCGAAGAATTGCATAAGTGAAGGGTTGACAAACTAAATATAATGTGAGTAAACATCGAAGGGCGAAAAACGTGGAAAACAGAATTCATGTCGATTTAATTCCAGAAGAGACTATCGAGGAAGTGCGTATGCGCACGGATATCGTTGAGGTTATATCTGAATACGTCACCTTGCAGCGGAAGGGGAAAAACTATTGGGGACTTTGTCCTTTCCATTCGGAAAAGACACCTAGTTTTACTGTGACCCCTGAGAAACAAATGTTTTATTGTTTTGGCTGCAGCGTTGGAGGAAACATTTTCACGTTTCTAATGAAAAAGGAAAATTGGTCTTTTGTGGAGAGCGTTAAAAGTCTGGCGAGTCGATACGGGGTATCTCTTCCTGAGAAGGAACAATCTCCCCACGAACGGGAAGAAAACCGATTACGTCGACGTTTTGAAGAAATTAACGATTGGGCAGCTAGCTACTTTCATGACCTTCTATTAAGATTGCCCGAAGGAGAACCTGGACGAATCTACTTTGCTAAGCGCGGCATTGACCTTGAGACAATGAAAAGCTTTCGCTTAGGTTATGCTCCAGAACGCTGGGATGGATTATTAGTTTACATGCAGGAAAGGGGCGTCCGGCCTCATGAATTAGCAGAAGCAGGGCTAGCGGTTGAAAAGGAAGCGCTTGGTAAAGACGGTCAACAACAATATTATGATCGTTTCAGAAATCGCGTTCTATTTAGTATACTCGACCGACGTAAACAGCCCATTGCCTTTGGTGGACGAGTGCTGGATGATTCAGTGCCTAAGTATCTAAATTCTCCGGAGAACATCTTCTTTAATAAGGGGCATAACCTTTATGGAATGCATCGTGCCCATCAAGGTATTCGAGAGGAAAGCTACGCTTTGTTGGTTGAGGGTTATATGGATGTTATTGCCCTGCAAAATGCTGGGTTCCCCAATGCAGTTGCATCCTTAGGAACCGCTTTAACAAGTCATCAGGCTAAACTTTTGAGACGGTACACGTTACGTGTCGTCCTTCTCTATGACTCCGATGCGGCAGGAATACAGGCTGCGTTTCGAGGGGGAGAGATTCTCCACGACGCTGGGATCCGAGTGGATGTCTTGACCTTAACGGGTGCAAAGGATCCGGATGAGTACTTGAAGCGCTACGGTCTGGAGGCGTTTAACAAAGCTCTAAGCAAGGTTTTGACTTTTGTAGAGTTCAAGTACAGGACAATGGTTCGCGAAAAGCCACCAGGAAACATTCCGGAGAAGGCTGAATTAGTGGTAAAGCTTGCCAAAGATATCTTGAAAGTCACCAGCCCCGTTGAACGGGAAGGATATGAGCGTTTTTTGAGTTTGGAACTCGGGCTTACCTTAGAGGCAGTACAACGCGAGATTGCAAGCCAGGAATACAAAAACCCCAAAAAATCTAAAAAAGAGAGCCCCCAGGAACTTTCTCAACCAAATCAGGTTAATAATGTAAAAAATGTATATAATATCACTAATGCCATTATATGTAAAGAGAAAGGCGCTCCACCTCTACCCACCGTCTATTTAGGTGTTTATAGAGCAGAACTCTTGCTTCTGCGCATACTTTTGGAGGATATTTCACATTTGCCGAAAATCAAGACAATGTTGGGAGATTCCTTTTGGAAAGTACCAGTTCATCAACAAATTTTTAATTATCTCGATCAGGACGGCGTATTACCGGCGCACTGCGATGAAACAGTTCAAAGCCGATTGGCGAGCTTGTACCTGGAAGAGTTAGATATATCTCAAACTGAGCGACTTTTAGAGGATTGCATTAATGAAATCCTTTCTACTCAAGCTGAGGAAAGAGTGGAGGATCTTCAAGCACGCATGGCAAATTTAGAAAAATCCGGTGACATGGCTGGGGCTATGGCTCTGTTGAAAGAGATAGGAGAGCGGTTAAAACGTGGCTAATAGTAAGGTTGAACAATCTCGAAAGCAGGATCTGAGAGAAGGTGAGGGACAGATGAAAAAAGAACAAGAAAAAAAAGACAGCGTCCAAGCCCTCATTGAGAAAGGCAAAAAGAAAGGGTCCTTAACATATCGAGAGATTATGGATGCCCTCCAAGGGGTTGATCTTTCTGCGGAACAAATTGACGATGTCTATCAACAATTTGGACGTATGGGTATAGATGTAGTGCCTGAGCCGGGACAAGTCGATTTAGAGGTTCTGAAAAAAGCTACGCAACAAGAAGAGGAAAAAGCAGAAGAGATGGAGGACGATGAGGAAGAGGAAGAGGGGGAAGTCGATCTAAGCGTCCCTGAAGGCGTGGGAATTGATGATCCAGTCCGCATGTATCTGAAAGAAATCGGACGAGTTCCCCTGCTTTCGGCCGATGAAGAAATTCAATTGGCAAAGAGAATGGAGGCAGGTGACGAGGAAGCTAAGCGCCGACTCGCCGAAGCCAATTTGCGACTTGTGGTTAGTATTGCGAAACGCTATGTTGGACGCGGTATGCTTTTCCTTGATCTGATTCAAGAAGGTAATCTTGGACTGATTAAAGCCGTAGAAAAATTCGACTATATCAAAGGTTTTAAGTTCAGTACGTATGCCACCTGGTGGATTCGCCAAGCCATTACCCGTGCTATTGCTGACCAGGCTCGGACGATTCGGATTCCAGTTCATATGGTAGAAACGATTAACAAGTTAATCCGTGTTTCGCGCCAACTCTTGCAGGAATTGGGGAGGGAACCCATTCCTGAAGAAATCGCTAAAGTGATGGACATCGCAGTAGAACGTGTGCGTGAAATTATGAAGATTGCACAAGAACCTGTTTCCCTAGAGACTCCTATTGGGGAAGAGGAAGACTCGCATTTGGGAGATTTTATTCCAGATGAGGATGCTCCTGCACCCGCAGAGGCAGCTTCGTTCATCCTCTTAAAAGAGCAATTAGAAGAAGTTCTGGAGACCTTAACCCCGCGCGAAGAGAAAGTGCTTAGGTTGCGGTTTGGACTGGATGACGGACGCACCCGGACCTTAGAAGAGGTTGGACAAGAATTCGGGGTTACTCGTGAACGAATTCGGCAGATTGAAGCCAAGGCACTACGCAAGTTGCGTCATCCGAGTCGCAGTAAAAAGCTCAAGGATTACTTAGAATAAGCGCCGAATTCCCACAAAATTATATTTAAATTCAAGAAAGACTTGACTAAAGGGCTTTAATTACGTATAATAACTCGTGCATGATATTCCTCGATAGCTCAATTGGTGGAGCAATCGGCTGTTAACCGATAGGTTGTAGGTTCGAGTCCTACTCGGGGAGCCATTGCGCTTATACGGGCCCATAGCTCAGCGGTAGAGCCCCCCGCTCATAACGGGTTGATCCTTGGTTCGAATCCAAGTGGGCCCACCACATTCGATGCGCAAGCACGAACTGGTGGAAGAGACAACAAAACACGGGCGCGATGTATTAACCATGAAAGTCGACGAACAGGGGCGATTAGCTCAGCGGTAGAGCGCATCCTTCACACGGATGAGGTCACTGGTTCGAGACCAGTATCGCCCACCAAGATATAAAAATAGTGAGTTGAGATAAGCGCGGAAAGCCTTGGTACAGGGGGATCTAGTTAATAATGTAAAAACGTGGGACTGAACGACAAAGCAGCTAAATACCCACTGATATACGTAAGTATCCGTAAGTAGTCGGTCAAAATTCGGTCAGGCAGTCTAAGCTTAATAAAATTCAGTTATATAAAATCCCCACCTTTTGAACAGGGTGAGGATTTTTTTATTGTTGTATACTTGCGTCTTCCCTAAGAATATCTGATCTTGACAGTCTATAGTCAGTAGGGCTATGCAACAGTAGGCTCCAAACACCCCTATTAGGTCTTAGGAATTACGGATAAGGTATTTATGCCAATTAAGATGCTTTAAGCTCTCTAGGCATCAATAACTCCCTCATAGACCTTTTATTCAAAGCATAGGTTAGCCTTAAACCACTTGATCCACTCCTGCGTCTGTGCTCTTTATATTTGCGAAGGTAAATCGAGCACCTTACTACCAAAAGTAAGAGATTTTTTCCCTAGTGTATTATTTCGTAAAAACAACCCTTTTGCATATAATGAATCATTTCCATCCACTGTCAATAATCCGTATTCACCGTTCTTATCACTATGAACATTTGAAAATATATTTTGTTGTGATTGATTCAAATTAATACCATTCCCTAAATTTTCATTAAACATGCTATTAGCAATAGTATTATTCGAAGAAGTGGTTGTAAAGTAAATACCTCTCATATTGAAGTAAGATTGAATATTCGTGAAAGTATTGAAATCTGAAGAATATTGTGCTCTTATCCCATCAAATCCATTATTATGCGTATAAATATTGTTAAAATTTAGACTCTTACACGATGACACCATTAATCCATGATATCCGTTACTTCGAGTAATAATATCTGATACATTACCACCAATACAACTATCAATGTTTAATCCACTTGCATCTTGTTTTAAATAACCATTATTATAGCTGCGTATATTTCTAACCATAATATCTTTGCTATCATATAAATAAACACCATCTATCAATGAACCAGTTATATAAAGATTTTCTAATACAACATCGTCTGTTTGATGAAATTGGATACAGGTCGTATTTGCTGATTTATTACTTTGATTATCTTTATTACCATCTATCTGTAGATTCTTAATTATCACGTCAGCAATGCCCACAGCATAAAACATATCGACATTACCAGCATTTGCAATTAACTTTATAATTGACTGCTTTCCATCTCCAATTATTATTGTATCTGCTAATACATTTAGATTCCTTGAAATTATATACACACCGTTAGGGATATATATATAAGGCAATCTTGAATTTAATGCTGACTGTATAGCATTTGTATCATCTGTTGTTCCATCACCTGTTGCTCCGTAGTTCCTAATATTACATAAACTAAAATCGGTCACCACTTCTGGAATACTCATTTACAAAACCTCCTCATTTTAAATATGAACATAAATTAAAAGGGTTGTCCCTCTATACTATTTTCTTTATTAGATTTGGTTCGTCTTATGGATAGGTGTCTCATTTCGATATTATGCAAATATTCACAATTAACGTCTCCTTGAATATTATGGTTTAAATGTTAATATTCAGGGAGAGAAAAATGGGTTATTCTTCAAAAAAAACTACAATTTCAGTATTGATCCCAGCTCATAACGAGCAAGAAATAATCGTTGAGACTTTGAAAAGCATCTTGTCTCAAACATTAAAACCAACTGAAATTATAGTTATCTGTGATCACTGTAGTGATAACACAATTCCTCTAATTTATGAATTCAAAAAAACTACTAAAGCTAATGTTAAGATATTTGAGACCAAAGACAATAAAGGAAGAAAAGCAGGGGCATTGAATCAAGTCTTTAATAAATTGAAACTCCAAAAGCATGTTTTAATCATGGATGCGGATACTTTAATTGATAAAAATGCCTTAAAATCAGGAATGGATATGCTTTCTAAGGATGAAAATTTAGCAGCGGTATCCTCAAGGGGGGTTATGCAAAGTAGCGCATAATCCGCCTTATGCAAAGAAAGTTATTATGCGAAGTAAACTGTTCCAGTGGCGATAAATACTGATATCTTCTTTGATTTACTTTGCATAATGCCCTAAGCTGACAATGAAAAAGTAAGTACAGTTTTTCTGAATAATAGTATTGAGGGGTTAATAATGGAGAAGAAAACGTATCCCAGTATCAGATAGTAGTTAAATAGCTGACTTGAGCAATGAAAAAGAGTTATTTTTCGGGCTTTCAAATTTAAATAGCCTAGGATATTATGCAAAGTAAATTGAATAGTAAGCCTGTAAACACAAGGCTTTCAGCGGTTACTTAGCATAACGCGCTACTTTGCATAAGGGCTGGTATTCTCCCCTATAATGGCAAATCTTTGTGGGAAAAACTAATTTGGACAATACAGCATATTGAGTATGGACAATTTGATAGCCATAGAATTGAAACAAGAGATAAAATAAAAGTTGCCCATGGTATGGCCACACTATTTAGGCTTGATGCACTAAAAACTGTCCCCCTATTTAGAAAGAAAACCCTTAACATTGATAGTGATATTTATTTAGAAAATAATCTTGTCGAAGATTATGAAATGACTCTATGTTTAAAACACAATTGGAAAATATCGGCTTGTATGGACATGCTTGCATGGACCGATGTTCCAGTAAGTGTTAAAGAATTGTGGATTCAAAGACTTCGTTGGCTAAGAGGGGGAGTAGATGCTCTCAGACTCCACTCTTGGAATAAAGTGACACATTTCGAGATATTAAATCATTGGTTATTTGTACTATTAGTGACCCTAAGAATGTTTGGCTTCGTCTGGGTTCTTTATTACTTTAGTATCTTTAGTTTTGAGAGGTTTAACCCAACGATCGTATTAGTATTTTCATTAGCCTATATAGATTCAGTTTATAGACTCAAATATGTTCAAAATAGAACATTCTTTGATTATTTAATAAAAATACTAATCCTGCCAGAACTAATTTATGGATGGTTTCAAGCAATAGCGTTAATTTTAAGTTATATATTGAGTTTTTTAAATATAAAACAAAGGTGGTAAAATTAATTGTATAGCCCTAAATTACCATATACTGGAGTTTCATTTTTAATGTTAGGAGTAGCTTCTTTTTATAGTGTTGCCATGTTACTACTTCTGATTTTAACTTTATCAGTCATATTATTTAGATTTACTCGTTTATTAAGAAAAGAAGGCAAAATAAAAAAATTCCTTGTCATTATTTTACTATCTTTATCCATGATATCCTTGCTTATAGTATTAATCACGTGTTTTGGTAAAATGGAAGCTAATAATAAGCTTAATCAATCAGATCAGCTATTAAATAATTATATAAACACACTGCCTAATCCAACCAATAATTCAGTTTCTCCTATTAAGTCACTCGCAACTCCAGTCACTTCTTTGGAAAGTAGTAAAATAAATAACTCTAACGACTATCCTAAGTCAGGTGAGATTCTTGGATTAATATATATAGAGAAAATCTCGTTAAAATTACCAATAATAGAAGATTCAAATGATAATAATCTCTGGTTAGGAGCAACCCATGTAAGAGGAACACCACTTCCCTGGGAAAAAGGCAATTCATTTTTAGCCTCCCACAATACGAACATCTACGGTAAGCTTTTTACCAGACTCAATGAACTCACTATTGGTGATAAACTAACTATTTCTACTTCCAAGGGGAAGTTCACCTATGTTGTTTATGATACGGAAATAGTTCCTCCCGATGATACTAAATGCTTTCAGAATATTAAAGGAGACTATAATTTATCATTGACTACTTGTACCAAGTATGAAAATAAAAGGG
>Ga0075525_10000102_pt1 | contig 32523 bp, 26 predicted proteins | sample NGEPertwo_FD_74795 | JGI IMG/M metagenome (GOLD analysis project Ga0075525, IMG submission 74795) | Arctic peat soil microbial communities from the Barrow Environmental Observatory site, Barrow, Alaska, USA - NGEE Permafrost154B-two | ecosystem: Environmental > Terrestrial > Soil > Wetlands >...
GGCCATGGCGGAAGTGGGCCCGGGCGAGCCCTTCCAGCAGGATGGCGCCCTCGGCTTCGAATGAGGCTTGGTGGCAGATTCCGAGAAGGGCGGCGACACCATCGAACATGCGCCCCACCGACGAGGTCATGGGTGAGGCCAAGCCTTGCCGGGCCGCGTGAGTCAGCGAGCGCCAGGGGAAAGCCTCCCATGCGGGAGCGGTGGGCAGTGCGGCAAGCCGGGCCGCGATCCAGTCATCATCCTCCTGCAAATTGCCGGCCACGGTGAGTAGAAGGCCCAGGGCCGAACGCCACAGTTGCCTCGTGGCCAGTTCCCCTCCCGGAAGCGGGAACTGCTCCCAGTGCGCCCGCCGGGTGAGGTCGCCGGCTTCGCCGACGAAGACTTCCCCTCCCCAGATGGTGCCGTCCGTGCCGTAGCCGGTGCCGTCGTAGGCGATGCCCACTACTTTGGCGGCGTGCCCGCTCTCGGCCAGGACCGAGGCCACGTGCGCCTGATGATGCTGAACGCCGGCCAAAGGCAGGCCGAGACGCTCTCCCAGTTCGACCGCCAGACGAGTGGAGCCGTAATCGGGGTGGAGGTCGTGGACGATCAGCCGTGGCTTGATCCCCAGCAGCTGCGTGAGTCCCCCGATCGAGCGTTCGAACGCCTGAAAGGCCTCGGGGTGGTCGAGATCGCCGTGGTGGACGCTGAGGAAAGCCCGGACATCGCGGGTCAGGCAAAAGGTGTTCTTCTGGTGGGCCCCCACGGCGAGCAGGGGCAGTTCCGCGCCCCGGAAGGGGACCGGGTTGGGTACGTACCCTCGACTCCGCCGCACGGGATAGGGCTTCTCCCGAAAAACCCGGACGACCGAGTCGTCGGCGGGATGCTCGATCGGGCGGTCGTGGAGCAGGAAGCCGTCTGCGACCCGCCGCAGGCGGCGGATGGCGTCCCCATCCTGGTAGGCGATGGGCTCGTCACTTAGGTTTCCCGAGGTCAGCACCAGGGGGGTGGCCAACCCGTCCATCAGCAGATGGTGGAGGGGGGAGTAGGGCAGAAAGAAGCCCAGGTCCGGGGATCCCGGGGCGACCCCATCCGCCAATTCCCAGGGCTCCACGGGGCGCGAACCGGGCGCGGCATCCCCACCGAACTGCGAAGGGTCCCACCCCTCCCGCCGTTCGAGCAGGACGATGGGGCGCTCGGACGACTGGAGCAACCTCTCCTCAAAGGGGGAGACCAGGGCGTAGCGCCGCACCTCTTCCACCGACCGGACCATGAGCGCGAAGGGCTTGCCGTCGCGGCCCTTTCGCCCGCGCAGCTTGGCCACCGCAGGCGGTGAGGTGGCGTCGCAGGCAAGGTGGTAGCCGCCGATCCCCTTGATGGCCAGGACCTCACCACGGCGCAGACCTTGAAGCGCCCGCTGAAGCGCCGCCTCACCCGTGACCCGTCCGGGAAGGGTTCCTCGGGCAAGGTCTGCGGGCGCGGCCGTGCCGGGGAAGGGGCCGTTGAGCTCCTCCAGGAACGAGTCGGCCTCTGCCGCGGACAACCAGGTGAGCTGCGGACCGCATACCGCGCAGGCGTTGGTCTGGGCGTGAAGCCTGCGCCCCGCCGCATCCCCATACTCCGCCCGGCATTCGGCGCACATCTCGAAATCCGCCATCGTGGTGTAGGGCCGATCGTAGGGGAGTGAGCGCATAATCGTGTAGCGGGGCCCGCAGTCTACGCAGGTGGTGAAAGGGTAGCGGTGCCGACGATCCTGCGGGTCGCAGATCTCGTCACGGCAGGCGTCGCACGTGGCGGCGTCGGGTGGGGGAAGCGTCGCCGAGGGGCCGGATTCGCTGGGGGCGATGGAAAATCCGCGCAAACCTCGTCCCGGCACGCTCTCGCTCTCCACAGATTCGATCTGGGCCAGCGGAGGTGGCTCGGCGCTCAACCTGGTGAGGAAGCTCTGCAGCTCCCTGGAGGGCCCTGCCACCTCGATCTCGACGCCCTCGGGATGATTCCACACCCGGCCGGCCAGACCCTCGGCTTCGGCCAATCGCTTGACGAAGGGGCGAAAGCCGACGCCCTGGACCCTTCCGCGCACGCGGATCAGAAGACCGCCGGGAGCCAAAGGCGGTTTCCGGCTCTTGCCTGGGCCCGGACTCATGCCGCAGACACTAGCACGAAGGCCTTTAGGCCAAAGCCCTTCGGCCCGGGGGAAGCAGCAGCCGCGGATGTTAGAATGCATCCGCATGGACGAAGTGACATTAGGCGCAAACCGGGCTGCGGATGCGGCCACGCCCGAAGTCCGGGAGAGCCCGATCGGGCTCTTTGACTCCGGCGTCGGAGGACTGACGGTTCTGCACGAGTGCCTCGTCAGTCTTCCGCACGAGGACTTCATCTACCTGGGAGACACGGGATCTTTCCCCTACGGCCCCAAGACGCAGGAGCAGGTGCAGGCCCTGGCCTTTCGGAATGCCGGTTTTCTGGTGGAGCAGGGCGTCAAACTGATCATCGTGGCGTGCAACTCGGCGGCCGCGGCGGCCTTGCCTCAGCTTCAGGCCGCCTTCACGACGCCGATTGTCGGCGTGGTCATGCCCGGGGCGCGCGCCGCCATGCAGGAGACGCGCAACCGGCGGGTTGGACTGATGGCGACCGAGGCCACGGTCAACTCCGGCGGTTACCAACGTGCGCTGGCTGCGCTCGACGCGGGACTCGAGGTGGTTCCCGTTGCCTGTCCCCGCCTCGCTCCCCTGATTCAGGAGGGCGACGTATTCTCCGAGGAGGTCGAGTCGGCGGTCAGGGAGTACGTCGCGCCGCTCAAGGCTGCCGGGGTGGACACGGTGATCCTGGGTTGCACGCACTATCCTCTGCTGACGCCCATGCTTCGCCGGTTGCTGGGCCCGGGAGTGGCCCTGATCAACTCCGCGCAGGAAATCGCGCGGGAAGTGGGGGAGATCCTCGAGCGCAAAGGGGTCGCCAACCGCTCCTCAGAAGAAGGACGCTACAGCTTTGTATCCACCGGCGACCCCGAGCAGTTCCGCTCGGTAGGCCGTAGGTTTCTCCAGTTACCCATCCGTGAGGTCGCTTTCTGGTCGGGCGAAGGCTCCGACCCGGCGCTGCGGAATCAACCGGCGCACCGGAAGCGCGAGGAGGCGACGAGATAGATGGACACCGCTAAGCTCAAAGGCAAGGAGCGCCCCAGCGGCCGACTGCCGGACCAGATGCGTGAGATGCGGGTCACCCCCGACTTCATCTCATCGGCCGACGGTTCCGTGCTGTTCGAGTCCGGCAAGACCCGGGTGATTTGCACGGCGACCCTGACGAACGGGGTGCCCAATTGGCGCAGGGGAAGCGGCGAGGGCTGGCTGACGGCCGAGTACTCATTGCTCCCCGCCTCTACTTCGGACCGCACTGCCAGGGAGGCCTCCCGGGGCCGGCAGGGCGGCCGCACTCTCGAGATCCAGAGGCTCATCGGACGAAGCCTTCGCAGCATTATCAATCTCAAGGGCATCGGCGAGCGCACCATCTACGTCGACTGCGACGTGATCGAGGCCGACGGAGGCACGCGCTGCGCCTCCATCTCAGGGGCCTACCTGGCACTACACGCCGCGCTCCACAAAGCCGTGGAAGCCGGAACCCTGCGTCAGATGCCGCTATCGGACTCGGTGGCGGCCGTCAGCGTGGGCCTGGTCGAAGGCGAACCCCGTCTCGATCTCGACTATCTCGAAGACAGCGGGGCCGGGGTGGACATGAACGTGGTGATGAACGGCAGTGGCGGGCTAATCGAGGTGCAGGCCACGGCGGAAGAGGGTTTCTTCGACCGCAGCGAACTCGACCTGCTGCTCGATCTGGCCACCGAAGGCATCCGTGAGATCGGCTCTGTGCAGGCGCAGACGATCGCCCGGAGCTACCTGAGCCGCTAGTCGATGGCGCGGCCCGGCCGGCCCATGCTCTATCTGGCGACACGCAACGCCGGTAAGGTGCGCGAGTTCGGCCGCCTGCTTAGCGCATGGTTCGCGGTTGAAACGCTGCCTCCCCACGTCACCCTGCCGGCGGAGACCGGATCCACTTTTGCCGAGAATGCGCTGCTCAAAGCCGGCGCCGTCTTCACGGCGGTCGGAGGGCAGGCCGCCGTGTTGGCGGATGATTCCGGGCTCGAAGTCGACGCTCTGCGTGGCGAGCCGGGTGTCAGGTCCGCCCGCTACGCCGGCGAGGATGCCGGTGATCGGGAGAACGTCATCCGCCTGCTCGAGGAAATGTCTGGCCGGAGTGATCGCCGCGGACGCTTCGTCTGTGCGCTCGCCTTGGTCCTGCCGCCTGACCTTGCTCGATTTGCCGGCACGGGATTGCTCGAAGGCAGAGGGGCGCTCGAAGGCACGATTACTCTGGAGCCCCGGGGCGAGAGTGGCTTCGGGTACGATCCAGTCTTTCAGCCGGCTGGTTGGTCACGCACTCTCGCCGAAGGCGGCCCGCAGGAAAAGGATGCGATCTCCCATCGCGGCGAGGCCGTGAGGGCACTCATCGCGCTGTTGCAGTCCATTGGGTTTCCGCCGGCCGGAGATCTGCCTCTTACCGACGGCGACAACTAGACCTATGAAAGCGGATCGCTTTCAAGAGTTGGTGGCTGAGGCGCTCGATTCCCTGCCCGAGGAGTTCTTGGTTCATTTGGAAAACGTCGAAGTGGTGATCGAGGAGTGGCCGAGCAAAGACGATTTGGCGGATGCCGGCATGGAGGGGGCCGATCCGGCGGACCTACTCGGTCTTTACCACGGAATACCCCTGACCGATCGGGGCTCCTGGTATGCCGGAGTGCTTCCCGACCGCATCGTGATCTATCAGCGTCCCCTCGAGCAGGCTGCGGGTGAAGAGCCGGAAATGGTGCGCGAAGAGGTGCAGCGCACTGTGATTCACGAGATTGCCCACTTCTACGGTATCTCGGACGACCGGCTGGAAGAGATGGGCTGGGACTAGCCGAAGCGGGCGCTAGGAGCCCGCGGCGAAGAGAACCCCGATGGCGAAGGCGTTGTTGACCGCGTGGGCCACGATCGGGGTCCAGAGGTCGCGGCTGCGGTGATAGGCGAGAGCCAGCAGGGTCGAGCCCACGGCGATCGGCAGGAAGACCGAGAAGTAGCCGGGCAGGCCGGCGGTATCGCTGGGAAAATCCCGTATCAGGTGAATGGCGCCAAAAAGGGCGGAGCTGTAGACGATCCCCAGGATCAGGCCTTTGCGGGCGGTCATCGCCCGGAAGATGTACCCCCGGAAGAAGATCTCCTCGCTGATGGGGGCGAGCACGACGCCTCCGATGAGCAACGCCGCCCGCCCGAACAGGCTCTGCGTGTCCACGTCGAAGGGCAGGGGATCGGTCTGCTCGATGCCCAGAAGCGACTGAAGGACGCCTACTACGCCGGATACGAAAAGGAAGAGCAGGCCGTAGCCGAGGCCGCGCAGGATGGAGCTTCCCGGTCCGTAGTCGGCCACTCCCATTTCCCGCCACGATGTAACCCGGCGGCGGACCATGAAGTAGTAAACCACCGAAACGAAGATCGCCGCCTGTAAGAACAGCAGGAGCAGCACGGTAACTGGGTTGCTCAGTAGTTCGCTGTTCTCGACGTCAAGGCCCAGCGCCGCGAAGGAGATGGCGAGGCCGGCCAGGTTGGCCAGCAGCACGGACAGCAGCAGAAGGCCGACCACCATCCTCCAGGTGCCGTAGCGGGCAAGCCTCGTGGAGTAGAAGCCGCCCGCAGATTCGGCGTTCGCGGCTCCCGGACCGGCATCCTCGGCCGCCGGTCCTGCATTGTGGGCGTCGAATCCGGCATCATCGGGGTCGGATCCCGCTCGAGACTCGCCCGGCTGGAGCTCGTCCCGGTCTTGGGTAGGAGGCCGGCTCATTTCGACAGGCGCCGGGCGAGATCTATCAAGAGCCGCCGGTCCCGAGGGCCCAGACGGCGGGACAACTGCTGAATCTCCCGCACCTCCATCTCTTCGTCACGGTCCTCCTCCAGAATCAACTGGCCTCCCGTCGCCGCGCCTTCGTCCAGAGCGGCCTGATAGAGCAGTTGTCGCGACGGCACCGCCAGCGCCCGTGCGATCGCCTCGAGGACGTCAGTGGTCGGGTTTTTGCGTCCCTTCTCGATGTCCCCCAGATAGCTCTTAGAGATACCGGACTCATCGGCGAGCGCCTGCAGGGTGAAGTCGCGCTCCAGGCGCAGGCGCCTCACGGTCCGGCCGATGTAGTGCGCGAGCCTCTCTTCGATCATTCAGTCCCTGTCCGCTTCGGGTGGGGTTCCGTACGCTGGCGGCGATATCCCGAAGTCTAGAAAGATGCGGGCGCTATTGCAACGAGAACCCAGGCGAGATCGGGCAAACGAGCTTGTGATGCCGGGTGCGGGACCATAAGATGTCCTTCCGCCATGGAAAAACAGACTGATCACACCAAGAACGGACCGAGGACGCTTCTCTACGTGGACCTCTGGGCGGGCGCCGCAGGAGACATGCTCCTGGCCGCCCTCCTTGACGCCTTTCCGGAGCGAGACCTCGAACGGGTGCTCACCGGGCGCATCGCCGCTCTGGACCTGCCGAACGTCAGGGTTCGCGCGGAGCGTGGGGTGGAGAAGGGCTTCTCCTGCACCCGCCTGACCGTGGAGGAGGGCGGTGGGCAGCCGCGCCGGGGACCTCGAGAGGTTTCGGCTTTGGTCCGGACGGCTGCGCTGCCCGGAGAGGTGCGGGAGCGTTCGCTGAAGGCGCTCGACCGCCTCGCCCGGGTGGAGGCCGGCCTGCACGGCGTCCCCGTGAACGAGGTGCACTTCCACGAACTGGGCGCGGTCGACACGATGGTCGACGTCGTGGGCTTCTTCAGCCTGCTTCACGAGCTCGGTATCGAGCGCGTGGCCGTGGGGCCGGTGCCTGTCGGCCAAGGTACACTGCGGACCGAGCATGGGGATGTGGGGATTCCCGCTCCAGCCACCCTGGCCCTCCTCGAGGGGGTGCCGGTATCGGCCGGGCCGGAAAGCTCCGAGGTTACGACGCCCACGGGCGCCCTGCTTCTCACCGAAGCGGCCGACTTCTGGGGCGGGTTGCCGCCCATGACCCCGCAGGCCGTCGGTTACGGAGCGGGTAATCGTGTCCTCGAGCACGGGCCGAACCTGCTACGGGTGGTCGTGGGCAAGACCGCCGAAAGCCCGGTCGCATCAAGGGATGAAGCCGTGGTCGAAGCGGAATCCTCGTGCCTGGTCCTCGAGGCCGCCATCGATGACGCCACGCCCGAAGTCCTTGGCTTCCTTCAGAGCCGCCTGATCGCGCTGGGCGCTCTGGACGTCTGCTTGGCTCCGGTGCTGATGAAGAAGAGCCGGCCGGGAGTGCAACTGACCGTGATCGCTCGTCCCGAGGAGGAAGATGCGCTGGTGGACACCATATTTGCCGAATCGACCACTTTTGGCCTGAGACGGCGGATGAGTAAGCGGCACGAACTCGAACGTCGCACCGAATGCGTCTCTGTGGGGGGCGGTGAGGTCTCGGTCAAGGTAGGCTACTGGAAAGGCGTCGAGGTCACCTGTTCCCCGGAGTACGAGGATTGCCGCCGGGTGGCAGAGGAGACCGGGCGCTCCTTGAAGCAAGTCATGAACGAGGCGGTCGCCGCCAGGAAGAGTGCCGGTCCGGTGGACGGCGCCGAGGAAGGAGGAACGGGGCGAGGCCGGGCTTGAACGGTCTTACCTATTTGCGTTAGCATCTTTCGTCACTGAAAATCGTCGCGCCAGCTGAAACAAGTAAAGGGAGGGGCATTGGCGGAGTACAAAAGCGATATCGAAATCGCGCAAGAGGCTGAGCTCAAGCCGATCATCGAGGTGGCTGACAAGCTTGGCCTCTCAGAGGATGATCTCGATCTATACGGGAAGTACAAGGCAAAGATCCACCTGGATGTCATGGATCGAGTCAAGGACAATCCCGACGGTAAACTGATTCTCTGCACCGCGATTACGCCGACCCCCGCCGGTGAGGGGAAGACCACCACCAACGTCGGCCTCTCGATGGGTCTTGCCAAGATCGGCGAATCGGTCATCACCACACTCCGCGAGCCCTCTCTGGGTCCCTCTTTCGGGATCAAGGGCGGCGCTGCCGGCGGTGGCTATGCCCAGGTTATCCCCATGGAGGACATAAACCTCCATTTCACCGGCGATCTGCACGCGATTACCACGGCGCACAACCTATGTGCCGCCATTTTGGACAACCACCTCTTCCAGGGCAACGATCTCGGCATAGACACCGAGAACATCGTTTGGCCGCGTGTGGTTGATCTGAATGACCGCGCCCTGCGCTCCGTAACTGTCGGCAAGGGGGGCGAGGGCGTCGAACGGGATAGCCGCTTCGACATCACCGTGGCCTCCGAGGTCATGGCCATCCTGTGCCTGGCGAACGACCTGGACGATCTAAAAGAGCGGCTGGGCCGGGTGATCTTGGGTTACGACAAGGACGGGAACGCGGTCACCGCCGCCGACATCAAGGCCTCGGGCTCCATGGCCGTCTTGCTCAAGGACGCGCTCATGCCCAACCTGGTGCAGACTCTGGAGAACACTCCCGCCATCGTCCACGGCGGCCCGTTCGCGAACATCGCCCACGGCTGTAACTCGGTGCAGGCGACCAAGCTGGCTCTGAAGCTGGCCGATTACGTGGTCACCGAAGCGGGCTTCGCCGCCGACCTGGGCGCGGAGAAGTTCTTCGACATCAAGTGCCGTTACGCCGGCCTGGTCCCGGACGCCGTGGTGCTCGTGGCCACCGTCCGCGCGCTGAAGATGCACGGCGGTGTTGCCTTTGATAACCTGAAGGAAGAGAACGTCGACGCGCTGGACAAGGGTCTGGAGAACCTCCAGAAGCACGTCGAGAACATGCAACTGTTCGGCGTACCCGTCGTGGTCGCCATCAACAAGTTCCCCACCGACACCGACGCCGAGTTGGCGCACCTGGATAAGCGGGTCAAGGAGATGGGCTCCAAGGTCGTGCTGTCCGATGTGTGGGCCAATGGCGGCGAAGGCGGCGTGGAGCTGGCACGGGAGATCGTGCGCATGTGCTCCGAGGAGGAGCCGGACTTCAAGTACCTCTACGACGTCAAGCAGCCCATCAAAGAGAAGATCGAGGCCATCGCGACCAAGATCTACGGCGCCGACGGCGTTGACTACGCCGCCGAGGCGGAAGAGTCCATCGAGCGGATCAATCAGCTGGGCTACAGCGACCTGCCCATCTGCATGGCCAAGACCCAAGCCTCCCTTTCCGACGACAAGACCAAGGTCGGCCGGCCGAGGGATTGGCGTCTAACTGTGCGCGAGGTGCGGCTGAACACGGGCTCCGGCTTCATCGTCCCGGTTTGCGGGAAGATGATGACGATGCCCGGTCTGCCCAAGAAGCCGGCTGCCGAGAAGATCGACCTGACCAGCGATGGAAAGATCGTCGGTCTGTTCTAGGTGCCGCTTTTGGTGAACAACGGTTCGAGGGTGTAGCGTGACCGAGCGCTACACCCTCACCTTTCAGCCGGGCGACCTCGCCATAGGTGAGGTCGCCCCGGATGAATCCATCCTGCGCGCGGCCATGCGCTCCGGCATCCACATCAACGCCTCCTGTGGCGGCGCCGGCTCCTGCGGTAAGTGCGTGATCAAACTGGTGTCCGGCGAGACTCTGTCCGAGCGTTCTTCCAAGTTAGACGACGGCGACTGGGAATCCGGGCTGCGGCTGGCCTGCCGGACCTATCTGCGTTCGGATGCCGTGGTCTTCGTCCCCGAGACTTCGCGCATGGGTAACGCGGCGGTGCTCGATCGGGAGATGGTGGGGGACCGCAAGGGCAAGTTGCTCACTCCCGCAGAACTGGAATCGCTGGTTGCGGACTGGACCCTCGACCCGGTCGTGAAGAAAGTTTGTCTCACGCTGCCGGAGCCCACCGCACTCGACAACATGAACGACCTTGCCCGCTTCAAGAAGGGGCTGAAGGACGAGCACTTCTTGGAGAACGCATCGGTGGACTCCATCTGGATCCGCAACATGCCGCACATTCTGCGCGAGCAGAATTGGACGGTCACGGCCACAGTGGTCAACACCAATTACGGCTACAAGGTGATCAACCTCGAGCCGGGTGCCGTCTGTAATGAGGATTACTCAGTGGTGCTTGATATCGGTACCACCACCGTCTGGGGACAGTTGCTGGACCTCAAGCAGGGGGTGAGCCTGGCCCAAGCCTCTGAGTACAACCGGCAGATCAGTTTCGGCGAGGATGTCATCAGCCGGATCGTCTTTTCTCAAAAGAGCCGCGGCCGGGAGCGTTTGCAGCAGGCGATCGTCAATACCATAAACGACATCATCGACAGCCTGGTGGTGTCCTCCGGCGTCGACCGCATGAAGATCAGCCACCTGGTGGCCGCGGGCAACACCACCATGACCAGCCTGCTGGTCGGTATCGATCCCAAGTACTTGCGAATGACGCCATACGTGCCTCCCGCGGACTTCATCCCGCCGGTCAGGGCGGCGAACTTGGGCGACGGGATAGAGGTTGGCCGTCATGTCCACCTCTACACTTTCCCCAGCGTCTCCAGCTACGTGGGCGGAGACATCGTTTCCGGCGTGCTGGGTTCCGGCATGTTTCGCACCGAGAAGATCACGCTCTACATGGACATCGGCACCAACGGCGAGGCCGTGGTGGGCAACAAAGACTGGCTACTGGCCACCTCCTGTTCTGCCGGACCGGCGTTCGAGGGGGGCGGGATAAAGCACGGCATGCGGGCGACGGATGGCGCCGTCGAGAGCGTGCGCATCGACCCGGTGACCTACGATCCCACCATCCTGACCATCAGCGAGGTCTCCCCGGTGGGAATCTGTGGCTCCGGGATAATCGACGCCGTGGCCGAACTCCTGGAGACCGGGGTGATCACCCAGAACGGTAAGTTCCGCACCGAGTTAGACACCTGGCGGGTGCGTGAGACCGAGGGGGCGAACGAGTACGTCCTGGTCGAGGCCGAGTACTCCGGCACGGGAGACGACATCGTCATCACCGAGGCGGACATCGACAACCTGGTGCGCGCCAAAGCGGCCATCTATGCGGGCATCCAGACTCTGTTGGAGAGCGTGGCGCTCGACTGGAGCGACCTGGAGCAGGTCTACGTCGCCGGGGGTTTCGGCAAGTACCTGAGGATCGAGCAGGCGCAGGCTATCGGCGTCTTCCCCGAGATCGACTACGAGAAATTCACCTTCGTGGGCAATGGCTCGCTGCTTGGCGCGAGGCTGGGGTCGCTCTCCAAGGACATGTTGCGCTCGGCGGAGCAGATCGCCACCTCGATGACCAACGTGGAGCTTTCCGACAACCAGACCTTCATGGACTACTATATGGCGGCCATGTTCTTGCCCCACACGGACATGACCTACTTCCCCAACATGGACAAGGTGCTCAATCAGCTGACCGGAGGCGCACCCTGAGCGAAACACGAACCGTGGCGGTGGCCGGCAAAGGGGGGACGGGCAAAACCACCCTGACGGGTCTCATCCTCCGTGAGTTGGTCGAGCGCGATGAGGCGCCGATCCTGGTGGTGGATGCGGATCCGAACGCCAACCTTGGGGAGGTCTTGGGCGTCGAGGCTCCGGCCACTGTAGGTGGCCTGCGGGAGGAAGCTTTCGTCGGCGCTCGCGAGATCCCGACCGGTTGGGATAAGCAGAGCTGGATCGAGTACAAGATGCACGAGGCCCTGGCCGAAGCCAAGGGCTATGATCTGTTGGTGATGGGCCGTCCGGAAGGCCCCGGCTGCTACTGCTACGCCAACAACCTCCTGAGGGAGTACATCAAGACCCTGGCCAAGGAGTACGAGTGGGTGCTGATGGACAACGAGGGTGGCCTCGAACACCTGAGCCGGCATACCACCAGAGACGTCGACGTGATGTTCGTGGTCACCGACCCCAGCGTGCGCGGGATGCGCACCGTGGAGCGGGTCAATGAGTTGATCGACGAGATGGGGCTCGTGGTCAAGGAACGCTACGTGGTGGTCAACCGCGTGCCGGAGGGTCTGGACGTGCAGGCGCTGCTCGAGCACACCTCGCTCGAGTCTGCGGTGACGATTCCCCAAGACCCGGCCATCTTCGAAAACGACCTCGCCGGGCGGGACGTCTTTGCGCTCGGTAACGACGCCGTTAGCCGCAAGGCGGTGCGTGACCTGGTGGACCAGTTCGTACTCGACGCAGGACAGGTGGGCAAGAAGGAATGACGGCTTTAGGGAGATCACTGTGAGCAAGTCCTATGTCGAAGGCAGCATCAAAGCCTTTCTCGACAAACTGGCCACCTCCAGCCCGGAACCGGGGGGCGGCAGCGTAGCCGCCCTGGCGGGCGCGCTGGGAGCGGGGCTGGTGAGCATGGTCGCGAACCTCACGCTCGGCAAGGAGAAGTACGCCGACGTCGAGGACCGCGTTCAATTGCTACTGGCGGAAGCCGAAGAGGTCCGGGCTTTCCTCGAAGATCTGGTGCAGAGCGACACCGAGGCCTACGCTGCGGTCTCGGCGGCGATGAAGCTGCCCCGCGGTACCGAAGAGCAGAAAGCCGAGCGCGACCGCAGGATGCAGGAATGCCTCAAGGAGGCGGCCAACGTGCCCCTGGCGATCGGCGAGCAATCGCTGCGTGTGGCTCAGCTTAGCCTGACGGCGGCTCAGATCGGGAATGTCAACGCGGTCAGCGATGCCGGCGTGGCCGTGCTCCTCGCCGACGCCGCGGCTGAGAGCGCGGCTCTCAATGTGAAGATCAACGTGGGCTATATCTCGGACCAGGAGTACAACCAGGTGAGCTGGGCCCGGATGCAGGCCATCATGGACGAGGTCTGGATGCTGCGGCAGAAGGTGTTGCGGCTGACCTACGAAAAGCTGGGTTAGTCTCACCGGGAAATCAGAGGCCCAAGGGGTCACCGACGGACCGGCCCCCCGCCGTTCCGAGGAAAGCGCGAAGTACAGCAAACATCATTCGATAAGCAGAGGGGGACGCATGGCGGCAAAGATCATCGACGGCAAGGCTATCGCGGAGGAAATTCGCGGGGAGCTCGCGCGGGAGCTCGCAGAGCTTAAGAGCAAGGGCATCGAGCCGGGAATCGCGACGCTGCTGGTGGGCGACAACTTCGGCGCCAAGATGTACCGCGGCGCGGTGGAGAAGTTCTGTGGCGAGATGGGCTTCAATTACCGGGAAGAAACCCATCCCGACGACGTCTCCGAGCAGGACGTCATCGAGATCGTGAATAGTTTGAATCAAGACGCACAAATATCCGGTATACTTCCGCTCAGACCATTTCCCGAGCACATCTCCGACTCGGCGGTGATCAACTCCATTAGCGTCGACAAAGACATCGACTGCTTTCACCCATTCAACATGGGCAAGCTGGCTTTGGGTGAACCGACCTTCCCGCCCGCCACTCCTTCTGCCTGCATCGAACTGATGGAGCGGTACATGACCGGTGAGGGCATCGATCCCAAAGACGGCTTTGAAGGCGCAGAGATCTGTGTCGTAGGCCACTCCAACATAGTGGGCAAGCCGGTCAGCTTCCTCTGCCTCAACCGGAATGCGACCACCACGACCGCCCACGTATTCACCTCGCAAAAGGGAAATCTGGAGAAGCACACAACTACTGCGGACTACCTGATCGTCGCGGCCGGCGTTCCCAATCTGGTAAGCGCCGACCAGGTGAAGGAGGGGGCGGTCGTCATCGACGTCGGCATCAACCGCGTCATCGTCTGCCCCGAGTGCCAGACGTACAACCGCGGCAAGAAGAGCCCCTGCCGCCAGTGCGCCGCCGACCTCACGGACGCCCCGAGCAAGACCGTCGGGGACGTGAACTTCGATCAGGTCAAGGAGAAGGCGAAGGCCATCACTCCTGTCCCGGGCGGCGTGGGCTCGGTGACCAATATGATGCTGGCCAAGAACACTCTTCGGGCCGCCCGCCTGCTGGCCGAACGCTAGGGCATCCGGAGTAACCGAACCACTGGCGAGCGAGCAGCTCGAAATGGCAGGAAAGGAGTAAGACGCGTGGCGTTCCAGGCACCGAACGAGAACTACAAAGGCAGCATCCGCGAATCCAAGATCGGCGATCTCACGGTTGGAGGGGAATCGACATTTCCCTTTCAGACCTTCGAGGGCGAGATGCCCAACGCGCCGGTGATCGGCTTCGAGGTGTGGGACGCCGCGCCCGACGACTGGTCGCCGGAACTGAACGAGATCTACCAAGAGGTCTACGACGACCCCAAGGCATGGGCCAAGAAGGTCGTAGAGGACTTCGGCGCGCAGTTCATCTATCTGCGCCTGAAGTCGACGGATCCCAACGGAGTGGCCCGGGATCCCAAAGAAGCAGCAGCCGCCGCCAAGAAGGTAATCGATTCCCTAGACGTGCCCTTTGTCGTGGTCGGATCGGGCGATATCGACCGTGACGCCGAAGTCCTCCGCGAGGTGTCGGAGGCGGCCGGTGAGAAGCGCGTGGTGCTGGGCAATGCCGAAGAGGACAACTACCGTCAGGTAGGGGCGGCCTCCATGGGCTTCAAGCACGGCGTGATCGCCTTCTCGCCGATCGACGTCAACCTGGCCAAGCAGCTCAACGTGCTTCTCGGTCAGCTGGGTGTCGAAGAAACCAACATCATGATGGACCCCACCACCGGCGCTCTCGGCTACGGTCTCGAGTACTCGTACACGGTTTTCGAGCGCGACCGGTTGGCGGCTCTGGCCCAAAACGATCCGAAGATGCAGATGCCCATCATCGTTACCGTGGGTCAGGAGGCCTGGAAGGCCAAAGAAACCAAGGTCGGGGAGGACGAACTGCCCGGCACGGGCGACCGTAAGACCCGCGGCCTGATGTGGGAGTCGCTCACGGCGATCAGCCTGCTGGTGGCCGGCGGCGAGGTTCTCGTTCTCAGGCATCCGGAATCGGCCGAACTCGTCCGTCAGGCTATCGCGAGCCTGCAGGGCGAGCAGCAGCAATAGCAGAAAGGAGCACCACGGAGAATGGCAGAAAAGAAGACCGGAAACGGAAACGGTTACGCGCACAAATCGATGGACCCGGCGGCCCAAGAAATGCTCAAGGTCGCGGAGGAAAAGGGCATCTCGACGATGTTCTCCCGGGTCGACGAGAAGGGCAAGTACTGTTCCGTCGGGGGGGAAGGGGCATGCTGCAAGATCTGCTTCATGGGCCCTTGCCGGTTTACGGGGCAAAACAAGGACGAGAAGCGGGGCGTGTGCGGAGCCACTCTGGGCACCGTTGCCGCTCGTAACTACCTGCGCTCCTGCGCGGGGGGCGCTTCTGCCCACGCCGATCACGGCCGCGACATGGCCAAGACTCTGCTCGCCGTGGGCCGCGGGGAGACCAAGGACTACCGCATCAAGGATCCCTTGAAGCTTCGCCGCTTCGCCGGCTACTACGGCATCGACGTCGAGGGTAAAGAGGATCTGCCTCTGGCCGCCGAGGTCGCCGAGGCCGCTCTGTACGACTTCGGCCGCCAGGAGGGCTACCAGACCATGTCCTACCGGGCTCCCAAGAAGCGCCAGGAGCTTTGGGACAAGCTGGGCGTGCGCCCCCGCGGCTTCGACCGTGAGGTGGTCGAGGCCATGCACAGGACTCACGCGGGCACCGACCAGGACGCCGAGAACATTATGGACCATGCAGTCCGGATGTGCATGGCCGACGGTTGGGGCGGCTCCATGATCGCCACCGACATCTCCGACATCCTGTTCGGCACTCCCAAGCCGCTTTCCAGCGAGAGCAACCTGGGCGTGCTCAACGAGGACGAGGTCAACATCATCATCCACGGCCACGAGCCCACGCTCTCGGAGCTGATCGTGGACGCGGCCCAGGACCCGGAGATGATCGAGTACGCCAAGTCCAAGGGCGCCAAGGGCATCACCATGGCCGGCATTTGCTGTACCGCGAACGAGATCTGGATGCGCCGCGGCGTGCCGCCGGCAGGCAACTCGCTCCACCAGGAACTCGCGCTGATGACCGGCGCCGTGGAACTGATGGTCGTCGACGTCCAGTGCACCTTCCAGGGCCTCGTCGAAGTGGCCAAGAACTTCCACACCCACCTGGTGACCACCTCGCCCAAGGGCAAGATGACCGGTGCCACTCACATGGAGTTCGACGAGCACCGTGCCCGTGAGATCGCCAACGAGATCGTGAAGATGGCGATCGACAACTACGAGAACCGCGCCGACATCCACATCCCGAACTTCAAGCAGGAAGTGGTGGCCGGTTTCTCCCACGAGTACATCCGCTACATGCTGGGCGGCAAGTTCCGCGAGAGCCTGACCCCGCTCAACGAGAACATCATCAACGGCAGGATCCAGGGCGCCGCCGCTATCGTGGGCTGTAACAACGCCCAGACGCCGCAGGACGAGGGCATCGTTAACTTGGTAAAGAACTTCATCGAGAACGACGTCATCGTCATCGTCACCGGCTGCGCCGCGCACGCCTCGGGCAAGCACGGTTACCTGAACCCGGCGATGTTCGAGAACGCGGGCCCCGGCCTCTCCGAGGTGGCCGAGACCACCGGTATGCCGCCGGTGCTGCACATGGGTAGCTGCGTGGACAACTCCCGGATCCTCACCCTGCTGGCCGACATCGTCGAGACCGGCGGCCTGGGCGAGGACATCAGCGACGTGCCCGCGGTCGGTATCTCCCCCGAGTACTACTGCGAGAAGGCCCTGGAAATCGCCACCTACTGCGTCGGTAGCGGCGCCTACGTCATCTTCGGTGGCGTTGACTCCCCCGTGAAGGCCTCCGGCGTGGTGACCGACATCCACACCGACGGCTGGGAAGAGAAGTTCGGCGGCAAACTCGAGTTCCATCCCAAGTGGGAGGACATCTTCGAGCATTCCATGGCCCACATCCAGAAGAAGCGTGAGGCGCTCGGTATCCACGAGGCCCGGGAACGTGTGCTGGTTGACATGGCTGAAAGGCGGGGGTAGGTAAATGGCTGTAACTGCTAAGCGCGAGCCGGAAGGCATCCGCGAAACCATCGCGGGAGGCGTGGCCCGCGGCGTCCGCCGGTACTATGACCTGGCGACCAGCCGGTACGAGGAGGCCCTATCCTCCATGGACGCCTCGACTCCGGTCGAGTTCCCTAACACCGGCTACTACCTCCCCGTGATCTACGCCATCACGGGCCACGCGGTCGAGAAACTCGAGGACATTCAGTGGGTGCTGGATGAGGCGGAGAAGTTGATTCCGCCGGAACCCAGCCCCAACATGTGGCTCCCCTATCTTGGTGAGACCCTGGACGGCGGCATGGCCGCCCTCTGGCTGGCCGAGATCATCGAAGCCCTCAAGTACGTGGGCGTCGGCCCCTCGCCGACCGAGGGCATCTGGCTCGGCTTCGCCGACGACGTGATCATGCGTCAGCGGGGCGTCGAGTTCGTGGACGGTTCGGCCCCCGGTTTCGCCGCGGTCACCGGCGCGGCCCCGGACGTGGAGACCGCCGTGGCGCTCGCCCGGGAGATGCAGGGTAAGTACCTCTATGTCTTCATGGCCGGCGAATCCCGCGGAACCACCTTTGCCGAGCAACTGGTGGAAGGCGGCGTGGAGATCGGCTGGGACACCCGTTTGGTGCCTTTCGGTCCGGAAATCTATGGTCACATCTACTCGGTCAACTTCGCCACGCGGGCGGCCATGGCCTTCGGCGGCGTGCAACCGGGTGACTTCGTCCGCATCCTCAAGTACAACAAAGACCGGGTGTTCGCGTTCGTTCTCGCCCTGGGCGAGGTCGACGACCTCAAATACGCCGCGGCGGCAGGGGCCATTAACTATGGCTTCCCGACGATCGCGGAGGACGACATTCCGCAGATCCTGCCCACCGGCGTCTGCACCTACGAGCACGTTTGTTCCGATGTGCCCCTGACGGAAATCGTCAGCAAGGCCATCGAGGTGCGGGGTCTCAAGATCGTCATTACCGAGGTTCCGATTCCCGTGGCCTACGGTCCTGCCTTCGAGGGCGAGCGGATCCGTAAGGACGACCTCCATGTGGAGATGGCGGGCCCCAAGGCGACCGGCGCTGAACTCACCGTCACCGCCGAGGACGTGGAAGACGGTAAGGTAACCATCGTGGGCCCCGATATCGGCGATATCGAACCGGACACCACCATTCCCTTTGGGGTGCTGGTCGAGGTATCGGGCCGCAAGATGCAGTCGGACTTCGAGCCGATTCTCGAGCGGCAGATCCACCATTTCCTCAACGAGGCCGAAGGCTACCTGCACGTAGGCCAGCGGGACATCATCTGGGAGCGCATCTCGAAAAAGGCGGTCGACGCCGGCTTCACTTTCGAGCACGTGGGCAAGATCATCCACGCGCGCTACCACTCCGAGTTCGGCGGCATCCTGGATAAGGTTCAGGTCACCGTCTTTACCCAAGAGACGGAGGTTTCGCAACTGCTGGAGCGGGCTCAGCACGTATACCAGCAGCGCGACGAGCGGTTGGGATCCCTGACCGACACCAGCGTGGAAACCTTCTACTCCTGCACGCTCTGCCAGAGCTTCGCCCCGGATCACGTTTGCGTGATCACCCCGGAGCGCTCAGGCCTGTGCGGCGCGTACAACTGGCTGGACGGTAAGGCCGCGTTCGAAATCAATCCCACCGGCCCCAACCAGCCAATCGAAAAAGGCGCGACGCTGGACGAGTACATGGGTCAATGGGAGGGTGTCAACGAGTTCGTCTACTCCGCGTCTCATAACGCGCTCGAGCGCTTCAACGCGTACAGCATCCTCGAAGAGCCCATGACCTCCTGTGGCTGCTTCGAAGCGATCAGTGTAGTGCTTCCCATGTGCAACGGCATCATGACGGTGGACCGCGATCACACCGGCATGACTCCGAGCGGGATGAAGTTCTCGACCCTGGCCGGATCGGTCGGCGGCGGAGCCCAGACTCCCGGCTTCATCGGGCACTCCAAGTTCTACATGGGCTCGGGCAAGTTCGTCAGCGCCGAGGGCGGCATCGCTCGGCTGGTGTGGATGCCCAAGAAGCTCAAGGAGGAACTCAAGGAACTGATCACCGCCAACGCGGTGAGTCAAGGCTATGAGGACCTGTACGATAAGATCGCAACTGAAGAGAACGGGACCGAAGAGGACGAGATCCTCAACTTCCTGACCGAAGTGGGTCATCCGGCTATGGAAATGGATCCGCTCTTCTAGCAGGTCTAGTACGGCTACCCGGTGGAGGGGCGGTTCGCCGCCCCTCCACCGGGGGCTTGGTTCATGGTCATAAAGTGAGAAAGGAGCAGCACCTGTGGCGCTAAGCGGGCTTCAGATCTTCAAGCTCCTTGCTAAGACTAATTGCAAGGATTGCGGGTTCCCAACATGTATGGCCTTCGCCATGCAACTCGCGGCCGGTAAGGCCGAGTTGGACAAATGCCCCCACGTTACGGACGAAGTCAAGGCAGAACTGGGCGAAGCCTCGGCGCCTCCGATCCGCAAGGTCACCATCGGTTCGGGCGATTATGCCGTCGGCGTAGGCGAGGAGACCGTGCTCTACCGCCACGAGAAGCGGTTCGAGAATCCGCCGGGCATCGCGATCTACGTCGGGGACGACACCGACGACTCCACCTTCGAGCAGAAGCTCGAGACCTTCAAGACCCAGGAATTCGAGCGGGTGGGCCAGGTGCTCCGCGCGAAGATGTTCGCCATCGAGTCCGCGGACGCGGGCAAGCTGGCCAACCGCGCGAAGAAGGCGTCAGACACCGGTGCCGCCGTGGTCTTGATGAGCGAGGACGCGGCCGCGCTCAAGCAGGCGGCCGAGCCGATCAAGGCCAAGAAACCCCTGCTCTATGCGGCCACCGCCGAGAACTTCGACCAGATCTCCGCCGCGGCCAAGGAGCTCAACGTTCCCTTTGCCATCAAGTCTCCCGACCTGGATCAGTTGGCGGAACTCGGCCAGAAGGCGATCGACGGCGACTTCAAGGAAGTCGTGCTCGACCCAATGTCGGCCAACCTGCAGGACGCTCTTCGCGATCAGACCTACATCCGCCGCGCGGCCATCAAGAAGAAGTTTCGCGCGCTTGGCTTTCCTACCATCGCCTTCCCCTGCAAGATGACCGGCGACAAGAATCTGCAGGTCGTCTATGCCGGGGTCTTCGTGGCGAAGTACGCGGGCATCATCGTGCTCGACACGTCCGATCCCGCCCATCTCATGCCGCTTCTGGTCCTGGCTCAGAACATCTACACGGACCCACAGCGGCCGATGCAGATGGATCAGGGCGTCTACCCGCTCAACGAGCCTTCCGAGGACAGCCCGGTCCTGCTGACCACGAACTTCTCGCTGACCTACTTCACGGTCGCGGGAGAGATCGAAGCCAGCAAGGTGCCGACGTGGCTGCTGGTTATGGATACCGAAGGTCAGTCCGTGCTTACCTCTTGGGCTGCGGGCAAATTCGTGGCCGACGCCATCGCCCCCTTCGTCAAGAAGAGCGGAATTGAAGAGAAGATAAAGCACCGAAAGATAGTCATCCCCGGCTACGTGGCCCAGATCAGCGGCGAGCTCGAAGAAGAGCTTTCCGACTGGGAGGTCGTCGTCGGTGTCCGCGAGGCGGCGGACGTGCCCCGCTACCTGCGGCAAATGACCGGCGCGTAAGCCGTCAGTCACCGGCATTCCGCGGTCAAACAGCCCCGGGCCGGCTGTCCGTGACCGAGAAGCTATGGGAATCCGGCCCGCCGCAGTGGCGGGCCGAGAACGGAGGTAAGACGAAGTGATCATCAGTCAGCAGAAACCCTTCGAGGAGATCCTCGAAGCGCTGGGTGACCAGGAGAAGGTGTACCTGGTCGGTTGTGGGGAGTGCGCGACCATGACTCAGTCCGGAGGCGAGGACGAAATAGCCGACATGAAGACACGGCTGGAAGCGGCGGGCAAGACCGTGCTCGGCAACGACGTGGCTCACTTGACCTGCCACGAGCTCGACATGAAGCGCATCTTCCGGCAGAGCAAGGACGCGGCAAAGGAAACGGACGCCTTCATCGTCTTCTCGTGCGGCGCCGGCACCCAGTCGGTGCGCGAGGCAACGGACAAGCACGTGATCCCTGGGACCAACACGCTCTTCCTGGGCAACGTCAAGCGCAACCTGCAGTACGAGGAGAAATGCTCCCTGTGCGGCGAGTGCGTGCTCGACGAATACGGCTCCATCTGCCCGGTCACCCGCTGCGCCAAGGGCATCCTGAACGGCCCCTGCGGCGGTACCAACAACGGGCAGTGCGAGGTGGATCCCGACAAGCCCTGCGCCTGGGTGCTGATCCACAATCAGTTGAAGAAAGAGGACCGGATCGAGCAGTTCATGAAGATCCAAGGTCCCAAGCGTTGGAACGCCGTCGAGCGGCCCGGACGGTTGGATGCTCGTGACAAGGACGAGGAAAAAGGGGCAGCCTAAATGGGTAAGTACCGGGAGGCGGCAGAATCAGGGAAGTTCGTCGTATCCGGTGAGATCGGTCCGCCGAAGGGAACTCAGGTCGATGACATGCTGCACCACATCGACCTCCTCAAGGACATGGTCGATGGCCTGAATGTGACCGACAATCAGAGCGCGGTCTTGCGGCTGGGTTCCATGGCGGTCTCTCACCACATAGTCAGCGAGGGCGGCGACGCTGTCTTCCAGATGACCACCCGAGACCGCAATCGGCTGGCCCTGCAGAACGACCTGCTGAGCGCGCACTTCCTTGGGATTCGCAACGTGCTCTGCCTGACCGGTGACCACGTGAGCGTCGGAGACCACAAGGACGCCCGCGAAGTCTACGACTTCGAGTCGGTACAGCTGATCCAGGCCGTCAAGAAGATGAACGAAGGCTTCGACTGGGCCGGAAACGAGCTCCAAGGCTCGACCGACTTCTACATCGGAGCCGTGGTCACGCCCGAGTCGAATCCCATCGAACCGCAGAAGGCCAAGTTCGAGAAGAAGATCGCGGCCGGAGCGCAATTCTTCCAAACCCAGGCCGTGTACGACATGGACAACTTCCAGAGCTTCATGGAGTACGCGCGCGGGGTGACCGAGGGCAAGGACGTCAAGATCATGGCCGGCCTGGTCGTGCTCACCAGCGTGGGCATGGCCAAGTACATGAACAAGTTCGTGCCTGGAGTGTTCGTGCCGGACAACCTCCTGGAGGAGATGGCCTCGGTTCCCAAAGAAGAGGCCCTCAAGAAGGGCATGGAGATCTGTGCCCGGCACATCAAGCTCCTCAAGGAAAAGAACGTGTGTGACGGGGTTCACGTCATGGCCATTGGCAAGGAGGAGATCGTACCCGAGATCCTCCAACTGGCCGATTTGGTCTAGACAAAGAGCGAAGCAAGGGGCGGGCCGGCCAAGGCCCCGCCCCTTTTGTACGAGGGAAAACCGGAGGAGGGTGGACACGGTGAGCGAGGGTACGAGGATCGTCATTCTCGGAGGCGGCCCAGGCGGCTACGTCGCCGCCATCCGCGCGGCACAGCGCGGGGCAGACGTGACCTGCGTGGAAAAGGACCTGGTTGGGGGGACCTGCCTCAACCGCGGGTGCATCCCCACCAAGGCGCTCTTGGGCAGTGTGGACGCCCTGCACAAGGCCCGCGAGGGCGATGAGTTCGGGTTCAAGGTCGAGGGCGAGATCAAGCCGGACTTCGCGCGGATGTACGAACGCAAGGACGACGTGGCGCGCAAGATGCGCGAGGGTGTCGAGGGGCTGTTCAAGCGCCACATGATCAAGTTGGTCCGGGGACACGGGCATATCGTGGCCGAGGGCAAGATCGAAGTCGAGACCGAGGACGGCAAGGACACCCTGGAGTACGACAAGCTGATCATTGCCACCGGCTCGGAGCCGGCTCAGCTGCCTTTCTTCGACTTCGACCAGCCGACGGTTCTCGACTCGACGGACGCCCTTCGCCTCACCGAGCTTCCCGAAACGCTTCTCATCATTGGAGCCGGCGTCATCGGCTGTGAGTTCGCCGGCATCTTCAGTGAACTCGGCACCAAGATCACCATGGTCGAGATGATGCCTCAGGTGCTGCCTCTCGAGGACAAACGTCTGGCCAAGCAGTTCCAGAGCATCTTCAAGAAGCGCGGCATCGACATCCGGCTGAAGACTCGGGTCGAGGGAATCGCCGAATACGGCGAGAACTACATAACCGCCAACGTGGAGGGCGGCGAGCAGATCACCGCGGAGAAGATGCTGGTCTCCATCGGCCGCACGCCCAACTCGAAGGACATCGGCCTCGAAGTGCTGGGCATCGAGACCGATCAGCGTGGCTACATCATGGTCAACGAGAAGCTGGAAACCGGCGCGGCCAACGTCTACTGCGTGGGCGATGTAAACGGCGGCATTCAGTTGGCGCACGTGGCCTCGCATGAAGGTCTGGTTGCAGTAGAGAACTGCATGGGCGGCGAGGTGAAGCGCGATCTGAGGGCCGTTCCCAGCTGCATCTACACCATGCCCGAGATCGCCAGCATCGGGCTGACCGAGGACCAGGCCAAGGACGAAGGCTTCAAGCCGGTCACGGGGAGCTTCCGCATGGCCGGGCTGGGCAAGGCTTTGGCCATAGGCGAGGACCAGGGATACATTCAGATCGTCGCCGACGAAGACACCGACCGGGTCCTGGGCGCCAACATGATGGGCGCGCACGTCACCGACCTGATCCACGAGATCGGCCTGGCGATCGAGCAGGAACTCAAGGTCGAAGACATCATCAACATGATCCATGCGCATCCCACGATCGCCGAAGGTGTGCTCGAGGCGGCCGAGGACGTGCACGGCGAGGCAATTCACTTCTTCCGTTAGGGATATGACGAAACCCAAAGAAGGACCAGGGCGCAAGCCGGAGTGGCTCAAGAAGCCTCTGCCCAAGGCGGGCGCCCTGCGGGAGATGGAAGGGCTGCTGCGGGAGCGTAGTCTTCATACGGTCTGCGAGAGCGCCCGCTGCCCGAACAAGGGCGAGTGCTTCGAGCACGGGACGGCGACCTTCCTGATCATGGGAGGGGTGTGCAGCCGCAACTGCCGCTTTTGCAGCGTGGATGGCGGCCGGCCGGCGCCCCTCGACCCGGAGGAACCCCGGCAGGTGGCCGACGCCGCCGCGCATCTGGGGCTCAGCTTCGTGGTGATCACCTCGGTCACCCGGGACGACCTCCCCGACGGGGGTGCGGCTCACTTCGTGGCTACCATCGCCGCCGTCAGGGAATGCCTGCCCGAAGCCGGAATCGAGGTGCTGGTGCCGGACTTTCAGGGAGATCCGGATTCCGTGCGGTTGGTGCTGCAGGCGAATCCGGAAGTGTTCAACCATAATCTCGAGACCGTCCCGCGGCTGTATCCGCGGGTAAGGCCGCAGGCGGACTATCGGCGTTCGCTGGCGGTGCTCGCGCAGGCCGCGCGGGAGGGACGGAGCGTGGTCAAAACCGGCCTTATGGTCGGATTGGGGGAGACAGTGGGGGAGGTGCGCACGGTGCTCGACGATGCCCGCCTGGCGGGCATCGAGGTGGTCACCGTGGGCCAGTATCTGCGGCCGAGCAAGGACCACCTGCCGGTCGATGAGTACGTCCGACCCGAGGTCTTCGAGGAGTACCGGAAGCATGGGGAGTCGCTCGGCCTGCGGGTGGAGGCGGCGCCCTTTGTACGTAGCTCATACCGGGCGGAAGAGGGCTATCTCCGTGCCGGCGGGGTGGATGACCTTTAAAACAGGAGGACACGTGCTCGTAATCGCTGAGAACATCAACGTCATGATCAACCGGATCGGCACCGCCATGAAAGAGCGGGACAAGGAGCCGATCGCCAGCCTGGCCAAGCAGGTCATGGCCGCCGGCGCCGATGTCATCGACATCAACCTGGGTCCGGCGCGCAAAGACGGGGACAAGATCATGGAGTTCGTGGTCGAGACGGTGGCCGAGGCGGCGCCGGGCGTCCAGCAGTGCCTGGACACCACCAACCACGTCGCCATGGAGGCGGGAGTCGTCAAATGCCTTGAGCTGGGGCTGCCCAAGCCCATCATCAATTCCTTCTCCGCTCAGCCGGACAAGAGGGAGAACATCCTGCCCTTGGCCGCAAAGTACGATTGTGAGATTATCGGCCTGACGATGGGCCAGGCCATCCCGATCGACGCCAACGAGCGGGTGGCCATCGCCTACGAGCTGGTGACGGCGGCTAACGAGCTCGGGATCCCCAACGAGAAGATCATCATCGACCCGATCATCCTGCCGGTGGGCGTTGACGTGGGTCAGCAGCACTCGCAGGCGGTGATGGAAGTGCTGCAGATGATCTCGGAGATGTTCGAGCCCAAGGTGCAGACCACCTGCGGGCTGTCCAACATCTCCAACGGGGCTCCGGACGATTTGCGCCCACCCATCAACGCGGTTTATTTGAGCATGCTGGCCGCGGTTGGCATGACATCGGCTATTGTAGACGCGCTTGACCAGGACATGATGCGGACGATCCGGTTGATCCGGGCGCTCCAAAACGAGTCCCTCTACTCCGTCTCCGACGCGGAGCTCAGGTAGCGCGTCGATCGCTAGCTCTTCGATCGTCCGGAGGTTTCTATGTGGGAAACGAAAGCTACGCGGACTGGTGAAAATTCTCACGGAGTGGCCGAACACCCTCCCATGATCGACATGGAGGGCTTCGACGCCGAGTCGCTCAATGAATTGCTCGCCAAGTACCGAGGGCAGGCGGGTACCCTCATCCCGCTTCTTCAGGGGACGCAAGAGCTCTACGGGTTCTTGCCGGATCCGGCCATGGCGATCATCGCTGCGGAGTTGGACCAACCGCTGAGCGCGCTGTACGGCGTGGCTACCTTCTACGCGCAGTTTCGTCTGGTTCCTCGGGGCAAACACGTGGTGCGCGTGTGCCACGGCACCGCCTGCCACGTTTCCGGTGCCCCCCTCGTCAGCCTCGAGGTCGGACGCCACTTGGGCATCGAAGACGGTGAGAACACCGAGGACATGCTGTTCACCCTGGAGAGCGTAGCCTGCTTGGGAGCCTGCGGAATGGCGCCGGTCATGATGATCAACGATCGCACCTACGGCAAGCTGACTGCGGACTCGGCGGTCAAGTCGATCAAGGAATTCCGCACTTCCTTGGCGGCGGAAGGTGACGGGAACGGCTCCCAGCCCGCTGTCGAGCCTGAGGAGGACGTGTAGATGGCGGTTGCGCAGAAGGTCAAGAAGCCAAAGGTACTTCGCCCGCTCAAGAGCACGCCCGAGGTCGAGGTCGGGATCTGCATGGGCACCGGCGGTATCGCCGCCGGTGGCAACGAGGTCTGGGAGGCTTTCGAGAAAGGGCTCGCCGCCACGGCGGCCTACGCGGTGGTCAAGCCGCGCGAGGACAAGTGCGAGGGCAGCTGCTCCACCCTGACGGGGACCGGATGCCGGGGAATGTGTGCCATGGACGTTCTGGTGGACGTCACCACCCGCAAGAACGGGCAAGAGCGCACGGTCACCTACGGCACGGTTACGCCCAAGATGGTCGACAAGATTATTGAGGAGCACATTGTTGGCGGGGAGCCGGTTCACAAATGGATCGTGCTTTCCTCGGAGGAGGAAACCTCGCACAATGACTTCTACGCCTACCAGGACCGCCTGGTGCTCCGGCACTGCGGGCGCATCGATCCGGAAGACATCGACGCCTACCTGGAAGAGGGAGGCTATCAGGGTCTCTACCGGGTGTTGACCGAGATGACCCCCACCAAGGTCCACGAAGAGGTTCTGGCCTCGGGCCTGCGTGGCCGCGGAGGAGCGGGCTTTCCCACGGGGCTCAAATGGAAGTTCGCCGCAGAGGCCAAGAGCTCCGACGGCAAGAAGTACTTCATCTGTAACGGGGATGAGGGCGACCCGGGTGCCTTCATGGACCGCTCGGTGCTGGAGGGCGATCCTCATGCCGTGTTCGAGGGAATGGCCATCGGCGGCTACGCCATCGGGGCCGACGAGGGCTACATCTACGTCCGCGCGGAGTACCCGCTCGCCATCAAGCGGCTCAAGATCGCGCTGCAGCAGGCCGAGGAGCGGGGCCTGATCGGCAAGGACATCATGGGCTCCGGCTTTGACTTCAAGATCAAGATCAAAGAGGGCGCCGGCGCCTTCGTCTGCGGTGAGGAAACCGCCCTGATGCAGTCGATCGAGGGCAAGCGGGGAATGCCGCGGCTGCGGCCCCCCTTCCCGGCGCAATCGGGCTTGTGGGCCCGCCCCACCAACATCAATAATGTGGAGACGCTGGCCTGCGTGCCCTGGATCATGACCCAGGGGGCCGAAGCCTTCGCCGAGCGGGGCTACGAGAAATCCAAAGGGACCAAGGTCTTCGCCGTGACCGGGAAGATCAACCGCAGCGGATTGGCCGAGGTGCCCATGGGCCTCACCCTTCGCGAGGTCATCTTCAAGATCGGCGGCGGGGTCAAGAACGACAAGGAGTTCAAGGCCGTGCAGATGGGGGGCCCCTCCGGCGGCTGTCTGCCCGAGTCTCTGTTGGACACCAGAGTCGACTACGAGGAGCTCAACCAGACCGGAGCCATTGTCGGCTCGGGCGGCATGGTGGTTCTGGACCGGGACAACTGCATCGTGGACACGGCACGGTTCTTCCTCAAGTTCACCCAGGCGGAGAGCTGTGGCAAATGCGTCCCCTGCCGGATCGGCACTACGCGGATGCTTGAGATTCTCGACCGCATCACCGAGGGCGAGGGTAAGCCCGAGGATATCGACCTGCTCCTGGATCTGGCCGAGAACATCAAGTCGGCCTCGCTATGCGCCCTCGGGGGAACGGCGCCCAACCCGGTGCTCACCTCGATCAAGTACTTCCGCGAGGAATTCGAGGAGCACATTCACGAGCAGAAATGCCGGGCCGGCGCCTGTGCCGCCCTGACCACCTACAGCATCGATCCGGTCAACTGCACCGGCTGCCGGGCCTGTGCGCGTGCCTGCCCGGTCGATGCGATCACGGGGGAGAAGAAGGAGGTCCACGTCATCGATTCGGATATCTGCATCCGGTGTGGGGCCTGCTACGATAAATGTCGATTCGACGCCGTGAGGAGGGCCTAGATGGCGGTTGCGCCCCAAACCGGAGAGAGAACGCTGACTCTGAACGTTGACGGTCAGGAGGTCAAGGCGGCTCCCGGTGACACCATTCTGACCGTATGCCGGCGCCTGGGGATCGACATCCCCACGCTCTGCTATGACGAGCGCATGGAGCCCTACGGGGGCTGCCGCCTGTGCCTGGTGGAGGTCGAAGGCGCACGCGGGCCGGTTCCCGCCTGCGCCGCCGTCGTAGGCGACGGCATGTCCGTCACCACCATGAGTGACAAGATCTTCAAGCTGCGCAAGTTCGTCATCGAACTGCTGCTCTCGAATCATCCGCTGGATTGCCCCGTGTGCGAGGCCGCCGGCGACTGTCGCCTGCAGGACTACGCCTGGGAGTACGACGTCAACATGACTCCCTGGGGCTGGCATCCCAAGGACTTCGCAACCCGGGACGATCATCCCAACGTGGCCCGCAACCCAAACCGCTGCATCAACTGCGGCCGTTGCGTGCGCATCTGCCGGGACGTCATGGGGATCGGCTGCTGGGGCTTCACCAACCGGGGCTACGAGACCATCATCGACACTCCCTACAACCTGCCGCTCGAGCAGGTGGGCTGCGTGTCCTGCGGGCAGTGCGTGAGTGCCTGTCCGGTGGGCGCCCTGACTCACAAGCGCAGTCGCCACGACGCCCGCATCTGGCAGACCGACAAGACCGACACCATCTGCCCCTACTGCGGCGTGGGCTGCGAGTTCACCGCGCAGACCTTCCGGGATCGGCTGGTGCGCGTCACCACCGAGCCCGGCCAGGGTGTCAACAACGGCAACCTCTGCGTCAAGGGCCGCTTCGGCATGGAGTTCGTCAACTCGCCTGATCGTCTGACCACGCCGATGGTGCGCAATGAGGAGGGCAATCTGGTCCCGACCACTTGGGAGGTCGCGCTCGACCGCATTGAGCAGAACTTCAAACGCATCAAAGAAGAGAGCGGGGCCAAGGCCTTCGCCGGGCTCGCCTCGGCCAAATGCACCAACGAGGAGAATTACATCTTCCAGAAGTTCATGCGGGGGGTGATCGGCACAAACAACGTGGACCACTGTGCCCGCTTATGACACAGCTCCACCGTCGCCGGTCTGGCGACAGCATTTGGCAGCGGCGCGATGACGAACTCCATCGCGGACATTCACGAAGCCGACGTGATGCTGCTCATCGGCTCCAACACCACTGAGGCACACCCGGTCATCGGTATCGAAGTCATCCGTCTGCTCAACGAGGGCAAGAAGCTGATCGTGGCCGATCCCCGCAAGATCGACCTGGCGCGGCGGGCACACCTGCACCTTCAACTCCGGCCCGGCACCAACGTCGCCCTGCTCAACGGCATGATGCGGCACATACTGGACAAGGGCTTGGAGGACAAGGAGTTCATCGAGTCGCGGACCGAGAACTACGAGGCCTTCCGCGAGTCGATCATGAGCACGACGGTCGAAGAGGCCGCTGAAATCACGGGCGTGCCCGCTGAGGACATCAAAAAGGCGGCTGAGCTCTACGCCACCTGCAACAACGCGAACATCCTCTATGCCATGGGCATCACCCAGTTCCACACGGGCACCAACAACGTGCTCGCCGTGGCCAATCTCTCGATGCTCACCGGCAACATTGGCCGGCGGGGCACGGGGGTCAACCCGCTCCGCGGTCAGAACAACGTGCAGGGCGCCTGCGACATGGGCGGCCTGCCCGACGTCTTCTCCGGTTACCAGAAGGTGGACGATCCTGCGGCCATCGGCAAGATGGAAGAGGCCTGGGGGGTAACGCTCGAGGATCGGCAAAAGGGCAAGACCATCATGGAGATGATGCGGTCCATCGACGACGGCGAGATCCGCGCCCTCTATGTGATGGGAGAGAACCCGGTTATCTCTGACCCCGACCAGAAGCACGTCGAGGAGAGCCTGGCCAAAGTCGACTTCCTGGTGGTGCAGGACATCTTCTTCACCGAGACGTGCGAGTATGCGGACGTGGTCCTGCCTGCCTGCACCAGCGTGGAGAAGGACGGTACCTTCACCAACACCGAACGCCGGGTTCAGCGGGTGCGGGCGGCGCTCGAGCCTCGCGGAGGCACCATGCCGGATTGGCAGATCGTGCAACTGCTGGCGTCCCGCATGGGGGCCGACTGGAACTACACCAGCGCTGAAGCCATCATGACCGAGATCAATCAGGTTACCCCGCAGTACGGCGGCATCACCTATCGCCGTCTGGACGCGAAGAGCGAACAGCGCACGCCAGACGTCGTCTTCGAGGACACGGACAGCTGCGGCCTGCAGTGGCCCTGCCCGGACGAAGACCACTCGGGGACCCCGGTGCTCCATGCCGGCCGGTTTTCCCGGGGCAACGGCTTCTTCTCGGCGGTGGTGTACCAGAAGCCCGTCGAGGAAGTCTCGGAGGAGTATCCGATGATCCTGACGACGGGACGCGAACTGGTGCACTATCACACCGGCACCATGTCGCGGCAGGCCCCCGGCCTGAACGCTCTGGTTCCCGACGCCCGTCTGGAAATCAATCCGGACGATGCCCGCAGATTGGGCATCCGGCACGGCGAGAGGGTGAGGTTGACCAGCCGACGGGGCAGCATCGAGCCGTTTGCCTGGCTCACCGACCGGGTCTCGCCCGGACTGGTGTTCATGCCCTTCCACTTTGCCGAGGCGCCGGCCAACCGCCTGACCGTGCAGACTCTTGATCCGATATCGAAGATCCCGGAGCTCAAGGTGGCCGCGGTCAAACTGGAGGCCCTGGATGGCGGAGCGGCCTCGGCTGAGACCGAGACCGAAGAGGCTTCGGTGTAAAAAGCTCCAGACGATCGCAGAAGTGCCAAGAGGGCGCGCCGTCTTCGGACGGGGCGCCCTCTTCTATTTGCCCGAACGCGGTCACAAGCAACCCGCGGGCCGTGTCCCTCTCAGCCCCCGACTGTAAGCGCGCACCGCCGGCCTCTTCGGCTCGGTCGGCAATACGTTCCACAAGCAGGCCTTGGCGCTCCACTCGATCAGCCCCCGGCTTCTCGCGCGCTCCCCCTAGCGGCGCTCGATCAGTTCTAGTATCGGGTAGGGTGGGGGCGCCTGCGTGACCCTCCGGGTCAGTGCCGCCGACGGCCTCAACCTTGAGTCCCTGGTGGGGGAGGTCTCCCCTTGCCTGGGCCAGGTGTTCCCGCAGGACGCGGTCAAAGTGGATCACCCTCCGCGCCTGGTCTTTGTCCGGAGAATAGGAGACCAGCCGGAAGATCTCGGACATTCGATTCTGAGCCACCTCGACCTGATCGCGTTGATCTCGTGGCCGATCCAGGCTGCCACCTTGCCCAGACCGCGGCTGTATTCGCCCTCAGCCCGTTGCTGCTCGTCTGCTCGGGACTCGGTGAGGTCCGAGAAAGCGAGAATGGCCCCCGCGGGAAGGCCTTCGCCATCGTAGCGGAGTGGCGCAGTAGGTGGACAATCTCTCTTGGCCTTCTTCCTGCCAAGAGAAGCTCTGTCTCTCGTGCGCGCTCGTTGAGGGTGACTACTTTCTGATCGACGTCGATCACGATCAATCCGCTGCCTATCGAGTCGAGCAGGTGCGAGGTCAGCGCGTGGCAATCGAGAGAGTTCTGAAAGATGGAATCCATTTCACTAAGTTTATGGCGCGCTAATGCCGAAAACATTTATAGTGTGCTGATGCCGAAACATCGCGCCACAGGCAATAATCTGACCTTTGTGGGGAGCGGGATTTGAAGCAAGACGCGAGCGGCCTTCTGGTCCTCCGCCGCACTGCTCGGCGAGGAGCACGTACTCGTGGTCGACGACGACCGCGCCGTTAGAAGATTCCTCCGCCGCGCCGTGGAAATAGCCGGCTATGAGGTGGACGAATTTGCGGGGGCCGGCGACGCGCTCGGCGGGTTCACTGCGGGAAAATATGCGGTGGCTCTCGTTGATCTCAACATGCCTGAATACGATGGTCTGTGGCTCCTGGAGCGCCTCAAAGAGGTGGACCCCGACATAGTGGTGGTCATCGTCACCGGGTCTGGCGAGGTGCAGGAGGCCGTCGACGCCCTTACCCATGGGGCTCTCGACTACGTGCGCAAGCCGGTCAGCGTGGCCGAGATCGCCGAAGTGGTCCACCGGGCCCGGCGGAACCGGCAACTCGAACTGGAAAACCGGGCTTACCGGCAGGAGTTGGAACGCCTGGTGGAGGAGCGCACGGCCGGGCTGCGCCGGGCGATGAATGAACTCGAGGCGACGCACGAGTCTTTGGAGAGCTCCTACCGGGAAAGCATCTATCGGCTGGCCGCGGCGGCCGAGTATCGCGACGAGGACACCGCGAACCACCTGGTTCGCATCGGCCTGATCTCCGAAATCCTGGCCAAGCGGGTCGGCTGCGACGCTGAGCTGATAGCGCTCATCCGTCAGGCCAGTCCGATGCACGACGTGGGCAAGATCGGCATCCGAGATGCCGTGCTGCTCAAAGCGGGCCCGCTGACCAAAGAGGAGTTCGAGGAGATCAAGACCCACTCGGTGATAGGCGCCCGTATCCTCTCCGGTTCCAGTTCCCAGCTCATCCAGATGGCCGAGCGCATCGCGCTCAC
>Ga0075525_10000103_pt1 | contig 32520 bp, 24 predicted proteins | sample NGEPertwo_FD_74795 | JGI IMG/M metagenome (GOLD analysis project Ga0075525, IMG submission 74795) | Arctic peat soil microbial communities from the Barrow Environmental Observatory site, Barrow, Alaska, USA - NGEE Permafrost154B-two | ecosystem: Environmental > Terrestrial > Soil > Wetlands >...
GCAGGTGGGCGACCCACACGGCTATCTGGATGAGTTTCGCGCCGCCGGTGGGAAGCACGTGGTTCGTGCCTGCGGCATAGTCGCCGAATGCCGTCGGGGTCTCCGCGCCCAGGAAGACGGCCCCGGCGGCGCGAAACTCATCCAGATAGCCGTGTGGGTCGCCCACCTGCAGCTCCAGGTGCTCGGGCGCGTAAAGATTGACAAAGGCGGCGGCCACCGCGCGAAACGACTCCCCGGCCCCGGGGTAATAGGCAAAGATGGTCTCGCCGTCACCCGCTGAGAGGGCCACCGGTTCGTCGAGGGTTTCCGCATCGGAGTTGTGGGGTTCGCGCGCCGCATCTCGCACGAGCCGGTCGACCTCGGCCTCGATGCGCCGCACCACCTCTTCAGTGGGCGCGAGCAGCACGGCCACCGCGCCGCTGCCGTGCTCCGCCTGTGCCAGCAGATCCGCGGCGGCCCAGGCCGCCTCGGGGGCCTCGTCCACCACCACGACGACCTCGCTCGGCCCCGTCACGCCGTCGATCCCCACCAGGCCGTAGAGTTGCCGCTTGGCCTCGGCCACGTAAGCATTGCCCGGGCCCGTGACCACATCGCACTTCGGAAACGTTTCGGTTCCCAGCGCCAAAGCCGCGATGGCCTGAGCTCCCCCCACGCGGTAGACCTGATGTATGCCCAGAAGGTGAGCGGCCGCGAGGATGGCAGGAGCCACCGTACCGTCACGGTTGGGCGGCGTGGCAATCACCAGTTCGTGCACGCCGGCCACCTGTGCCGGGACCGCGTTCATGACGACCGAGGAGGGATAAGGCGCGAGGCCCCCGGGAACGTAGAGTCCCGCCCGCTCCGCGGGAAGATAGCGGATCCCGACCGTCTGTCCGGTGGGCGCCTGGGCCTCCCAATCGTGACGTAACTCCTTCTCGTGAAACCACCGCAGGTTGTCCCGCATCAACTCCAAAGCGGCGACGAGATCGGAATCCAACTCGTGGAAGGCGCTCTCCAGGTCGCCCTCAGGGACCCGCAGGGTCGCGGCCGAGGCTTCCGCCCAGTCCAGCCTTTGCGAGGCCCCGACCACGGCAGCGTCTCCCCGGCGGCGCACGTCGGCGATCAACGCGGAGACCACTTCGAGCACCTGTTGGCTGCGCTCTTCTTGGAAGCGCAATCCCGCGACTTCGGCCTCGAGAGTGTAGGGGGAAAGCGGTCCTATTCTCATCGGAGATCTCCCTCCGGTAGCTGACTGCGCCAACGATGGCCGGATCCGGTTTCGGCAGGGCGCAACGTCTTACGCCGGAATCCTACCCAGATTCGTCGATCAGCTCCCGGAGGCCTTCGGCCAGCTGAGCCACCCGCGGCGTGAGCAGCTTGTGGGCGACGCGGTTGACGATCAGACGTGTGCTGCAGGGGAAGAGCTCGAAGCGTTCCACCAGGTTGTTCTCCCGTAGCGTGGTGCCCGTGGAGGTGAGGTCGACGATGCCTTCGGCCAAGCCCACGAGCGGAGCGAGTTCGATGGAGCCGTGGAGCTTGATGATCTCGGGGGTGATCCCCCGCTCCTGAAAATAGTCCCGGGTGATGTTCGGATACTTGGTGGCCACACGAAAGGTTCCCAGATGCCGCAGGGTCTCCAGCGAGGGGTCGGTGCCGGAAGGGGTGGCGAAGATCATGCGGCAGAAGCCCACGCCTAGGTCGAGCACCTCGTAGACGTTCTTGGGGCTCTCCCGTAAAACATCCTTGCCAACGAAGCCCACATCTGCGGCGCCGTACTCGACGTAGGTGGGCACGTCAGTGGGCCGGGTGGTGATGAAGCGGGTGCCGTCGCTCGTGTCGAAAATCAGCTTGCGGGTGTTGGCGCACACTTCGGTCAGATCGAAGCTGAGCCGCTCGAGCATACCCGCGGTCTCCTGGAAGATGGCGCCGCGGGCGAGAGCTATCCTGAGCGACTTCACTCGTCCCTCCCCGAGGGCCCGCGCATCAGGCCCCGCAACCGGGCGAGGAGCGCGCGGCCCGAGTGCCGCTCCCTGAGGCCGGCAGGCAGATCGACAAGCCACCACTCCGCGCCGGAGGCGTCCGCCGGCTCGAGCAGGAAGTCCGCCTCCTTTTGCCGGACCAGCAACTGCACCTCGGCAGGCGCCGTGTTCTCGGCCAGCGCGAACACTTGCAGCCCGGCGGCGCGCAAATCCTCGGCCAGTTCCACGTGCCGGTCGAGGCCCCCGACCAGCAGCGTCATCGGCACCCGACGGGAAAGCTCCGCCGACTGCGAAACCAGCGCGGCGTGGACGCGGTCCAGGGCCAGACCGAAGCCCACCGCGGGCATGGCCCGGCCGAAGCGCTCCAGCAAGTTGTCGTAACGCCCGCCGCCGCCCAGCGTGGCTCCCAGCTCAGGAGCGTAGACCTCGAAGACCAAACCTGTGTAGTAGGCCAGGTTGCGGAAGATACCGAAGTCGAAGAGCAGCCGCTCCCCGTAGCCGTAGATGGCGACGGCCCGCTGGACTTCCACGAGCCGGTCGAGCGCCTCCTGCATGGCCTGAGAGCGCACGTGCTCCCGGGCCTCGTGCAGGACCTCGGGTCCCCCCCGCAGTTCCGGGACCGCCAGGATCGACTGCCGGTCGTTGGCCGAGAGCTCGAGGGCCTCGGCCCGGAGGCGGAAGCCGACGAAATCCTTGCCTACCAGTTCCCGGGTGAGCGCCTCGCGATCGTCCACGGCCGGGACCAGAGCTGCGAGCAACTCGAGGAAGAAGGCCAGCTGTCCCAGACCTACGCGATACTCCCGCAGCCCCGCCCGTTCGAGGGCGCGGCAGGCGACGGCGATGACCTCCGCCTCGGCGGAGGCGCCTCCCAAACCCAGGAGCTCGATGCCCGCCTGGCGAAACTCAGCCTCCAGCCCGCGCTGCTCCGGGATCCGGCGAAAGATCTTGGAAACGCTGAACACCCGGTGGGGCCCCACCTGCCCTCCGAAACGGCTTCCCACCAGCCGCGCGATGGGTGCGGTCAGGTCAGGACGCAGGAGCAGGAGCTGTCCCCGCTCGTCCAGCAGGCGGAAGCCGGTGAGAAGCGAGGCTTCGTGCGATAGGGCCATCACCTCCTCGTGCTCGAGGGTGGGCGTCCGCACCTCGCCGTAACCGAATTCCCGGAAGACGTTGGTGGCCGCGTCCTCGATCAGGCGAAGCTCGGCCGCCTCGGTAGGCAGAACATCTTTGGTCCCCGGGGGGGTGCGGAGAATGCTCAACTTCGAGCCCGCTCAGGCCTGCATGACACAGCCGTCACCGAGCAGGCACTTGAGCTCAGCGAACAGGCTGGTCTGCGGATCGACCTTGAATTGCTCCCCGAAGCGCAGCCGGAAGAGACCGCCGTCCGTCTTGACCTCCGCCTCCACCGGGCAGCCGCCGGGGAAGCGCGCGAGCACGGCCTTGAGGTCTTCGATCACCCCGGCGCAGACCGTTTCTCCGTCGAAGGAGATCTGCAGGGGTTCGAAGCCGGTCTTGGCGACGAAAGGCGCCACTTCGAAGGGGATCAGCTTGGTGTCGGCCTCGTCCTTACGGTCGACCCGCCCGCGCAACTTGACCACCGTATCCTCGACCAAGACCTCTCGGTTCTCCGCGTAAAAGGCGGGGAAGCAGAGGACCTCGACCGAGCCTTCGAGGCCCTCGAGGGTGACGAAGGCCATGGTCTCGCCAGACTTCTTGGTGGTTATCCGTTTGACGGCGCCCACCATGCCGATCACGGTGGTCACCGTGGTATCCGGAAGTTCGGCAAGCTTTGAGATCGGGGTCTCGGCCTCGGCGCGGATCTGCCGCCTGATGTCGCGCAGGGGGTGGGAGGACACGTAGAGGCCCAATGTCTCTTTCTCCAGAGCGAGAAGCTGCTCCTTGCTGAAGTCCCCCGCCGGTATCTCGGGAATCGGAGCAGAGGAAGCGGTTCCGTCGGCCGCGCCCAGCATGTCGAAGATGGAGCCCTGTCCGGCGGCGGCGTCCGCCTGCGCGGTGCGGGCGTGCGATACCGCCTGGCCCAACACCTGCAGCATGCCCTTGCGGGGGGCGCCAAAGGAGTCCATTGCCCCAGCTTTGATCAGGCTCTCCAGAGCCCGCTGGTTCATCTTGCTCAGGTCGATGCGCTCGCAGAACTCAAAGAGATTGGCGAACGGGCCGAGCTCGGCCCTCACCGCCAGAATGTCGCGGATGGCGTTCTCGCCGACGTTCTTCACGGCGTTCAGGCCAAAGCGGATTCGCCCCTCCACCCCGCGAAAATCGATGCTGGACTCGTTGACATCCGGAGGCAGCACCTCGATGCCCATGTCGTTGGCCACGCTTACGTAGTAGGGCACCTTGTCCTTGGTGTTCATCACGCTCGAGATCAGCGCAGCCATGTACTCAACCGGGTAGTTGGCCTTGAGGTAGGCGGTCTGGTAGGCGATGAAGGCGTAACAGGCGGCATGTGACTTGTTGAAGGAGTAGTCTCCCGCCTTTTCCATCAGGCTCCAGAGGTGTTGCGCCACCCGGCCGGCGGTGCCGTTGGCCTGGGCCCCCTCTTTGAACTTGGGTTCCAACCGGTCGAGGATCTGCCGGTTCTTCTTGCCGATGCCCTTGCGCAGGTCGTCGGCCTCGGCCGGGGTGAACCCCCCAATGCACTTGGCGATCTCCATCAGCTGTTCCTGATAGATGGCGACTCCGTATGTGGGCCGCAGGATGGGCTCCAGCCGGGGATCGAGGATCTCCACCAGTTCGGGATTGCGCTTGTTGCGCGCGTAGACCGGGATGTACTCCATTGGACCGGGACGGTAGAGGGCAACCAGGGCAATGAGGTCCGCGAATTCGCTCGGGTGGATATCCCGCATGGCCTCGCGCATGCCCGAAGATTCGAACTGGAAGACCCCTTCCGAATCGCCTCGCGAGAGCATCTCGTAGGTCTTCACGTCGTCCAGGGGGATGGCTTCGAGTTCGAAGTCGGCGTTCGCGCCGTCGCGGATGATCTTGACTGCGCTGGCGATCACGTCCAGGTTGCGCAGCCCCAGGAAGTCCATCTTGAGCAGGCCCAGTCCTTCGACGTCCGTCATGGGGACCTGGGTGACCACTTCGGCGTCGCCCTTCTGCATCAGCGGCAGGTAGTCGGTGAGCGGTTTGTCCGCGATGACCACACCGGCGGCATGAATTGAGTCCTGCCGGATCAACCCCTCCAGCGGCTTGGCCACGTCGACGACCTGACGCACCACCTCGTCCCTGTCGTACTCGACCCGCAGCTCCTGCTTTTCCTTCAGGCAGTCGGCCAGAGTGATCTTGGGACCTTCGGGGATCAGCTTGGCAATCCGGTCGGCCACGTTGTAGGGCACGTCCATCACCCGGGCGGCATCGCGGATGGCCTGCCGCGCCTTGATGGTACCGAAAGTGGCGATCTGGGCCACCCGGTCCCGCCCGTACTTGTCCGCCACGTACTCGATGACTTTGTCCCGGCCTTCGACGGAGAAGTCGATGTCGATATCGGGCATGCTGATCCGCGCCGGGTTGAGGAAGCGCTCGAAGAGCAGACCGTATTTGAGCGGGTCGAGATCGGTGATGCCCAGCAGATAACTCACCAGGGAGCCCGCCGCGGAACCGCGCCCCGGTCCCACCGGAATGCCGCTGGTCTTGGCGTAGTTCACGAAGTCCCAGACGATCAGGAAGTAGGGCGGAAAGCCCATCTCTTCGATGGTGCAGAGTTCGCTCTCCAGGCGCTCGCGCTGCTCGGGGCCCACCGCGTCGGCATAGCGTTGGCGCAGGCCCTCCTCGCACAGCTCGCGCAGGTAGGTCGCCTCGGTATGACCCTCGGGGACCGGGTAGCTGGGCAGCAGGATCTCCCCCAGCTTGAGTTCGACATCGCAGCGCTCCGCCACCAGCATGGTGTTGGTGACGGCCTCCGGATATTCGCGGAAGGCCTCGCGCATCTCCTCTTCGGTCTTGAAGTAGAACTCCTGCGAGCTAAAGCGCATGCGCTTGTGGTCGCTGATGCGGGAGCCGGTCTGTATGCAGAGCAGCACGTCGTGGGCCTCGGCGTCCCGCGCCTCCAGGTAGTGAACGTCGTTCGTGGCCACGGCGGGCACCCCGGTTTCGCGGGCGAGTTCGATAATGCCGCCGGCCACGTGTTCCAGTTCCTCGATGGCGGTTTGCTGAACCTCGAGAAAGACGTTGCCCTCGCCGAAGATCTCCTGCAGGCGCAGGAGTTCCTTACGGGCTTCGTCCCCCCGGGTGTTCTCCACGGCTTTTGACAGACGGCCGGTGGGGCAGCCGGAGAGGCAGATGATGCCTTCGGAGTGCTCGCGCAGGAGTTCGTAATCCACCCGGGGCTTGAAGTAGTAGCCCTCGAGGAAGGCGCGGCTACCCAGCCTTAGCAGGTTACGGTACCCGATGGCGTTCTCCGCGAGCAGCGTCAGGTGCCAACGCTGCTCCTGCGCGAAATCCTTGCGCAGCCGGTCCTCGACCACGTAGGCCTCCAGGCCGAGAATGGGCTTGACCCCGGCCTTCTTGGCCGCCTGGTAGAACTGGATGGAGCCGGAGAGCACGCCGTGATCGGTTAGCGCAACCGCGGGCATTTTGAGTTCAGCGGCGCGGCGAACCAGATCGGTCACCTTGCAGGCACCATCGAGCGCCGAGAAATCGGAGTGGACGTGCAGGTGGCAGAAGCCCGACGACGCGGAGTTCGGGACGGGGGTTTCACCACTCTGATTCACTCCCGGAGTGTACCCGATGCGGACCGGCCCCTCAACCGCCTGTCCTCTCCTAGACGTCCCTTGTCCGCTCTTAGCGGCCTTTTTCTTTTTCTTTGGCAGCGCGGGGATTCGTGGTCCCGCACGCCGGCCTGCGGACCCCTAGTCGGTCTCCTCAACCACCTCGTTGCGGAGCGTTCCCACGCCTTCCACCGCGACTTCTACCACGTCTCCGACTGCGAGCGCCCCCACCCCGGGAGGGGTGCCCAGCATGACCAGGTCGCCCGGCTCTAGCGTGAGCGCCTGAGAGATGTAGGAGAGCACTTCGAAGGGATCGAAGAGCATGTCCTTCACCCGGCCCTGCTGGCGCAGTTCGCCGTTCACCCGCGTCTCGATCAGAGCCTCCGCGTCGGGCATGTCGGTCTCGTAGATGCCGCCCACCGGGCCGAAGGTGTCGTAACCCTTCGCCCGCCACCACTGTTTGTCGGCGTTCTGCATCTCTCGCTCGGTGACGTCGTTGCCGCAGGTCCAGCCGCGCACGATGCCGCGCGCGTCCTCGGGAGAGATCCGACGCGCCCGGGCACCGATCATGACCACGAGCTCACCCTCGTACTCCACCCGAGTGGCGTCTTTGGGGAAGACTATGGACTCGCCGTCGGTGATCAGGCAGGACGGGGGCTTGAAGAAGATGATCGGCTCCTTAGGAGCCTCGGTGACCGCCCTTTCCGGAAGCCGGTCGACCATCTCCTCCAGGTGCTTGGGAAAGTTCCAGCCCACGGCGAGTATCTTGGAAGGAGGCGGCGGGGGAAGGAGCCTGACTTCATCCCGGCCCAGCTCTACGGTTCGCCCTCCGCTCTGGACTTGGAAGGCATCTGCAACCACCGCCGCTTCGTGAGCCATGCCCCGATATCCGATCCATGCTCGCCGCATGCCACTCCTCCTAATCCTCGGGAAAGACTCCGTCAGCCGGACGCCTGCGTCAAAGCTATTTCACAGGAGGGCAGGGCCGCTGTCAAACGCGGCCCTGCAGCGAGAGGGCAAAAGAGGGCTAACAGTCCTTCTTACCGCAGCTCTTACAATCCCCGGAACAACCCAGAGGCATGGGCTCCAAACACCGCGGGCAGCGCAGCACAACCGAATCCATTTGCAGCCCGCACTTGGGACAACGAATCACGCGGCCCTCCTAAAGCAGGCCGATGAACTGAGCGAGCAGTCCACCGACGGTGAAGGCCAGGACCACGCTGCCCACCCAGGTGAAGACCATGAAGCTACGGCCGCGCTCCTTCATGATCACGAGCACCGAGGCCACGCAGGGCACGAAGAGCGTGATGGTCACCAAGGAGACCAGGATGGCCGGACCGCTGAGTCCCAGATCGTAGAGGCCGGCGGCGCCGAAGTCGCGCCGGACGAAGCCCATGATGAAGGCGGTCGCCGCCTCGCGCGGCAGGCGCAGCCAGCCCTCGACCAGAGGGGCGGCCAGATCCTGAGCGGCCACCAGGGCGCCGGTCACCTGCAGGATGCCGATCAACAGGGCGCCTGCGGCGAAGTAGACGGTCACCTCGCGGATGAAGCCGGTGGTCTTGTACCACGTCTTGGTCAGCACGTTGATGGGCCGGGGTACCCGCAGCGGGGGTAGATCGATCAGCAGGCTGGTCGAGGTACCGGGGAGGTAGCGGGAAAGGGCCACTCCCAGAAGCCCGAAAACCATGAACATGATCAGCCCGTAGGCCAGAGCCATCCGCGGTCCGCCGGCCACCGCCAACAGCGCGACGATCACTCCGAGTTGGGCCGAACAGGGTATGGCGAAGGCCATCAGAGCCGTGGCGATCTTCCGCTCCCGCTCGTTGCCCAGGATCCGGGTGGTCATGGTGGCCATGGTGATGCAGCCGAAGCCCAGAATCATCGGGATGATCGCGCGTCCGTTGAGCCCGATGGAGGTCATCATGCGGTCGGTGAGCGCGGCAATACGCGGCAGGTAGCCGGAGTCCTCCAGCACCGAGAGCATCAGGTAGAAGCCTATGACCAGGGGCAGCAGCAGACCGATGACGTAGGTGACGGTGAGCGTCAGCACCCCGAACTCGCCCGCCACCAGCTCGTAGAGTGTGTTGGAATCGCCGAGCACAGCCGAAGCGCCGGAGCGCAGCAGCGGTTCGACGTAGCCCTGCATGATGGTGCCCTCGGTGAAGCCCACGATGGTCTGTGCCACCAGCACCCCGATCAGCTCGTACATCAGGAATAGCGTGAAGGCGAGCACGGGCAGCCCGGTCAGCGGGCGGATCAGCGCGTGTCCCAGCCTGGTGCGCAGGTCCAGGGTGTGCTCGCGGCGATCGATCACCCGCGGCAGCATGGCGTTCACCCGCTGCCTGCGGGCCATGTAGAGCTCGTCGCGCATCCCTTGGGGCTCCACTCCGTGACGCTCGGCCACGTAGGGGTCGCCTTCCAAGATCATCAGAGCCTCGGGTTTGCTGCCCACCCGGTCGAGCAGCCCCAGCAGGCGGTCCTGCAAAATGGGGTCGGACACCCCGATCCGGGCTTCGCTCAGGGCCTGCTTGACCTCCTCGAAGCCTTCACGCTGCGTGGCCACCGTGGGAATCACCGGCACTCCCAGTTCGCGGGAGAGGGCAGCCGGATCGACCCGCAGGCCCCGCTTCTCGGCCTCGTCGACCATGTTGAGCGCAACCACCAGGGGCAGGCCCATGTCGATCAACTGCTGGGTCAGGAAGAGATCGCGCTCGAGGTGAACGGCGTCGACGACGTTGACCACCATGTCGGCTTCGAGGATCACGTCGCGGGCGACGGTCTCTTCGTCGTTGAAGGAGGAGACCCCATAGACCCCCGGGCTGTCCAGAATGAGGTACTCGTCCATGCGGCCGCTGGAAATGGAGACGGTGGTGCCCGGGTAATTGGACACGTCGACGTAAAGGCCGGTAAAGGCATTGAAGAAGAGGGACTTGCCCACATTGGGGTTGCCGACCAGGACGACCTTCCTGGTGCCCTCGGGAACCTCGACTACAGCGGTGCCCTGGCAACAGTGTCCGGTGGTCGCAGGGTTCTGCCGGGTCATCTAGCGCCCCCGCGCTTGGGGCCAAAGCGCCACCGGCGCTGCTCTCGTCGGGCCCCGCGGCCATTCATGCCGCCTCGCCCGGGCCTCAGGTTTGCCTCGGGAGCCTCCTCGACGAGAATCCGGCCCGCCAATTCACGGCCCAGACAGACCTCCGAATCGTGATGGCGCACGAGCACCGGGCCCACGCGCAGGCGTTCCGCGTCGACGACCGTGCCCTCGCCGATCCCCAGGCGAATGCACTGGGCGCGCGCCTGGGCGTCGCCGATTTCCAAGATACGAACCGGTCGGCCGGACTTGGCTTCGAGTAGAGTCATGCACCTTCTCCTAGGGTTCCCGTCGCAAGAATGTACGGAAGTCCTCGCTGATTATCTTAGGTATCCCTAATATCGAGAGGAAGTCTACGAGAAACCCGAGGCGCTGTCAAGGCAAAACCGGACAATCGGGGTCGGATTTAGCGTAGGTGTGACCAGGGCGGCAAGAAGCACAGCCCGAGCCACCGCTCCGGCAAGAGGGCGAGCGCCGTCTCTACTCGAACGGAGGGTGCTCGTGCATCAGGCCGTAGACGATCGAATCCACCAGTGCCTGCCACGACGCCTCGACCACGTTCTCGTGAACCCCCACGCTCCCCCACGAGTCGTGACCGTCCGATGAGTCCAGCAGCACGCGGGTAACCGCCCCGGTGCCCTTGGCCTCGTCCAGGATACGGACGCGGTAGTTCACCAATTGGATCTTCTCGAGATCCGGATACTTGCGTTCGATCGCCAGACGCAGCGCCCGGTCCAGGGCGTTCACCGGTCCGTTGCCTTCGGCGGTCTGGATGATGCGGTCGCCGTTCACGTGCACCTTGATCGTGGCCTCGGTCAGGATGTCGCCGTCGGCCCGCTTCTCCACGATCAGCCGGAAGCTCTCCAGTCGGAAGTAATCATGCCGTTCGCCCAATTCTTTCCGCACCAAGATCTCGAAGGAAGCGTCGGCGGCCTCGTAGTAGTAACCCTCGTGCTCTTTGGTCTTCAGCCGGCTGAGCACGGCATCGACCTGCTCTGGGGTGGGATCGAGGCCCAGATCCCTCGCCCGCTCCCGCACCGTGCCCCTCCCGGAGAGTTCGGAGACCAGCACGTGCGAGGTATTGCCCACCGCTTCCGGGCGGATGTGCTCGAAGGTGCGGGAGTCCGCCGCCACTCCGGCGACGTGCAGACCGCCCTTGTGGGCGAAGGCGTTACGGCCCACGTAGGGTTGGTGGGGATCCGGTGCGATGTTGCAGAGTTCCGCGACGAAGTGCGAGGTGTCGGTCAGCCGGCGCAGGTCTTCGTCGGAAATGCATTCGCAGTCGAGCTTCAGCTTGAGGGCCGGGATGATCACGCAAAGGTCGGCGTTCCCCGCCCGCTCACCGTATCCGTTGATGGTCCCTTGGACGTGCGCGGCGCCCTCCTCCACGGCGACCAACGAGTTGGCCACCGCGCAGCCTCCGTCGTCGTGGGTGTGGATGCCCACGCGCACCGTTCCGCTCACTTGCCGATGCACCTCACGCACCGTGCGGGCAATCCCTCCGGGGAGGGTGGCGCCATTGGTATCGCAGAGCACTACCGCTTCCGCCCCGGACTCGGCGGCCGTGCGCAGGCATTTGAGCGCGTACTCCGGGTGCTCCGCGTAGGCGTCAAAGAAATGCTCGGCGTCGTAGACCACGCGTTTGCCCTGCTCCTGCAGGAAAGCGACCGAGTCCGCGATCATGCGCAGGTTCTCGTCCAGGTCGACCTTGAGGATCTTCTCGATATGCAGCTTCCAGGTCTTGCCCACGACACAGGCGACGCTTACCCAGCTGTCGGCGAGCACGCGCAGCACGGGATCGGTATCTGCTTGGCCAGCCCGCCCTCTGGTGGTGCCGAAGGCGCTGACAGCGGTTCGGCGCAGATCCTCGGCTTCGAGCAGGCGGAAGAACTCGGCGTCCTTGGGATTCGAACCGGGAAAGCCCCCCTCGATCACGTGGATACCGAGCTCCGAGAGGCGCAGCGCGATGCGCAGTTTCTCCTCGACCGACACGCTCATGCCCTCGCGCTGCATGCCGTCGCGCAGAGTGGTGTCGTAGAGAGTTATGCTGCGCTTCACTAGGTCCCCCGTCTTAGCCAATTCAGGATTTCGCGACGGGATACCCGCTGCTGCTGGCGTACTCGGTGAAGCGCTCCATCAGCCGGCCGGTGATCTCGCCGGGCGTTCCGTCCCCAATCGGCCGTTGATCCACAGAGACTACCGGCGCCACCTCGGCGGCGGTTCCGGTGAGAAAGGCCTCGTCCGCGCTGTAGACGTCGTAGAGGGTATAGAGCCCTTCATGGACCTCGTAGCCCAGCTCGCGCGCCAGGCGCATGACCGCGGCCCGGGTGACCCCGTGCAGGGCGCCGACCCCGGTTGCGGGCGTGTGCACCACACCGTTCTTGACCATGAAGAAGTTATCCGCGGTGCACTCCGCCACGAAGCCCTGCGCGCTCAGCATCAGGCCCTCGTCGGCGCCGGTGCCTCGCAGTTCCAGACTGGCGAGCACATTGTTCAGATAATTGAGGCTCTTGACCGCGGGATTGATCGCCTGCGGGTTGTTGCGCCGGGTCGAGCAGGTGACGATCCTCAGGCCGTTTTGGTATAGCTCCTGCGGATAGAGCTGAATGGTCGCCGCGATGATGAACACGGTGGCCTTCGGGCACTTGATCGGGTTGAGGCCCAGGTCGCCCACCCCGCGCGTCACCACCAGGCGGATGTAGGCGTTGTCCAACTGATTGCGCCGCACGGTCTCGCAGGTCGCCTCGAGCAGGTCGGCCCGGGACATGGGGATGTCCAGGGCGATCGCCAGGGCCGAGTTGTACAGTCGGTCCAAATGGGCTTCGCACTCGAAGATACGGCCGTCGTAGACCCGGATCCCTTCGAAAACCCCGTCCCCGTACAGGAGACCGTGGTCGAAGACGCTGATCTTGGCCTCGGCCTCGTCGTAAAACTCGCCGTCGATGAAAATCTGCATGCTCGCTCCCTACCAGCCGCTCTCTTCGGTGACCATCCCCTCCTTGACGTGGGTGACCACCATGTCGCCCACCTCGCTGGTGCTCATGCCCATCCTGCCCGCCGCCATCGAGGGCAGACGCTCGGTGGAATGCATGACCGCGGCCTCTACCCAGCGGGCCGCGTCCTTCTCCCCCAGATGGTCCAGCATCATCTGCATGGAGGCGATGGCCGCCAGCGGGTTTATCTTGTTCTGGCCCGCATACTTGGGCGCGGAGCCACCCATGGGCTCGAACATCGCCGTGCCGCCCGGATCCGGATTGATGTTGCCGCCGGCCGCAATCCCCAGGCCGCCCTGAATCATGGCGGCCAGGTCGGTGATGATATCGCCGAACATGTTGTCTGTGACGATGACATCGAACCACTCGGGGTTCTTGACGAACCACATGCACACCGCGTCCACGTGGGCGTACTCGCGCTTGACCTCGGGGTAATCGGCCTCGCCGACCTCGTTGAAAGCCCGCCACCAGAGGTCCCAGGCATAGGTGAGCACGTTGGTCTTGCCCACCAGGGTGAGCTCTCCTCGCCGGTCGGGACGCTTGGCGTAGTCAAAGGCGTAACGCAGACAGCGCTCCGCCCCTTTGCGCGTGTTCACGCTCTCCTGCACGGCGATCTCGTCGGGAGTGCCCTTGCGCAGGAAGCCGCCGGTCGAGGCATAGAGGCCCTCGGTGTTCTCGCGCACCACCACGAAATCTATGTCCTGGGGGCCCTTGTCCTTGATGGGAGTCTCTACCCCGGGGTAGAGCTTCACCGGTCGCAGGTTGATGTAGAGGTCGAGGTCGAAGCGCGCCTTGAGCAGAATACCCTGCTCCAGAATGCCGGGAGCTACTTCCGGATGGCCGATGGCCCCGAGGAAGATGGCGTCGAAGTCGCGCAGCTCGGACACGGCCGAATCGGGCAGGGTCTCGCCGGTCTTCAGGTAGCGCTCGCCGCCGAAATCGTACTCGGTCAGGTCGTAGGTGAAACCGGCCCGCGCAGCCGCCGCCTCCAGCACTCTCAGGCCCTCGCGGACCACCTCCGGTCCGGTCCCGTCTCCGGGAATGACCGCAATCTGGTGGTGACTCATCTATGCTCCCTTGTCTTCAAGTACGGCAGCAGCCCGCCTGCGGACACGAGGTTGCGCATGAACTCGGGCAGAGGCTCTGCTTGATAGGACTCGTTGCGGGTCAGATTCTCGATCGTGCCCTCGGCCAGATCCGCCCGGATGCGGTCGCCCTCCCGAATGCGGTCCGCCGCCTCGCCGGAGACCAGGATGGGCAGCCCGGTGTTGAAGGCGTTCCGGTAGAAGATGCGGGCGAAGCTCTTGGCGATCACCGCCTGCACGCCGGCACCCTTGATGGCGATGGGCGCGTGCTCGCGGCTTGACCCGCAGCCGAAGTTCTCCTGCGCCACCAGGATGTCCCCAGGCTGCACCTTGCGGGGGAACTCCGGGTCCTGGTCTTCCATCAGGTGCTCGGCCAACTCTTCGGGTTCCTTCATGGTCAGGTAGCGCGCGGCGATGATCAGGTCGGTGTCGATGTCGCGGCCGAAGGTCCACACCCTGCCCTCGAGGGTGGTTTGGGGCTCCGCGGCCCCGGGCCCGGCCGGCCCGCCGGCGCTCCCGGCCGGGTTCCTGCTCTCCTCGGCCATCACGCCGCCCTCCTGCTCTGGATCTGGTCGGGAGTGGCGACGTGGCCGGCGACGGCCGACGCCGCGGCCACGTAGGGACCGGCCAGATAAACCTCTGACTTCACGTGCCCCATCCGCCCCACGAAATTGCGGTTTGTGGTGCTCACGGCGCGCTCGCCCTCGGCAAGCACCCCCATGTGCCCGCCCAGGCAGGGACCGCAGGTGGGCGCCGAGAAGACCGCTTCTGCGGCGAGAAAGACGTCCACCAGACCTTCGTCCATGGCCTGCTGATAAATCGCCTGAGTGGCGGGGATCACGATGCAGCGCACGTCGCGGGCCACCTTCTGGCCACGCAGCACTTCGGCAGCGGCGCGCAGATCCTCGATGCGGCCGTTGGTGCAGCTGCCGATCACCACCTGGTCGATCTGCGTGTTTGCCAACTCATCCGCCCGGGCTACGTTGGAGGGTAGGTGCGGTTTGGCCACCAGCAGGGGGATGTCCTCGCCCCGCCAGCGGTATTCGCTCTCATAGGCCGCGTCGGCGTCGGATTCGTAGTAGCGCGGCTCGCGCCGGAAACGTCCCTCTACGTATTCTCGCGTGATTGCGTCGGGAGCGATGATCCCGTTCTTGGCCCCCGCCTCGATCGCCATGTTGGCCATGGTCTGTCGGTTGTCCATGGAAAGAGTCTCGATAACCGGGCCGGTGAACTCCATCGCCCGGTAAAGCGCGCCGTCCACGCCGATCTCGCCAATGGTGTGAAGAATGAGGTCCTTGCCGCCCACGTACGGCTCCAACTCGCCCTCGAAGACGAACCTCAGGCTGGCAGGTACGCGAAACCAGACCTCTCCGGTGGCCATGGCCCCGGCCAAGTCGGTGGAGCCCACTCCGGTGGCGAAGGCGCCCAGCGCCCCGTAGGTGCAGGTGTGCGAATCGGCGCCGATCACCACGTCGCCGGGACCGACCAGACCTAGTTCGGGGAGCAGGACGTGCTCCACTCCCACCCGGCCCACGTCGTAGTAGTGGACGATCCCGTGCCGCCGGGCGAACTCGCGCATCTGCTTGACCAGCATCGCCGTCTTGATGTCTTTGCACGGCGTGAAGTGATCGGGGATCAAGGCAATGCGCTCGGCATCGAACACCCGCTCGAAACCCGCCTTCTCGAACTCGTCGATGGCCACTGGGGCGGTGATGTCGTTGCCCAGGCAGAAATCCACCCGGGCCATGATCAGGTCTCCGGGCTCGACCGATTCTCTGCCCGCAGCCCGCGCCAGGATCTTCTCGGTTATGGTCATTCCCATGAAGCTCGTCCTCACTGGTGGGATATAGCTCACGCTTCAGGATACCGGCTAAGTGAAGCGCCGTAACAGCATAGAGAAAGCCGCGCCGTGCCGCAAATACAGCATAGGCTCTCCGTTCTCGGATTGTGACGGCCAAGATCGGCCGGTAAAATCCAGCGACCAAGCCAAAGGAAGGGATCGCGGTGACATCTGCCCCCCGTCTCTCAGAAAAGCCGGCCATCATCGGCCTCATCGTCACGCTCGCCCTCCTCACCGCACTCACGGGGGCGGTTGGTTGTGACGGGGATGCGGAGACCACAGACCGGAGCACCGAAGACACCGCGGAAGCAGCGGCGGCCGTCAGCACGACGGAGGCCGACTTCGAGGATCGCGAGGCCCTGGTCGAGCAGGCCCGCGCTCTGGTCGAGCAGCTCGCGCAGGGAGACTACGCCCAGGCCTACGCCTCCTTCGACGAGCAGATGCAGACCGCGCTCCCTGAAGAACAGCTGAGTGGCCTGTGGGAGTCGCTCGAGGAGCAAGCGGGCGTCTATGAAGAGATCGTGGACACGCGCACGTCCGTCGAGCAGGACTTCCGCGTGGTGTACGTGGTCACTCAGTTTCGGGACGGCCCCATCGACGTCAAGGTGGTATTCGGGCCGGACCGCCGCGTGAGCGGGCTCTTCTTCCTCCCCGTGGGCGGCGACGAGTCGCGGTCGGACAAGGCCGAAGGCTACAACCCTCCGGATTACGTGGTCGAGTCCTCCTTCTCCGAGGAGGAGGTCACCGTCGGCGCACCGGATTGGCCCCTGCCGGGCACGCTCACCCTGCCCGAGGGCGATGGGCCCTTCCCCGCAGTGGTGCTCGTGCATGGCTCGGGTCCCAGCGACCGCGACGAGACCATCGGTCCCAACCGACCGTTTCGGGATCTGGCCTGGGGCCTCGCCTCGCACGGCATTGCCGTCCTCAGGTACGAGAAGCGGACCAAGGAGCACGCCCAACGCGTGGTCGAGCAGGAGGACTTCGGAGTGGACGAGGAAACCGTGGACGATGCGGTTTCCGCGCTCGAATTGCTCGAGGCGCGGGAGCAGATCGATGGCGATCAGCTCTACGTACTCGGTCACAGCCTGGGCGCGTTCCTCGCGCCGCGGATTGCGGTCCAAGCTGCGGATGCGGGCGTGGAGCCGGACGGGCTCATCCTGCTCGCCTCCCCGGCCCGCCCCCTTGAGGATCTGATCTACGACCAGTCCCTCTATCTGGCCGAGCTCGATGGTGAAGTCAGCGCGGCAGAACAGGCCCAGCTCGATGAGCTCGACCAACAGATCGAGATCGTGCGCCAGGGCGGGGAAGCGAGGGAAACGGGCGAACTACCCCTGGGTGTGCCCGCGTCCTACTGGCGTTCCTTGGAAGGGTACGATCCCATCGCCGTAGCCAAAAAACTCGATCAGCCCATCCTGGCGCTCTTCGGCGAACGCGACTACCAGGTGACGGAGCGGGACGAATCGGCCTGGAGGGAGGCCTTCGCCGACGAAGACCGGGTGCACATCGAGCAGTTGGCGAACCTCAATCACCTGTTCATGAGCGGCAGCGCCCCGTCCTCGCCCGCGGAGTACGAGCAGGCCGACAATGTGGATCTACAGGTGATTCAAAGGGTATCGGCCTGGATCCGGGCGCTACGCTGAGGGGGATCTAGCCCTCCGCCTCGAACTCAGGCCGAACGCAGGCCTTCGCCGGGGCCACCGAGCGGCCGGCAACGGTAGCCAGGCGCTGCCTCAGCCGGAACCGGCGAATCCGGCCCATCATGGAGAGCAGCCGCGGTTCGTCCCCTTCGGCAAAGACCAGATAGCGCCGCAACAGATAGTTCCAGCCGAAGAGACTAAACATCAAAGCGCCCTTGGCGGCAAACGGCGAAAAGCCCGCACCCTCGACGAAGGCGACCATGCCTACGATGCTCAGGCCCAGGCTGATGAGATTGACGGTGTAGACCAGAAGCAGTTCGACCGACCGGTCGAAGGGCCGCGCCGCAAACACGAAACGGACCGAGAGCCGGTAGTTCACGTAGGTGCCGACCGCCAGGGAGATGACCGTGCCGATCACGTAGTGCAGGCCAAACAACTGCAGAATGACGGCGAAGAGCGCCCAATCCACCGCGGTGGCAACCCCGGCAACCGTCAGGTACCTGAAGCCCTGAACGAAAAGGCCGTTGCCGTATCGGGTCCGCTCTATCAACTCGGTCACTCTGTCCTGGTCCTCTCTACCAACCCCGGGTCGTGGGGATCCTCAACGCGTACTTGAGCACCATCCCGCCGTACTCGGGGCTTGGTGCCCATTTGCCTCCCAATTCCCACACGGTGCGCACATTCCCTCGATGCGGCAGGCCGTCGCTCGTGAAGTGCCGCGGGTCACCCGGTTGGGTGATCACCACGTCTCCGGGAACCAGCCGGCAGCCCTCCGCCTCCATATGGTCCGGGAAAACATACCAGGCCAGGTGGGCCAGATGCGCGATCACGCCCAGCTCGGCCGTCTCAAAGACGTTGCCGGGTATGCCCCCGGTGGCCCCGATGCCCGCAAAGTTGTTCTGCTCGGGGAGCACATCTCCTCCGTACTCCCCGTATCCGGTCTCGTGTACCATCTGCGCCCAGGCCACGTCGGCCCGCACCCCGAACTCCCGGGCGTAGTAGACGTAGAGCTTGGCAAGGTCGGCCGGTGGCACGGTGAACTTCTCGCCGGTGCGTCCCGCGTCACGGAACAACCGCACCAGGTCGGCGGAAGTGCCCAGAAAGCGCCCGGTCATGCCCTCGGGGTCGGTCCCCATCAGATTGTAGAGCAGGGCGGCCGCCTCGCCCCGGGTGGCCGGCCGCCAAGGCCCGCCCGTCCCCACCAGGCGCAGCTCCCGCAGCAGCCCATTGTACTGAGCGGTCCGGGCGGGTTCGGTGTGCGCCAAGTCGAAGTCGCCCCAGATGCCCTCGTAGCTCGGCGGCGGCGTGGCCAACGGCTCCCCGGCTGCGCGCGTGGCCATCGTGATGGCCTGGCTAATGCGGACGGGACTGTAGGGCGAGAACTTGCCGGGCGAAGTCCCCTTGGTGATGCCTTCGCGGGCCGCCGCGGCCACGAAATTGTCGGGAAAGAGCGAGTCAGGGCCCGAGATGACCACGTCGTCAAAGGGACTTACGTCTTTCTCGGTCACCGGCAGACGCATCGAGCGAATAACCATCTTGGCGAACTGCTGCCGGAGCAGCGGCTCCTCCGGACCAAACCGGCCGTCTCCGTACCCCTGCACGATGCGGCGCTGCTGCATGACCTCGATCTGCAGACGGTAGGGATGGTTGAGAGGAATGTCCGAGAAGCTTATTGCCTGAGCAGTTGGGGGCGACAACAGACCGAAGAGAACCAGCAGCAACGCAGCTAGCAGTCCCAGCGGTCCCCGGCAGGCGCCCCCGCGGCTGATGCCTAACCACGATGCGTTCCAAGAGGGGCTTACCCTCGGAGAAATCTCTGCCATTCCCTAAGCTCCAATCAAACCGGCCGTCCCCTTTTAACCGAGGAAGGCCGGGGGTGTCGTCCGATTCCGTCTGCCCTAGCCGCTATGATACCTGCTGATGAGATGACACGGCTAAGAGGCGGTTATTGTGCCAATTCGGGCGATTACCTTCGACTTCTGGAACACTCTTTATCGCGACACCGAGGAAGGCCTCAGCCGCGTGACCGAATTGCGCATGGGTGTCTTGCGCGAGGTGGCCGAGGATTCAGGCGCCGCCGTCGCCGAGGAAGAGCTGGCCAGGGCCTACCGCGCCGGTTTTGAGGAGTACCTGCGCGCCTGGTCTGAGCGGAGGCAGTTCGGCGCCCACGAGCACGCCACGCACGTGCTGGCGGCGCTCGGGGTCGAGGTCGGCGATGGCCTCCTGACCCAGACGGCCACACGCCTGGAGGAGCTGGGCTCGCATGCCGAGCTGGCCCTGCTGCCCGGCGCCGCCGAGACCATTCCTGAGCTGGCCCGCAGAGGCATCAAGCTCGGAGTCATCTCCGATACCGGGGTGACCCCCGGCCGGGTGCTCGCCGGTTTCCTCAAGCGCGACGGACTGCACGAACACTTCTCCGCCTTCACCTTTTCGGACGCCACCGGCTACACCAAGCCGGACCCCCGCGCTTTTGACCGCACGCTGGCGGAACTGGACACCTCTCCGTCGGAGGCTCTTCATGTGGGCGATCTCTCGCGCACCGATGTCGCCGGGGCTCTCGCGGCGGGCATGGTGGCGGTGCGCATGGCTTATAAGAACGATGATGATGATCCCCCAGCACCTCATGCGGTCATCCGCGATCACCGCAAACTCCTCCCGTTGCTGGCCACGTTGAGCAACGGCGGCGGAGGGAAGTAAGGCCGGCGCATCATTGCCGCAACCGCGGGGTAGAGGGCGGAATGATGCCCACCAACCGGGAGAATCAGGTGACCCCGAAAGATCAGCCGTTGGATCCCTACCGCGCCAAACGCGACTTCGAGAAGACGGCCGAACCCTCGGGAGGTGGAGCCCAGCCCCGTCCCGACCGCCCTCGCTACTTGATTCAGAAGCACGACGCCACCCAGCTTCACTATGACCTGCGTCTTGAGGTGGACAGCGTGCTGAAGTCGTGGGCCGTGCCCAAGGGGCCGTCGCTCGACCCGGGCGAGAAAAGGCTCGCGGTGATGACCGAGGACCATCCTCTGGAGTACGCCACCTTCGAGGGCACCATCCCCGAAGGGGAGTACGGCGGCGGCACCGTAATGATGTGGGACCGGGGCTGGTGGGAAGTGGACCGCGAATGGGTGGAGGACAGCAAGACGTCGAGCAAGGTCCGGGAGGCGCACGATCAGGGTCCCGCCACCGCCCTGGAAGCCGGCGAACTCAAGTTCAAGTTGCATGGTCAGAAGCTCAAAGGAAGCTGGGTGCTTGTCCAGATGAAGGGCCGCGGCGACAAGAACTGGCTGCTGATCAAGCATCGCGATCAGGAAGCCCGCGAGGACTACGACATTACCGAGGAGCAACCGGACTCGGTGACCTCGGGCCGAGATCTCGACGAAATCGAGTGGGACGCGGAATCGGATGAGGCCAAATGAGCGAGAACGCGCGCGTCACCGTGCTCGTGAGCGGAGCCACCGGATTCATGGGGACGGCCGTCACTCGAGAACTCCTCAGTAGGGGTCATCGGGTGCGCGCAATGAGCCGCTCGGTGGACCGCGCGCGCATCGAACTCGGAAGGTATCCGGAGGGACGGACCGCTCTGGACGAGGCCCGCCTCACCTTCGTCGAAGCGGATGTGACCCAGCCCCAGACTCTCGACGAAGCCGTGCGGGAGGTCGATGCGGTGGCGCAGACGGCGCAGTTTCCCGGAGCCCCGGTGGAGGATCCCGACCAAGGCCTCACCTACATGAACGTCGACCGCGACGGCACCATCAACCTGCTCCAGGCCATCGCCCGGGTGTACGAGGCAAGAACCGCCGGCCCCGGGATCACGCGCTTCACCCAGCAGGCTCCCCATTTTCTCTACCTGAGCGGAGTCACTGTAAAGGAAGGCGCGCCTGACGTATGGGACCGCGCCAAGTGGCAGGCAGAGGAGGCGATCAGAGGCAGCGGTTTGGACTGGAGCATCGCGCGCGCCAGCCCCGCCTACGGACCCGAGGACAAGTCATTCAACCGCCTCATCGGCTATTCCGACTATCAGCCTTTCGTGGCGATCTTCGGAGACGGCAACGAGAAGCTCACCCCGGTATACGTGGGTGACGTGGGACGCATATTCGCCCGCTTGCTGGAGGAGAGAGATCGAGTGCGCGATCTGACCCTGCCCTTCGGCGGGCCGCAGGTGGTGACCATGAACGACATGCTGCGCACGATACTCGAGGTGATGGGCCGCAGGCGGAAATTGCTTCATATCCCCAAGCCGGTCGGCAAGGCGCAGGCTTTCGTACTGCAGTTTCTCCCCGGACGGTTTCTGACTCCCGACGCCGTGGAATTCACCGCTCAGGGGGGCGTCGCCGACCTCACCCTGCTGCGGGAAACCTTCCCCGACTTCGAACTGACTCCGCTCCGCGAAGGGCTGGCCTCTTACCTGGGCTGATCCTTTGCCGTGGCGTCGCGCAGCGGCGTTATCCAACGTCCTAGTGCCGGTGTCCGTGAGTCCCGGGCCCGTGTCCGTGTCCGTGTCCGTGAGTCCCGTGCCCGTGCGGACCGTCGCTGTGCTGGCCCTGCGCTGTCTGCGGGTCCGAACCGGACCCCAGAGGAGGCTCTCAACAGCCGGGTTCGCCCGGATGCCCGCAGCACCCAGAACGCTTGGTGAACCGCCTGAGCTGATTGGCCGCGATGGTCCTCAGCTTCGTTCCTAAAGGCATGGGCCGGCGAAGGTTTTCCCAATATGCCTTGAGTTCTGCCATATGTCCTCCTAGTTCGCGTCGGTGCGGTCTCGCGACCCGGCGCTCGCGTCCGTCTTCGGTAAGACCTCCCCGAGGAAGCTCTCGATGTCTTCCGCGACTTCAGGATAGCGGTTATACAGAATCGAGGAGTGAGTGGCTTTTGGTTTGCTGATCAACCTGCCGAAGGGCGCGGCCTCGGCCAGACGCTTCCCCTCCTCTTCATTCAACATCTGCAGGTCGCTACCCGGCATTGCCCGACCCGCCCTGAGGACCAGCGTTGGCACCCGAAGCTTCTCGGCCCACGGTCGAGGATCCAACGTGCGCAGGTCGACGACGTCGGCCTCAACCGCCTGCGGCGAGGTGCGGGAGCGCGTGACCCCCGGCGCCTCCTCCACCTCCATCCGGTAGAAGTACTCGATGAAGAAGTTCCACTCCTCAAAGACTCCCGAGGTCTTGATCGGCTGGATGTACTCCTCGAAGCTGCCCGCTTCGCGCCGGATCTCGTCGGGAGCCGACTCGAGCAGGTCGACGATTTCGCCCGGTACCGGTCCGCCCCCGTCGATCAGCACCAAAGCCGCGACCCGCTCAGGATGCTCGGCGGCCAAAACCAAAGCGGCGAGCGCTCCCAAAGAGTGACCGACCAGCACGGGTTTCTCGAGCCCCAGACCGTCCATCACCCCGAGCGCGTCCCTCGCGTGCTGCCGGACCCCGTGTTTCCCGGATCCGCCTCGGCTCCGTCCCCGGCCACGCAGGTCGAAGGCGGTCACGCGGTGGCGAGGGCTCAGGGCAAAGCCCAGACCGCCGAAGGCGTACGCATTTGCCGTCAGTCCGGGGATGCACAGCAGAGCGGGTCCCTCGCCGGGCCAGTTGGCCACGTGAAGCTCGACGTCGTCCAGCCTTATGCTCGAAGTTTCCGGCAGCAGCAGGCCGGCGTCGACGGCTTCTGTCACCGGATGCGGCTCGACCAGGTAACGCCCGCCCGAAGCTGCCAGCGACCAGCTGCGCTGCTCGGTCAGCCAAGCTTCGGGCGTTTTTCGGTCGTTGATGGGCCCCGTCCGCACCACCGCTCCCACGCCCTCGGCAGGGTACTGGGTGAGCTTCTTGTAGAAGTAAAGGAAGATCTCTCGCGCGCTGGCGATGATGGGAATGGCCAGATACGCTCCCAAGATCCCCCCGACCGCCAGGCCCACCACGATGCCCACGATGGCGACAAACCCCGGAAGGTTTACGGCTCCGCCCATGATCTTGGGCTGCAGGATGTTGCCTTCCACCCATTGAAGGAACAGGTAGACCCCGATCACGATGAGCGCAAAGACAAAATTGTTTATCTCGAGCCAACTAGAACCCTGAAGCAGGGCCATAAGGATGATGACCGAGCCGGCGAAGAAAGCACCCACAGTAGGCACCAGATCCATCAGCCCGGCGATGATGCCCAAGACCAGCGCCGCCGGCACGCCCAAGGCGAACATGCTCAACCCGACGAGCACCCCGAAGGCGATCATCAGCAGCACATTCCCTCGCACGAACGAGTACCAGACTCCCTTCAGCCGGTGCTTCAGATCCTCCAACTCCGGACGCTCATGCTCGGGCACCAACTCGCCCACCGCGCGGCTAAGCACGGGCATGTCGTTGATCAGATAGATGGTAAACACGAACACCAGCACCAGTGTGAACAGGAAGCCGCCCACCGAGGTCGCCACTAGAGCCAACGTGCCCGTGCTCACTCGTAGGAGGCCGCGTCCCGAGCCGAATACCTCGTCGGGCGCGGGAATCAACTCCTGCACCCGGTCCACGGTCAGCTGATCTTGAATATCCCTTATGTAAGGAGTCAGGTCATATCCGAAGACAGTGGTGAAGTTGTCCAGGAAGGCGCGCAACCACTCAAAGCTTCCCCCTAGACTATCGGTAAAACTAAAGCGGATCTCGCTGAACTGGGCGATGACTATAGGAATGAGGATTATCAGTATCAGCGCAAATAGCCCAAGGGCAAGCAGCATTATGAGAACGGCGCCCAAGAACCTGGGCATACCGATCCGCCTCTGCAGGAAGTTCACCGGTGGCGTCATCAGGAAGGCGAAAAAAGCAGAGAGAAGGAGCGCCGTCATTACGGTTCTGGCCATCCAGAAGACGATGACGACGGTCACCAAGAACAGCAAGATGATCATGCGGCGGGTGAACAGACTCCAACTGGTCAAACGCACACCTTCCAGTCGATTGGCATCCTGCCTGTACCGGGATCGCAGCGTTGATACCCGAGTCGGCCTCGGGATATCCACGGGCCACTATCGACGTCCCTCCGGCTAACCCCCGTGAACGCCCACACCGCGCCAAACGCCACTGGGCCGCTGAGAGCGGTGTGGTAACCTGCCAAACTGTGAGAGCCCAAGACGCGACCTCCCCCGACGGCACCGTGGAACGCGGTCGCAACCGACGCTACGGCGACCCTCGCCCGCTCCTCTCCCAATTCTGGAACTCCGACAGTGCGGTCATGCTCACCCTGGCCGCCGTGGTGGGAGTCGGGGCCGGCCTCGGAACAGCGCTCTTCATCTACCTGATCGATTTCTTCAAGGGCCTCTTCACCATTACGGTAGCCGACCTCTTCTTCTTCTTGGGCTCGTATTACCCGATTCTGCTGCCGGTTCTTGGCGGGCTCCTCGTGGGACCGCTCATCTACTATCTGGCGCCGGAGGCGAAGGGTCACGGGGTCCCGGAAGTCATGCAGGCCATGGAAACCAAGGGGGGACGGATCCGGCCCCGGGTCATCTTGGTCAAGACCGTCGCCTCTGCGCTGACCATCGCTGTGGGGGGCTCGGTTGGCCGCGAGGGGCCCATCGTACAGATCGGCGCGGCGTTCGGGTCTACCGTGGGTCAGCGCTTTCATCTCAATCAGCAGCGCATCCTCACCCTGGTGGCGTCAGGGTCGGCGGCCGGCATCGCCGCGACCTTCAACGCCCCCATCGCCGGAGTCATGTTCGCCCTCGAGGTGCTCCTCGGCGAGTACACGGTCCAGGCCTTCAGCGTGATGGTCTTTGCCGCCGTTTCTGCCAGCACGACCAGCCGCCTTTTCCTCGGAGAGAATCCGGCCTTCGTGGTCCCCGAATATTCGCTAGTCAGCTCATGGGAGCTCATCCTCTACCTAGTGCTCGGCTTGGTGGCGGCGCTGGGAGCCGGCCTCTTCGTCCGCGTGCTCTACTTCTCCGAAGACATCTTTGACCGCTGGCGCTTCCCCCCCCAACTCAAGCCCGCGGTTGGAGGCCTTCTGCTCGGCCTGCTGGGTTTCTACGTGCCTTACATCTTGGGGACCGGATTTCCCGCCATCGAAGACACCATGAGCGGTGGACTAGGACTTTCGCTCCTGCTGGTGCTGGTTCTTGCCAAGATCCTTGCCACCTCGCTGACTCTCGGATCCGGCTTTTCGGGGGGTGTGTTTGCCCCGGCGCTATTTATCGGAGCGGTGCTGGGCGGCGGCTACGGCAAGGTGGTGCATGATCTCTTCCCTGCCCTCACAGCGACCAGCGGCGCCTACGCGATGGTGGGCATGGCCGCCTTCTTCGCTGCGGCAGCTCGTGCGCCGATCACGGCGATAATAATCCTGTTCGAGATGACGCTCGATTACAGCATTATACTCCCGTTGATGCTCTCCACGGTGGTGGCCACGGTGGTGGCCGCCCATGCCGAGCCCGAGAGCATCTACACGCTCAAGTTGATCCAGCGAGGCATCTCCTTCACGGGACGTCCCGGCGGACTCGGGCCCATGGGCGGCCTGCAGGTGGGGCAGGTGATGACGCCCAAGCCGGCCACCCTCAGCACCCCTCTCTACACCCCGCTCTCCGAGCTGACCCGGGTGTTCCAGGAGACTGGGCATCACGGGCTGCCCGTGGTCGACGAGGAAGGAGACCTCGTCGGGATGGTAACCATCGGCGACTTGGAGCAGGCTTTGTTCACGGCCGACCCTGCCTCCACGGTAGCCGAGATCTACACCTCCGACATCATGACCGCCTTCCCCGACGAAAGCGTGGAACGGGTGATAAAGCGGGCCGGCGGTCTGGACATCGGCCGGATTCCCGTGGTGGAAAGGGACAATCCCCGCAAGATCGCGGGCATTTTGCGGCGGGGCGACATCATCCGCGCCTACGGTGAAGCCCTCTCTCGCCGAGACGCGCGCTACCAGCGGATAGAACGCCGTCGCCTGGAGCACTTGAGCGGGTCGCGGCTGATCGAACTCGAGCTCAACCCCCACGACGGGGCCGTAGGGCTGACGCTCAAGGAGCTCGCCCTGCCGCCCGAGTCGCTGATCGTCTCCATCAACCGGCAGGGAACCAGCCTGATTCCCCGGGGCAACACCCGACTCCTGGCCGGGGACCACCTGGTGGCTCTGGCTCCCGTCGACGGGGGGGCTAGACTGACGCGCCGTCTTCGGCGAGGAGCTCCAGGACCGAAACCTCCGCCCCGACCTTTGCCGGAGGGCCGTAAATAGACTCGGGGATGGCGGCAACCTCGCCGTCGCGCAGATAATCATCGAACCAGGTCGCCTCGGGGTTTCGGGCAAAAACCATGAAGCGGCCCCTCTGGTGTGAATCCGCAGCCCGGTGGTAGCGGAAGAACACAAGCTCCCCGGTGGCGCCCACGATCTCTATCTTGCCCGAAGCATGCGACATGACCAGCCGTGCCCGCTTTGCCAGCCCGGAGCAGTGTGACCGTGCCTCCTCGAAGACCGACAGCGCCTCCTCGATGGGGACCACCAGATGCTTGTTGCCTTGGGTAGGCCGCACCTGGAACACGTAATAGGGAGTCGCGCCGATGTAGGAGAGCCGGTTGAAGAGCTCGCCGAGGACCTCGGGGTCGTCGTTGACTCCCCGCAGAAGCGGAGTCTGATTTGCCACGATCACCCCGGCGTCCATCAGCCGGTTGAGCGCTTCGACGGCCGCGGGAGTCAGCTCGCGTGGATGGTTGAAATGAACCATGACGTATAGCTTGGCGTCGGGGAGGCTGTGCCGTCCCAGGGTGGCCACCAGTTCGGGATCATCGAGAATGCGGTGCGGGTTGAAGGCGGCCATCTTCGTTCCCACCCGGATCACCTTGATGTGGTCAATCGCGCGAAGCTCGCTCAAGATGTAGTCGAGCCGCTTGTTGGAGAGAAGTAGGGGATCCCCACCGGTCACCAGCGCATTGGTGATCTTTGGGTGGTTGCGCAGATACTCGAGCCCCGGCTCCACGTCGCGCGAAACCTCGGAGTTCCCCTCTATGAAGAGCCGCTTACGGAAACAGAAACGGCAGAACCCGCCGCAGAAATCGTGCGCCAAGAGGACCGCGGTGTATTCATACTTGTGCTCCAACCCCGGGGCCACCTTGTACGCGCTCTCGTCGGATGCGTCCAGGTCGCCCCAATCCTCGAGTTCCGCGGGATCGGGGATGATTATCCGGCGAATAGGATCGTCCGGATCGTCCCAATCGATCAGGCCCAGATAGTAGGTGTTGGCCCGGAAAGCGAATTTCTCGGTGACCGCGGCCAAACGTCGGCGCTCTTGCTCGGGGATGGATGTCACTGCGTCGAGATGAGTTACGTACCTGACCTTGGCCAAGTGAAACCCCTCCCTCCAATATGTCGTCGAATCTCACAAAGAGGGGGTCTCGGAGACAACTGCAAAGTCGAGACAACCCGTTCGAAATCAGTCCATAAGCTGATGCCCGGAGGAGATACGTAAATTCCCCGGGCCGGAGCAGTCTAGCCGTCGCGAAGGGGTAATCTCAACTCATTGACAGTATTGTTACCTTGTGGTTCATCGGATTGATGGAGCCGCCAGGCTCAGTTTTCTCCTGCTGGGGATTGATAGCCGCGCCCTTCCTCTGCACATATTCGCTCGTAAAGGTTGTCGGCATCAGAGCGACGGCAGAGCTCGCTTCCCTCGGTCATCGCCGCGGCCGAGCCCGAGGCGCAACCGCGGCGAAAGGCCTCCTCGAGGGAGGCGCCTCGGGCGATGGCCAGCACCATGCCCGCCACGAAACTGTCACCCGCGCCGACGGTGCTGGCCACGGGAATGGCCAGCCCGGGAACCATGAGTCTGCCCTTGTCCCAAATGAGCAGAGCGCCCTCGTGCTCGAGCGTCAGGGCCACGACCTGGGCGCCTCCGCCTTGAACCAGCATCCTGCACGCGTCCTCGCGCTCCGGCGCCGCGGCCAACTGCCGGCTGGTGAGTTGCTCGAGTTCGCGGACGTTCGGTTTGGCCAGATACACGCCTTCCTTCAGCGCCGCCTGCAGGGGGTCCCCTGAGGTATCCAGGATCAATTGCGTACCAGTCCCCCGCAATCCGCGGGCGAGCTTCGCGTAGAACTCGACCGGCACCCCGCTTGGCAGGCTGCCGCTCGCAACCACGAAGTCAAGGTCTTCTGCCAGCCGCACCACCTGGTCGAGCACCCGCCGCCACTCGCCGTCGTCCATGCTGGGTCCCGGCATCACAAAACGGTACTGCTCCCCGGTGCTCCTCTCGAAGATAGAGACGTTCTCCCGGGTCAGCCCCCCAATGCTCACCCGCTGATCGGGGACACCCTCCTCCTGCAATAGGCTGTGCAGCAGCTGGCCGGTCTCTCCACCGGAAGGGTAGATCGCCAAAGCCCAGCCGCCCAGCTTGCGGATGGCCCGGGCCACGTTGATCCCTCCCCCACCCGGCTCGCGGCAGGCCGGCGTGCACCGGACCTTCGCCGTCGGCATCACCCGCTCCACCGTGGTATGCAGGTCGATGGAGGGATTCATCGTCAGCGTGGCAATTCGTTCCATGGCTCTGCGACCGCCGCTCTTTCTATCCTTCGATGTGACCGCGGCCGATCTCGTGCCGGCTGAGCCATTCGACCGCCTTGACCAACGAGGAATGGTCTTCCTTGCCGCCGTCCCAGGCCGCACAGGAGTTGGCGAGTTCCTGAACCAGTGCCGTGGCCGGGAGCGCCATCTGCAGCTGCCGTGCTCCTTCGAGCGCAAGATTGAGGTCCTTCTGGTGGAGTTCCAGGCGGAAACCGGGCTGCCAGTTGCGCTCGAGCATACGCTTGCCGTGGACCTCCAGGATGCGCGAGGAAGCAAATCCGCCGAGCAGGGCGTCCCTGACCCGGGCGGGATCGGCGCCCGCCTTGGAGGCGAACACCAGAGCTTCGCCCACGGCCTCGATGGTAAGGGCCACGATGATCTGATTCGCCACCTTGCAGGTCTGGCCCGCCCCGTTCTCGCCGACCAGGGTGATGTTTTTACCCATGATCTCGAAGTACGGCCTGACCTTGGCGAAGGTCTCCTCGTCCCCCCCGACCATGATCGTGAGGGTGCCCTCGCGCGCCCCAACGTCGCCCCCGGAGACCGGCGCGTCCAGGTAGCGGCAGCCCTTCTGGTTGATCTTCTTAGCGAATTCCTTAGTCTGAATGGGCGAGATGGAGCTCATATCGACGACGATCTTGCCCTCGGAGAGGCCCTGGTCGACGCCGTCTTCGCCGAGGAGAACCTGCTCCACGTCGGGTGTGTCGGGCACCATGGTAAAGATGATGTCGGCGTTCTGGGCCACTTCGCGGGCGGTGTCGCACTTGGTTCCTCCCGCATCGAGCAGTTCCTGCGGGACCCCCGACCGGCTCTGCAGGTAGAGCTCGTTGCCCTCCTTGAGCAAGTTGTGGGCCATGGGCATACCCATGATCCCCAGTCCGATGAAGCCGAGCTTCGTCACGTCGCGCTCCTTCTAGTCGCTTTTTTCTCTGCTACGTTCCTGCCTGCTGGCGCCTCTCCTCAATCGAACTCGCGAATCTGGTCGATCTCTGGCCCCATGGCGATGTTGGTCTCGCGCTCGGTAAACACCTCGACCAGCGCGGGAAGCGACTGCTCGCCTGATTCCCGCCTGGCCTGTTCCAGAACGCCCGCCAGTTCCTCAGGGTCGGTGACCCGGTAGCCGAGGGCTCCCAGAGCGCGGGCCGCTGCGGCGTGATCGACCCCGTATCCCCCGGAGCGGGTGGGATCATCTTCCGGCGCGTTGGCATTCTCGAAGCCCAGCGCCACCTCGTAGTTCATGCCGTACTTGAGCTCACTCTGCCGAATAAGGCCGAGATAGGCGTTGTTCAGCACCACCGTGACGAAGGGAATCCGGTGCTGGGCCGCCACCGCCAGTTCTTCGATCAGGAACTGGGCCGAGAAATCCCCGGCCACCGCGACCACCTCGCGCTCGGGCTCGGCCACTTTGGCGCCGATGGCCGCCGGTATCTCCCAACCCAGGGGTCCCGCCTGTCCGCAGACCAGATACTGCCGCGGCCAATAGACCCGCTGGTACTGACCCGAAGCTATCTGGTAGAGACCGATGGCAGTCACATAACGCGTTTCGCGATCGAAGACCGCCGCCAGTTCCCGAAAGACCCGCTGCGGCTTGATGGGCGTCTGACCGAAGTCTGTGCGCCGGTCCCCGGCCTCTTTGCGCTCCCGCACCTCGCGCGCCCACTCGCTCCAGTCGGGCAGTTCGCCCACCTGCTTCAGCCGCCTGGCCTCGCGGAGCATCCCTTCGAGCGCGGCGCGGGCGTCGGCCACGATACCCAGGTCCGGGGCAAACACCCGGCCGATCTGCAGGGGATCGATGTCCACGTGCACAAAGCGGCGGTCCTTACGGTACACATCCACGGAGCCCGTGTGGCGGCTCGCCCAGCGGTTGCCCACTCCCAGCACGAAGTCGCTGCGCAAGAAGCTGTCGTTGCCGTAGCGGTGCTGCGTCTGCAGACCGACCATGCCCGCGTGCAGCGGGTGGTCGTCGGGAATCGCGCCCCAACCCATCAGCGTGGGTACCACGGGCACCTGCAGCATCTCGGCAAGGTCCACGAGTGGGGCCGAAGCCTCCGCCAGGATCACCCCTCCGCCGGCCACGATCAGCGGGCGCTCGGCTTCGGCCATCAACTCGAGCGCTCGGGCGAAGGCAGGCGGGTGCGGGGTCGGCTGCCAGGTGCCCAGGGGAGCGTCCGCGGCCGGATCGTAGTCTATCCGCTCGAGCTGCACGTCGATGGGGAGGTCGAGCAGCACCGGGCCCGGGCGGCCCGAGCGCATCAGGTGAAAGGCTTGGCGGAAGGCGCCGGGCACCTGGCCCCCCTCCATGACGATCGTGGCCCACTTGGAAACCGGGCCGCGCGGTGGCGACCACATCGACGGCCTGAAAGTCCTCTTTGTGCAGCTTGGCCCGTGGCGCCTGTCCGGTCAGGCAGAGGATGGGGACGCTCCTCGCGAAGCAGGTGGATAGCCGCTTCCATCGCCGTCATCCTCGGCATCGCGCACTCTCCTCCTCCGGGTGGGCTCCGGAGTTCACGGTTTCCCTTTTCGCACGGGGTTTACGCAGAGGGGCGGCACGCTTCGCCAGTTTCTCCCCGCGGTTCTCGGGCAAGATTCTTACTGAAGTCGTGGCGGCCGGACCCGCCACACGATGCAGCGAGGGAAGGGAGTAACGATGAAGAACAGAACGGTGCCTACGCGCCGATTGGGCCGCACCGGAGAAGGGGTCTCCGTGATCGGTCTCGGCGGCTTTCACCTGGGCATGGAAAAGCTGAACGAGGCCCAGGCGTCCGAGCTCGTGCGGACCGCGATCGAAGAGGGCGTCACTTTTCTGGACAACAGTTGGGGATATCATCGCGGGCGCAGCGAGGAGCGCATGGGCCGCGCTCTGGCCGGCGGCTGGCGGGAGCAGGCTTTCCTCATGACCAAGTTCGACGCCAGGGACAAGCGGGGGGCGCTCCGCCAACTGGACGAAAGCCTGCGCCGTCTGCAGACCGATCACCTCGACCTGTGGCAGATCCACGAAGTCGCCTATTACAACGATCCCGAGCTGCTGAGCGCGCCGGGTGGAGCGCTCGAAGCCCTGGACGAGGCGCGGCAGGCGGGAAAGACCCGTTTTCTCGGCTTCACCGGCCACAAGGACCCCGAGCTTCACCTCGAGACCCTCGACCTCTTTGATTTCGACGCCGTGCAGCTGCCGCTGAACGTGATGGACCACCACTTCCGAAGCTTCGAGCGTGAGGTCCTGCCCGTCCTCCTGGAACGCGACCTCGGCGTCATCGGGATGAAGTCCTTCGGCGATCGGGTGATCCTCGACAGCGGAGTGGTCGACGCCCGCGAGGCCGTCGACTACGTGCTGAATCTTCCGGTGTCGACCCTGGTCAAAGGCTTTGAGAGCCTGGAGGAACTGCAGTTTGCCATCGAGGCGGCGCGGAACTTCAAAGGCCTGAGCGAGCAGCAGGTAAACGCCATCCTGGCGAAGACGGCCCCGGCCGACATATCCGGCGGCGGCCGCTACGAGCTCTACAAGACAAGCATGAAGCACGAAGACGATCCCGGGCGCGAAGTGCACGGCTTTCCGCCAATGGAACAGGTCCCGAGCTAGCAGGCTGTTGAAAAAGCAGCCCCGATGAGCCTCCCAACTGTCGTAGATATGCCTGGAGAAGCTATATTTCCGGAGCCTGATTTGATAGGGTTTTCCCTGCAAATCACGGCAAAGGG
>Ga0075525_10000110_pt1 | contig 31029 bp, 28 predicted proteins | sample NGEPertwo_FD_74795 | JGI IMG/M metagenome (GOLD analysis project Ga0075525, IMG submission 74795) | Arctic peat soil microbial communities from the Barrow Environmental Observatory site, Barrow, Alaska, USA - NGEE Permafrost154B-two | ecosystem: Environmental > Terrestrial > Soil > Wetlands >...
CCTTTCCATCCATTTTTCTTTGAAGTTCTATATGCTAATACCATCAAACCCAAACCGATCAGGACTCCGGGTACAATTCCAGCCATGAAGAGCCTTCCAATGGATTGTGAGCCTACAACTCCATAGATGACAAAGGGATTACTTGGAGGAATAATAACCCCGATTGAGCCCGCTGTGGCTACAACCGCGGCAGCAAATGCAGGGCTATATCCCTGTTTTCTCATTTCAGGGATCATCATGGTTCCGATTGCAGCAACTGTAGCAGGCCCAGAACCACTTATTGCAGCAAAGAACAGACAAGTTAAGATTGTTACTAACGCTAATCCTCCAGGGAAAAACCCCACTAATTCATTTCCCAGATTTAACAATCTTCTTAATAAGCTCCCACCGCCCATAATAATTCCAGCAGCCACAAAGAATGGTATTGCCATAATCGGAAAGCTATCAATACCGCTAAATGCCGCCTGTGCAAAGTAATCGAGTGGTATAGTTTGAGTTCCAATGGTTGTTGCCAAGGTAGCAATTCCTAAACAAAAGGCAATAGGTATACCCATAATAATCAATAATACAAAATAACCGAACAACAACAATGTTGCATTTAAATTGTCAAAGATGACTAAGGGACAAGACAAGGCTGCAGTAATTAATATCGCTGCTGAAATTGTTTTTATAGTCATAGCCTTAATATCTTCATATGCATTTTGAAGCGTTCTTATAAACATTAAACCAATTCCAACAGGAATAGCTAGATATGCGTACACCATCGGTGCTCCCATGGCAGGAGTAACTTGATTAGTGGCAACCTGCATTACGGTAGTAGCAATTCCACCTTTAATTAAAATATAAAATAGGGCAAATGTCAAAAGAGAACCTACTAAGTTTAAACACTGTCTCCATGAAACAGGTAATTTTCTAACTATGCCATCAACATTTATATTGCCCCTTTTCTTAATAACTAGGGCGGCCCCAACATAAGCAATCCAAATGAAAGTGTAACGAGCTAACTCTTCTGACCATGTACTTATACTGCCGATCTCAATAAACGATAGAACATAACGATTAATAACCTGTAAAGTTATTAGCAACGTAAAAAAAAGAAATCCTACAACAACAACGTACTCTTCAAACCTTCGATCTAGTAACTTTAGTACTTTAAAGGGCATACTCTCTTTCTTTTCGACAGAGTGTATTTCTTTTGGTAACATTAACTAATCCTCCTAACACTGGCATTGAATAACAAGGTAATGGGATTGCAATTTATCAAAATCACAACTCTGCCGAGCAATGATGCTTTAATGGTTATAAACTTATTTCTGAAGTTTTTAATATTACCGGAGGATTCCTTCAATTTAGGGCGTCCTCCGGCAAGTCAGTTCAGCAAGAAATTAAAGAAGAATAAAATAATTTATTGTTTAAAGATATCATCTTTTGTCTTGCCAATTGCTTTTAAGATAGTATCAACGTACTCAGGGTCAGCTTTTCCCTTGACTACAAATTCATCCCATACGGGTTTTACGGAACCTTTCCATAGATTCATTTCAGCATCGGTAGGCTCATAAACCTTAATCCCAAAGTCCTTGAAGAGTTCTTTAGCTTCCGCTTCTTTGGTATTCGCAAGTTTCCTTTCCCAATCAACGGCTTCTTTACCTGCAGCTAATACAGCAGTTTGAAATTCTGGTGTTAAACCATCATAAATCTTTTTGTTCATCACTAAGATATCTGAGCTATAATTATAATTCACTTCTGTTGCAAATTTCAAAACTTCCTGATGCTTTGTCTCCCAAAGTAAGGAATATGAATTCCCTTCACCGCTTACAGTACCTTGTTGAAGTGCAGTGAATACTTCATTCCAGCCTACAGGTGTGGGATTAGCACCCCAGATTTTATAGTCCGCCTGTTCAACTGCTGAATTCGTCGTTCTGATTTTCATGCCCTTTAGGTCAGTCGGTACTTTAATTTCTTTAACGTTATTAACTACTTGACGAAAACCGTAATCGGGGAACATTATTACCTTGAAGCCTGACTTTTCCATTTCACTTGCGGCTATTTTGCCTGGTTCGCCGTCTACTGCTTTGTAAACTTCTTCTTTAGTTTCAAAAATATAAGGTAAATCCCAAGCGGTAAATAAATTTGTAAAACTAGACATATTTGGTGTAGAGGAACCAGCAAACTCTATCGTTCCACTTTGAGCAGACTCAATTGAGACTCGGTCATCTCCCAGAACACCGTTATTAAATACGTCGATTACTAATTTACCATTCGTTTTTTCCTTGACCAATTCAGCGAACTTATTATAACCTTGAGAAACTGGATGACTATCAGATTTTGATTGCGATAAACGCATTTTTATTACTTTCTGATCAGTAGCGGGCTTTTGGTCATTTGATGCCGATTGACTAGCTCCACACCCACTTAGGGTAAGCCCAGTTAACAATAAGCCAACAATGAACGATTTTCCTAGTAATGTAACTTTCTTCATAAATAAATCCTCCTCTTAATTTTTTAGACTCCCGGCATTCGCCGGAGCAGTTGAAACAAGGCCTTCCTTGAACCAACCTTATAACATCCCTCTTTATTTGCCGCTCACTATGTTCCCCTACAGGTCTTGAAGTCACTTTAACTTTAGCCTTTCAACTCACCCCCGCAGATCTTTTTGGTATCTACGATATGACGTATGCACCAATGAGGCTGTAAATAATCATATCGAAAGTACTTAATAGTTATATCAGCCCTGTGATTAATAAGACTTTCCACTCTTGGCAATAATATTTGAGGTTCTTATTTCCTAAGGTTGTACTTCTTACTTCTTCCATTTTTGTATTAGCGTAATATAGTCTAAAGCAAATCCTAACTATTCATCGAGCTCGCAATCGCCTTAAGTCGATTGAATTTCACATCATCAAGCTTTTTGCAATCAAAAGAATATTCTCTACCCAAGGAGTTATATTTTTGTTGACCTAAGCGATGATAAGGCAAAAGTTCGTATCGGACATTTGTTCTCCCTCTTATAAAATCAACGATCGCTTGTATATCCTCTTCTGAATCATTAAAACCTGGAATCACGGGTGTTCTAATAAGTATAGGTAAGTTTGGAAATTCCTCACATAGTTTTTTAAAGTTATTCAGAATGAGCTCATTAGATGAATTCGTAAACTCCAAGTGTTTTTTCGAGTCCATACACTTAATATCCATAATCAGCGAATTAAGGTGAGGGCATACTTTTTCGAAACTAGACCAATCCGCGTACCCACACGTTTCTATTGTCGTATTGATTCTTCTACGTCGAGCGACTTTTAGAACTTCGGAAATAAACTCAACTTGCATAAGAGGTTCCCCACCACTAAAGGTTAGACCTCCGCCTGATCGACCATAAAAAACACTATCCTTCTCAACTGCTTTGATGATGTCATCGATACTCGTTTGTTTTCCGAAGACCTCGAGCGCTTTAGACGGGCATGCTTCAGTACATAACAGACACTCATTACAAAGTTGGCGATCAATTGCTATTATATCGCTTTGATCTTGAGGTTGCTTGACTGCTCCATAGATACACACTTCTGCACATTTTAAGCATTTAGCGATCCCAATACACTTGTTAGGGTTATAGCCCAATTCAGGGTTTTGCAGTTGCGATTCAGGGTTACTGCACCACTTACACCTTAAAGGACATCCCTTTAGGAAAACGATGGTTCTTATTCCCGGACCATCATGAACGGAATAATGTTGAATATTAAATACATATCCATATTTCTTTTTATCAAATAGAATTGTTTCCTCCATAGTAGCTCCTCCTAGATTACGATGAATGTAAGTCCTGCCTATTTCTAAGAATAAGCAGGACTTACAATGATTCAATTAGATCACACTGTGCTCTGTTCTGGCGATAAGATCATCTTGTAAATCGGAGGACAGCTCTACAAAGTATGCACTATATCCCGCAACCCGTACAATCAGACCACGGTATTTCTCAGGGTCTTCTTTAGCGGCAAGCAACGTTTCTTTGTTGACAATATTGAATTGTATATGCCACAACTTTAGATCGCACCAAGTCCGGATAAAGGATACTAATTTTCCGGTTCCTTCTTCACCGGCTACACAGGATGGACTCAATTTAATGTTCAATAATCTGGCTGCACGATCTCTAGAATTATAATTCTTCGAGTTATAGTTTGACAGTAGAACTGCTGTAGGACCATTAACGTCTGCACCATGGGATGCGGAAGATCCATCTGAAAGCGGAGTCCAAGCTTTTCTACCATTTGGTGTAGCACTGACAACTTTACCAAATGGAACGTGTGAGGTGAAAGGTACAAGCCTTAGATTCATATGGACACCAAGCTCTTTCGAGTATTTATTTGTGAATTTAAGAGCTTCTCTGTCAACGTCTTTAGCGATCGCATCAGGATAAGAGTCGTTGTTACCATATTTAGGTGCATTTATGAGCATTTCACGAATCGCTTCGTAGCCTTCAAAATTACTCTCCATGGCTAAAACAAGTTCTGCCATGGTTAATTTTTTATCTTCAAAGATATATTTTTTGATGACAGCTAAAGAGTCAACGACCGTACCATATCCCATCAATTCAAAGTAGCCAAGATCAATTCCTCCCTCGATAACCGGTGTATGCAGATCTTTACACGTCTCCATGCATAGGTCATGCATTGAGGAACCGAGTGGGGTTGCAAAATGTTTAGGTCGCATATTGATAATGATATGTTGTTGGATGAAAGCATGTTTGAGGAAATTGGTTTGCTGAGCAAGATAAGCATTCCAGAACTCATCCCAGTTTTTGAAGGTGGTTGGATCACCTGTTTCTAAACCAATCATTTCATTCCCGAATTTAAGCATTTTGCCATTGTATAGAGTTAACTCAACTGCTGCAGCGAAATTCACATAGGGGTTACCACTTGTATAAGTATCACGATTTGGCATTCTACATTCAGAACAACCCGATACTGCATAGTCATACGCTTCTTCGAAGCCTGCGCCCTTGGAAAGTAATAACGGAACAACTTCTTCATCATTTATGAGTTTAGGGAATCCTGTACCCTCTTTAATGGTTTCAGCCACTTCATAGAGATATCGTTCCGTAGAACGGGAATGAATCCGAGCAGCGAGGTCAGGATAATTCAACGGGAATTCTTGCTTGGACTTTAAAAAGATATAAGTCAAGTCATTGGTCGCGTCCAAGCCATCCGGGGTTTGACCACCAACCGTAACAGCTTCCCAATGTGCATACCCCTCATTGAACGCACCACCAGTTGGCGAAAGATATAGATCAATGAACTGTGCCATAGCAACCCACATGCATTCGAGTAATTCTGTAGCTTGTACTTCAGTGATACGACCTTCTTCGAGATCTTTTTTATAATAAGGGTAGAAGTATTGGTCCATGCGCCCGTTTGAAATAATGGTGCCCGTTTTTTGCTCGATCCGGGAGAACATTTGGGTGAACCATTGAGATTGAACCGCATCACGGAAATCGCGAGCAGGGTTTTCAGGCACCCATTCACATCGTTGAGAAATATCCTGTAATTCTTGTTTTCTTTGTGGATCCGTTTCTTTTTGGGCCATCTCCGCGGCTAACTTGGCATGCCTTCTTGCCCAAAAAACAATGGCATCACAGGTGATAATGATAGCTTTTAAGAAAGGGGCTTTTTCCATGTTATCCACTGGGCTCAACGGGTCAAGGGCTTCAAGCTTTTTTTGGGCCTCTTCTTTGATACCCTTAAAACCTTTTTTCAGAACTTTTTCGAAATCATGAACCCACTGGATGGAGGAACGGAAGGTTGCTGTTTCATTCACAAGGAATCTTGAGTTCAGGGGATTTTCAGGGTCATACGTTAATTTTAAGGTATCCTCTGGGAGTGCTTTTGTTAAATTTTCATGGAACGTTTTACCCTTCCAATACGGCGCAATTTCAGTATTAATGACCTGTGCATCTTCTGGCGTGATGTTAAAGGGAGATTCAACCCGATTGGGGAGTTGCTCTATGGCAATATCCAGGAAATCCCCGTCTAATTCAGGAAAGAGAATCCCATAACGTCCCTGATAACCAGCTCTACCAACTAAGAGCTGATTATCATCAATGTAAACGGTAATGTTTTCTGCAATGTGTTTTAAGGCTTTGGCCCATCTTAACACGAGGGGTTGACCTTCCGTCTCCATAAAAGATTGAGTAAAATATTTGGCTCTTTCCACGTCAATTCTAGGTCGAAGGTCATGGAAACTATTTAGAATTTCAAAAACTCTTTCTCGGCCTTCAAAACTCTTCTTGCCCAGTTGTTCCTCTTGGATTCTTTGCTCGTGAGGGGATAGTACGTTACAGCAGGATTCCATAAATATTTGCCTCCTATCATTAATTACATATCCAAAATTGTGTATTAACCAAAAAATCCAGTAATACGCTTGCAATCATGAACAATAAATAACTAATGCAATAACTGCGCCAACTCTTGTTAATAATTCTATTTTTAACTAAAGCACCTCCGAAAAATAACAATATATAGATGAGCATAAAAACACATTTAGAACACCTTTGATATAATCGTGAGATTCTTACTTCTACTGATAGCAGTGATACAAGTACTTTGCTCTTTAAAAAATGGTGGTAGACTCCTCCTTCACCGGGAAGTTTCATTTGGATTAGAAGGAGTTTACCCGCCTGTTAGGCTATCGGTTTGCTTGTGTAACATTCCTAAAACTAAGCAATGCGATCACTTGTAATATTTCGCAATAGCAAAAGACGTACCATATGTCCATAAATTTATGGCAACAAGTGTTGCATTCAGACAACATTTGTTGCCATTTTGCAACAAGTCAATCTATTAGAGAGAATTTTTTGGCCTTTCTAAATATTGTTGTTCGATCTACCTTTAATATTTTTGCAACTTTCGCAAGCGATCCATGAACTCCAAGCGCTTTTTTAAGAATTGTTTTTTCGTAATCACACATCATTTCATTTAATGATTTGTCTCCATCACACATGATCGATGGATCCATGTTGATGGATTTAAGCATGAAATGGGGCAGGTCGCAAACTTCCAAAATCTCTTTGTCATGTGTAATAAGAAGGCTTTGAATCAAATTATCCATCTCTCTCACGTTACCTGGCCACTTGTAATTTTGAAAAGCCTTGCTGACTTCGTTAGTAAAGGATACATCTTTCCTGAATTTTAAATTGTATTTTTCAAGTAGGAACCAAGCAAGTTGTAAAATATCTCTTTGTCTTTCCCGCAGAGGGGGTATTTGTAAAACAGCAACTCTCAGCCTATAGAATAAATCACTTCTGAAACGGCCATTATTAACTTCTTCTTCTAAATTCCTATTAGTCGCTGCGATAAAACGAACATCAATTTTCCTAACCTTCGTCGATCCCACATGAATCAATTCCTGATCCTGAAGGGCTCGAAGTAATTTGGACTGCATCAGAAGGGGCAGATCCCCAATCTCATCTAAAAACAGAGTCCCTTTATCCGCCATTTCGAGTAGCCCCAGTTTACCTTTCATATTGGCTCCCGAAAACGCCCCCGCTTCATACCCAAACAATTCCGCTTCTATAAGAGTTTCCGGAATCGATGAACAATCCACCTTAAAGAAAGGTTCTTTACGTCTTAGGCTTCGTTCGTGAATGAGCCTAGAGTAAATATCCTTACCGACTCCCGTTTCACCGAGCAGTAATACGGTTGCATCTGTTTTAGCCACTTTCTCTAACAAATCCATCAATTCAGCCATTGCCTCGCTTTCAAAGATGAGATAACGGTTTTGTAATCTTTTCTTATTTGTACGATTTTGTCCTTCACGAAATTTATCAACCACTTCTTGTTGACTTGCAATTTTATCTTTGAGTTGAGAAAGTAAGGTGATATCCCTTACAAACGTGACGACAAAGGCAACCTTACCCGATTCATCAAATACCGGATTACCCTCTAAAATAACCTTTTTTCCAACTTTAGTCACTTGAACTAAGGTTTTCTTCTCACCCGTTCTGACAATTTCCGGGTTTACGACCACATCGTATTTTCCTTGGTTTATCAAATCCGTAACTAACTCACCGATTAATTCTACTCTTTTCAACCCCGTTAGCCTTTCGTACATTCGATTGACCACAAGTGTCTTGCCCTTAGCATCAGTGACATAGATTCCGTCACCCAATACGTCCAGAATTTTATCAAAAAACTTCTCCAAATCTATTATTCCCGAAAACTCGACCACTGCGAGACCCTCCGATCATAAGTGTTAATGCAATTACAACAAAATTGCAACTATGCAACAATGCTAATCCGAATAATATGTTTCACAGGTTTCCGCTCGTTAATGTTGATAATGCTTTCTTAGGAGTTGCAACTCTACAACAAATATAACATAAATCGATTAGAAATATCAGTAGTATCAGGATTTGTTATATTGGTATGAATCTTGCAACTATATTAATTTATGAAAAGGAGGATATTTATGAAAACTATTGATTTTAGATTTAGACCCAATACCGAAGACACTTTATCTGGTATCGCAAACAGCAAAATGTTTAAAGGACTTTGTTCCTCAATTGATTTTTCCAAGATGTTACCCCAGACCGTCGAGGAAGTGGTTAAAGAACTGGATAAGTATAATGTCTCAAAGGCTGTAGTCACAGGCCGAGATTGCGAAACAACGTATGGCACAAAATCAAATAACAAAAGCGTGATCGATTTCGTTAGTAAATTCCCAAATAAATTTATCGGTTTTGCAGGACTCGATCCTCATAAGGGCATGGCAGCCATTGAAGAACTCAAAACCGGAGTTAACGAACATGGCTTAAAGGGAGCTGCGATCGATCCCTATCTCGCCCAAATTTATGTCAACGATGCGAAATACTACCCCATCTATTCCAAATGCTGTGAATTAAATATCCCGCTAGTTATTGCAACAGGACCTGGAACTTTAGTACCGAATGCCGTGATCGACCATGTGGCCCCCCGCTATATCGACTTTGTCGCCAGAGATTTCCCGGAATTAAAGATTGTTATCAGTCATGGTGGATATCCTTGGGTCAATGAAACGATTATGATTGTTCAACGCAATGCCAATGTGTACCTCGAATTATCCGAATACGAATTCTCCACTCAAGCAGAAGCCTACATTGAGGCAGCGAATACAATCATCAGTGATAAAGTGCTCTATGCAAGCGCCCATCCTTTCGTGGACTTCAAAGTAGCGTTAAAAAACTATGAAAAACTTCCTTTCAAGCCAGAGGTTCTCGAAAAGGTGATGTACAAGAATGCAGCAAAGGTACTAGACTTGCCTGGGGTCGAGAATCCTACCGCTGTAAATGCTGGAAATAGTCTTCAAGTCCGAGACATTATCGAAAGTATGATTAAAGAACTTGCTCAAAAGGGAATGCTAGCCAGCCGCTAGGAGATAAAGTATGCATGATTTAGAAACGGTAGATCGAATCATTCAGAAATTTGAAGAAAAAATTGATCATCCTCAACTCTTCGAGAAGAAATCGAAGCTATTTACAGGTGTAGACCTCGGAACGGCTTATATTGTTCTAGCGGTCGTTGATGAAGTGGGCAATCCTGTAGGCGGAGCTATGCGTTTTGCACAAGTTGTAAAAGATGGTCTTGTGGTTGATTACATCGGAGCTATTGATATTGTCAGAGAGTTGAAAACAAAAATTGAGAATGATCTCGGAGTAAAGCTTATAACTGCTGGGGTAGCCTATCCCCCCGGAACCTCAAAAGGGGATCAAAAAGCAATCTGCCATGTTGCTGAAGCTGCCGGATTTGAGGTAATTGCTACGCTCGATGAGCCCAGTGCAGCAAATAATGTCTTACAAGCGGCCAATGGCGCAGTGGTCGACATCGGCGGAGGCACGACAGGTATTGCCATTCTTAAGGATAGCAAAGTGACCTATGTTGCTGACGAACCCACTGGAGGAACACACTTCAGCTTAGTGATATCAGGAGCTTACAAAATACCCTTTGAAGAAGCCGAGAAACTTAAGTTAGACCAAGCCAAACATCCCGAACTTTTGCCGGTCATAAAACCAGTGATTCAAAAAGTAGCAAGTATTATAAACTGCCATATTCAAGGCCGTAATGTTGAGAAGGTTTATTTAGTCGGTGGGACAAGTTGTTTTACCAACATTGAAAAAATAATTGAATCCGAACTGGCCTTACCTGTCATAAAACCCAAAAATCCCCTTTTAGTGACTCCTTTGGGAATAGCGCTGGGCGCAAAGAAGGTGTATGAATGAAAATCGGAAGAGTCATCAACAGTGTCTGGGCAACTCGTAAGGCCGATTCACTGATTGGGGTAAAGTTAATGATCGTGCAGCTCTTAGATCGACTTAATGGTGAGGAAGGGAAATTAATCGTTGCCGCTGACATCATCGGGGCAGGCAATGGAGATAAAGTGCTAATCACTGAGGGTAGCTCTGCTAGAAATATGGATCACCTAAATGACTCGCCTATTGATTCCATCATCATCGGGATCATTGACGAGGAGAAAGATAAATCTAATGGGGTGAACTAATCGTGCGTAAACAATTAATACAAAAAATTCAAAAAGCTGGTGTAGTCGGTGCTGGGGGTGCAGGATTTCCTACTCATGTCAAAGTCGCTTCCAATGCTCAAACTGTGATTGTCAATGGAGCAGAGTGCGAGCCCCTTCTCCGAGTGGACCAACAACTTATGGAAGTTAAAGCAGCTAGAATGGTCCAAGGGTTAGAAATTGTCATGACCGCTACAGGGGCTACCAAAGGCATCATAGCTCTAAAGAGTAAGTATAAAAGTGCCATTGCTTCGTTAGAAAAGGAGATTGTTGGAAAACCCATCCGCATTAATATCCTAGGTGACTTTTATCCAGCAGGAGATGAGCACCTCACCGTCTATGAATCTACAGGCCGGCTCGTACCTCAAGGTGGAATCCCCCTTAAGGTCGATTGTGTGGTAAGTAACGTAGAAACTCTTATCAATATAGCCAATGCCGTAGAAGGCAAGCCGGTAACAGATACCTATCTCACCATTACCGGTGAAGTACCCAAGCCTCTGACTCTGAAACTGCCGATTGGAACATCTGTTCTAAAAGCCCTAAAGATTGCAGGACGGACAAACTTAGAGGGTATGAAAGTGATTGAAGGTGGTCCGATGATGGGAAAGATTATCGAGGATTTAAATCAACCCATCACAAAGACGACCAAAGGCTTGATCGTCTTATCCCTGAATCACCCGCTCATTCAAAAAAGAATGTTGCCCTTTGAAAAGATCACCAAGCAAGCTCAGGTTAGCTGCATTCAATGCCGATATTGTACCGATCTATGTCCTCGCTACTTATTAGGACATAATATCGAACCCCACAAAATCATGCGAACGATTAAACATCTTCAAGGGCAGGAAGAAACTATGAAGATGGCCTTAGCCTGTTCTGAGTGTGGAGTCTGTGAGCAATACGCCTGCATTATGGGTCTCTCACCCCGAACCATAAATTCCATGATTAAACGAGAACTAGCTAAAATGGGAATCAAGCCCGATGCACCTCCTGCTAACCAAACTGTGAACGCAATGCAAGAGCACAGGAAAGTTCCCGTAAAACGTCTGATTTCAAGACTGGAGTTAAAAAAGTATGACGTTAGTGCTCCTTTAACTGAAGAAGAGTTCCCTGTGAATCAAGTCGAGATCATGCTGCGTCAACATGTTGGGACTCCGAGTCAAGCGATCGTACAAGTTGGGCAGCAGGTACAAAAAGGTGATCTGATTGCGGTCGTCCCTGACAAGGCCTTAGGAGCGAATATTCATGCCAGTATCAGTGGCGTTATCAAGGAGATAACCGATAGCATAGTAATCTGTTTGATGGAAGGGAGTGACAAATAGAGATGGAGGCCATAGGGTTTGTAGAACTTAATAGCATAGCCAAAGGAATTGAAGCTGCCGATGCGATGCTCAAAGCGGCTCAAGTAGAACTTCTTGAAGCAAAGCCTGTTTGTCCTGGAAAATATATAGTCATGGTCAGCGGCGATGTCGCTGCAGTCCAAAGTTCTGTGGATGCTGGGAAGAGGATCGGAGCCAGTTCAGTATTCGATGATTTCACCCTCCCCAATGTGCATCCACAAGTGATTAAGGCGATCTCTTGCTCCACCCAAGTTTCTGAGATCAGGGCTTTAGGAATTATCGAAACGTTCTCCATCGCCTCGTTAATCGTAGCTGCTGACACTGCAGCTAAATCGGGTCAAGTTGATTTGATCGAGATCCGGATTGGTATGGGAATTGGTGGGAAATCGTTTGTAACGCTAACAGGGGACGTTTCCTCCGTAACCTCATCGATCGAAGCAGGAGTTGTCTTAGCTTCAGAACGAGGGATGCTCATCGAAAAAGTCGTTATTCCTTCCCCACACTATAATTTAAAGCAATGTCTATGCTAGTTTGCAATTTGTTTGTTCAAGAGTAAGGATGTGACATGATTATTGAAGACTCTAATTACAGCTGCTGACGTAAAAAAAGTGGCTGAAAACGACGAAACCGCCTTTTATATACACGCAGAAAGTATCATTACTCCTTCAGCAAAAGATATGGCCAAGGATCAAGGAATCCAGATCATCGTGGGGTCAGCACCTTCATCCGTTCCCTCATCTACCTCCGTCCCTTCATCTCCCCTTGATCCAATCATAGTTTCCAAGATCGTCGAGGAGGTTATGGCGTGTCTTAACCTTTCGAAGCAGCCCTCTGCACTAATTAAAGAAGTTGATTCCAGCGGACTGAGGCTAGTCAAAGGAGACAGCGTCGTATTAGAAAACTATGATACAGGTAATCCCCAAGACAACGTAAAGATAAAAGAGTTATTTAACTCCAGGGAAAGTTCAAATATTTCGACTGGCTTTATGACGCTTGAGGAGACGAGTTATTCCATTCACATCAAACACGATGAGCTCCATTATATACTCGACGGGACTTTAGAGTGTAGTGTGAACGGCAATACGTATAACGGTAAAGCTGGGGATACAATTTTCATCCCTGCAGACACCAAGATCACGTTCTCAACTTCTCACTACGTCAGATTACTCTATGTCGCAACTTCGGTTAAGTAAAAAAATAGATTTAATTTAGGGAGGAACTATTCATGGACAATGCTTTAGGAATGATTGAAACTAAAGGTCTGATCGGCGCGATCGAAGCGTCTGATGCTATGGTTAAAGCGGCTAACGTGACTTTAATTGGAAAAACCCTAGTCGGTGGTGGCCTAGTCACCGTCATGGTCCGCGGAGATGTTGGTGCCGTTAAGGCAGCTACAGATGCTGGCTCCGCTGCTGCTGCCCGCGTGGGAGAATTAATTTCCGTCCACGTTATTCCAAGACCTCATACCGATGTCGAAAAGATTCTTCCCAATGACAGCAAAAAATAAGGAGGCTATTTGAAATGAAACAAGATGCATTAGGAATGGTTGAAACAAAAGGTCTGATCGGTGCTATTGAAGCAGCTGATGCCATGGTTAAAGCAGCTAACGTTAGCTTAATTGGTAAAACTCTCGTAGGTGGCGGTTTAGTCACCGTCATGGTTCGTGGGGATGTTGGTGCCGTTAAAGCAGCTACAGATGCTGGCGCCGCCGCTGCTGCGCGTGTTGGTGAATTGATCTCTATCCACGTTATCCCAAGACCTCATACCGATGTTGAAGCAATCCTTCCTAAGTAAGCGAACATTTTATATTATTAAATTTAAGGAGGCTAAAATCATGCAACAGGATGCATTAGGAATGGTTGAAACAAAAGGTCTGATTGGTGCTATTGAAGCGGCTGATATCATGGTTAAGGCCGCTAATGTTCGTTTGGTTGGTAAAACTCTCGTAGGTGGTGGTTTAGTCACCGTCATGGTTCGCGGAGATGTTGGTGCCGTTAAAGCTGCTACAGATGCTGGCGCCGCTGCTGCTGCGCGTGTTGGTGAATTAAAATCAGTTCACGTTATCCCAAGGCCTCATGCGGATGTTGAAATGATCCTTCCTAATGATGGTGGGCAATTGGAAAAAAAGTAAGCAGAGGTTCGCGTGCCACAAAAAAAGACTAAGAATAACTCATAAGCAAAATTAAACCCCATAATCTCGGAATTGATCGAAAGGAATGATCACTAAGTGTGTTTAGATTATGATTTAGCGTCTATTCAAGATGCCCGGGATTTAGTTAAGAAAGCAAAGGAAGCCCAGCAAGGTTTAGCTAGTTTTAACGAAAAAACTATTGATGATATTTTAGTCTCTATCGTGAAAGCCATCGAAGAAAATGCAGAAGCCCTAGCTCGTATGACCGTTGAGGAAACAAATTACGGAATCGTTGAGGATAAAATCACAAAAAATATTTTTGCTTCTAGGGACGTCTATGATGCGATTAAAGATATCAAAACGATTGGAATTATCAGTGAAGATCCTGACTTAAAGATTATCAGAGCTGCTGTTCCAGTTGGAGTAATCGCAGCCATTACTCCAACCACGAACCCGACCTCAACCGTAATTCATAATGCGATCTGTGCGATCAAAAGTGGCAATGCTATCGTATTCTCTCCCCATCCCACCGCCGGGAAATGTAGTCTTGCCGCTGCCCAAATAATTAATCACGCCGCTATGCAAGCTGGTGCTCCGGATGGAGTAGTAGGGTGTATCTCCAAATCCTCTATGAAGGCAACAGAAGAACTCATGCATCATAACGATGTTTCCGTTATTATTGCAACCGGGGGGTCAGCAATGGTGAAAGCTGCCTATAGCTGCGGTAAGCCAGCCTTCGGAGTAGGACCCGGTAATGTCCCCGTATTCATAGAACGGAGCGCCGATATCAAACAAGCCGTTTGTGACATTATTACTAGTAAATCCTTTGACAATGGGATGATTTGTGCTTCAGAACAGGCAATCATTGCAGATATGCCTGTGAAGGACGAAATTATCGCAGAATTGAAACGTCAAGGCGCATATTTTCTTTCTCCTGAAGAAGTTAAAAAAGTCGGTAGCGTCGTCATAAATCCTAAAGGTGGGATGTTTCCTGCTTTAGTCGGCCAAACTCCACAAACGATTGCCCGTAGAGCCGGCTTCATTGTTCCTGCCGAAGTTAAAGTTTTAATTGCTCCCCTCGAAGGATATGGACCGGGTTATCCACTATCCTATGAAAAACTAACCACCGTTTTAGGCTTCTATACGGTTAATGATTGGCACGACGCCTGCCTCCTCAGTATTGAGCTCTTAAAACTAGGTGGCATTGGGCATTCCTTCGCCATCCATTCTCAGGACGATCAAATCATCCGAGAGTTCCTTATGAAACCCGTCAATCGAATTTTAGTCAATACCCCCTCCGCCCTTGGAGGTATCGGATATACTACTGGGTTATTGCCCTCCTTAACTCTAGGTTGCGGGACTTGGGGTGGGAGCAGTATTTCTGAAAATTTAGGACCCCAACACCTAATCAATGTCAAAAGCTTAACCTATGGAATCAAAAAAGTCGCCTCCAATACAAAAGCTACCAGCTGTGCATCACCCTCTTCGGGTAAGAGTAATACAAGTTCCTGTGATCTTAAATCCGAAGACATTGCTGACGTTGTCAAGCAAGTCCTCAAACAACTACAACTTTGTTAATCTTTGCAGCATTTTAAGGTGGGAGTGGGGATGGAATTGGATAAGAATCAACTCGTTACCCTGATCGCCGAATCGGTTATTAAACAATTGCGTGATAACTGCGGAACGAACAATATTCCTGTAGCAATATCAAATCGCCATGTTCATCTTTCAAAGGAAGATGTGCACAAGTTATTTGGTGCCAATCATCAGTTTAAGGTCTTTAAGTATTTGTCACAACCCGGGCAGTTTGCCTATGAAGAAAAGGTAACGCTCGTAGGGCCAAGGGGTGTCCTCGAAAATGTCCGCATGCTTGGACCAGCTCGCACCAAGACTCAGGTAGAGATCTCCGTTTCGGATGGTGTCAAACTGGGGGTCAAGGCTCCAATCCGTGATTCGGGTGAGTTGTCCCTATCCGCAAGTCTTACTTTAGTGGGTCCAGCGGGATCAACCACCCTGCTAGAAGGCACTATCATTGCAGCTCGACACATTCACATGCATCCTGACGATGCGAATCGATTCGGAGTTAAAGATAAAGACCGGATTAGTGTCAAAGCACCCGGAGCTCGAGGGTTAGTCTTTAATGAAATGCTTGTCCGGGTTAGTGACAACTACAAACTCGAAATGCACATCGATATCGATGAAGCGAACGCTGCCTACCTAAAAAATAACGACTCTGTAGAAATTGTATAGGGCAACAATAAAAGGACCGAGGCTGCGCCTCGGTCCTTTTATTGTTGTTGGATATCTGAATCTAATATTCTTTACCATGAAGTCCCAAATAATACCCCAAAAGTCGCCTGTCCGCTTCGGTTGGAGAGCCACACCGTTGGACATATCCGAGCACGTTTACTCTCGTTTCATAAAACGATTTTCCCATACAAACCCTTGCCAATTGATCTACTCTTGATACCCCTTCAGCAACAACGATAATGGAAAAAACTAGTCGCTCTAAATGTTGTTAATTATCAACTAATTTTAAAGCTAGCTTTTCGAATATCATAGTCACATCCTGTTTAGAAGGAATCTTAGGATTAGTCAATATGCCGTTTCCGGCTAAAGCATTGCTTATCATTTTAGGAATGGCCTTGCGGTAAGCCTCTACGTCAATAATGAATTTATATTTTGCTTCGTCCCAAATTCCAAAAGAATCATTAAAACCATTAACAATATCAACCGCTTTTTTGGCTAGTTCACTTTGAGAAAGTTGTGCATCAGCGCCTAGCGCCACCGCTACCCGAGCATAACGGCCTTCCGCTACCACTAATCCAAATTCCATAACAAATGGTAAGAGTAGTGCCACACCTAATCCGTGAGGAATGTGAAAATATGCCCCTAAGGCACGACCGCCAGCATGAGCAAGGTTAGTTGACGCATTAGAAAATGCAATCCCTGCAAAATAACTAGCCATTGCCATCTTTCGGCGTTCTTCCCAATCTTCCCCATCTTTGAAAACTTTGGGTAGGGATTGTCCAACAATTTTCATTGCCTCATAGGCGAATAAATCGCTCATGCTATTAGCTTTGTTGGATACGAATGCTTCCATAGCATGAGTTAGAGCGTCCATCCCCGTAAAAGCGGATAACGACGGTGGAAGAGTGATGAGTAGTTGGGGATCAAGTACTGCGATGTCCGGAATTAATGATGGGTGTCCTGGATTCTCCTTGATACCAGTTCTTACATTGGTAATTACTGATACCTTTGTGGCTTCTGAACCTGTACCCGAAGTTGTCGGAATAGCGATCAGCGGTAAACGTTCCAAGTGGGCTTGCATAGGAATGTCACTAAAAACTAAATTAGGGTTTGCAGCTAGAGCAGCAACTGCCTTTGCTACATCTATTGAACTGCCGCCTCCTAGCGCCACAACACAGTCACATCCCGATGTTTTAGCAGCTTGCAAACCCTCTTCTACATTATCGGAATTTGGCTCACTGGTAATTCCACTATATATTGTGACCGATAGACCCGCTTTAGACAAAATAGCTTTCACTTTGTTGTCTAGGCCAATGTGTGGGGAAGCCAAGAATACGTCCATTACAACTAATACGTTGTTCCCACCAATCGATTTGACGAGTTCCCCAATACGGTTGAAACTATTGAATCCTACTTCAAGATGTTTAGGACTGCAAAAAGTCATCATGTTGAACACTCCTCCGTTAATGATTAGAAAATAAAAAGAGTCTATTAGTCATTAAAAACTCACTGAATTTTTGATATATATTCTATACTGACAAGTAATAGCTTTCCCTGTATAGAACAATAATCCACAGGAGTTAAACAATGCAAATTCGTTGTTCCACTCCTCCTGCACAACCTAAATGGCCAGCGATTGAGCCAAATAATACAGGGATAATGGCAATTGGTGACTTTGGCTCAAAGCCTTTTCAAAAGGAACATCGACAATCTGGTTATTTTGGATACCAACCATTACCCCTGACTGCCCGTCAAAGAGAAGATCAACAGACCTTGCTCCCATTTGACTCCCTAACATCCGGTCTATTGCACTAGGACATCCTCCGCGTTGGATATGACCGAGTACTGTTACCCTGGTCTCAAAACCGGTTCTTAGATTGATATCCTTGGCTACTTGATATGCGCTAGCAATGCCTTCAGCTACGACTATAATGCTATACTTCTTACCCCTCTGTTTCCCCTGAATTAGACGTATGATGATATCATCCATATCGGGTTGAACTTCAGGGATTAATATAGATTCCGCTCCAGCAGCGAGTCCAGCCCAAAGGGCAATGTCCCCTTTAGTTCTTCCCATAACTTCAATGACAAATATCCTTTCTAAGGAGGTTGCAGTATCCCTGACTTTATCTATGGCTTCTATGACAGTATTCACTGCCGTATCAAAACCCAAGCTAAAATCTGTACCCGCAATATCGTTATCAATTGTTGCAGGAATTCCTATTGTGGGAAATCCCACTTGGTCCAACTTTTGAGCTCCCCGGAAAGAACCGTCACCACCAATGACAATTAAACCCTCTATGTTTTGTTCCCTCAGCCTTTGGAGCCCCATCTCCCGCCCACATTCAGTTCTAAATTCTTCACACCGGGCAGTGCACAGGCTGGTACCCCCTTTATGAATAATATCCCCTACACTGCCCAAGTCTAAGGGATGAAAATCGCCTGCAATCAATCCCTGATATCCATATCGAACTCCCACGACTTCAACTTGCCTGAATATACCCCGGCGGACGACCGATCTGATCGCCGCATTCATGCCTGGCGCATCTCCGCCACTCGTTAATACAGCTATCTTGTTCATGTTTTCCTCCTATTGCTCTAAGAAGTTAATCCTGTTAATATTTTCTAAATAAAGTCGAGTTTGCAAAGTTGTCAACGTTTGCATAATATCGGATAGTCTTTATTCTTTGATAGCTTCTGCAACAAATTTCCGCTGATCTGGAAAATCTTTATTTTACCAGTTAATTTATGGACCCAAAGCCCTGTCTGACTGTTAGGCCACTGCAAAAATCGGTTGTTAACTGCCCTATTGAACGTATCCAAACAAACTCGGTACAAATAGAGAAATTTGAGGAAATATCACAACAAGTATTACGCAGATTATTAAAGCTATCACAAATGGAAATGCTGCTTTAGATATACGTTCCAGACTCAACCCTGATATCCCCATTGCTACGAATAAGTTAACCCCCAAAGGTGGTGTTAAAAGTGCCACTTCATTTGTCATTACTAGAATAATCCCAAAATGAATTGGATTAATACCTAGTGTCATTAGCAGCGGTAATACAACCGGAGTAATAATTACAATTGTTGCCAGAGTCTCCATGAACATTCCTAGGAAAAACAGGAACACTACTATCATCGATAATACTACTAAAGGATCAGTACTAATCGACATCACCCAAGCTGCCAGACGTTGCGGTACTTGATACATGGTCACGAAGCGTCCAAATAACAATGATACACCCACAACAATTAACACTGTACCTGTCGAGGAATTGGTCATTCGAAAACACTCGATAAGCCTTTTCCAAGTAATTTTCTTGTTGATTACCGTACCAACAAACAAGGAATATACGACTGCAATGACAGAAGCTTCAACAGGAGTAAATATCCCGGTGTAAATTCCACCTAAAATTATGACCGGTGCCATTAACGACCAAAAACCAGTCTTAATTATCGAAAAAGCTTCCTTAGCTGTATAAACCCTATCGGACCCTTTGTAACCTTTTTTTCTAGCAATAATATAAGCAGTCATTATTAAGGCAAAACTTACCATGAATCCAGGTAAAAAACCTGCCATAAAGAGACCAGAAATAGACACATTAGCGATAACACCATACACAATCATAGGATTACTGGGAGGAATCAAAATACCCAGAGAACCCCCTGTACAGCATACACCAGCTGCGTAATCCTTTGAATACCCTTGCCGAACCATTGAAGGTATCATTAAGGTCCCCATGGCTGCTACTGTACCAGGACCAGAGCCAATCATAGCTGCAAAAAACATGCACCCAACGATTGTTACAATGGCATATCCTCCCCGTACACGCCCTACTGCAATAGCTGCTACATCAACTATTTGCTGAGCCATACCTCCACGTTCCATGATTGAACCCGCTAAAATGAAGGCTGGGACGGCTATTAACGGAAACATCTCTGAAATCTTATATAAATCCAAAGGGATAATGGAAAGAGGAATATCTGACATAGTTAGAGCAATCACTGTTGCTGTACCCAAGGAGGCGAAAACAGGAACTCCTAATAGCAATAGACCAAATAGTATAAGCCAAACCATTACATCAATCGGCATTCCTCGCCACCTCTCCTTCTTCTACAACAAGCGATTGATTATTCTTCAAGGCCAAGTAGTCCGCTTGAATCACTCGTATTACTTGCAACAGGAAAGAGATAGGTATGATAATGAATACCCACTTCAGACTGAAACCTAACACAGGCGATATGAGAGGTTTGTCGAACATACCAATAACCAATTTAAATCCTTGATATGAGAATACCAGACATAATCCAACCCAGATAAAATCAGCGAATAAAATAAAGTATTTCTTATATCGACTAGGAAAAATCTTGAACTGAGCTGTCACTCGAATATGTGTCCTTTGTTTTGCAGCTAGAGATGTACTTAGGTATACCATATATAGAAAGAAATAACGAGAAAGTTCTTCTGTCCATGCCAAGGAATTACCAAAAATATATCTCATAACTACCTGAGTAAACAATAAGATGATTACACCAGCAAGGAATAAACCACTAGTGATATCCTCAAAATTATCTATAAAAAATTTTAGTTTTGCTTTTATATTAAATTCATCTTTCATCTCTTACCCCCATTTTGTTAGGAATTCTTAGTGTGAAAGTGTGTTCATTATTATATCTCTTACTTCGTGTATCAACTGGGAGTAATTCGCATTACTCCCAGTTGAATTCAGGCATATAGAATTTATTTTTTGGGCATCTCGCGACCTAATATTTTCATTGCTTTTTCAAGTAACTCAGTCCCACCAATCTTGTCATAATAATCGGGCCAGATTCCCATAGCGTTTTTCATCCATACATCCTCATCAACAGGTGTACCAGAGAAGACCATTCCCTTCGCTATGAGGTTATCCTTCGCTTCCTTTTCAACACCTTGAATATAATCTCTCTCAGCTATAGATGCTTCTTTTCCAGCTTTAAGGATGGCTTCACGTACATCAGCAGACAACCCCTGTAGCCATTTTTCGTTAACAACAACGGCACCTACCCAAAGTTTATAATGAATATCAGTAATATATTTTTGCACTTCATACATTTTATTAGAATTAATGATGGGATATGGATTTTCTTGCCCGTCCACTACACCTTGTTGAAGAGCGTTAAAGGTCTCATCCCATGAAATTGGGGTTGGTGACGCTCCCCAGGATTTAAATGCACCTAACATTAAAGCATTCTGTGGTACACGGATTTTTAATCCTTTCATGTCAGACATTTGTTTAACTTCTTTTTTTGAGTTTGAAAGTACACGGAACCCCTCTTCAAACCAAATTATAGGACGATTGCCAGATTCTTTAATCATTTTATCCCCGCTATCAGTCCAAAGTCCGTCTATTACTTTATATGCCTCTTCTCTACTTTTGAACAAATAAGGCAAATCGAAAATACCCATAGAAGGTGAATATACTGTAGCGTTATTGATTGCTAAAGAAGTAGCTTGTACTACATTATTCTGGACATCTTGAAACCCTCTTTGTTCGCTTCCCAATTGTCCCGAGGGAAAGATTGTTACTTCTACCTTACCGTTTGAATATTTTCCAACAAGCTCTTTGAACTTTAGCGCAGTCCATTGATGAGGATCTGTTTCAGGCGATCCGTGAGTATATTTAATAACAATTTTTTGGTCTCCACCGCTAGTAGTGACCGCTTTATCTCCGCAACCAGTTAAAGATAGAGACAGAAGTAGCGCCATGAAAATTAGAGCAATTTTCTTCATAATAAGTATCATTCCTTTCGCTGTGCTCAAGGCACAAAAGCTTAATGAAAGTTTCCCTGGATGATATAATGAATTTGGATAAGCAGATACACTACAGAGCACGGGGAGGTGAGTGGTGCAGTTTACTGCCCGCATAATAAGATGTGCCGTTTGCTATTTTCAAGTACAAATAAGTGTGCCTTTGAGCACGTAAACTAATCTTTGTATAAACAATTCTCGTTTATTTTGTAGCAAACAGTCAATGTCTGCTTATCCACTATAAACTGTTGAGGGGATGTGTTTATGCTAAGAATTGTTTTTCCTATCTGCTGTGGAATTGATGTCCACAAAAAGTTTGTGGTTGCAACGATTGGTTCTACTAACAAATCGGGTGTTACGGATTACCAAACGAGGCAATTTTCGACCTTTACCGAGAGCTTGCACAAACTTTTAGATTGGCTGAAATCTCAATCTTGCATCAATGTCTGTATGGAGTCTACAGGCAAGTACTGGCACCCTGTCTTTAATGTTTTGGAAGAATACTGTGATGTTGTCGTTGCTAATCCAAAGTATGTTAAAGGTATTCGTGGTAAGAAAACCGATAAAAAGGATTCTATTTGGCTTTGCGATTTACACAAGCACGGTTTAGTTCCCAGTAGCTTTATACCACCCCTACCAATTCGTCAAATTCGTGATTTAATGAGGTATAGGTTTAAGCTCATCAACTTTAAATCAAGTGAGAAAAACCGCATCCAAAGCTCTCTAACTGTGTCAAATATTATGATTTCTAGTGTAGTTTCTGATACCTTTGGCGTAAGCTCTATGAAAGTCATTAACCATATCCTTGATAATCCGGATGATAAGGATTTTGATGTTTCATTAATGTTGCACGGAACTATGCAAAATAAAGCAGAAACAATTACAAAATCAATCAATGGGAATTTGACTAAGCCACAAGCAGATAAAATGCGTGTTTGTCTTCATCATTTAGAGAACATTGAGAAACACATAGAGGATATTGAAACTGTTGTTTTAGGCTTAGCTCAGCCATATTTGCCACAAATAGAGATAATTTTATCATTGCCTAGCATTAAGAATATTTTTACTGCCATCGCTATAATCGGTGAGATAGGTAGTGATATGTCCGTTTTCAATTCTTCCAAACATCTATGCTCCTGGGCTGGACTTACTCCGCAAAACAATGAAAGTGCTGGCAAGAAGAAATCCGTACGTGTTTCAAAAGCTGGCGTTTATATCAAGCCACTATTAGTTCAATGTGCAAATGCTGCAATTAAAAGTAAAAAGTGTACGTATTTTAAAATCCGTTATGACCAGATTAGAAAACGCCGAGGTCACAAAAAGGCCATTATTGCCATTGCACATTCACTGCTAAATTGTATCTACCATATGCTGGATAAGGATGAGTCATTTAACTATGACTTATACACAATTGACTCCAAACCAAAACAAACTTATGCCTCGCAGATCACTGAGGAAATGGCTATACGCTACCTGCAAACATTAGGTTACCAAATACCCGATTTACACAATACAACTTAACACTTTAATAATTATTTTTTGAAGTCCACTTTGTGGGCTTATTTTGGTGTGCCCATTTTTTTACATAGTTACATTTAGGAACTCTTTCAAACTACTCCTCCTTAAATTTTGTTTGAGATAGCTACAACTGGAATTTTATTAATGTGATTGTATTTGGTTACTTGATAATTGGCGTTGGCCTTTAGTCTTTCTATCAATGACCAATTTAGCTTTATTGGCAATTGCCTGCCAAGTAAGGCCAAACCTTTCATGCAAGTAATCTATTGGACCTACTTCTCCAAAAACATCATCTACTCCCACACGCTCCATAGGAACAGGATAGTTTTCGCCCAATATTTCTGCTACTGCTGAACCAAGACAATTAATTATATTATGATTTTCCGCAGTAACTATTGCCCCAGTTTCTTCTGCACATTTAATAACTGCTTCCTTATCGATAGGTTTCAGGGTGAAAATGTTGACTACACGAGCTAGTATTCCTTCTTTCTCCAATTCTTCAGCTGCCTTTAGTGCTTCACTAACCATAATCCCACTGGCAATGATCGTTACATCTGAGCCTGGCCGTAGTTCTACCGCTTTGCCAATTTCAAAATTAGATCCTTCCTCATATACCTTAATTGCATTTTTCCTAAATAGCCTTATATAAAACACCCCGTATGGATCCACAATCTGCTTAAGTACATTCTTTAACATGACAGAATCTACTGGCTCAATTAGCGTTATTCCCGGAATTGTTCTTAAAATCCCCATGTCCTCCATAGCCATATGAGTTCCACCGTTAAATTCAGCCGTAATTCCCGGATCTGTTCCAATAATCCTGATATTCAATTTGGCATATCCTGCGGAAAGAAAAATTTGATCAAAAGCTCGCCGTGATGCGAATGCCGCAAAGGTATGCGCAAATGGAATCTTACCCGTAGATGATAACCCCGCAGCAACACCGATCAGATTTGCTTCTTGTATACCAACATCAAAACTACGGTGCGGAAAGGCATTAAAAAAAGGGGACATACCGATCGCCTTCACCAAATCGGCATCAAGTGCAACAATATTCTCGTTATCTTGAGCTATGTCGATTAGTGTTTTAGTATATTCATCCCTCATTAGTTCCTTTTCCGGCATTCTCTTTTCGGACAATAATATACTCATTAAAGTCACCCCTTACACTTTTTTCAGCAGCCCAAGAATAGGTAGGTAATAGGGCCTAATATTAACTCAATTGTTTTATAGCTTCTTCAATTTGTTCCTGTGTTACGGGAATGTGGTGATTGTTTAGACTGCCTTCGGCAAATGAACATCCTTTGCCCTTAATTGTATTTAATATTATTGCAGATGGCTGGCCTTTAGCTTTTTTTGCGTTTTGAATAGCCTCATAGATCATTTGTACATCATGTCCATCTATTGCTTGTGCATTCCAACCGAATGTCCTGAACTTTTCGGCAATATCACCCATGTCATTTACATCCTTTGTGTACCCATCAAGTTGTTGCTTATTGTAATCAACAAAGGTGATTAGATTCTCTAACTTTTGATGTGCCGCAAATGTAATCGCTTCCCAAACTTGGCCTTCTTGCATCTCACCATCACCTAGAATCAGATAGGTTGTGTTATCTCGCCCATCCATACGATTCCCTAAAGCCATACCAACAGCTAGGGATGAACCTTGACCCAAAGATCCCGTCGTCATATCAATGCCCGGAGTTAAGTTCATGTCACAGTGACTAGGCAGGTGCGTTTTACCCTGGTTGAGTGTCAGTAAATCCTCAATAGGGAAGAAACCCTTTAAAGCTAAAGAGGTGTAAACGGCAGGTCCCGCATGTCCTTTAGAAACTACCAGCATGTCCCTGTCTTCCCATTTTGGATTCTGAGGGTCTACCTTCATAACTCCTCCGTACAACACGGCTAGAGTGTCCACGATTGACATTGAACCCCCAACATGGCCGAAACCAAGGTGTCCGATTGCACGCAGGGTTTCGATTCTAATGTTGATGGCGAATTGTTCCCAATTATTTTTTTGCAAATTATTCATATTCCCATACCCCCCGTTTCTTGTAGAAAAATGGAGTCTTGCTAATTGATTCTCCATTTAATGTTTTAATACTTTACAACTTATGTGTCAAATAGCTCCCACCAGCTTATTACACATGAGATAATCTTTCTCTGGATATTAAGCGAGGAGGTTAGCTATGAGCAAAACAGAACAACGGCTCCGAAAGCATCAGCCTGAAAAACTCTTGTTACTGTGTTTCGATCAAGATTTTGGTGGTAGTATTACAGGCTTCATAAGATTACAGTCACCTGCAATTATTTGCTGAAAAACTTTAGAACACTCCTCGAAAGGGAAGGTTTGGTACAAACTGGTTACACTAAACTTTCCAGTAGCCAATAGATTAATTGCAATCTGTATGTCCGCTGGACCATATACTCTTGAACCTACAATTGAGAGCTCGGCAAAATTTCCTTTTCTTACGTCTAGATCGGTATTCCCCTTCGGTGCGCCAACTTGGACTACTGTCCCTCTAATTCGAACGCAATCAATTGACTGCTGAGTACCCTGTTCAGTCCCAGTCACCTCAAAAGCAATATTAGGGCCGATACCAGCAAAATCATTTTTCATGCTGTCACTTAATGCTCCAGGTATTAGAGGATTAACAACTTTAATTCCTAATGTCTCGGCTAAACCAGTTCTATAATCTTGTATTTCAGTAATTACTACTGGGTTTGCTCCTGCACAAATAGCAACCAATGCAATAAGAACACCAACCGGACCTCCTCCAACGACCAATACTGCGTCTCCAACTTTTGTCTGAGCCCGACGAACAGCGTGTACGGCCACCGCTAACGGTTCAACAACACACCCCTCTTCATATGTCAATCGCTCCGGAAGCAAATAAACCCTATCAGCGGAAGCCTTGACGTATTCTGCAAAAGCACCATCTATATCTATTCCAATTAACTTTAATGTGGAGCATACATGTGATGACCCTTCTCTACAGGCATAACACTCCCCACAAGGAATTAGGGGATCAACGAAGACTCGATCACCTACATTTAAGTCGTGTTTAACTTCTTTTCCGATCTCAACAATATCCCCACTAAACTCGTGCCCTAAAACCATAGGTGGTATTGCACGATGTTTATGGAATTTGCCTTGAAAAATTGTTAAATCCGAGCCACAAATGCCGGTTGCTTTGACCTTAATTAATACCTCTCTAGCGCCTATAGTCGGGGTTGGCAGATTTTCAATTTTCATTCTCCCCGCGCCTTTCCATACTGTAGCTTTCATACTTGTCCCCCACTTTCTGTTAATATGATCACAGATTGTACGATTGTACTATTCGTCATAAAACGGAGTTATTCATGCAATTATTTTTTAAGTTATTAAATACTATTGTATTACAATTCTTGACTACCATTACTTTAATTATCTTCTCGCCTCCTGTTACCGATTGTCCCTTCACTGCAATAAGATAAGCCCATGTCGTACCATCTCACACCTCAACTCTATTGCAACTTCTGTGCCAACAGTTACAATAGAGCAAAATAAGAGTTATCTTTTTTATCTAAAAATGCTAGTGTATCTATTGATTGATACACTAGCATTTAAAACCTGAGTTTTGCGATATTAATTTTTCATCATCAGACCTAGCAAAGGTTGAAACATTCAAAACTTGTAGATAAACACAATAAAATATTGCTAATATTGCAATTAAACGAATATTTATTTAACTATTTTATATTGGTATTTCGGCCTTTGACCTTAACAGTCAAGTTTTAATCATATTCTCTTTCAAAATCTTAAATACTACTCCAATTATCCCACGATATACGCATTGAATAAGGATTCATCCGTATTATTTCTAAGATATTTCAGACTACTACATGTTTAGTGAAAAACCTAGAGTTCTTGCAATCACCGGGTTATTAAGTGACTATAATCAGCCAATATTACCCTTGTGTAATAAGTACCCCCTTCGAACGTTGCACATTTGCAGCAAATTTCTTGCATCAAGTGCCAACAAGTGTTGTTAGATTGCAACACTTGTTGCCATCCTGCACTTTTCCCTGGTATTATCCACGAATATTTTATAGTTTTCTAAGTATAGTTGTCCAATCAACTTTAGTTTCGATGTATCAAGTTAACTCTAAAACAAACAGTGATTTTATCTGCTCTCTAGGGAAATACAAAGCGCATCTTTAAAAAGGATGCACTTTGTATTTATATTTACTGAAGTTTTTCACCCACACAATAGTCATTATTTCGGCCAAAAAAGAGACAAAATAACGGTGAAGATCCGTATGAACATTCGGTTTTCGGTATAATAAGATGCTACTCCAAATCAACCAAAAAAGAGGTGTTATCCTGCGGAAACCTCTGTCAAATAAATTGAAAACGTTCCCCAAAATCATGGTTATTAAATTAACCACATTAACATACACTTCAATCCGGCCACGCTGGAACTTCCCCTGCAACGTTTTTCGTATTTGTTCCTCGAAACTAGTTAAATGACGAGGCGTTCTCACTATGATCTCTAAAAATCGATGGTTCACAGCTTTCAGCTCGATAGAAATCCGATAGCCACTTCTGCTTGCCTCACCCCGCCCAAATCCTGTCATGCTATTTGCCATATGCCACCTGGAGAATCGCTCAACCAGGCCCTTCACCACCTATCTAATTAATCAATAACATTAATATTAACATATAAAAACCAGTAAATAAAAGTATCCCATAAGCTATTCTTTGAAAGGTAATTTGATTTATTTTAACAAAGAGTATATTCCCAACAAATACACCTCCTACAACAACGGGAATTAATCCTAAAGATGAAGCCACTATATTTAGATTTGTTTTTACTGTTAATAATTGTATCGCTAAGCTAATTATATAGACAAAAATAAAAAATGCTAAGGTTGTACTTCTTGCTTTCTCTTTTTTTGTATTCATAGCACTATAGTATAGTATGAGGGGTACTCCTGGCATCCCAATACTAGCTGTAAATAGCCCAGCGCACAAGCCAACAAATAATTGAGTTTTCCTGAAAACAATTGTACTATCCGCAACTATAGTATCTTGGTTTACTGATGAATTATCACTTAAATCTTCAATTTTAATTTCAGGGTTAAATTTAAATGACCTTTTAATTAGTATAAGGGATATTATCAAAATAACAATACTCACTGTAACCTTTAATACATCTAAATTAATAAATTTATAAAATAGCACGCCTAGAGGTACGCCTACAACGCTGCCGATTATTAAGCTACATAGTAGATCTTTATCTACATCCTCTATTATTTTACGTATTAATAAAAGTGAAACCACAAATGACAGAATAATACTTATTTGAATGCATTCGCGTGAATCAAAAATTAATAATAAAAAGGGTGTGGCCATAATCGCGAAACCAAAACCTGTAGCAGCCTGTAATACGGACGCAAAGAAAATAATTATGGTAGCGAATATCCATTGAGTCAACATCTATCACTCTTTTCCTTATCCGATTCAACTATTCCCAAGAGAGAGTAATATATCTCCTAGCCATAATTTATATATTAAACTCTCAAATTCTCCATATCAAAACGCAAAGGAAAACCGCAGTCGCTGCGGTTCATGAGTAGTCAATCCTAATTAGAGCTTGCTAGCCAAATCTCTTTTTTGCTTGTTCCTGAGTATAATCCTTGATTTCCAACATGTCCGCCGTCCCTTAGTTATTAGCTCTTGAACGATTAACTTCGTATCGACATTAGATTCAGTTTTCATTGTTAAACTCCTTCCCTTAATTTCGAAGGGCGTGAATGCAGCCTCACGGTCAAGCAAGCACGCCCAATGATATTTTACCAGTTTCTCATATCAAGATGCTGGTATTTGGGAAGTAAACGAGTAGGCATTTGCAATGCATCTTTTCTGAAGTGAGGAGCAAGTTGGGTTCCATCACAAACAATTTCTAGAACAAATGGTTTACGCAAGCTTAAGGCTCGCGTTAAAGCTGGTCCGACATCTTCTAGTTTCTCTACGCGGATTTGTTCAGCACCAATTGCAATGGCCACCCGTACAAAGCTTACTGGATTTGAGGTACATAGTGTTTACTACATTTGCATGGTTTTTGAGGTGAAATAATGTTTTTCCATGCACATATATTCAACAAGATTGCCCGTAAGCCCTTGCAAAATCTACACGATTATGACACCCGAAACGTTCGGTCATTTTGCATCACCTAAGAGAATATCCTGTGATTTTAATATTTCTTGAACAATTTTTAAAGCTGCCATGTCTGCAAATTTCTGGTCATCCTCTGGGCGACGTCCACTAATCCCCACAGCTCCAATTAGACAATGCCCTATGATGATCGATGCTCCTCCGGGAATTGGAGTAAGACAAGGATCACAAAAGAAGCTTAAATCAATCTTTTCCTCACAAAGACGTTTGTAAAAGCTAGCCGTAGTTGTGCCCATCCTTGAAGAAGAATAGGCCTTGTTCCCTGCTAATTTAATACTGCGCAGAGGCGCCCCATCCATTTTTGCAAAGTATAGCATAAACCCATTTTCGTCGTATATTGCTATACTAACTGGAGGACCACCATCTGTTAGAGCGTTTTGTTCTAATTTACGAGCAAGGCTGTTAATCATCTCTGTAGAAAGATTTGCTCTCAAGCCATTCGCTCCTTTACGTTATTTCGAGATTTACTTAAGCAATGATGGGAGCCACAAAGATATACTTGGGATATAGGTAACCAAAAGCAATACGAACACCATAACCATGACAAGTGGGACAGCCTTTGCCGCTATGTCCTCAATCCTCAGTTTAGCGATTCCAGATGCAACAAATAAGTTAACTCCAACTGGCGGCGTTACAAAACCAATCGCTAAATTGATTACCATAATAACTCCAAACTGGATAGGGTCAACACCGAGTTGTATGACCATCGGCAATAATATCGGTGTCAAGATGATAATTGCAGCAAGACACTCCATTACCATTCCTACAAAGAGTAGAAAAATGTTAATCAAAAGTAAAACGACAATTTTGTTAGTACTTATAGACAGTACAAAAGCTGCAACAGTTTCGGGGATTCTTTCCATGGTAATATACCTTCCGAAAATTGTAGCCATAGCCATCAGCATGATTATAACCGAGGTAGTAACCCCTGCTTCAACCAGACAGTTGTAAATATCTCTAAATTTGAGGTCTTTATAAACAAAAACGCCAATTCCTAGACCATATGTCACCGAAATAGCAGCTGCTTCCGTGGGAGTCATAATTCCTCCGTAAATCCCACCTAAAATAATAACAGGAACTAAGAGAGCCAATTTAGCCTCCCAAGCAGTACGCGCCACTGCTTTCAAATCTATCTTATCCCTACTCCCTTTCCATCCATTTTTCTTTGAAGTTCTATATGCTAATACCATCAAACCCAAACCGATCAGGACTCCGGGTACAATTCCAGCCATGAAGAGCCTTCCAA